>Ga0105104_10003078_pt1 | contig 12021 bp, 12 predicted proteins | sample PPLLaktember2015_3_FD_87034 | JGI IMG/M metagenome (GOLD analysis project Ga0105104, IMG submission 87034) | Freshwater sediment microbial communities from Prairie Pothole Lake near Jamestown, North Dakota, USA - PPLs Lake P7 Core (6) Depth... | ecosystem: Environmental > Aquatic > Freshwater >...
ACCTCATTTTAACACTTGAGCGTAATTTGTTAGAAAAACCTCATTATTATGCTAATAACGCGGAAAAACAGCGCTTTTTTCGAAAATGTTTCACGTGAAACATTTTGAACTTTTAAGCAGATATGCAAAATAGTCCGCCGAATGGGGAAAACGAAATACTTGACCGGAAAATGAAAATGGTGTAAAAAGCAGTGAAATTGGCCGGGAAAATGAAGAAAAAGCATTAAAACATTGAAATCTGCGAGATTTTAACGTTATTTTGGAAGGAATACGATGAGCTTAAAGGGTTATTTTCAGGCCGTAAGGGCATTTTCTTTTACGGCGACGATGGTTTCGATTGTTTTAGGGGCGGCGCTCGGGGCGCGGGAGGCGGGAGGTTTTTCGTGGGCGCTGCTGGCCGTTACGGCGATTTGCGCGCTATTGCTTCACGCGGGCACGAATGTTTTGAGCGATTATTTCGACTTTAAAAAGGGCGTCGATACGGATTACTCGTTCGGGTCGAGTAAGGTAATTTCGGAAAAACTCCTGACGCCCAAAGAGGTTCTTATCGAGGCGATAGTGATTTTTTCGGCAGCGGTATTGCTTTCCCTGATTTTAATCGCGTATCGCGGCTGGCCGATAGTGGCGTTAGGCGTTATCGGATTATTAGCGGGGGTATTTTACGGCTGGGGGCCGAGTTACAAGTATATCGCTTTAGGCGATTTGGCGGTATTTGTAATGTTCGGGCCTCTGATGGTTTTGGGGAGTTTCTATGTTCAGGCACAGCATTTCAGCGTAACGGCGTTTATATTGTCGCTGCCGGCGGGGTTTCTTGTCGCGGCGATATTAGTCGGCAATAATATCCGCGATATCAAGCACGACAGCGAGGCGAGAGTCAAAACGGTCGCGAACCTGTTAGGGCCTGATAAGGCGAAATGGGAGTATTATCTGCTTGTCGCGGCGGCTTATTGCTGCGTGGCGGCATTGACGCTGGCCCGTATGGTTCCTTTCTGGTCGCTTATAGTTCTGGTTACGCTTCCTATCGCTTTCAGCAACATTCGCCTGATTTCGCATAGCTCGACCGACAATCCCGCGGCCATCGCTGATGTCGATGTCAGGACCGCGAAGCTTCATTTGATTTTCGGAATCCTGCTGATAGTTTCTGTTCTAATCGGTATGGCGATATGAAGACGGTATGGCGACTGTTCGCTTTGGCGTTTGCGTTGTGGTTTTTCATGTTCTCGCCGTGGACGAGGGGCCTAACGTCTTTCTGGATAGCGATGTCGGCGTCGGCGTTTATATTAGGGCTAAGCTCGATTATCGCCGGCAGGAAGGAAAAGGCGCTGTTTGAATTTAAGCCGGTACATATCGCGGTCGGGCTGGTTTCGGCCTTGATTTTGTATCTTGTTTTTCTGGCGGGCGGATTTGCGGTAAAGTTGTTCAGTTTCGCCGACGAGGGAGTCAGGGATATTTACGCCATCAGGGGCGAGACGCCGGCGGTCGTTACGGGCATCGCGATTTTTTTTCTGATAGGGCCTGCGGAGGAATTTTTCTGGCGGGGCCTTGTTCAATACCGGCTGGGAAAAAGATACGGCGAGACGGCGGGATTAGTGGCAGGAACTTTTCTTTACGCGGCGGTGCATATCTGGTCGTTTAATTTTATGCTGATCGCGACTGCGGGCTTGTGCGGGCTGTTCTGGGGGTATATATTCAATCGTTATAAATCGGTGTGGCCCGTGGTTATTTCTCACGCGGCCTGGGACCTCGTGATTTTTGTCCTGCTTCCCGTGACGACGTTTACGGGTTAGACAAACGGGCTTGCCAGATAACTCGATTTATGGGCTTGACAACCCACCAGAGCCGGTGTAAATTTCAAGACGATATCTATTGTCATGTGAGCGAGTAGTAATAACTAATACCAGTTTTGCAGTTTCATTGTCTTATTGAAGCTGTTAAGCGACGGCGATTTTCTCAAACATTAACAACGGTTATTGAGAGGGGACAAAATGAATAGCTTAATCGGAAGAACCAGGATTAGTTACGCTTTGGCGTTATTGGGGATTTTGTTTGCTTTGGCAATGCCGGTGCTGGGCGCGGATGCGCAGCCGGCGCAACCGGCAGCGGCAACAAGTGCCGCTCCCCAGAATATTATCGAAGCTGTAAAACAGTTTCTTGTCACAAAGGGCACTGATTTTGTGCTGAACCTGCTGGCGGCGATTGTTATCTTTGTGGTCGGCAAGTGGCTGGCAAAATGGATTTCCATATTTGTCGGCAAGGCAATGACAAAAGCGCGTGCAGAACAAATCCTCGTGAGCTTTGTGAGGCATCTTTGCTACTTCGGCCTGATGGCATTTGTGATTATCGCGGCACTGGACCGGGTCGGAATAAAGCTGACCGCAGCGATAGCGGTGTTAGGCGCCGCGGCGCTGGCGGTCGCATTTGCTCTTCAGGGGTCATTGTCGAATTTTGCCGCGGGCATTCTTATGGTTATTTTCAAGCCGTTCAGAATAGGCGACTTCGTATCAGTGGCCGGGGTACAGGGCACGGTTTGCGAAATAGAGGTGCTCAACACGGTGCTTAACTCGCCGGACAACGTCCGCATCATCGTTCCCAACGCCCAGGTCACCGGCAGCACGATAAGTAATTACACCGCCAACGATACGAAAAGAATAGACCTTAAGATAGGCGGCTCTTACGATGACGACCTTAAAAAGGCAAAGCAGGTAATCGAAGCGGTCCTGGGCGCCGATTCGAGAATCCTCAAAACACCTGCGCCTACTGTCGCGGTCTTCGAGCTTGGCGACAGCTCAGTCAATTTCGTTGTTCGTCCGTGGGTGAAACCGGTCGATTACTGGGATGTTTATTTCGATGTTACGACCAAGGTCAAGCTCGCCCTCGAAGCCAACGGCCTGACGATACCGTACCCGCAACGGGACGTGCATATAAGGGCCGCCGGCCAGAAACTTCCAGCCGGGATATAAATAAGCCGAAGAAGATTACTCGAAATATGAGGGGAGAAAGACGATGCGAGTTGTCGTTACAGGCGCGACGGGTCTTATCGGTAAAGCGTTGTGCAGGCGCCTCGGCAAGGACTACGAAATCGTAGCGCTATCCCGAAACGCCGAAAAGGCGCAAGCAATTCTTGGCCCAAATATCAAGGTTGTCCAATGGGAGGGGCCGTGGGCGCAATATGTCGAAGGCGCTTTTGCGGTAATCAATCTTGCGGGCGAAAACGTCGCTTCAGGCCGCTGGACAAAAACCAAAATGGAACGAATTCTTCAAAGCCGGGTAAACGCCGCCAAAGCAATCGCTGGGGCGATAACCTCAGTTAAAAACAAGCCCGCAGTTTTAATTCAGGCATCGGCAAGCGGGTATTACGGGTCGGGCCAAGAACCGGCGGATGAAAACGCGGGGAAAGGCGAGGGTTTTCTTGCTGACGTGTGCGAAAAATGGGAGGCGGCCGTGCCGGCCGCCGCTAAACAGAATATAAGAACTGTTTTTATTCGGACCGGTCTTGTTTTAAGCAGCACAGGAGGGGCATTACCAAAGCTGACGGCGCCTTTCAAATTCTTCTTAGGCGGCTACCCCGGAACGGGAAACCAATGGGTTTCATGGATAACAATCGATGACGAGGTCGCGGCAATCAGGTTTCTTCTCGAAAACCAGCGGCTAAGCGGGGCATTCAACCTCACGACTCCAAATCCGGTTACTATGAAAGAGCTTGCCCGGGCTATCGGCAGAACTTTGAACAGACCCTGTTGGCTGCCAATTCCTGCGCTTGTATTGCGGCTTGCCGCTGGTAAAATGGCTGACGAAATGCTGCTAACGGGCCGGCTGGTGATACCCGACCGGCTTTTGAAAGCGGGATTTACATTCGCCCATCCGGGCATAAACGAAGCTTTGGAATTTATATTGGGAAAGGGAAAAAAATGAAGGCAAAAAAGATAATCCTGAATTTCATCGTGCTGCCGCTTGTTATTCTGGTGGTTGTTGTTTTGCTGGCGCTTTTCCTTGTAGGCAACACTGTGATTAAGACGGGAGTCGAAGTGGCAGGCACAAAAGCTCTCGGCGTTCCAGTTACCGTAAAAAACATCAACCTGTCGATTTTTCGGGGTAAGGTTATGATTCAGGGCCTCGTCGTAAAAAATCCGCCTGGTTACGCCAATGATACGCTACTGGAGCTCGGCGAGGCGGTGGTCAGCCTCGATATTGGTTCACTTATGAGTGACACTATAAAGATACAGCTTGTAAAGCTCGACGGGACAAAAGTTACTATGGAGCAAAAGGGCCTTACTAACAACCTCAAGGAGATATTAGATAAGCTGCCTAAAGGAGCAGAGGAGGAGGCCAAGGCAGAGCCCAAGGGAAAGAGCAAGAACCTGAATATCACCCGGCTTGAAATCACCAATACGAACGTCAAGGTAAAGCTTCTGCCAGTGCCGGGTAAATCCGATACGGTCAGTATGAATATCGACCCGATAATTATGACCGACTTAGGCAGCGACAAAAAGCTCAGCATAGGGGTCCTGTCTGCCAAGGTGCTCGGCGCGATATCGATGGGAATCGCCAAACAGGGCACCGGTTTATTGCCTAAGGATATGGTCAGCGGCATCTCTTCGGCTTTAGATATGACCTCGCTTATCGGTGAAGGCGCAACAAAAGAAGGGCTAAAGATGCTCGAAACCACCACCGGCGGGGGAAAAGACGTTATTGAGGGCCTCAAGGGCATCCTCGGCGGTAAAAAATCCGAGCCAAATAAGTAAAGGTTATAAGTTTTTCAACAGTAAGTTGGCAGGCGAGTTATCCAGATTTTCGCTGAATTGTTTCAGCGTGCCGGTAAGCTTTTCAAGCTCGGCTGATTTGGCCACGGGTATATCGGAAATTCCGTGATCGTTGAGCCGGTCGATAACGAATTTCGCGGTGATTTTATCGACGTCGATGGCGGGCTGATAGGCAAGCTCCTTTTCCTCGCCTTTTGTTACCTCCGCAAGGACGCCGGCCTGCGATAATTCATAAAGAATCTGCCTGACTAACCTGATCGGTATTTCAAGCTCGTGGGAAAGCCCGGCTGCATCGCCGGGTTTTTCCCCGTCACAGAACCTTTTAACTAATCGATGCGTGATAAGGAGCGAAAGCAGGGTTTTGAAGGAGTGACTTACCAACCTGCAATCCGGCTCGAACTCGTAGGTCTCGACATTTTGATGCGCAAACGAGACCTCCGCGCCGAACAAAACAATAAGCCAGCTTGTCTGAAGCCAGATTAAAAACAAAGGCAGGGCCGCGAAACTACCGTAAATGGCCCCGTATTTGGCCGCGCCAATCTGGAAGTTTATATACGCCCACTGGGTACCCGCGAAGACTGTACCAGCCACTACGCCGCCTATGAGAGCGGATTTGAAATTTACCTTAGTATTCGGCATAAAAGACAAAACGAAGGTGAACGCGATCCAGATTGTGCAAAAGGGAAGCAATTTGAAAAGCACCCAGAACGCCGGGCCGATGTTTTGCAGCAGGGGTATTTTCTCGGTGATAGTTTGAATCTGGCTGCTTACAAAAACAGTCGCCCCGCCGGAGATGGCGAGCAGAATCGGACAGACAAGCATTATGGACAGGTAATCGCCAAACTTCCTGCCGAAGCTGCGGGGTTTTTTAACGCCCCATATATCGTTGAAGGAGCTTTCTATATTGCTCAGGACGCTGATGATTGTCCAGAACAGAAACGCGACGCCGACGCCCGCTATAACGCCGCCGCTTGTGTTGGCAAGCATAGAATCCGCGAAGTCGATAACTTTTTTGACGACTTCCTCCTGGCCCTGCATTTTCGTCAGCAACTGTTCCTTCACTTTGTCCTGCAGCCCGAATCCCTTGGCTATTCCGAACATCAGCGCGATTACAGGCACTATCGAAAGCAGTGTATAAAAAGTAAGAGCCGATGCCCTGAAATTGCATTTGTTCTCGCTAAAGTCGCGGACGGCAAGGATAATTACGCGAAGAAACCGGATAAAAAACGATTTGCTCCGTGAGAGATCTTTTTGACGCATTCGCCAGATGTCGGTTTCGATGAAATTTACATATCTTTTCAGCATAATACACCTCTTCGAGTCCGAAGACGTCGCCTTTCTTTGTGAGAACATATCATATCCTGAAAGAGATTTCAATTTCGTATTTGAAAAGAGGGCTTATGGCGGTTAGAATCGCTTGTTCTTTTGAAGTTCTGAGGACTGGTTATGACGCAGCGGTTAGATAAGCACAAGCTTGATAACGGGATGGTAATTCTCGGCGAGCCGATGGAGGCGGTCGAGTCGGTGGCGTATGGATTTATACTGCCGGCAGGCGCGGCGCATTTACCGAAGGGCTGCTGCGGAGCGGCTAACGTTATTACGGACTGGATTTTTCGCGGCGCGGGCCAAAGAGATAACAGGCAATTAGGCGACGCACTTGACGGGCTTGGGCTTCAGCGCTCGGCCGGGGTCAATAGCGCACACATATCAATCGGCGCGGCCCTTGAGTCAAGCAACCTGTCGTCGGCGATTGAGCTTTATAGCGACGTTATCCTGAAGCCAAAACTGGAAGATGAGCAATTTGTACCGGCAAAACAGCTTGCGATTGACGGTGTGAAAGGGCTTGATGACGACCCGCGCCAGAAGGTCATGGTCAAGCTGAGGGAACAGTTTTATCCGGACCCGCTTGGCCGGAGCACCGCCGGGGAAATACCTGAGCTTGAGAAGCTTACGCCCGAGACGACCAAAGAGATTATCTCGGAATACTTCAGCCCGTCGAGGACGGTTTTCTCGGTAGCGGGCAAATATGATTTTGATAAAGTCATGGGCCTGATGGAAAAGCAGTTCGGAGCTTCCAAAAAAACCAAGGCGAAACCTATTACAATAGGCAAAAAGCCCGGCCTGTATAAACACATCGCAAACGAAGGGGCACAGGTCCATATTGGTCTTATGACGCCGACAGTAAGGCCCGGCGATAAGGATTACTATAATGCGCGTGTCGCGGTAGCGGTGCTTTCGGGCGGGATGAGCGCGCGGCTGTTTACCGAGGTCAGGGAGAAACGCGGGCTTTGCTATGCCGTCGGGGCGCAATACCACGCGATGAAAGAGCAGGCAGGCATCGCCTGTTACGCGGGCACGACGCCGGACAAGGCGCAGCAGACAATCGACGTGATAATGACGGAATTTAACCGTTTGGCAGACGGCATCAGCGAAGAGGAAATCCAGCGGGCCAAGGTCGGCTTGAAGGCGTCGCTGATTATGCAAAGCGAATCATCGAGCAGCAGGGCCGGCTCTATCGCTTCGGACTACTATATGTTAGGCAGGGTGCGGACCCTTGAAGAAATCAAGGCAGAAATCGCTAAAACGAGCGTTGATTCGGTTCTGGGTTTCTTAAAAAAGAACAGGTTCAAGGAATTCACGGTTGTAACAATCGGCCCAAAGGAAGTTAAGGTTTAAAAAGGAACACAGATTACACAGATGAGCTCAGATTTCACAGATTATCAGAATCATTTAATGGAAGATGAATACTTAGAAGAAAGATATCCAAATAAAGCTCTAACTAAGGAGATAATCGGCGCAGCAATGGAGGTTCATCGGCATCTTGGAAGCGGATTTCTGGAAAGTGTGTATGAAGAATCGATGTCAGTGGAATTTGCATTGAGGAAAATCAAATACGAAAGACAAAAAACGCTTGATGTTTTTTATAAAGAAATAAAGGTCAAACAATTTGTTTGTGATTATTTAATTGATAATTGTGTTCTTGTCGAATTGAAAGCGATTAAGGCCCTGACAGATATTGAAACCGCTCAGGTACTAAATTATTTAAGGGCAACAGGAATTAAACTTGGCCTGTTATTAAATTTCGGGGCCAAGTCGCTTGAATATAAAAGAATAATTAATTAATCAGTGTAATCTGTGTAATCTGTGGTTTGAGAAATTTTATGGAATTTAAAGTTCATAAGCTGACGAATGGTTTGACGGTCATAGGCGAGGTAAATAAAAGCGCTGAGTCGTGCGCGGTCGGTTTTTTCGTCAAGACGGGCGCTCGCGATGAAACCAGCCAGATAAACGGCGTATCGCATTTTCTCGAACACATGCTGTTCAAGGGGACCGAAAAGCTAAGCGCCCTGGCGGTAAACGAGGAATTCGACAAGACAGGCGCACAATACAACGCCTTTACAAGCGAGGAGAACACTGTTTTTTACGCGGCCATCCTGCCTGAATACCTCGAAGAGATAACCAAACTCTGGATAGAGCTTATGAGGCCCGCGCTGAGGACGGAAGATTTCAACGTTGAAAAGCAGGTCATCAAAGAAGAAATCGCGATGTATAAGGACCAGCCCAACTACGACGTCTTCGACAGGTGCAGGATGCTGTATTTCGACAAGCACCCTTGCGGCAACAGCGTCTTAGGCAGCGAGGAAAATATCGATGCGCTGACGGCCGAGCAGATGCGGGGGTATTTCACGAGACGATACGTTCCTAATAATATGGTGGCGGCAGTCGCGGGGAATTTCGACTGGAACAAGATTAAAAACATATTCGAGGCAGGTTGCGCCGGCTGGGAAAAGCAGGATGTTAAAAGAGAGCTTTCCGATACGCGAGGCACCCGCAACAAACAGCGGGTCGAGAAAGCAAACCTTGTCCGCGAGCATATCTGCCTGATAAGCCCGTCTGTGAGCGCCCAGGACCAGAGGCGGTTCGCGGCCTCACTACTGGGCGAGATTGTCGGCGATGACGTCGGCTCGCGGTTTTTCTGGGAGCTTGTCGATAAGGCGATTGCGGAGACCGCTTCTATGGAATTTATGCCGATGGACGGAACCGGCGCAAATTGCTCTTATATCAGATGCAGCAGCGAAAATACCGCACGTGCGATGGAGATAGTGAACAACATATTTGCCGCGATAGCTAAAGACGGCATAACGGAAGCCGAGCATACCAAGGCGAAAAACAAGGTCTTAAGCGCATTGGTGATAAAAAATGAGCTGCCGATGGGACGATTAGTCGATTTGGGCTTCAACTGGACTTACCTGGGGAACTATCGAACCATCGAGCAGGACGTCTCCGCGGTAAAGGCGGTGACCGTTCCTGAGATTAACGCCCTCATAAAAGAATACCCTCTGAGCGATTTCGCACAATTCTCCTTAAGCCCTGCCAAATAAAGAAGTTATGCTCACTGCATTCCTGAAATTTTACATCTGGAGTTGAAAAACACGTCCTATAAACTTGACATTCAGGATACTTGCTTATATAATACATTTGTTGAATTGGGGTTGTAGAAAACTCATAACATAATCGCCTGAAATGTATATCCGCGAATATACCGTTATTCAGAATTATATTTTATAACTGATTAAGGGATGTTATGAGCTTAATAAAAAAAACCTTTCAAACCTGTGTCCTTCTTGTAATCATTCTGGCGTCAGCAAATACAAGCAACGCCTGGGTTTTGCCGATTTCCGACATTTCTGAACAAACGATTCAGGGCTGGCGGAGCAGTCCGCCCTACGCATGGATGTATGCCTTTGACATAGGATTTAGCGACTATGAACTGAACATCGAAATAAATATACGCCTCACGGGAGCAAATCCCGGCACCGCTCTGCTTTCAACGTGGGAAAACGGAATCGAAAATATGTGGAGCAGCAGGTTTGACATCCTCGACACAACACAAGATTTAATTAGTAATCCTCATCACTATCACGTGAATTTCGATGTTGTTTTTCCGACCGAACCGGCCGCTTCGGCGCATCATTCGGTAACGGTAATAACCGGCCAAGGCAGCGGAAACATGAATACATGGTACACAACTTCCGCATGGGGAAACGCTTACAACGGCGCTTATGTAGCTCACGAAGTCGGGCATATGTTCAGCTTATTTGATGAGTACCCTGGGGGAGCAGTAAATCCTTCAAATCCTATTTATGATAATGGAAGTATTATGGGATCTTTAGCTGCCCAAGCCAAAGAAAGGCATTATGAGCCGTTTCTTAACTGGCTTCAACAGAATGTATCTGACCGTGACCTTATCATAGGACCTTATGACCCGACGTGGGAAATCCCTGAACCCGCGACACTGATATTATTAAGTTTAGGCATACTGATAAAAAGAAGAATAAAAAAGCGTTAACAGCATTCTGGCCTGCCTTATTTAAATATAAAATCAAAAAAAACGTGAGTAATAGCGGCGGTCTGCGCATAATATTTAATGAAAGCTGGGACCAGTTAAAGTGAAAAGGAAATAAGTGGAACAGGAGCCGAAAAAACACGCGTGTTCGGGACTCATCGAAGGCGATGCTGGCGTTATCGAACTTGTCGATTTAATATCAAAAGCTCAAATATTAGTTAAGCCCGATGCTGAACCAGCCGAAACAGAATCAGGCGAATGATTAGACGCCTAACCAGATATTATCGAAGGACCTGCTTTGGAGGGCAGGCCCTTCTTTTTTTGCACTTCTAACGGCCTTAACGGTTTGGTTCTTGAATCGCCCCTGCCAAGACGTTAAAATAGATAAGATGGCTGAGCAGGATAAACAAGTTGGCCCCGACAAACCGACACGCAGGCCCGATATTCTGCGTGCTAAGGATATTATCCCTACCCGAAGCCGGCCGGCAAGCGAGAACGAAAACGTCAATCCGGTCGATATTCCCCGTTTTAATTTGGCCAATGACATAATGGCCCAGCAGCGGCGCATCACGGCTTTCCGCCGTAAAGGGCCTGGGTCGGAGGACAGAGGACAGAGGACAGAAGACAATCAGTCCGTTATCAGTCCTCAGCCATCAATCATCAGTTTTCCGGCATCTTCGCAATCTTACACTTCGCGATGGGACCCGATAATAGCTGATATCGTGGCAAGAGATATCAAACGGCTATGCGGATACGGATGATAAAAGCGGGAGAAAAAAATGAAACATACTCACACGTTCTGTTCGGGGTGCAAGTGGTGGAGTCCGCTTGGCGAGGAAGGGACTAAACTACCGCTGGGTGAGTGTCGAAGATACCCCCCGTCGGTGTTTTTCGCCGGAAAAACGTATTACAAATACTGCGAGGTGTCCAGCCGCGGTTTTCCGATTACAGGCGAAGACTGGTGGTGCGGAGAAGCCCATTTTTGACCTGATTAGAGCGATTTTATGAAAATCATAAAAAACCGGTTGCAGCCGGCGGCCGAAACGCGCATAATGCTTGACTAAGAATTTTTGGTGTTCTGTATGAAAGGTAATAGATGGGGTCAGTGCTACAGGCGTTGATAAAGCTTCAGAGCGTGGAGAACCTGCTGCGAGCGGCTAAAGCGAAGCTTGCCAGGTGCAGAAGAAACGTCATCATACAGGAAAATCAGATAAGAACACTTCAAAACGCCCTTGAAGCCAAAAAAGAAGAGATTCAGCTTACAACGATACAATCCGACCGTCTCGAGCTTGAGATGAAGACCAGGGATGAAGATATTTCCAAGCTGCGGGCATCGCTGAATACGGCAAGGACAAACAAGGAATACGCAGCCGTATTGACGCAGTTAAACACGACGCGGGCCGACAACTCCAAGATTGAGTCGCAGATTCTGGAGCTGATGAAAGACATCGAGGTTGACCAGGCGGAGATTGCGAAAATCCAGCAGCAGGTGGAAGAGCAAAAGCAGAAGCTCGAACAGGTCCGCAAGGACTCCGAGGCATTGTCAACCAAATACGAGGCCGAAATCAACCAGATTCAGGGCGAGTGGGACGCGGCGGCCAAAGAAGTTCCCGCCGATCACCTGGAGATTTTCAAGCGGGTCGCCGATACATACGACGGCGAGGCAGTCGCGATTATCGAGCAGCATGAGGGCAGGACAGGCGCTTATACCTGCGGCGGCTGCTTTATGGGCGTTACCGACGAGTGCGTCAATCTGCTGATGACTAGGGACGAGGTGTTCCGCTGCCCGAACTGCACAAGAATCCTGGTGCTAAGCACCACGCAGGAATAACGTGGAGGCGATTGTTTTGGCGGATAGGATAGTCGCTCATATCGACGGAGGCAGTCGCGGTAATCCAGGCCCGGCGGCTTCGG
>Ga0105104_10003079_pt1 | contig 12021 bp, 8 predicted proteins | sample PPLLaktember2015_3_FD_87034 | JGI IMG/M metagenome (GOLD analysis project Ga0105104, IMG submission 87034) | Freshwater sediment microbial communities from Prairie Pothole Lake near Jamestown, North Dakota, USA - PPLs Lake P7 Core (6) Depth... | ecosystem: Environmental > Aquatic > Freshwater >...
CTTGTTTTATTCTGATTTCTGACTCCTGACTCTGTCTTCTGTCTTTTGCGTTCCATTTATGAATTCGCCCTGATCACGTCCAGCATCTTTTCGATGTTCCCTGCCAATGGCCCCTTCGGGGCGATTTGAAGCGCCTGCTCCAAATGCCGAACCGCCTTGTCCGGATCGCCGATCCGGTGATAAAGAACACCCAGGTTGTAATGAATCTCGACCGACTGAGGATACTGGGATAAAGCTCTTTCGTAAACCTGAATCGCCAAATAGTTCTCCCCGGTCTCCTCAAAGCACTTGGCCAACGTGGCCCACAGCTCGATGCTCGGCCGCATTTGGACGGCCTTTTCCACGTAAGGGATGCTGTTTTGGTACTGCCTTAGATTGAAGTAACAGACTCCGATTGCATAAAGAATCTCGGGGTTGTTCGGATAGGCTGCCAGTGCCTTGTCCAGGTAATGGATCGCCTGATCGTAATACCCGGCGTCCATGAACACTTTCCCCTCTTCGAACCAAATCCGCGGGAAATTCGGATTGTCGGAACCGATGCTCACAGCCTTCTCGTAATTCTTCACGGCCTGGGTTCTCAGTTCCAGTGCCTTTCGCACTTCGCCCCGCTGTTCGGCCAGCAGGCCAAGGTCTCGGTACACCTGGCCGATATTGGCCCACGCCCACACGTCCGACGGTTTCATCTCTATCGCACGTTTCAAGTACTGAAGCGCTTTCTCGTTCCAGCTCCAGGCCTTGTCGAGACGCCCGGCGTCCTTTTCGTCGGAACCGCGGGCCCGGTAGAGCGCGCCGAGGTTGCTCCAAGCCTGTTCGCGTGTGGAGTCCAGCTCAATGCTTCGCTCGGTGTGCAGAATGGCTCTTTCGGTGTCTCCCTGGTTGTAATAGAAGATGCCCAGATTCTGGTTGGCACGATAGGATCCAGGCGCGATGCGATAGGTCTCGCTCCAGAGCGTGAATTCGTCCTTCCAGTCTCGATTCCGGTCTATCGTCATGAAAGTGAAGGCCACAGAAACGGCCACAAACAGGGTAACCGCCACCCGGCGATCGAAGGAGCGTGCCAGAAACTCCGTTCCCTGCCCGACAAGCAGGACAAAACCGACCAGCGGCAGAGTAAGGAAATGATCCGCGGCCAACTCGTGAAAAGGCACGATCTGTAGAACCGGCAACAAAGCCACCAGAAACCACAGCATCCCTAGAGTCACCAGCGGCTTGCGGCTGTGCAGCTTGACGGCAACGTAAAGGTATCCCGCCAAAAAGAGAACGCTTGCCAGCGTCGTCGGCTCGGTGAATCCTTTCGAGATTCGAAAAACATCACCTGTGTAGTCGGCAATCAGCGGATACGGGACAATGATGAGGCGCGCATAGTGAAGGAAGAGCTTGAAACTGGTACCGTAATGCTCCCATGGGCTTCCTCCCCAGAAGCCCGTCATCCGGCTCGCCTTGATCACGAAAACCGCATAGTAAGCCCCGGACAAAACGACTAGCAGGGCAACCGCGTAGAAAAAAGGGGCCCGACGAAAAGCCCCGAGGAGCCTGCGGACGAACGACGGGCTGGCAGTCTCAGTTCCCCGAAGCCTGTCAAGAACAAATGCATCGACCAGAATGAGAAGGACTGGAAGAACGACCGCCACCTCCTTCGCCAGTATCCCGAGAACGAACAGAAACAGCACGAGAATGGCGACCTGAGGTTTGGCCTTTTGCCGGTAAGACGTATAGGTATGGCAGGCCAACAGAACGAAGCAGGTGGCCAACATGTCCTTGCGTCCTGAAACGTAGGCGACTGCTGCGGTTTGGACGGGATGAATCGCAAAGAAAAGGCTGCCTGTGACGGCGACCAGCGCGGTATTCGTCCATCTCAGGAAAAGGAAGAACAGGAGAAGGACATTGATTGTGTGGATGATGACGTTCAGCAGGTGATAGCCGAAGGGGTCATCGCCGCCCAACAGGTAGTTAATCCCATACGTAAACGTCCGCACCGGCCTGTAGCCGTGGGACGGGCTGATCATGTCTCCCCACTTCAGCTGTTGGATGACCGAGCTTTGGGAAATGAGGCTCACGTCATCGACCACGAAGCCGTGGCCTAACGTGTTGGCATAGGAGATAAAGGCCAGTAGCCCGAGCAGTACCGCCCACATCGGGCGGCTGCCCCACCATCTGGCCCTTTGTGATACAACCTGGCGCTTACGGCCCATCCTTGCTCCCAGCCTCGCTGCAGCCAAAATCGGCTAGGTTCCAACGTAGGGTGGGTTTCGAAGCGCGACATCGCTGAAACCCACGGCCCCGAAGACCAAACGTTGGTTTCCGTGGGTTTCAGCGCTGTCGCGCTTCGAAACCCACCCTACGCTGGAACCTGGCCGATCTAAAACCTCGCTCACCCTCCCGCCTTCACTTCTTCCACAACCTCAATCAGGGTCCTAACGACCTGATCCCAACTCAGTTGCTCCCGGAAACGCTCAATATTCGCCTCAAACTCGTCCCGTTTCTTTTCACGGAAGTATTGCACAATTCGTCGCGCCAACGCTTCCGCGTTGCGGGACGGGACAAGATAACCTGTCCGCCCGTCTTGGACAACCTCGGAGAGGCCTCCTACGTTCGACGCGATGACCGGCACGCCGAAACGGTAAGCAAGCGGGACTACGCCACTCTGCGTGGCTTCCAAGTACGGGAGGACCACCAGGTCGGCCTGCTCAAACAGTGACGGCACTTCTTCATTGGGAATGTAACAATCTTTCCAGACCAGGGAATCATCGAGTCCCAGCTGTGAGCCAAGCGCTCGAAACGGTGCAGCATCGATGTAGAACTCTCCGGCTACGGTCGCCTCGAACAACATCTCCTTTCGTACGATGCCGAGAGCCTGAAGAAAGACTTCCAAGCCCTTGTATCTGCGGACATTCCCGAAGAAAAGGAGGCGCGGTCGATTGCCCGACACTTGTTGGCGGCCGGTACGTGGATAGAAATCGTAGGCCGGGTGAAAAATCCTCCGCACCACGGCACCCTGTCGCAAGTCCTTTATCTGGTCCACCAGTTCTTCGGAGTGTGCCAGAAAACCATCGACATGGCGAAATGTCCGGACAAGTGACCAGGCCAGCAGGCGGCCCACTCCCGGAAGCCGCGGCCGTTCATGCGGAAAGACGTTATGACACAAAAAGACAGCCGGGACACGGCTCCGCCGTCTAAGCCGCGAGATCACCCCTGAGTAGGTGGGACCAAAAAACGGATGCCACCACTGGGCGACGATCGCGTCCGGATGGAAGTCCGCCAGTTTCCTGCTTGCAGCGCTCCACGATGCCGGCCAAACTGAATCGAGCAAGGCCTCGTGCGGCACTTCCAAAGGACAGGCGCTGGAATCTGTCTGACTGCTCCCCGGAAACAGCAGCGAGGGGTAGAGTCGCCTGAAGGAGACCAGGAGGATGTCGTGCCCTTCCCGCCTGAGAGCCGTGTAAAGACACGCCGTGTATTGAGCAATTCCGCCGCGATATGGATACGTGGGCCCGATCAGCGCGAGTCTCATCGGCGCAGGAGGGAAGAAGTTGCCTGTCTGACGGAATCGGTGTCCGCCTCCGTCACCTCGCGAACTGAATAGTCTTCGTCTCGGCGTGTGGAATACGCAATCATTTCGCCGATGAGGCCGAAGAAAATGAGCTGAATACCCACGATGAGCAGGAGCACACCCAGCATAAAGGCAGGCCGGTCTTCAATCCAACGCCCAAAAAACCACCCGATCGAGAGGTAGGCCTCGATCACCAGTCCGACTGCAAACAAAGAAGCGCCGAGCACGCCGAACATGTGAAGAGGCTTCTTGTTGTAGCGAGTCAGCATGATCACAGTCATGAGGTCGAAGAATCCCCCCAAAAACCTGCTCGCCCCAAACTTGCTCTTTCCGAACCTTCTTGGGCTGTGTTCGACCGCCACCTCGCCTACCACGAATCCCCGGTAGCTCGCCAAAACGGGGATGTACCGGTACATCTCGCCGTAGACCTTGATCTCCTCGATGACTTCTCGCCGGTACACCTTGAACCCGCAGTTTATGTCGTGTAGCGGGACGCCGGTCAGGAGCGCGGTGACAAAGTTGAAGATGCGAGACGGAATCCTCTTCCTCAACGGGTCTCGCCTGGGCTTCTTCCAGCCTGATACCAGGTCAAAACCTTCGTGTAATCGGTCCAGAAGCTTGGGCAGCTCGGAGGGCCGATCCTGAAGATCCGCATCAATAGTGACGATGATGGCCCCTTCGGCCAGCCGGAAGCCTGCCGATAACGCAGCCGACTTTCCGAAGTTGCGGCGGAGCCGGACCAGCCGGATCCTCGAATCCCGGTCCTGAAGCTCACGCAGCAGTTTGTACGATCCATCCGTGCTCCCGTCGTCCACAAAGATCAGCTCGTAATCCCGGCTGTACTCGGTGACTGCAGCAATCAGTTCCTCGTAGAGGAAGGGGAGCGAGTCCTTCTCGTTATAGAGGGGAACGATGACGGATATTTCTTTCATGTCCGGCACAAAGAAAGGCTGATTATAACACCCGAGCCGAGCCGCCTAATCAGCAACCTTTCCGCTGGGAGATCGCTTTTAGCTACCCTTTCTGAGCACTGCTTTCAGCGTTTGGGCCAGGATAAGGAGGTCCAGTGAGAAACTGTAGTTGTAGATGTAGGCGAGATCGTATTTCAGCTTCTTCTCGGCCGCTGTATCGTAGAAACTCTTCACCTGGGCAAGTCCCGTGATGCCCGGCTTCACCTTGTGGCGCTCGTTGTAGCCCGGCACTCTGTCCAGAAATTCCTTGACGAATTTCGGGCGCTCCGGCCGGGGCCCTACAAAGCTCATCTCGCCGCGCAGTACATTCAACAACTGCGGAATCTCATCAAGCCTGAACCGTCGAAGAAGCCGACCCACACCCGTAGCCCTCGGATCATTCTCCTGCGCGTAGGTCTCGCCCGACAGCTCTTCCGCACCATCAATCATGGTTCGGAACTTGATGACCTTGAAGACTCTGCCGGCGTATCCGACTCTTTCCTGAAGATAGAATACCGGGCCGAGAGAGGTCAGCTTGATCGCCAGCGCAATCAGGATCGCAAGGGGCAGGCAGACCAGAACACCAAGGCCGGACAGGAAAAGATCCAGGGTCCTCTTCAGAAACCGTTCCAAAGGCTCGTTCGGGTTTCGGCTCAACTCAATCAAGGGAGTGTCGTGTATGTTCACGTGGCGGAGGCGTCCGATCACCATTTCAAAGGGCGATGGGATGATTGCGACTCGAACCGAAGTTGAGGCCTGAACCTGGCTCAGGGAATTGAGGAAGCGGTCCTTCCACGACTGTTTGGAGGCAAAAACGATCTCCCGCACCGCGTAGCGGTTGATGATGTCCTGAATCTCCTCAAGGGCCCCGAGGATTGGGTACTTCAGTCGTCGAGAGTGTCCGTCGGTATGAAGAACGAGGCCCACAATCCGCATCCCCATCCACGGGCTTTCCTCGATCTCCTGGATGATCTCCTCTACAGATTCGGGATCCTCACCGACAATCAACACCCGAATTTTGACTTTTGCCACCTCCGCTTTCACGTAGGAGCGCCAGGCGCAGAGCGCTAAGAAGTTCAGAGCGTCGAAGATGAGGATGACGGTGCGGGGAAAGGCCTGATTGGTCAAGAAGAAGAGGGATGCCACCGCCAACATCTGCAAGAAGCAGGAGGCGAAGGTCAGCGTGACGATCTCTCGATAGCGGATCCGCCTGACGTCATCGTAAAGCCCGAGGACGTACGGAAAGAGTATTTGGGTAATACCCAAGGCAAGCCAGGGATGGGCCACTACATCCCATCTTTCCTGGGGGAGCAGGGATTCCGTAAAGGGGAAGTCGAGAGAAGCGCGCGCCATCCAGGCGGCCACGTAGCAACCGCAAGCCAGGACGAGGTCGATTATTCCCAGCACGAGCGAACGCCGCAAAACGGTGTTCGCCATTTCGCGGACGTCGGACACCGCCGCCTGTTCCACCACTCGGACCTCGGTTTCGCTTTTCACTGAGCCTCTTTGGGTAAAAACGGCCGTTATTATAACTCAGGTTCGAGACAAAGGTTCGAGACAAAGGAACAAAGAGGACGAAGGGTAGGACGCGTTCGAGAGCCGCGCACGTTCGGAGGGTGTTGAAAAAGGTAGCTCCGGCCCTCTGGTGTCTGCCTCTGCAGCACAGCAGTTGCTCCTGTCAAGGTGGCTGGAGCAACCACTGTGCCGCAGAGGCACACACCCCCTCTCCGTCCCGGAGGTCCGGAGCTACCTGCGTGGGGCGGCCCTCTGCCCCTTCACCCCTTCTTCTCAGCCACGAACCTGCTAAGATAACCGCGTGCCTCCGTCTGTGAGCAGCGTGATCGTTAACTACAACGGCGAGCGCTTCCTCGCGCCCTGCCTCTCTTCCGTCCTGGCGCAGACCCGCCCGTTTGACGAGATCATCATGGTCGACAACGCGTCCAGCGACTCCAGCCTCACCCTGGTCCGGCACCGCTTTCCTCAAGTGAGGGTCATCAGAATCGACAAGAATGTCGGTTATGCCGAAGGATGCAACCGCGGGATCGCGGCTTCCTCTGGGGATCTTATCGCCGTCCTCAATAACGATGCGGTCCTACATTCTCACTGGCTGGAAAAACTACTCGAGCACGATTGTGAACCCTGGAGCTTTTGGGCCTCGCTGATACTCTTTGCGTCGCAACCGGACAAGATTGACAGCGCCGGGGACGCAATGGCCGTCGTAGGGGCGGGCTTCAAAATCGGGCACCTGCAGCCGGCGGAGAACCGCACCGGAGAGCGGGAAGTTTTCGGCCCCTGTGCCGCTGCCGCGCTCTACCGCAGATCGCTTTTGGAGGCAACCGGCGGTTTTGACCCCGACTTCTTCTTGATTTACGAGGACGCGGATCTGGCCTTTCGCGCCCGACTCCTCGGATTCCGCTGTTTATTTGTCCCCGATGCCGTGGCTTACCACCATGTAAATTCCAGCATCGGTTCCTTCAGTCACACCTACGTTTTCTACGGACACCGGAACTCTGAGTACGTTTTCTGGAAGGCCATGCCTCTCACACTCCTTCTGCTGTATCTGCCCGAACGGATGCTGTTTGACCTCGCTTCGTTCTTCTTCTTCCTTAGAAAAGGCCGTTCAGTCTCATTCCTACGCGCCAAGCTCAACTTTCTGCGGAATTTCGGGTCGGTAATCAGAAAACGGCGGGCCGTTCAGAAGTCCAGAATCTTGACCGCTCCCCAGGTCCGCAAGATCCTCGTCCGGAACTGGATCCGTAACCGTTTGAAGACATCGAGGGCATGAAGAACCGGCTTACCGTCGTGATCGTCGCCTACAATTCACAGAACTATCTCGAGGAGTGCCTCGACAGTCTGTACGGCCAAACGAACGTTCCCCACCTCAAGGTAGTGGTGGTCGACAACGCGTCCGCGGATCGCTCCATCTTCCCTGTGCTTCAGGCGAGATTCCCGGATCTCAGCCTGCTCTTCAATTGCGAAAACCTGGGTTTTGCGAAGGCGTGCAATCAAGGCATCAACTGTTTTCCAGCCAGTTTCTACTTGCTCCTGAACCCTGATTCCGTAGTCTTGAATGATGCCGTGGGCAAGTGCCTCAGCTACCTGGAGTCGAGCTCGGAAGTCGGCATAGTGGGGTGTCGGGTCGAGAACCCGGACGGGTCGCTCCAGCTCGCCTGCCGGCGAAGCATTCCGCGGCCTTCAACCGCCTTCTACCGGCTGACGGGTCTCGGCTGGCTTTTTCCCCACAGTCAGCGCTTCGGGAGGTACAACTATACCTGCCGGGACGACCGCGAGACGCACCCGGTCGATGCCGTTTCGGGCTCCTTCCTGATGTTTCGCTCAGAAGTCCTCGATTCCATAGGCCTGCTCGACGAGACTTTCTTTTTGTACGGGGAAGACCTGGACTTCTGCTATCGGACGATGCTGGCCGGGTGGGGTATTCACTACTACTCGAAGGCTGCCGTTACGCACTACAAGCGGAGAAGCTCGGCGCAAGATCCTGAGGCCAGTAACTTCCACTTCTACAATGCGATGAAGATCTTCTACAGGAAGCACTTCAGCGCAAGCGCCGGTCCCTTCAAGAATCGGGCGGTCTACTTCGGGATCGATTGCCTCTACAGACTGGCACTGCTGCGAAACCGGCTGCTGAGGAAAAGCAACGTGGGATCGGAAGGCTAACCACTCTGGAGCGCCTTATATATTGTGGCCGGGCTCTCCAGAGTCCGGCACTGGCGCTCGGTTTGTAGTTCCGCCTTTAGGCGGGCAGTTAAAGAGCGGACAACTCTAGCTAAATCTTCGATTTAACTACCCGCCTAAAGGCGGAACTACAAACCGAGCGCCAGACTCTAGTCATCTGCCACGATAAAATCACCCCAGCCCCGGGACCACTTCGGCGTAAACTCTCTCCGTCTCTCTCGCGGTCGTCTCCCAACTGAATTGACTAGCGCGTGCAAGCCCGGCTTCACGATAGCGTTCGTGTTCCTCTCTCACCCGTCGGACGGCATCGCACAGCGAGGGGACGTCGGGCTCAACCACGATGCCCGCCCCTCCACACACCTCGGGAATGCAGGCTGAGTTTGCGGCGACAACCGGCAAACCGCAGGCCATTGCCTCGAGTATCGGCAAGCCGAAGCCCTCGTAAAGAGACGGATAGATCAGGGCGACTGCCGCTGAGTAGATCCCGCGCAACTGATCAGGACCCAGCCCTGCGAATCGCAGCGGCCATTTCTCGAACTCCTCCCCTCCTTGCAAAGCCTTGCCGACAAGAACGAGGGGGATACCCGCTTGCTTGGCCACCTCCGCAGCCAAAGGAAGGTTCCGTCTCTTGTGGACGTCTCCGACGTGCAGCAGGAAACTGTCGGGAAGAGACAATTCGCGCCTGACTTTGTCAGCGGCCGCGGGATCCGGAAAGAAATGCTCCTGAGACACTCCCTGATACACTCGACGGACTCGCGCTTCCAACCCAGGGAAGAGCTTGAGGATCTCCATGCGGGTGAAATCAGAGGGGACGATGATACGATCGGCCCGCTTGAGCGAAGCGGAATAATAACGAAGGCGGAAAGGGTCGAGCGGGTAGGGATACCAGTCGGGGCGCACGAAGTAGGAAACGTCGTGGACCGTGAGAATCAGGGGGCGGCAGTCGAGCAGAGGCGCTTTGTAAGACGGAGCGTGATACGCTGCCCAGCCCCGAGAGCGGAACGTCATCGGCACGCGTATCTGGTTCCAAAGGAAACTGTTCCGCGGAGAGGCTGTCGTCAGCGGGTCCAGGTACGGGACGTAGCGAAGCAGGCTCGAGACATAGGTGGCTATGCCCGGGATGGCGGACCTCCCGTCAATACCGATCCTGGGCGGACTAGAGGAGCGATTCATACAGAGCCAGGAGCTGTTCCGCGGCCTGATTCCAGGTAAAAGCCGCCGCTCGAGCCTTACCTTTCTCGCGCATCTGTTCCTGGCGGGCAGAGTCAGCCTTCAGATCCCAAAAACTCTTGACCAGGCTGCTCGGATTTCCAGGATCGAAGTAAACAGCTGCGTCTCCCGCTACTTCAGGAATTGATGACACCCGGATGGTCAGCACCAGGGCGCCGCAGCTTAACGCTTCCGCGACCGGAAGACCAAAGCCTTCATACAGCGAAGGGAAAACGAACACTTCGCAACCGGAGTAGAAATCGACCAGGTGTTCTTCACCCACGAAGCCCGGAAACAGAACGAAGGGGCCGATGCCGCGGTCGGAAATCCTTTGGCGCAGCTCCCGGATCTCTTCGATGTTCCAGTGAAAGGTCTCTCCGGCCATGACCAGCAGGCCTTGGTACCCCGACGCGCGAAGCTCCGCAAAGGCATCGACGAGGCAAGAAAGATTCTTTCTAAAATCCGACCCGCCGACGTAGAAGAGGAAGGGCTGCGTGATGCCGAACGTCTTGGCGATCCTCCTCTTTGCCTGCTCTGGATCGGCAGGCGCAAACCGAGCATCGCATCCCGGATAGACGACCGCAATCCGATCCGGTGCGATCTGCAAACGCTCGGAAATGTCCGCTTTCGAATGACCCGAATCGGTGACCACGAGATCCGCTCTCGATATCCTTCGAAAACCATCCCGGAGAGCCAGGGAATAGTCCCAGGGAATCGACCTCTTCATTTGTTCCGCAAAGACAAGTGGAATCAAATCGTGGACGGTCACAACGGTTCTGGTACGCGCGCTGAAAGCGATCGAGGTGATGTCGTTCGCATGGAAAATCTGGGCTGAATCTTTCCTTAACTGTCGCGGCAAAAGGAATCGGTCAGGCAACCAGGAAAGGCGAGTCGGCTTGGGAAGGTGAAGAAGTGAACGATACTCGTACCGGGTCTCGGGAAGATCGAGCTTTTCGTCCCCGCAGCAGTATACGAACATTTCAAGCCTGGGGTCGGCCCGCTCGAGCAGCGCCCTGGCCAGTTCGAGAGTGTATTTGCCTATGCCTCGCCTTCTGGAGTTCTTTTTCACTGCCGGCCGCAAATCGAACGCTACTCGCACGGGTTTCACCTGCTCCCAGTGTTCGACTCAAGGTACTCGAGCGCGCGCACGGCATTCTGATAATTAGGATTGTAGCGAAGCGCGGTCTGAAGCAGCGTCCGCGCTCGCTCTCTCTCGCCGGCGGCCAACAGCGCTGCCGCTTCATTGGTCAGAACCTCCGGACTGGGTAACCGGCGAGCAGCACGCTCGTACTGCCTGGCCGCTTCTTCATGGTTTTCCATCAGCATGTTCGCTGACCCTTGCAGATTGTAGTTTTCGTATAGACCGGGATCGAGGGCTTCGGCACGGCGAAGCCTCTCGAGCGCAGTCTCAGCGTACAGCCGCTTGTGCCTGTCCGGGAGCGACCGTGAATACGCATTTTCAAGGACGTAAGCCGCCACTCCAATTTCCGAATCCGCTCGCCATCGCTGAATGTTCTGATAGCCGACTACGATGATGACCAAGGCACACGCCGCCAGGCGCCACTTTCGTCTGCTATCCAGCATCATTGGCGGATGGATTTCCTCTTCCTGCTCGAAGGCGACGGCGCGAAGACCGGCGAGCAGCAACACGATTGCCATACCCGTGATCGAGAGCCGAAATGGAAAGAAAGCCAGGGAGGCAATTCCGGTGAAGATCATCCCCAGGCAAAGCATTCCGGTCCAGTAGACGGTCTTCGGATCGGTTGATCTCGGGGCCTTGCGCCAGGCTTCGACGCACGGCAGCGTCAACAGCGCTAGGAACAGGAGAAGACCGACGAGGCCCATCTCCTCCCACAACTGCAGGTAGTCGTTGTGGGTTTCCCGAAAAGCACCGGGCTGATCGATCATCGGGAGCTTAGACATATCGGTCCCGGCCCGGTAGTGAAAGAAGTCGTTACCGAATGAGTTCAAGCCACGGCCCAATAGTGGCTTGTCTTTGATCATTTGCCAGGTAATCTGGTAAACGGGGTAACGCCCCGACGGGGCGATATTCAGGTCGACCTGAGCCAACGCCGACCATGCCGGCCCCACCCTGCCTGCAATCCCGCCGGAGAGAAACAGCACCAGGGCACCGGCGACACTTACCAGAAGGACGCCGCCGGCGAGCAACGCCGCCTTTCTGGCGTTTTTGTGAGTCCGCACCAACCACCAGGCGTGAAACGCGAGCCAGAGGGCGAAAGCCACTACGAAGGCGATTGTCGCGCTGATGCTCTCGGTAACGATGAGCCCCACAAGATTAAGGACGAAGAGCAGGCCCGCGAAAAGTCTGAGCGAAGTCTTCTTCCGTCCAGCGAGAGGGTAGAGCATCATCAGGGCGCACAGCCCGAAAATGAAAGCGCCCGTATTTACGTCGCCGATCAGGCCTGCGGCAGTCACCCTGCCTTCCAGGGTCTCTCCGCTCGCCCTGGTGAAGAGGGGGAAACGGCCCTGATATTGCAGCACAGCCATTACGGCGTTCAGCGCCGAGGCCGATCCGAGCACTAACCACAGAGCAGGATGGGACCAGAGCGGGACGCCCCTGGACCAGGCAAAAAGGAGGAGTGCTGCTCCGGCAAGCCA
>Ga0105104_10003080_pt1 | contig 12021 bp, 9 predicted proteins | sample PPLLaktember2015_3_FD_87034 | JGI IMG/M metagenome (GOLD analysis project Ga0105104, IMG submission 87034) | Freshwater sediment microbial communities from Prairie Pothole Lake near Jamestown, North Dakota, USA - PPLs Lake P7 Core (6) Depth... | ecosystem: Environmental > Aquatic > Freshwater >...
CTTCGCGTTCCAGGTCGAGGATATATTGCTCGCTCACCCATTGCGGACGCGTCAACTCGCCGCCGCACATCACGTACGCCAGTTTGCCCGCGATGTGATGATCGTATTGCGTGATGTAGTTGCCTTCCTTGAACATCCACGCCCCGATGCGGATGGCAGCCAGCGCGTCACGCCCCGCAGCATAGATAAGTTCAGGCGTGGGCGGTCGATATCCTGCCGCGACCATATGCAGGACTTCCTTCTTGGCTTCAGTGAGCAGATGATCGCGGTTCATCACGATGCGGTCCGCGGGGGAAAGGATGTTCATGCTGCGCGCTTCCTCGGCGCTCGTGGCAACCTTTGCCTGACCCATTTGCAGGAATGCGCGCTGCAACGCTGCCAGGTGTTCGGCATTCTCCACCCGCATCACAGGGTTGACGATGCGTCGCAGCATTTCCTTCGTGCCGCCGCCCGCGGGGATCACGCCTGCGCCAAGTTCAACAAGCCCAATGTAGGTTTCGGTTGACGCGACCACGCGTGAAGCATGCATCGTGATCTCACAGCCGCCGCCGAGCGTCAGCCCGGCTGGAGCGACAACGATCGGCTTCGGCGAGTAACGCATGCGCATGTTCAGATCCTGCAGTTTCCTGACCGCGGCTTCGAGCACGTCCCACATGCCCTGCTGCGCGCCGACCACCATCATGAACAGATTCGCGCCGGCACTGAAGTTATCCGCTTCGTTGCCGATCACCAACCCATCGAAATCTGTTTCGAGCCGGTCGAAGGCTTCGACCGCAATGTTCATGATGTCATCGTCGAGCGCGTTCATCTTGGTGTGGAACTCCAGGCATGCCACACCGTCACCCAGATCACGGATCGTCGCGCCCTGGTTCTGCGACACGACCTTGGTTTGTTTCAAGACGATCATGCCTTCCGGCCGTTTGACCTTCACATACTTCCCCTTGACTGCATCATACACGCCGACTTTTTCACCATTCTTGTATTGGTAAAACGAATCGACCCCAGCCTTGAGCATGTCGTTGACCCATTTGGCTGGCGGGTACCCTTCGGCTTTCATCCGCCTGGCGGTTTCCTTTACCCCGAGCATGTCCCACATCTCGAACGGACCCGCTTCGTGCATGAAACCCCAGCGCACCGCGTCGTCGATCGGCTTCACGGTATCGGCAACTTCAGGAATGATGGAGGAGGCGTACTGGAAGCCTTGATATGTGAATGCTTTGACGAGATCCGCAGCCTTGTCATCCGCTCCCAGCAAGGCCTTGAGTCTCTCCCCGAGACCTTCCATATCCTTCGCCGCCTTCACGGAGTCGAACCGCGGCTTGGCCGGCGGGACGTGTTCGAGCGTATTAAAGTCCAGCGACCAGAATTCCTTCTTGCCATCTGCGCCGCGCATTTCCTTGTAAAAACCGATCTTCGTTTTGTTGCCAAGCCACTTGCGCTCGAGCATTGTCGCCATCAATTTGTTCGGCGCTTCGGCTTTGAGATATTCCTGCCCCAGTTTGTCGTGAGGGATCAATGGCGCAAGGTTGCGTCCCACATGATCCCAGACATCCAATCCGACCAGATCCATCAACCGAAACGTCGCGGTCTTCGGGCGCCCGATCAGCGGACCGGTGATCATGTCCACCTCATCGACGGTGTAGCCGTTCTTCAGGATGAAATCCATGCCGAACGCGCCCGTGCCGAATGCAACGCGGTTGCCGACGAAGTTGGGCGTATCCTTGCACAGGACGATCCCTTTGCCCAGACGATACTCACCGAACCAGGAGAAAAACTCGACCACCTCCTTGTCGGTGTCTTTGGTTGGGATGATCTCCAGCAGCTTCAAATAGCGCGGCGGATTGAAGAAATGAGTCCCCAGGAAATGTTTCTTGAATTCCTTCGAGCGTCCTTCGGCGATATCCTTGACCGGAATGCCCGAAGTGTTGGTTGACACGATCGCGTTCGGCTTGCGCACTTCGTCGATGCGCCTCATCAAATCCTGTTTGATCTTGAGGTTCTCGATGATCGCTTCGCAGATCCAGTCTGCTTCCGCGATGGCGCCAAAATCATCCTCAAGATTGCCAAGCTTGACAAATGTTTTTAAATCCGCAGACATCAAGTTGGCAGGCTTGCCTTTCAGGCAGCGATCCCAGCCGTCATTGACGATCTTATTGCGCGCCTCTTTATTGTCCGCAGGCGCGTCTTTCGGGACAATATCCAATAATGTCACAGGCACCCCCGCGTTCGCCAGATGCGCCGCGATCGCCGCGCCCATCGTCCCGGAACCAACGACAACCGCTTTGTGAATGTGATATTTCATAATTATTTCCCTATCCGCTGGTTGAGTAGGCGGCCTCGCGCTGAGCGGAGGGCTGAACGTTTGCTGCGAAGCCCGCAGTCGAAGCATCGTCCGCCGTATCGAAACCAGCACTTGCAAGCTTATATTTACTTGTTACCTGTGGTCTCGATACGGGCTGGGAAGATCGCCAGCCCTACTCGACCACCGGGTATTTATCTTAATTCCTTACCGCTATAACCCAATATCTGTCTCGCCACCACCAGCCGGTTGATCTGCCCGGTACCTTCATAAATGTCGGTGATCTTCGCGTCGCGGAACCATTTCTCAGCCAGGAACTCACGGCTGTACCCGAGCGGACCCAAAATCTCGACCACTTTCTGCGTGATCTTGGTGCCCACATCACCAGCCTTGACCTTGCTCATCGATGACTCGAGCGCGTTCGGCTTCTTATTGTCCGCCATCCAGACGGCTTTGATCACCATCAACCAGGCGGATTTGAGCATGATCTCCATGTCGATGACATCTTTTTCGATGGAGGTCAACTTCTGGCGCGGCAGCCCGTAGCGGACCTGGACTCCGTTCTCCGTGAGTTTTTCCTTCAGGAATTCGAGAGCGGCGCGGGCGACGCCCAAGCCGGACGCGGCGACGAGGGGCCGAGTCGCGTCGAAGGTTGCCATCGCGCCCTTGAAGCCGCTCGTCGACTTCTCCTCCACAGTGGAACTGCCGAGAACGTGATCATACGGAACGCGCACATCGACGAGCGAGATCGCGGCAGTATCGCTGACGCGGATCCCCATTTTGTGCTCGAGCTTCGCGACCTTCACGCCGGGCGTCCCCGCCTCGACGACAAAGGCACGCATGCCCGCGCGTCCCGCCGAGGGGTCGATCGACGCCCAGACCACAATAAAGCCTCGGCCGAGCTTTTCGTACTCGGTCAGCGCCTTATCCCCGGCAGTGACGAAGATCTTTTCGCCGTTGAGGATCCATTCTTTATTTTTCTCATCGAGCACGGCCCGCGTCCGGATAGAGGCAGTGTCCGAGCCTGCCCCTGCTTCGGTCATGCACATTGCAGCAAGCGTAGGTTTGTCATCGCCAAAGCGCGCCAGGAACTTGGCTTTCTGCTCGGGTGTACCCGCTGCCTGGACCGCGGCCGCACCCAATCCGCCGCCTGGCGTGACGAGATACATACCCACATCACCCCACGCCAGCATCTCGATCTGCGCAGCCAGCGCCTGATAGGCAATCGGAGGGCGCTTCTCTTTTTTCTCGTCTCCCTCATGACCATTGCCCTGCTCTTTCGGAGCCAGCGATCCCACACCCGTTGCCTTCATGGCAGTGTGCATAAACTCGATGTAGTCCCAGGGACTCTCGTGCTCGTGTTCATCGAAATAGCGGGAGTGGGTCCGCATCATCTCTTCGGCAACAGTCTTCAAAACAAACTGGGTTTGTACAATTGGTTTTGGGGCTTCAAATTCAATAGGCATTTTCATTTCCTCGTTTGGTCCTCTTTCCTCTTTCTTCTTTGTGCCGGGAAAGGGAAAGATAAAAGAAAGCTACACGATTGCCAGCCCGGTGAAGGTGGCAAATCCTCTCCCATTCCGCATCCACATCTCGACCGGGTGCTCACGGATGTAGCCATGCCCGCCCAGGATCTGGACGGCGCGGTCCGTGACGGTCATTGCCATGTCTGCTGCGCCCACGGAGGCAAGATAAGCTTCGATGAACGCGTCTTCCTTGCCTGTGTCCAATTTCCAGGCGGCTTCCCATGCCAGCAGGCGGCTGGCTTCGATCTCTGTCCGCATTTCGGCGAGCATGAAGGCGATGGCTTGCTTCTGGGCGATCTTGACCCCGAAGGCTTCGCGTTCCTTGGCGTAGTTCATGCTGTATTCGAACGCGGCATTCGCTACACCGACGGCAGTCGCGGCGGTGGCGAGTCGCAGCGCAGCCAGGATCTGCTCAAAGTCATGACCCGAAGCGCCGCCCAGCCGGTTCGCCGCAGGAACTTTTACATTGTCCAAATGAACTCGATACAAGGGCAGCGCGTTGAGACTCATCAGCTTTTCGCGCTCGTCTGAGATGGTCAACCCCGCCGCACCTTTCTCCACAATGAAGCCTTGTGTCTGCCCATCTACGCTGGCATAAACGAGAATCGCTGCGGCATCCTTCGCAAATGGGACAAATGCCTTCTCACCATTAAGCAGATATTCTTCGCCATACAGGCTTGCAGTGGTCTTGAGCGAAAGGGGATCGTAATCGAATGCGTACTCAATCAGTGCTGCCGTGTATGGACTCCACTCGCCTTCGATGACTTTTGGCAGATAAGCCTGCTTTTGCTCCTCGCTGCCTGCCAGCAGGATCGGCGTTGCAAACAGCGACGGGGTCATCACTGCCAGCGTACCAGCCAGGTCGCCGAATGCCATCTCTTCGACGGCAAGCACACCGGTGACGGCGCTCCGCTCCCCAAAGCCGCCATAGGCTTCCGGGATGGAGGCTTGCAGCAGCCCGATCTCCCAGCCCTTGCCGACAAGTTTTTTCGGCAGTTCGCCACCCTCCTCGGCTTCGCGCGCGGCAGTCCGCAGGTCGTTGCTGGCGTATTTTCCCACCGCTTCGACAAGCATTTGCTGCTCTTCAGTCGGTTCGAACGAATACATAAGCCCTCTCCTTTCAGTTGGATACACAGGTAAGAAAGTAGACACGTAAACAAGTAGATGTGCCTACATGTTTACGTGTATCCCTGTATACGTACTTACCTTTCTTTCAAGTTCTGCCAAAACCATATGCTCTTCTTGCAACCTCTGATATCGCGCAGGTCCGCCCTGCTCCAGTTCGTCGGGATTGGTGATTTCGATCATGCCATGTTCGTAGAAATATTCCACGTACGCACCGGTCTTTTCGAGCACAAGCAATTGGTTGTATCCGCCCATTTCCCCGTAGACAGCACGACAGACCTCTTCAATGGTCAGAGGAACACTAAGCGCCTCGATTGCCTTGCTCATGCGCCGAACGATATTTTGTTTCGTCGATTCGATCTGCGCCGGAAGATCTGCGATCACGTCATTGTGACCGTTGAGGATGAGCCGCGCCTCCTTCGACCATTGCTGCAAGCGCCTGAGAGACTCAAGATAATGATCGAGCCCGCTGTAGGGATTGATCGATTCAGGCGAAAGATGAGGCGTCACCCTCTCCACAACCATGTCCCCGCAAAAGATGACATCTTCCAGGCGGATCGCGACATGACCGGGACAATGCCCGGGCAGGTGCATGAACTCAAATGGACCCACATGCATGTCCATGGCTTCATACGTGAAATCAACGGGAACGGACTGGTAAATGGCTTTTGTAAAACGGTAAATGCTGAGGAGGTGTTCACGCGTCTCTTCCGCGAGGCCGGTGTCGGCCAGAAAAGAAGCGAGGCGGCGTCCGATCAACGCCAGCCTCGCTTCATGATGTGCCACCGTCTGCAGATCCAGTTCATGGACTCCGATCCTGGCGTTCGTCAGCGGGCGCAGTTTTGTGAGCCCGCCGAAGTGATCGATGTGTGCATGGGTCAGGAATACATGTGTTAATTCGGAAGGTTGAAGTCCCGCCTGCTGTAAACCCGAGAGCAAATTTGCGTGGGAAGAGTCGGTCCCTGAGCCGGTGTCGATCAAAACGCAGTAGTTCTCCTGCCGGACGACGTACACATACGCCCAGAAGCCGGGAAAGGCTTCCACAGGGATGCGATAAATTTTCGCGCCACTTGAGGTTTCCAAAGAAGTAAAAGTTCCCTGTTCACTCATTTGAGCAATCCGTTCAGCAACAAGTTCGAATAGTGGTCGGCGATTTCATCGATCCCAAGAGGACCATTCGGGCGGTACCAGGTCAGCGTCCAGTTCATGATTCCCAGGAGCGCGCGGGTCGTCAGCGCCGGGTCATCGCATTTAAAGAGTTTCGTTGCCACACCCTCCTTCAGAACATTGCGCCACAAGGCTTCGAACTTGTCGCGGTTCGGCACATGACGGGCATGTTGTTTGCGCTCCAGGGAGCGATGTTCGAACAACAAAACTGCCGAGAGATCGGTATTTTCCGTCAGGATCTGCAGATACGCGCGGATCATCTCCCGCAGCTTTTGATCTGCAGAGAGTTCCCGGACGGAAATTGCCGAGATCCGCTCCAGGAGCAGTTCGAGCGCTCGGTCGAGAAGAGCAAGCAGGATCTCCTGCTTGGAGGCGACGTGGTGATAAAGGCTTGCCTTTTGTAAATTGACTGCTTCTGCGATGTTCGCCATCGACGCGCCATGGAACCCCTTCTGGCGAAAGACCTGCGCGGCGGCTTCAAGAATGTCATCTCTGGTCATAAACTCTCCCTACCGATCGGTTGGTAGGGATATAATTTATCAGAGTTGTCACATAAAGTCAAGCGGAGGGCAGAGTAGGGTTGTCCCCCACTGATTTCATTAGTTCCTCATGCAAAAAAATGCTATAATGAAATTATGGTAACAAGTGAAACCACATCCGAAATCATTCGTGATCCTCACTCTGAAGAACCCCCTTCATCAAAAGAAGCGGAAAGCCGTTCAAGAAACATCGTAATCATTGTCATTGTTGGAATTATTGCCTTACTGGCGCTATTGGGGACCGCCATCTATTTCCTGCTTCAGCCTGCCACGCCCACCGATCGTATCCGCGATATATTTATTATTGTTGTTGCTCTCGAGTCGCTGGTGATTGGAGTGGCTCTGATCATACTCATCGTCCAGCTGGCGAGCCTGATTAACCTGTTGCAAAATGAAGTGCGCCCCATCCTGACCGCCACCAGCGAAACCGTCAACACCTTGCGCGGCACCGCGGAATTCCTGGGAGAAAGCGTCGTTGAGCCGGTCATCAAACTCAACGGCTATCTCGCGGGCATGAACCGCGTGATAGAATTGATGGGCATCAAAAAGAAGTAAGCAGGAAGTTCTTCAGTGCAATCTACAGATTTTGCTGGGCTACCCGCGCGGTGCGCTTTGCAAAGTTTGGGATGAATTTTCGAATGCAATTCAAATTTGTTTGATAACCAGAAGGAGGTTACTATGTCTGAACGCGATGAATTTGGCGCCTTCCTTGTAGGCTTCATTGTCGGCGGGCTTTCGGGAGCCGTCGTAGCACTGCTGTTCGCTCCTCAATCCGGCGAGGAAACCCGTGCATTTATCAAGGACAAATCCATTGAGCTGCGCGACAAGGCTCAGATGACTGCTGAGGAAGCGATTGCCCGCGCCGAAGCCGTAGCTGCAGATGCGCGTGCCCGCGCAGATGAACTTGCCCAACAGCTTCGCGAACGTGGTCAGGGAGTGGTTGAGGACGTTCGCCAGCGCGGCCAGAACGCTATGGAAGCTGTCCGCAAAACCACCAAGAAATCTGACGAAACCGGCGTCGCATAAATTAAGTTCGACGGGACAAGGGTTTGACGGATCACGTCAAACCCTTGTTTTTTGTCCACACGATTTGCCAAGCAAATCGTGCTGCGCTTGTCCATAGGACTGCTTCGCTTGTGAAAACGCTCCTGCGGTTTTTCTTCCGCCTGCTTTACCATCAATTCGCGTTTACGTATGACCTGGTCGCGGCAACTGTTTCATTCAATCGCTGGAAAGACTGGGTTATGAGTGTGATTCCGTTTATCGAGGGGATGCGGGTCCTCGAGATCGGTCACGGGCCCGGACACTTGCAGCGCGTCCTTCGCAGCCGCGGCCTGGTCGCTGTCGGAATCGACGAATCGGCCCAGATGGGTCGTCTCGCCAAACGCAATCTGAGGCGGGATACACCGTCCCCTCAATCTGCCTACACACAGACAAATCTAACCCGGGGAGTGGCACAATCTCTTCCCTACCCAAATGAGACGTTTGACACGATTGTTGCCACATTCCCGGCAGAATACATCTTTGACCCTAAAACTCTGGTGGAGGCAGGACGCGTCCTGGTACCAGGCGGCAGATTTGTCATTATGCCTGGGGCAGCGATCACAGGTCGCGGCACAGTGGATCGCGTGCTGGCTTGGATCTTCCGCATTACCGGAGAGACCCCCCAAAATCTGTCTGAGATCCTGCGTGAAAGAACCAAAGCGCCTTTCGCCAAAGCCGGTTTTCAGGTGGAGACTCACGAGATCGATGCAAAATCAAGCCTGGTATTTATTGTTGTAGGAACCAAAAATCAAATCACCGAAGAGGTAGTACATGCTGAGAAAACTACGTGAACCTGTCAACAGCCTGACCCACTGGGGCGGCGCGCTCCTTGCCCTGATCGGATTGATCGCCCTTCTGATCGTTGGCTGGGATAGGCCTGCCAAGATCATTTCATTGGTGGTTTATGGTCTTAGCCTGATCTTTTTGTTTTCTGCCAGCGCCACCTATCACATGGTGCAGGTAAAAGACAAGGCTCTGGAAATTTTCCGCAAGATCGACCACGCCGCAATTTATTTCCTCATTGCAGGCACATATACTCCCTTTTGTGTGAATGCCTTCTCAGGGTTCTGGAAATGGGGCTTGTTGAGCATTATCTGGTCGCTGGCGTTGATCGGAATTATCGTAAAAGTGTTTTATGTGCGCGCGCCGCGCTGGCTGAATGCAGGGATCTATCTGGTCATGGGCTGGTTATGTATCGCAGCCATTGGACAGATGCTGGCTGTGCTGCCTGTGTGGGTCTTAAGCTGGCTCATCGCTGGCGGCGTGATCTACACCCTTGGCGCGGTCGTATACATTACCAGGATCTTCAACTTCATTCCCGGAGTGTTTGGCTTCCATGAAGTGTGGCACATTTTCGTCATGCTTGCCGCGGCGGCTCATTTCGTGGCAGTGCTGGGAGTGGCATTGTAATAAAGAGACAGCCACGTTAGCTGCCCGTGACTCACTTCAATATTTGAAACAGATTGCTGTAATCATCCGTCCATAGTTTGACATTTGTGGAGTAACCCTCCAGGTCAGCCATGCGTTGCCGGATCGCCGGAACTTCCAGCAGGACGGGATCACGCGCGAGCAAGATCCAATCAGAGGCATAGCCGCCTTTGGAATCCCCTGAATAACTGATATGCGCCATGCTCAAGCCATAATGCTGCGCCAATTGCCAGAAAACAGGCTGCAGGTCAAGGTGCAGATTTGTGATATGCGCAGCGACGATCCCGTCCGGGGCAAGATGATCAAGATAGATGGCAAATGCTTCCCTGGTTACCAGATGCACAGGGATAGAGTCGCTGCTGAAGGTATCCAGCACCAGCACATCGAAGTTTTGCGGGCGACCCTCGGCAAGCTCGCGTTCCAGGGAAATACGCGCGTCGCCCAGGACCATCGTGATCTCTGCCTCACTATCCGTGACAAATGAAAAATAGTCTCCCTGCCCCTCGGCAAGCTCAACAGCCACCGGATTGATTTCATACAAACGGTATATGTCGCCGGGCTGAGCGTAGGCTGCCAGGGTCGCCACACCGGCGCCAAGCATCCCGACCCGTTGACCCTGTCCATAATGGGGGTGGTGCAGGATGGCAAGCCCCGCGCCACTCTCCGTGACGTAATAGGTCGTAGGTACCCGACGCAAGTCGGGACTCATAAACTGAAGCCCATGGACCGTGATCCCATGCGACATCATGTAGGCTTTCTCCAGCGAGCCTTCAGGAATGGTCTCATGTACCCGGATCACGCCGTAGAAGTTCCGCTTTGCGTACAGGGCGCCTGAAAAATAAGTTCCGATGATGGACAGCATGACCGTCACCAACCCGAAGACCGTAAATACAAAGCGGGCGCGCGCCAATATATCGACAGTTTGACCTCTGCGGAGAATGGTAAGGAAAATCGCGATCGCCATCGCCAGTCCCACGAAGAACTCCCAATAGCCGTTGAAAATCATGGGAGCGATCAGGCTGACAAAAACCCCTCCCACCGCTCCGCCAATGGAAACCATCAGGTAAAACGTTGTCAGATACTCGGCGGAAGGCCGCAGCAGATACAGTTCTCCGTGGCAAAGCATGCACGCGGAAAACAGCAGCAGGCAATAGGCAAGGACCTGCCAATAGACGTGCAAAGAAGTCGCGTTAAGCATCACGAACAGGGTCGCCGCGGTGGAAAACACAAACAACAACGCATAAAACTTTCGGTTATAGCCCTGCTCACTTGAAAAAGCCAGAATAAAGGAAAGTAAATAAAGTGCGAGCGGCAGCACCCACAAAAATGGGATCACTGCCACCTCCTGGGTGATCTGGTTCGTCACGGATAGCAAAAACAGGGAGGCGGTCGCGCTGAGAGCAATCCAGAGCGAGATCAAGGCAACGGAGGGGCGCCCCGCCGATGAAACGGGATCAACTCTCGGCTGCGCGGGAGGCGTTGCAGATCCGCTTCGCACAGCGATCCAGCTGGCAAGCACGCCAAAGAGTCCAAAGCCTGCAGACCATATCCAGCCCTGCGCGCGCAGAGAGAAGACCGGTTCGATCAGGATCGGATACGCAAGCAGTCCAAGCAGTGAGCCAACGTTTGAGAGGGCATACAGGCGTGCATAGGATCGCTCGGGAAAAAGACGACTGAACCAGGCCTGCATAAGCGGACCATTGGAGGCGAGAATGAAATACGGCAGCCCGACCGAAGCAGTGAGCAATATAAAAATGTCGAGTATGGGTGAGCCAATATCCTGAGGCTTCCAACTGGGGTCAGGCGTAATGGGAGACGTCCAAACAAAGGAAAGCCACACGAGCAGGACAATTGCCGAAGCCATCAATACAACATGAACGAGCGATTGCCGTTGTGTTCTGATGCGCCCGATCAACCAATAGGCGTATGTATAGCCCCCCGTAAGCAAAACCTGAAAAAACAACATCACCGTTGACCAGACCGCCGGTGTTCCGCCAAACCACGGCAGGATCAATTTGCCAACCATTGGCTGGATCTGAAAAAGCAGAAAGGCGGAAAGAAAGATACTGGCAGCGAAGAGGAACATTGTTTTCCGTGCAATTTTACAGCATAAGAATAAACATTACATGATGTTGCATTACACAACATAGCCGAGGACGAGATCCTCGGCTATGGTACAACTAATGAACACTGACACTCTGTTTTTTAATTATCATCCCCATGCTTTCAATGAGCTCCGGGGATACGCACATCGATCCATACCAGCCGGTGATCGGAACTCGGGAACGGGAACAAGCCGACCAGTGCGAACAACGGATCGTCGTTCCGCGGCCAGAAGACGGCGGCATCGAGCATACGAATATTCTTCCGCGGCAACACATAGTCCGCGCGCAGGTTGCCGGGCGCCGTATCGGCGAAGTCAGCGGTATCGAAGGCCGGGTCACTCTGGTGTGTGAGGTTCGCGCCGCCCTGCAGTGCCGCCTGCTGGGGTCCGCCTTCGCTTGCCGGAGTCAGACTGGTGTTGACAAGTGGATGATCGAGCAGTTGTTGGATTGCACCGGGGATGCTGTCTCCGTCCAGCGGATCAGAGTTCTGGTCACCAGCAATCACAAACAGTGATCCGGGTTTAAGTCCGCCGCGGTGGCCCTCATCATCGTAAATGTATCGAGCTCTGCGGCCAGCGCTGATGTAATCTGCCCAGAAACGGATCTCATCGAAATTGCGCGTCCCATTGCGGTCCTCCGGCCCATCGAAAACCGGCGGCGTTGGGTGGCTCACCAGGAAGTGAACTTGCTTGCCGCCAATTTCAATCGGGATATCCCAGTGGCTTTTCGATGACAGACGAAAGGCCGTCAGCTCATCTGGCGAGTACCAGTCTGCCGGGGCCGGCGTA
>Ga0105104_10003083_pt1 | contig 12015 bp, 9 predicted proteins | sample PPLLaktember2015_3_FD_87034 | JGI IMG/M metagenome (GOLD analysis project Ga0105104, IMG submission 87034) | Freshwater sediment microbial communities from Prairie Pothole Lake near Jamestown, North Dakota, USA - PPLs Lake P7 Core (6) Depth... | ecosystem: Environmental > Aquatic > Freshwater >...
CTTTCCCTATCTTTCTGCGAGGACAATTGATATCAATGGCGCAAAGGTATGGGCGCAGCGTGTGAGTTATGTTGGAGAATTGGGATGGGAGTTGTATATCCAACCGAATCGCGCGCTCATGGTCTGGGATCGGCTGATGGCTGCGGGCCAGGAATTTGATATCGAAGTCGGCGGATACAAAGTGCTCGACTCGCTGCGGCTTGAAAAAGGTTATCGCTATTTCACAACCGACCTCACGCCGCTGGATAACCCTTACCAAAGTGGTCAGGGTTTTTGTGTGCAGCTTGATAAAGGCGATTTCATCGGAAGAGAGGCATTGCTCAAGTGCAAGCAGGAAGGGCTGAGGCGCAAACTCTGCATGCTGGTTTTAGACGGCGATGAGTTTACGCAGATCTATGGCGGTGAAGCCGTTTATTGTGATGGTAAAGTGATCTCGCGCGTAAGAAGCGGCGGATACGGATATACTATGAAGAAGAACATCCTGTACGCGTATCTACCAATCGATTTGTCAAAAAAAGGTACCCGCTTCGAACTGGACCTGATCGAGGGTCGCCGTTATGGGGAGGTGACCGCCACCGTATTGTACGACCCGAAAGGTGAGAGGCTGAGAGTGTGACCCGTCATTGCGAGCCTGCGGGAAGCAATCTCATCATCAATAAGGAGATTGCTTCCTTGTAGCGCCTTTAGCGCTACGCCTCGCAATGACAGAATCGAAATTTATGTCCAATACAAAAAAATTTCCTCCGGCTTATGTAGGTTTTGGCATGTTGACACCGGTCACCATCCTGGTGATCGACCGTCTGCCCAGGCACAATACTGGTGCGCTGGTCAGAGAATTCAGTGAATTCGTCTTTGACGATGCTGCGATCATTGCCTGCCTTTTGCGCCAATGGGGCGTGTCAGCCGGGATGATCGGCACAGCCGTGGGAGATGATTCGCGCGGGCACGCGCTCGCAGGTCAATTGCAGGAGTGGGGTGTGCAGGGAAAGGTCCGCTTCTCAAAAAATATCAAGACGCCCATGGAAGTCAATGTATCGGACAAAACTGGCGCGCGTACATACTTCTGGCATCGCCCGCCAGAGATGCTGGCTACATTGGATACGGCGGATCTGTCCCTGTTGAATGGCGCGCGACTCATGTATGCGGATTGGTATGACGGCGAGCATATCGTCCGCGCCATGGATGAAGCCAATCAGCTTCGTGTGCCTGTCTTTCTCAACCTGGAGCATGGCCATAAAGACTCCCAACTCTTGAAAAAATATGCCAGCCGTGTCACGATTTGCCAGGCGGTGACAGATGCCGCGCAGCTTGGCAAGACCCGGGCAATGCTAAACACTGCACGAAAGATATTGAAAAGCGGGATCAAGACCGCCTTGATCACCATGGCCAGAGATGGCTGTCTTGTTGCACAGGAGAACGCGGCCGTACGAGTCCACGCGCCAAGGGTTAAAGCCGTGGATGGCTGTGGAGCGGGTGCCACGTTTTCGGCAGGTTTTGTCTATGGATATTTAAATAACTGGAGTCTTGAAGAGTCAGCACGATTTGCGACCGCGGCTGCTTCGCTGAAAGTTACCCGGGCGGGCTTGCAAATGTTCCCGGTGGAGGAAATTCAGGTATTGGCATCCAGGCTGAGAGTTCAGCATCTGACGTTCAAGGATAATCAGTTCCACAAGATCACCGGGATGCTTACTACCCGACAGCAAGAGTTCGTGAGTGAAGGTCAAAAGCTGGCGAAGATCGCGACTGACAGATTAATGCCGAATAAAAGACCGAAGCCAAAGGTGAACCCGCACTTCAAACGAAAGCTGATGTGAAGTTTGATGTCATTGCGAGCCGTTCGCGCTGAGTGCTACGCAAACGAAGCGGAGGCGACTGCGCAGCGTGCCTGTGGCAAGCAATCTCCTTTTAACCAAAGATGGCTTCCCGCAGGCTCGCAGCAACATAATTTTATTTATAGGATGTGGAACATGTCATTTGCAGAACTTCTTACCCGTGAACAAGTTGAACGTGTGCATGACGCTTCATTGGAAATTCTTGAGGAGGTTGGGTTGAAAGTACGGCACGAACCGGCACGCGACCTGTTCCGTGAGCATGGCTGCCAGGTGGACTCAGAGACTCAGATTGTCAAATTCCCACGGGCTGTCGTTGAAAAATACAGAAAAGTTTTTCCACCCAAATTTACCTTTCGTGGGCGCGACCCCAAATATGACCGCACGATTCCGGATGACAGTCCGGTGATTGTGACGGGCAGTTCCGCGCCCGATCTATTGGATCCGGTCACGGGGAGAGAGAGGCGGGCTGTTTCCGCGGATATTGTGCGGATCGCTCATCTTATCCAGGAATTGCCCGCCTATGACATGTTTTCCGTTTCCGTGCTGGCAGATGATGCTCCTGACGATCAATTTACGCTGGCACGTCTTTACCCGGCATTGAAATATTGCACGAAGCCGGTCCGTATCACTTCGAAAGACTTACCGGATGCCAGGGATATCCTGCAACTCGGTTATTTGATCGCGGGCAGCGAAGAGGCCTATCGTGAGCATCCTTTTATTACGCATCATTATTGCCCGGTTGTTTCCCCACTGACGATGGATCACTTGTCCACCGAGGCGGTGATGTTTTTTGCTGAACAGAGGCTGCCGGTCTACCCAACGATCGTTCCGAACGCGGGGCTCACTTCGCCCATGTCGTTAGCGGGAACGCTGGCACAGGGCAACGCGGAATTTCTGGCGGCTGCCACGCTCATGCAAATGGTACGCGAGGGCACGCCTTTGATCTATGCCACATTGCCGACTGTTGCCGATATGCGGACAGGCGCGTATGCGTCCGGCGGCATCGAGTGTGGCATGTTGCACATGGCACATGCCCAGATGGCGCACTTTTATAATGTGCCTTGTGGTGGCTATGTGGGGCTGACAAATTCGAAGATCAACGATGCGCAGTCTGGTTATGAAACGGGGTTATCCAGCATGGCAGGTGTGTTGGCGGGCATGGACATGATGAATATCGGCGGTCTGGTGGAGGCGTTGAAAACGTTCGATTTTGCAAAAGCAGTGATCGATGATGAGATCGCCCAGATGCTCAAACGCCTGAAGCGTGGTCTTGAATTCAATGAGGACAACCTGGCGCTCGATGTGATCAAGAAAGTGGGTCCGGGAGGTTCGTTTATCGTCGAGCCTCATACGATGAAACGCATGAAGACTGCCGGCTTGCTAACCAAGCTTTCAGACCGCGACACTCGTAGTCAGTGGGAAAAGAAGGGCGCACTCGACATCCATGCGCGTGCCATGCTGCGCGTGCGCGAGATTTTGGCGAAGCCAAGTTCCACGGTGTTTTCCCCGGACGTGGAAGCTCGCATTCGTTCGCACTTTGCCGATTTGATTTCCGCGGAACTGGAAGTACCGGAGGGATTACAGGTTGCCTAACAAAAGCCTTGCGAAAGGTCCAAACCTTCGCAAGGCTAATTCCCGAGTTCCGGCGCGTCTCCCAAGACCAGCACCGCTTCGCGCGAACAAGTGATCTGAGTCTGATCGCCGATTTTTGGCAATTCCAGGAAGGGATTGTTGAATGTGTCCATGTAAAACTTGGTCTTGCCAATGATTACCTGAATACGAACGATGGAACCAAGAAAAGTAATGTTCTCGATTTTGCAATCGATCACATTTGCCTTCTTTTCTTCGGAGACAAAACTAAAACGTTCGGGGCGGATCGCCATGCGAACTTTATCTCCCTTTTGCCTGCTGTTTAAATCGTCTGCCGAGGCGAGCTGTACACCATCCAAATCAAGCAATCCTTTTGCAGGGTCAAGAACTTCAGCAGTTCCCGTGTTCAACGTCCCAACAAAACTTGCTACGAATGCGGTCTCGGGGAAGTTGTAGATTTGGAAGGGCGTGCCTACCTGCTCAATGACGCCAACGTTCATCACAACGATGCGATCAGAAAGCGAGAGTGCCTCTTCCTGGTCGTGTGTAACATAAATTGTTGTGATGCCCAGTCGTTGTTGAATACTGCGGATCTCCGCGCGTAATGCCACGCGGATCTTCGCATCCAGCGCTGAAAGCGGCTCATCGAGCAGCAATACTTGCGGGCGAATTGCCAGGGCACGCGCCAGCGCGACACGTTGTTGTTGTCCGCCTGAAAGCTGATAGGGGAAGCTGTCTCCTCGACTCTCAAGGTTGATAATGGAAAGCATTTCCTTTACCCGGTCTTTAATGGCGGATTCTTTTTCCCTGCGGACGCGCAGACCGAAACCGATGTTCTGTGCGACGGTCATATTTGGAAATAGGGCGTAGGACTGAAAGACCATTCCAACATTACGTTGATTGGGGGCCTTGTTTGTGATATCAGAATTGTCGAGAGTGATTTTACCTGTCGTTGGGTTTTCGAATCCGGCGACCATACGAAGCGTTGTCGTCTTTCCGCAGCCGGAAGGTCCAAGAAAGGAAACGAACTCGCCTTTTTCCACATCGAGGTTGAAATCCTGCACTGCGTAGGTATCTACAAATTGTTTGGAGATGTTGGAGAGAGTTAAGTATGCCATGTTATTTCCCGTTGAATGAATTAATGCGCGCCCGCGGCTTGACCCTGCCCGCCCGTAAACAGCTGGATGAGTCCCATTGCGACCCAGGTCAGGAGGAAACTGAAAAAGGAAAGCGCGGCAGGTTCATAGGCACGATGCTGGCCCAGCAGAAAGAGGTAGGGTCCAAACGCATCCACGCCCAGGAAGGAGGCCAGGGTTACTTCGCCGACTACAATTGCAAATGTAAGCAATGCGCCGCTCAACAACGCCGCACGGACGTTGGGGAGTATTACACGGGTAATGATCGTAAACCAGTTGGCCCCCAGGCTTTGCGCGGCTTCTGTCAACGTCCGGACATCCACGGTCCGCATGCCTGTATCCACAGAACGATACATGTATGGCATGGCTAACACCATATAACCAGCGACAATCAAAATATTTGTTCCAAACTTAAATGTAGTAAGAGGTTCCAAAAAAGTAAGTTCCGTAAATGGTACTTTGAAAGGTGAACTGTAAACGCCGATCAAACCAAATACGAGAATGATCGCAGGGACTACGAAGGGCAGCAGTGTAATGAATTCCACAAGGCGGCGCGCCTCGGGCACGCGTAGGCGAATCCAGTAGGCAGTTGGAACGATCAAAATAACGTTCACGAGAATGGTTGCAACGGCAAGAAGATTCGAGTACATAAACGTTTCCCAAAAATCCTTGTCTGCAAAAACCCTTGTATAAGCTTTCAGCGGATCGGCTGGATCCCAACTTATCGAAAATTCAAAGGTTGCCAGCAAGGGCAGGAGGAAGTACAAGGCTCCTAAAATAAACCAAAGCCAGCTCCAAAATGGCATCTTGTGAAGGCGGGTAAGAAGGTTCATTTCAACCACCTCTCGGTTTTACTTTGAAGCCAGGAGTAGGCGGCCAACGAAACTGCCATAATCACGACCATTCCCATTGCCATGGCATATCCCAGCCCAGGGTTGTGAAAGACGTCCCCGCGGATCTGCGCGCCGATCTGAATGGTGACAATCTCCAGTCTGCCGCCTGTCAAAGCATAAGCTGTAGCGTATGCGCCGAAGGCATTCCCGAACAACAAAATCATCGCGCCGAGGATGGAAGGCAGGAGGATCGGCATTGCCACCCTCGTCCAGTATTGGAATGTATTCGCTCCTAAATTCTCCGCTGCTTCGCGCCATTCGCGCCTCAATCCGTCCAGCGCAGGAGCCATAATAAGCACCATGAGGGGAAACTGAAAATACATATAAGTCAGGCCCAGGCCTATAAACGTATATAAGCTGAATCCCGCTGCATATATATCCACATGGAACACTTCCTTCAGAACAGTGGTCACAAACCCCACACGACCAAGCGTAGCAACAAACGCAAATGCAAGCGGCACGCCTGCAAAATTGGATGCAACACCCGAAAACGTGATTAATATGGGACGCATTGATTTCGGCAGCCCACCCACTGTTACAGCATAAGCCAGCAGGAAGCCAAGTATGCCGCCACCGATCGCCGTCACTGCACTGATTTGAATGCTTAGTTTATAAGCATTAACGATGGTAGGGACGGTAAACAGCTCCTGATAATTATGGAATGTAAATTGTCCCTCGCTATTAAAAAAACTGCCTGTGAGCAGGCGCGCAGATGGCAGAATCATAAAAAATAATGCAAATAAAAAAAAGGGGATGACGCCAATCCATTTTCGCCAGCCTGTGCTTGAGCTTGAGGTGGAAACACTCACTTTTTGAGTTGACAGAGATGTTGAAGCCATGTTTTTTTTGCCTCACAGTCAACGATTTTTGTGGTGAGACCCCGCCAACTGACAGGGTCTCACCATGGTTGATACGAGATAATTATTTATGGGGCAGCCTTCACATCGGCGCCAACTGCTGAATCCCAACCGGTTGTAATGACTTCACTCGCCGCGTTCAGTTGGTCGAGGGTCGGGAACACTGCCCCGGAGACATCCGGCAGTTTTGCGAGCAGGTCTTCGGGAATGACGCCGCGGGCGCGCATATCCTCTTCGCGGATCGGGTGACAGTAACCCTTCATCCAAATGGTCTGGCCTTCATCTGAATAGAGGAATTCCATCCACAACTTGGCGGCATTGGGGTGCGGCGCGTAGGCGCTGATCGCCTGAACATACACGCCAGCGAAGCGACCAGATTCGGGAATGACGACCTCAGCTGTGGGATTTCCTTCGAAGGTATCAATGGCGGAGAGGGCATTGTAGTCCCATGTAATGCGGACAGGGATCTCGCCTGTAGCAACCAGACCATTATTCGCAATCAATGGAACGAGATTTCCAGCCGCGTTCAGGTCAGCAAAGAAATCGAGACCAGGCTGGGCGTCATCAAGTGAGCCGCCATTGGCAAGCGCCGCGGCATATACTGATTGAATTGCCTGATTGGAAGTGCGTGGGTCGCCGGAAAGTGCCACTTGACCCTTGTACTTCGGATCGAGCAGATCAGCCCAGTCCTGCGGTACATCGGGTTGAACAGTTGTATTCACAAGGAAGGCCAACACGCCATAATAATCACCATACCAATAGCCTTCGGGGTCCTTGGCATCGTCAGGAATGCTATCCCATGTGGACACTTTGTAAGGCTGAATGAGACCTTCCTCCTTGGCAGATGTACCGAAGGAAAAGCCAACATCAATAACATCCGGAGCCTGGGGACCGGTATTATCCTTGTTAGCTTTAATGGCTTCGATCTCATCCCCCGAGCCGGCATCCGGATTCAATTCATTTACTTCGATGTCATACTTGGATTTGAATGTTTCAATGGCTTCCCCGTAATTGCACCAGTCATGGGGCAAAGCGATTGTGGTGAGCATGCCTTCCGCTTGCGCGGCCGCGATCAATTCATCCATATTGGCTGCGGCTTCCGTGGCTGGCGCTTCCGTCGCACCGGGAGCCTCGGTTGCAGGTGCTTCCGTCGCCGGAGTTTCTGTCATGGGAGCCTCCGTTGCAGGTGCTTCCGTGGGTGCCGCGCCTCCACACGCAGCCAACAGGGAAGCAAACACAAGCAACGACAACAGATGGAACAATAACTTTCCAGTCTTCATTCTCTCTCTCCTTTGGGTTGGGTTATGAGCGCCACGCGCTCTCCTCTTCCGTTATTATATTACCGGATTGACGAAATTGGATATAAATTATCGTAGCCACGAAGTTACATTCAACCGAAGTTGTCTGCACACCTATTCGGTATCCTAACTTCTTCAAAATATGGTGTAACTCCTTGACATTGGATGGGTTGTCGGTTAAAAGCTCTACAAATGGTAAAGTCATGTCCGTCACATAGTCCATCAAAGCCAACTTCCCATCACACTGTTTAATTGCAAAAGTAGTCTCTTCGATCTGTATGTAACCCTTTTGGCAGCTAGAGAAAGGAGATAAAACACCTTTATCCTGATCTGTTTTCCGATTGGTCTGTTTCCATTTACTCAAATTTAAGGAGGAACATGTCACATGGCCAGGAAATCTGAAAGCAAGCCAAAGTCACGTGAAGAGCTTATTCAGCAGGACGTGAAAGATCTTCACAAGCTGGGGTACGCCCAGCAGTTATTCCGTGAGATGGGAGGTTTCTCGAACTTTGCCATCTCTTTTTCTATCATTTCCATCCTCACTGGAGCCATCCTGCTGTTCGGCTATGGATTAGGCTTCGCCGGACCGATCATCAATACGTATGGGTGGCCCCTCGTCAGTTTCTTCGTATTATGTATCGCCGCCTCCATGGCAGAATTAGCCTCCGCTTATCCCACGGCCGGTGGTCTTTACTTTTGGGCGCACCGTCTTGGCGGCTACAAGTGGGCCTGGGTGACAGCCTGGTTCAACATGCTCGGACAGATCATGATCACCGCCGGCATTGATTTTGCCGCTGCCATCTATATCGCTGGCGCGCTGAATCGTCTATTTGGCACGAACTTCGATACGACAAACACGATGGTCATGGTTGGCGTAATGGTCGTCATCATGATCCCACAGGTGTTAATCAACATCTTCGGTATCAAACTCACTTCCAAGTTGAGCGATTTCAGCGTGTATTGGCACATTGGCGGCGTGGCGGTCATCGCGATCCTGTTAATTGCGTTTGGCAAAGTATCGCAGCCCCTCAGTTTCTTGTTCCATAGTGAGATCAACACAGACTTAACTTCGTTCACTTCCTTTGCAGCGGGAACGTTGCCTCCTTTTGATTCAATCATGATGAGATTCCTGGGGCCGTTGTACGCGGGTGGTGGAATTGCGCTCGCCTTTGTGCTGGGCCTTTTGCAAGCCCAGTGGACATACACCGGATACGATGCCTCGGCGCATGTCGCGGAGGAGACAGTGATGGCCCGCCTGAACAGTGCCTGGGGTGTGTTCCTCTCGGTGGCCGTTTCGTTTGTGGTGGGCTATATTATGCTGATCATCCTGACCCTGCACATTCCCGATATCGGTGCCACGATCGATCCAGCGAACTCCCCGGCTGTGCTCTACATTGTCTACTCGAACTTCGATAATGCGCTCTTTGGTCACATTATCGCCATCATTATTGCGTTCGCCATGTGGTTATGTGGGTTTTCCTCCATCACCAGCATGAGCCGCATGTGGTTCGCCTTTGCCCGGGATGGTGGTATGCCTGGCCACCAGCTGATCAAACAGATCCACCCCACATGGCGCACACCGATGTGGTCCATCATCATCACATCGATCCTGGCTGTCTTGCTTACGATCTACTCCGCGGTTTATTCGGTGATCGTGGCTGTCAGCACCACGGCGTTGTATCTTGCGTATGCCATCCCGATTTACCTGAATGTCCGCAATAAGATGCAGAGAAAGGGTGAATATGCCACGCCTGAAACTGCGCCATGGAGCCTCAAAGGCTGGGGTACGATCTTGAACTGGATCGCGATCCTCTGGATTGTTTTTATTACCATCCTGTTCTCGATCCCACCAAATGAGCTGGCTGGTTGGTCCATGATCATTTTGGTGGTATTCATGTTCCTCTATTGGCAGTTGGATGCCAGGAAACGATTTAAAGGTCCCACGAAGTCTGATGAAGCTGAACTGCGCCGCATCGAAGCACAGATGGCGCAAGGTGACGATTAACGTTCTGCTGGGTTGGGATTGGTAAATCTGATACAATTTATCAATCCCATTTTTATGAGGCGAATATGCAAATCGCACTCGTCATCGGTTCGACCATTTCAACCATCAAGGATGAATCCATCCGGGGACGAAAACTGCTTATCGTCCGCAAGGCGGATACGACGGGGAAAATGACCGGCGAGCCGTATGTCGCGGTGGATACGGTCAGCGCAGGGGCCGGCGATCTGGTCCTCGTGACGGATGGGTCCTCCGCTCGCTATACCAGTCAGACGACCGGCGCGCCTGTTGACGCAGTGATCGTCGGTGTGATCGACTCGCTTGAAATGGGCGGGGAAGTCACCTATAGGAAAGAATGATTTTTGTAGGGGCGACCAACTCCCCTTTGGGGAGCCGTGCGTCGCCCCTACGCGTTTATTATGTCTGACTCACGCGCCTTACTTTCCGTCGGAGTGGATGTCGGTACGACGACCACGCAAATCATCTTTTCGCGCCTCAACCTGATGGATGTGGCGCGCACCGGTCAAATCCCGCGCATTAATATCACGGATCGAAAAGTCATTTATCAAAGCCCAATTGTCTTCACACCGTTAGTCGATGCAGAGACAATTGATGCAGTCAAACTCACCGAGATCGTACGCAGTGAATATGCAAGCGCCGGTGTTGATCCGAGCCAGGTGGAGACCGGTGCCGTCATCATTACTGGCGAGACGGCCAAGAAGAAGAACGCAGACGAAATTTTGCGGGCGCTTTCCGGCCTGGCTGGCGATTTCGTGGTCAGTGTTGCGGGACCGAACGTTGAAAGTTTGATTGCCGGGAAAGGCGCGGGCGCCGCGCAATACTCACAAACGAACTATGCAACGGTCACAAACGTTGATATCGGTGGAGGAAGTGCCAACAGCGCCACGTTTCGAACCGGAAACCTGGTTGGCGCCGCGGCGATGAACTATGGCGGGCGCATCCTCGAGCTTGAACATGGAAGCGGAAAGGTCCGCCACATTGCCGAACCCGCAAAACACATCCTGGCGGATATCGGTTTAAATTTGAATGTCGGCGATTCGCCGTCGCTTGAAGATCTGCGCCGCTTCACGGATCGCATGGCAGACCTGACAGTTGAACTCATCGAAGGTACCTCGTCGCCGCTGGCGCAAAAGATCTATCTCACGTCGCCGGTCGGTGTGTCTGGCAAAGGCTCGATCCTGATGTTCTCCGGTGGCATCGGGCATTATTATTACGATCCAATCCCGATCAATTCTGTGAGCGACGTCACTCGGCACGATGATGTTGGACCGCTGCTTGCTGAGTCACTGCGATCACATGCAGTGTTGAACTCCTATCAAATCGTGCTGCCGGCAGAGACCCTGCGTGCGACCGTGTTGGGAGCCAGCACGCAGACCGTGACTCTTTCCGGTTCGACGATCTGGGCCGAGAGAGAGATCCTGCCGTTGAAGAATGTACCTGTGATCCGCCCGGTACTCGCTTCTGCACTCGAGCCTGTTTCCATTGCGGGGGGCATTGCCGAGGCTGTGACGCGCTGGGACGTCAATCTCGCAACGGATCCATTCGCGGTGGCGCTGGAACTCGATCAGCCGTTGGATTATGAATCGCTCACACGGTTGGCAAATGGATTGAAGGAATTCTCGAACTCCATGCCAGAGGATAGCCCATTGATCGTGATCATTGAAAGAGATTATGCCCAGGCGTTAGGTCAAACCGTGAAGGGCCTCGTACCCTCACGCCCATTACTCGTCATCGATCAGGTCGGCTTGTCTGAAGGCGATTACATTGACATTGGTACGCCGCTCATGGATGGGCGCGTCGTCCCATTGAGCGTGAAGACGTTGATTTTTTATCATTGAAATGAATCTTTCCTTTTTCCTTTGTGCCCCTTCGTGTTCTTTGTGGTGAAAAGGTAACCTTATGCTCCTCAGAACCAAACTACACGGCAAAACTTATGAATTCCCCGACATCCGCCTCCTTATGGGCAAAGCCAACGAGGAGAAATCCGGTGACCATCTCGCGGGCGTGGGCGCAGAGACGGCCGCCGAACGCGTCGCGGCGAAACTTGTCCTTGCCGAAGTGCCGTTGTGGGTGTTGCGTGAAAACCCGGCCGTGCCTTATGACCAGGACGAGGTCACGCGCGTCATCCAGGATGCGGTGGACTCCAACATCTACAACGAGATCAAGGATTGGACGGTGGGTGAGTTCCGTGAATGGCTGCTGGCTGACACCACCACCAGCGACATGATCCGCCGTGTATCGGCAGGACTGACCTCGGAAATGGTTTCTGCCGTTACAAAACTGATGTCGAATCTTGATTTGATGTATGGCGCAAAAAAGATTCCTGTCAGCGCGTATTGCAACAATACGATCGGCGCGCCCGGAACGCTGTCATCGCGTAATCAAC
>Ga0105104_10003085_pt1 | contig 12009 bp, 9 predicted proteins | sample PPLLaktember2015_3_FD_87034 | JGI IMG/M metagenome (GOLD analysis project Ga0105104, IMG submission 87034) | Freshwater sediment microbial communities from Prairie Pothole Lake near Jamestown, North Dakota, USA - PPLs Lake P7 Core (6) Depth... | ecosystem: Environmental > Aquatic > Freshwater >...
CAGCACGCCCAGGTGCAGGACGGCAAAAAACAAGGCAACCACGAAAAACTGACGATAGCCCGGCGCGGCCGGCAGAGGATCATGTTCCTCGCCGCTGGCGTACGTGTCTGTTTTGAATTCAGATTTGCGCCCTTTGGCAGAGAACATCTTTGCTAGTCCGGACACAATGGCAACCAGGCCAAAGTAGATCAGGAACGCGATCAGAGGGGAGAGCAAAATACTTTTCATGTTCACTTTCCAAACATTTGCATAAATTGTCGTGCCGCGGGAACGGTGAACCAGTCCATCAGCCCCGGCAACAAGCCGAGCAGGATCACGAATAAACTCAGCACAATGAGAGGCAGGCTGATCGTCCAGGTAATGGGTTTTCCGGCAAGCACCCGTTGAGAGGCTTCCTTGCGATACATGATGTTCACCAGCGGCGCGTAATATCCGAGGGAAAGCACACTGTTGAGTGCCATGAAGATCATCAGGACAATGATCCAGGTGTTCTGCGTTTGAAACCCGGCGACAAAGATCTGCCACTTCGACATAAAGCCAGCCAGCGGCGGCAACCCGCCAAGCCCCAGCACAGCGATGCTGAATGCCAGTGCCGTGAGCGGGTACTTTTGCGCAGCTCCGGCCATGTCCTCTATTTTCAAGGATCGATGGGTTCCATTTCGTAACAGCATCCCGTACGTCAAGGCGCCTATCGCCAAAAATGCCAGACCCTTCATCAGCATGTGATTGAAGATATGGAAGAAGGCTCCCTGCGCGCCCAGCTGGACTCCGGAATACAACGCAATTCCAAGCCCGAATAGGATGTAGCCAATATTGCTCAAACTGGAATACGCGAGCAGGCGCTTGACGATCGTTTGGCGCAAGGCGAGCAGGTTGCCGTACAACATGTTCAACGCGCCGAACCCCAGCAGCAGGATACCCCACGAGAGCGCGAACCCCGTCAGGGTCGCCAGCGCGCGCAGCATGGCGATCAGACCGATCTCAATGACCACGCCGGAGAGCATCGCGCTGATCCCGCTGGGTGCTCGGGAATGTGCATCTGGCAGCCAGGTATGGAGGGGGACAAGCGCCACCTTGACGCCGAATCCGATGACGAACAAGGCACCCGCGCCCAGAAGGGCAAGCTGGTTCACATCCGGACTGGTCGCTGCTTTCGTGATGGCCGCCATATCCAGCGTCCCGGCTTGCGCCAGCACGATGGCGATCCCCATCAGGACCAGCACCGAGCCGATTGCGCTTTGCACAAGATATTTCATGCCTGCTTCGAGAGAAACACCCTGCTCCCGATAAAAAGCGACAAGCAAATACGACGAGATCGCCATCGCCTCGAACCAGACCCACAGGTTGAACAGGTCCCCGGCGGAGACCAGCCCGATCATCAATCCCATCATGGCGAGCAGCATGGCGTAATATTTTTCCTCGCCAACTTCTCCCGCCATGTAGGAGCCGGAGAACAAAACGACCAGTGTGCCCAGCAAAAGCACACAGCCTGCCATGAATATACTGATCCCGTCCACGCGCAGCCAGATCGTGCTGACATTGAATTCCTGGATGTCATTCAGGAAAAGAGCTTGCACGGCAGCCATGAAAGGTATCCAGGCTGCCAAAACGGCGAGGATTGCCACGATGCGCACCAAATAAGACCGGCCGCGTAAAGTAGTTTCGTGCGTCCCCAGCCGCCCGGACAGATAGACGACCGGCGACGAAAGCAGCGGGATCACGATCAGCCCAGTGAAGTTCATCAAATTCATTATGCACCCAACCACAAAACGACCAGCACCACCAGCAAAGCGCTGATAATGCCGAGAATGTTCCAGTTCAGTTCACCCGTTTGTGTGCGGCTGAATTGTTCAGCAACTTTATACGTGCCCTGAACGATGAAGCGATTTAGCGAATCAAAGCCGAATGAAGTTTCCACGAGCGGGCTAAGCCAGTCTCCGCCGAAGAGGCGGTAGCCGCGGGCGCGCACCCAGGAGATGCCAGCGCCCAGACCAACGACCAGTAACGCCAGCCAGGTCGCAGGGGCGGAGAGGATCGCCGTCACAAGCTCCAGCAGGGATTCATGCTCGAGTTCATGGAAAGGCAGGGTGGAGGCGAGAAGGTTATTCAATCCACCAAAGAAGAGCCAGGTGACGAACGTGCCGCCTGCCAGAATGCCAAGCGCGACTCTCATCGCTGAACCTGCCCGGTGAACATTCAGACGATCCCGCTCTTTGCCGAAGAACACCAGCCAGACCATGCGGAAGGTATAGAACGCCGTCAGACCGGCGCCGAAGAGCATTACGCCATACGCCCAGAGCGGTGAATGTTCCAGGCCGATTTCGAGAATGAGTTCCTTGCTCCAGAAACCGTTCAGGATCGGGACGCCCGCCAACGCCAGCGCACCGACGATGAACACGTTCCGGACGAACGGCATTTGGCGGCCGAGCCCGCCCATGCGCCGCATGTCGCGCGTGCCGACGCTGTGGATCACGGAACCCGCCGCAAGGAATAACAATGCCTTGAAGACCGCGTGACTGAGCAAATGGAATTGACTGGCAAGCACACCGCCCGCACCGATGGCGTACACCATGTACCCCAGCTGGCTGACCGTGGAATATGCCAGGGCGCGCTTGAGGTCTGTAGCGATGAGCGCCGAAACTGCCGCGATCAAGGCGGAGATCAAACCTACCAGCAGCACAGACATGGTCCAGCCAGGCACCGCTTCGAAGGCGGGATAAAAACGCGCCAGCAAATAAATGCCCGCATTGACCATGGTCGCGGCATGGATCAGGGCGCTGACAGGCGTCGGCGCTTCCATGGCATCCGGCAGCCAGGTATGGAACGGGAACTGGGCCGATTTCGCCGCAGCCGCCACCAGGAAGCTGAACGCCATCCACGCCAGAGCCGCCGCGGGGAGGGAGGCTGCGTTTGCCAAAACGTCTGAGATCTGAAAACTGCCGAGTTCCACAAAGGCGACCAGCGTCCCAGCCAGCAAACCGACACCGCCGACCTGGGTGATGATGAGCGCTTTGATGCCGCCCGCGACGGCTTTGGAATCATCGTTGTAGAACGAGATCAATCCGTACGAACATAAGGCGGTGATTTCCCAGAAGAAGAACGTAAACAATAAATTGCCGCTGAGCACAAGTCCGGTCATCGCGCCGATGAAGAACAGGACCAGAAAATAGTAACGCCCAAGTTGAGCCTCGCCATGCATGTAATCCACCGAGAAGATCACAGCCAGCGAGCCGATGACCGCCGCGATGGCTGTCAACGAGACGGCCAGGCCATCGGGGACAAACGTGAGCACACCGAATGCTTTTCCAAGCGGAAGTTGAATCTCGACCGCCTCGGAGCTTGCGAACATGAACAGCGCCAGAGAGGCGATCGCTGTCAGGACACTGAACAGGACGGCGAGGGTGTGTTGAAGTCTGGGGTGTTTGTTTCTTGCCAGCCAGACGACCAGAGCACCAAGCCAGGGAAGGACGATCACGAGAGCGACGATGATTTCAGCCATGTCAACCTCGCATCGAGGAAATCTTTGGAACGTCGAGCGTACCCAGGCGTCGTCGGACCTGGACGGCGAGCGCCAGCCCCACTACAGCGACGATCGTATCTGCCACGATGACAGTTGCTGCGGTCGATTGTCCAAGCCCAAGGTTGCCGCTCAACTTCCCAGCCAGGACCAATGCCAGAAGCACAGCCTTGATCAGGATCTGCAGGACCATCACGATTTTGATTAAGTTACGGGTGATCAGAAGTCCGTAAAATCCCACCCCCAGCAGGGCGATGATGCCAAAAAGAACAATATCCAGGGGAGTCAATGTCACTGCTCCACCTCCTCTTTTGCTCCGGGTACTTTTTCAGAGAGCAGTCCCAATACTCCCATCACACCCGAAAAGATCAACGCGATCTGGATCCACACGTCCAGCACGCGGGTTTGCCAGAGTGAACTGGCCAGGTCAAAGGAACCGATCGCAGCGGTCGTGCGAAGCGCCGGGAAAGCCATCCACCCCAGCAGGACAGCCACCAGCCCAACCACCCCGAACGCCAGCGGTTTTGGGATCACCGAAGCCGGATCCATGGCATCATCACCGACAACGCTCACAGCATAGACCAGCAACACCGTGACCAGCCCGGCGCCCACGGATAATTCCATCACCGCCACCTGGGCGGCGCCCAGCAGGTACAGTGTTGCTGAAACAAGTGCACTGATACATGCCAGATAGATTGTGGCTGAAAGAATGCGTTTGGCAACGATGGCGCGATAGGCGCAGAAGATCGCCCCCAGCAAAAACACAGCATATTGAATGCTTTCCATAGTCGAACAAACTCCTGTTCTCTTCACTTTAGAGCTTGGGTAGACACAGCTCTAACTCCTCCCTCCTTCCTCGCATGTTACTCCAATTTCAATTGTGAAATATACCACAAATTGTGGCGTTTTTTACCTGGTCACCAGGCTAGTTTTTATACAATTCTGACAACTTATTTTCGTATAAATACTGATTGCCCAATTCATTGTACAAAGAGCAATTCATGGTTAAATTGCAGGATAATTCCTGCACTGCCTATGAGTGAAACGAAAGCTGTGCCCTCGACCAACCCGGAGAGATTGCTCCACACCAAGTTGATGCCTCCCCGCCTGCCTGCAACGGCGATTCCGCGCGAGGAACTGCTGAGGCGGCTGGATGGGGGGCTCACGAAAAAAGTGATCCTTGTCACTGCCTCGACCGGCTTTGGCAAGACAACTTTGGTCCGCCAGTGGATCCATGAAAGGACGAAGGCTGAAGGCAGAAGGATGAAAGAGAACGAGCATCAGCCTTCATCCTTTAGCCTTCCGCCTTTCCGATTCGCCTGGATCACGCTGGACGACCACGACAGCGATGCGGTCCGTTTCTGGACCTATGTTTGCTCGGCCCTCCGGACGGTGGATCCGAGCCTCGGCAAAGCCACCCTCTCCATGCTGACGGGTCCTCAGCCGCCCTCGTTTGAACCCCTGCTCACGCCGCTCCTCAACGACCTGGCGCGCTTGCAGAAGTCCATTGTTCTGGTGCTGGAGGATTACCACGCGCTCAAGTCAACCGAGGTGAACGAAGGCGTTTCCTTCCTGATCCAACACCTCCCGGAAACTCTGCATTTGGTTTTCATCACACGCTCTGAGCCCGACCTGGCTCTGGGGATCCTGCGCGCCCGTGACGAACTGGTGGAGATCAACGCCTCGGACCTGCGCTTCGACCAGGCGGAGGCAGAAGCCTTCCTGCAGCAATCGATAAAAACAGCTCTGCCGTCTGCCGCGGTTGCAAGCCTGCTGCAAAAGACGGAGGGCTGGCCCGCGGGTCTGCGCCTGGTGACCCTGGCATTGCAAAATAAAAGCGGTACAACCGATGTCGAGAAATTGATCGCATCCTTTTCCGGAAGCGACCGGCATGTCGCAGACTATCTGATCCACGAAGTCTTCGAGAGTCAGCCGCAGGATACCCAATCCTTTTTGCTGAAGACCTCCTTCTTCCGGCGCCTGACAGGTTCCCTGTGCGATGCGATCCTGGGAACAAGTCACAGCGCAGCCACGCTCGAGCAGCTTGAGCGTGACAATTTATTTACCGTGCAGCTGGAACGCGGCGGGGATCAAATCTGGTATCGCTACAATCCGTTATTTGCCGAGTCCCTTCAATATCTTGCCCGACAGCAGCTTAATGAGACAGATATAAAATCCCTATTCGAAAAAGCCAGCGGCTGGTACGAGTATCACGGTCTGTTCGACGAAGCGATCGAAACTGCCCTCACTGCAAAATTGTTCGCTCGGGCGATGACCCTGATCGAAAAGTTCATCGAGATCCACGATCTGAGCGAACTGCGGACCCTCGGCCGCTGGCTGGAGAATATCCCTCAGCAGGAGATTTTGCGCCATCCCGTCATTTGCTTCACGTACGCGCAGATCATCCTCTATTCAAATGACCGTTTTGCGCCCGCCACTGCGGCGCGCATCGAACCATTCCTGCAGGAGGCCGAGTCCGCCTGGCGAGCGGAACAGGATCACCGGCGGATTGGCCAGCTGCTCTCGTTCCGAGGCAATGTGACCTGGTGGCAGGGTGATGTCCAAAAAGCATTTGAATATTCCCGCCGGTCATTGGAGGAACTGCCCGAGCAGGATGTGTTCTGGCGCGGCAACAGCCTGCTCAGCGTCAGTTATGAGGCGTTGAGTGCGGGCCGGATCCTGGAAGCCCAGGACAAAGTCCTGGAAGCGCGGGCGCTGCTGGGCGCGGTGCAAAATATCTATGGCGTCCTCGCCGCCACCCAGTTCCTGGCAGAGATTTTCTACTGGCAGGGTGAACTGGAACAAGCCGAGCAGTTGAACCGGCAGATCCAAACGGAAGCTGTCGGCGATGAATCCATGCTGGACGATCAGGGCATCGCGGCGCTGAATCTTGCCCATATCGCTTACGAAAGAAACGACCTCGGTCAAGCGGAACCGTTCGCGACCCGCGCCTTGGACCTGGCTGGACAGCGCGCGAATGAAATGCTGCAGGTCCAGGCGGCGACGCGGCTTGCGTACATCCATGCCGCGCAAGGCGATGCGGCGCGTGCCCGTGAGCTGCTCAAATCGCTGGAGGCAGGGATCAAAACGCCGGGTCTCCTGCGCGAGATCCAGCATGCACAGGCGCTGCTCTCCGTTCGAGCCAATGAGACTGCCGCCCTGGATGGGTGGCAGAAAATTGTTTCTGCCGGGGATCAACACGTCCTGCACCTGCAAAAAGAGCGCGAAGCGTTCACGCTGGCGCGTCTGCGAATTGCAGAAGGAAAAGTAAGTGAAGCACTCCATCTGTTGAAGCCATGGCGTGAAGATGCCGCGCAGGCTGGACGGGTTCGCAGCCAGGTGGAGGCACGCGGCCTCGAAGCGCTGGCATATCATGCCGATACAAACCTGCTGGAGGCGGCACGCGCCTTGAGCGAGGCTCTTACCCTTGGACAGGCAAAAGGATTCCGCCGCCTCTTTTTAGACGAAGGGACGCGCCTGGCAGCATTGCTTCAAGCGATCCTTCCCACGCTTTCCGACCGCCGCATCAACCTGTTCGCCGCGACCCTGTTGCATTCCTTCTCCCCTGAGGCGACCGCCCATTTAACGGCGACCAGTTCCGGGCTGGAGGTGGAAGCGTTGAGCCAGCAGGAACTGCGCGTCCTGCGATTACTCGTCACAGACTTATCCAACGCCGACATGGCCCGGGAGTTGGTCGTCTCCACCAATACCATCAAGACGCACGTCAAGAGCATTTATCGCAAATTGAGTGTCCGTTCGCGTAAGGAAGCGCGTGAAGCAGCACGCGAGTTGAAGCTGATTTAGAGTTATCTTTTGCTCCAGCCGCCGTCCTTTGCGAAGCACTCCTATGGAGCGGTGGCGAGGACGCCGCCTTGAGCATTTTATTGAATCACCCTCGCAATCACCCGCCTTGGGTGAAGCATGGAGACAAGGCACACACTACAATGCGGTCAATGAAATCGCATCAAGTAGGATTTTGAAAATGACACAACGATCTATTTTTGCAGGTACAAATGAAACCATCGTCATCAAGGTGGGCGGCAGTGTGACCGTCAAAGGGCAGGCAGGAGACCGGTTGATCGCGGAAACCGAAGGCACAGGCGGCTTGACAGTGGACCGGCGCAGTGAAGCGGAAATTGGGCGTGCCCGTGCGGCGGTTGGCGAGCATGTGCTTTTTGATGTGCGTATCAAACTGCCCAATCTAAAAGAGAAGGTATCCGAGGAAGTGATCGAAGTTCAGATCAGCGGGAGTGGGGAGGTGCTTGTGCCGTTTGGCTCCAACCTGAAAGTCTATGCCGGGAAGGATATCGATGTGCAGGGCATCCGGGGCCAGGTGGACGCTTTTGCCGGCTTGAACTTGAATGTACAGGATGTTGATCGCCTGGGAAATGTCTCAGCTGGTGGGACAATGAATATTGACTGCCTGACGATGGCTGCTAAAGATGTCACCTTTGGCGCAGGGCGTGACCTGCGCTTCCATGTTGCCGACCTGACCAGTGCCCGTCTGCGCGTGAAGGATATCGGTGGCTATTGGGAAGCGCGCATCGGCAGGGGAGAGCGCGCAGTCTATCTCAAGTCAGGCGGGGATGTCACCTTTGTGACGGATCAAAAGGTGGAGCCGCTGCCGCCGAATTACATTTTGGGGAAGATCGAACGGCCGTCCTCTGCCTGAGGAGATGAACTCGAACAAAAAGACGTCCCGCAATTGCGGGACGTCTTTTTGTTCAGCACTTACTTTACGCGCCGTAAGAGGAGATTCAACAACCCGGCAGGTTGCTTCGGGGATTTCTCCTCTTGTTGGAGATCTTGATCGGCCGCAGATTGCAGAAGCAGTTCCTCCGGGTCACGGAATTGCATCGCATATAAGCGCGCGTACATGCCCTCGCGTTCCATGAGTTCCTGGTGCGTGCCCAATTCGATCATGCGCCCGCCATCCAGTACGGCGATGCGGTCTGCCACTTTGATGGTGCTCAGGCGATGGGCGATGATGATGGTCGTCCGGTGCTGCGCGTTCATCAGACGATTGAGTGCTTCCTGCACCAGCCCTTCTGATTCGTTGTCCAGGGAACTGGTGGCTTCATCCAAAAGCAGGATGCGCGGGTCTTTCAGGATCGCGCGGGCGATCGCAATTCGCTGGCGCTGCCCGCCACTCAACTTGGTGCCGCGTTCGCCTACGGTGGTTTCATACCCGTCCGGGAATTCCATGATGAAGTCGTGAGCGCTGGCAGCTTTGGCAGCTTCGATCATTTCGACTTCACTGGCGTCCAGCCGGCCGTAGAGGATGTTCTCGCGGATCGTTCCGCCAAACAGAAGAGTCTCCTGGGGAACGATTGCCATTTGAGCGCGCAGACTCGCCTGGGTGACGGAGCGCAGATCCTGCCCGTCGATTCGGATCACGCCCTCGGTTGGGTCGTAGAAGCGCGGGATCAGGTTGAAGAGGGTGCTCTTTCCCGCTCCGCTCGGACCTACGAGAGCCAGGATCTCTCCAGGCTGGATCTCCAGCGACACGCCCTGGATGACGGGAACGTTATTTTCATAGCGAAAGGAGACATCCTGGAATGTGATCCTTCCCTGGCTGACGGGCAGATCGATGGCGTCCGAGGCATCCTGCACTGACGGCTTTGTATCCAGGATTTCGAACACGCGCTGGACGCCTCCGATCGCGGCACGCAGCTGCGTATACATCCCAGCCATCCCGCCCAGGCTGGCGGCAATGCTGATGAAGTACATCAGGAAACCGGTGATCATTGCCAGTGTCAATCGCCCGGCGATCACTTCGCGCCCGCCGTACCACATGACCGCCGCAATGGAACTAAAGCCCAGGAACATCATCACCGAGCCGAAGGCGGAGCCATACACAGCCATCTGCAGGGAGGCGCGCAAGGTCTGTTCCATGGCTTTGCCGTAACGCTGCGTCTCGTAGGATTCGCGTCCAAAGCTTTTCACAATGCGGATGCCCTGCAAGCCTTCCTCCACAACGACCGTTGAATCCGCCAGTTGATCCTGGACGCGCGTGCTGCCTTTTTCGATCCGGCTGCCAAACACAAACGCCACCAGCAGCAGGACAGGGATCAATGCCAGGATGAACAGGGTCAGGCGGGCGTTCAAGGTCAGGACGATCACGATGGACCCGATCAGTGTCACGAACTGACTCAGAAACGCGGTGAAGTTACCGGTCAGCATGTTACGCATCTGGGTCACGTCGCTCGACAGCCGCGAGACAAGATCTCCGACGCGGCGGTTGGCATAAAAATCGAGCGATAATCTCTGCAGGTGGCTGTACAGGGATGTGCGCAGATCGTAGACGATGTGCTCACCAATGTAGGACAGCAGATAGGATTGAAAGAACGAGAAGGCAGCCTGCGACAGGAAGACTCCAACCAGCACCAGTGCCATGTTGTTGAGCATGGAAAAGTTCCTGACCTGGGTTACGGAATCGAGCAGGCGCACAATGACCAGGGGAAAGACCAGCCCAAAGCCGCTGGACGCCAGCAGCGCCAGGACCGCCAGGGTCATCTTTCCCCAATAGGGTTTCAGGTAGGTGAATAAACGTTTCCAATTCACCGCTTTCAACGGCACGGCAGACTTTTCCTGCTCAGCCAGTTCGCGGCGTCTCTTCTCCAGATCTTCCGGTTGTTCAAACATAGTATTTCTCCTTCACGATAAATTTCTTCCCTTCACTGCGACCCCCTTGGCAGACTGTTCAACATGTGGAAGGCAAGCAGACTGATCCAGCCCAAGCCGCTCACGATCGATAATCGCTGAAATAATCCTGCAAGATCGGTATAGCCGGGTATTTGGCTAAATCCCATACTGGCAAGAACAAAAAATACGAACATCGCGATCCCACTGCCTGCCGAGTACACTGCCCATCCGTACTTTCTTGCTCGGAGGAATCGGAAACCAAACATGAGACAGGTGAGAGGCAGACCTAAAAATGTAAGGATGCTGAACAAATCGTGGATGCGCCCGGCAGTGCTGTACTCCGCCATCATCAGGGACGTTCCGGGGGGATAGCCGCTGACCGGATCGGTGACAAAGAGTCCTGCGCCGATCAGGCCGATGCCGACCAACCCGACCAGGAAAGATCTCCAAAAGGCGGGTTGCAAGGTGCGCCACAACCCAACCGCGAAAACAATCAGGAGCAGTCCCATGATCAGGAAGTTAACAGCCTGTATCCAGCCGAGATTACCCAAAGCCAGGGAACTGACCGGATGGCGCAATGGGTTGTAATCGGCGCGCGTGGCGCCCTCGATCAGAAATGTGACGATGAACAGGGGTCCGGCAAGCACGCCGCAAGTAAGAAGCGTTTTTTCGATCTTGTTGTTACTGTTCATTCTTAATTTCTCCGTGAGAAGGTATCCCAATTATTTCTGAACGATAGCGACTCTTTGTAAACTCAGGTTTAACAAAACACTGCTTCCTCGCCATGAACGCAACGATTTGCACGTTCTGGCTTCTGATCAAGGGGCTCCTGATAGGATCGCGCTCAGTACAAGCAATTGAACGATCGTATTCGATAGGCAATGAACCCATAGCGATACCCGTAGATCTTTCCTGCGCCACGTAACCCACACGGTCGGCAGGAAAAAACCGATCCTGGATATGAATTGCCAGGGAGTCCAAAAGTGATAAAGTGAAAAGAGGATCACATTCAGGATCGGTGCCCGACGACCAATGTGTGAAAGGCGCGGCAATAAGTAGCCTCGAAAATACAATTCTTCAATGGCAGGTAGTACCACTCCCGTGAAAATCAACGACACCGCCAGGGTAGTAATCACAGTGGAACGCCCGTAGCCCGAAAGATATCCACTCGCCCCTCCTGTCCTCTCGAAGGGTATCCATGAAAACAAATGATTGTAGAGAAAGGAATCAACGGGGGTGAGGATCACCGCAGCGATGAACAACCCGATGATCAAAGCGATGACAAACCCGATCAGGGTACCTCTCCTCATTGGTTTCTCCAGGTAGTGCACAACACCACGCAGCGAAAACTTGCTGTTCTGCTTCCAGCCCAAATAAAGTAACAGCCCCAGTTCTGCAGGCACAAGCGCGATGCACATGGCGATCACCCAGGCAAGGTAAGGCGGATAGCCAAGCGCTCGGACAAGCGGCGCCCCGATCAGCAGGTAGACTATGAGAATCAGTATACCGGGAATAAGATGCAGCCCAATTGAAAGCGGAAGGGAATGCTGCTCGTCAATCAGCTGCTTGACGAGTTTATTTGGTGTGACCTCGCGTACGTTCTCCATACTGTTCTCCTGATGTTTCTCTGTGGTGTGTTTCGATGATCTTTTGGCAATGGAAAGCTCAATTCCCTGCAAGCATAAAATGGTTCTGTAAACTCAGTTTTAACTATCGAAACGAGAACCGCCTCGTCATTCAATTCATGACGAGGCGGCACGTTTACTAACGAAGGATCGGGTCGCTCTTATTTCACCGGCAGCGAGACGGTAAAGGCAGCGCCCGCACCCGGTCTGCTCTCCACATGG
>Ga0105104_10003086_pt1 | contig 12008 bp, 6 predicted proteins | sample PPLLaktember2015_3_FD_87034 | JGI IMG/M metagenome (GOLD analysis project Ga0105104, IMG submission 87034) | Freshwater sediment microbial communities from Prairie Pothole Lake near Jamestown, North Dakota, USA - PPLs Lake P7 Core (6) Depth... | ecosystem: Environmental > Aquatic > Freshwater >...
CCCACTCGCGCATCATCCGGTCCAGTTCCGCCCCCTCGCCCACCTGGCTGCGATGCTGGCGCAAAGCCCGGATTTTCAGTTCGATCGTGTCGGAGGTGTCGATCCAGACGTCCGGTTTCTCGGACCCGTGCATATAGAGCCGCTTGACCGAATGCGGGGTGTATCCTTCCATTAACAGTTCCGTGAAAATGAGCCGGGTTCCGGCGGACGGGAAAACCGCGTCGCAGGCGGCGTCCGCCGCCGCGCGGTGATCCGGATGGTTCATGTACGAGTTACCGTAGAAACGCGCGGTCGGATCGCCGCACATCACCGCCTCGGGCTTGTGCTTGCGGATCAGGCGGGTCAGATCCCTGCGAAGCGCCAGGGTGTGCTGCAGCTCGCCGTCCGGGTAGCGCAGGAAGACCGTCTCCTTCACCCCGATCTCCCGCCCCGCGGCCAGCTGCTCCTCCTCGCGGAGTTTGGCCAGCGCCGGCTTATCCGCGGCATCCTTGGCCGGATCGTTGCTGCCCGCGTCGCCGCTGGTAATGCATACAACGGTGATCGCGCATCCGGCGCGAGCCCACTTGGCCAGGGTCCCGGCGATCGTGAATTCCTGGTCGTCCGGGTGCGCGCTGAACGTCATCACGCTGGCCGGCGCCGGCGGTTCCTTGTAGGTGTCCACCTTGTCCAGCGCGCGTTCGGGGATCGACGAGTCGGTCAGGACGGGTTGATTTTCAGGCATGATCAATCTCCGCTGCAATAGTCTGACCAATCATCATAAAACCGGCCTTCCTTTCATGCAACCGGTCTGGCGGGACCGGAATATGACAAATAAAAAGTCCGCACAATCCTCAAAAGAAAAAGCGACGACTGAGGGATGAGGAATATCGATAATCTCGAATAATCTCTTCTCTCCATCCCGGCTTTCGAACCGCGAAGGATCTCAGTTTTTCCCGGCACCGGATTTCATGTACAATCTGTCACGAACCGCCATGAGCGGCTGTTTTGGGAAAAATAAACCATGCGTCGCCTTGCAGTATCCGTCCTCTCCCTCCTCCAACTCATCCTGGGAACCGTTCTGGGCTTGTTGCTTTTGGAATTTATTTTTCGGGTCAACCCCCCGCTGCTCGCCGGCCTGCGCGGCCTGGGCGCCCCCGCCCCCGTCGATGCGCCGCTTTCCGTCGCCGAATACGACGTGTATTATTCGGACGGGGATCAGCTCTTCTGGCGGCCGGACCTTGTGCGGCCGATCCCCCCCGGTGAAGACCGTCTCGAGGCGCACGTCCGTCTGGAGACGGACGAATTCGGATTCCGGAATACGCCTCCGTTGCCGCCCACGGCGGACGTGGTGGTTTTGGGGCGTTCATTCTCTCTAGGCGCGCACAACAACTCCCCCTGGCCCGCCCAGCTCGCCGAATCCGCCGGCTGGAAGGTCGTCAATCTATCCCAGCCTGGAAGCAGTCTGGAGGTTAAGCGGGAGTACCTGGCCCGTTACGGTCTTCCGCGGCAACCGCGCTGGGTAATCCTGGAAGTCGAGCCGCCAATTGACGCCATCAATTACCGGCCGGCATCCACGTGGCTGGTCCCCCTTCTCCCGCTGCCGCTGGCCCAGGAGTACCTCCGTCGATATTACGGGCAGGCGGGATTCTTTTCCGCGGATCCGATCTATCCGCTCGAGATTGGCCTGCCCGGACGAACCTACCCGCTGACCTGCTGCACCCATTACCTGTACGCACTCACTCTGACCCGTGAGGATTGGCAGGCGAGCCGGGGCTGGCTTGAGTTTACGGCAGCCGTTTCCGGATTGGCGGAGGAGGCGGGGCGGAATTCGGCCTGCACCGCCGTCCTGTATGCGCCCACAAAACCGGAAATTTATTTCCCCCTCGCCTTGGATCCTGCGCAACTCCAGCCCGCACTGCGGGATTTGATATCCCTGCGTTTGGACGGCAACCGCGAATTGGTCGAAGATCCCGCCCGGCTTCCGGATATCCTGGAAATGCGCGCCAACGCGCTTGCCGCGCGGGATGCGCTGGCCGCCTACGCCCGCGAGCGCGATCTGGTATTCATCGATCCGACGGAGCTGATGGTGGAGGCCGTGCTGGGCGGCGCGGATCCGTTCATGGTCTATGATTCCCATTGGAATTCCCTCGGGCATGCGTTGGTGGCGCAGGCGGTCCGAGAAGCGCTCGCCGCCGCGGAGTGCGGCTGATGTTCCTGCACACTCCGCTCTACCTTCTGTTCCTCGCCCCCGTCTGCCTGCTGTATTGGCTGCTGCCCCGCCCGGCCTGGCGTAAAACCCTGCTGCTTCTGGCAAGTTACGTTTTCTACGCCGCATTCGATGCACGGTTTCTGCTGGTGCTGCTGGGCATGACCGCCGTGACATATCTGTCCGGCCGCGCCCTCCCCGGTCATCCCCACCCCCGCCGGCTGATTTGGTTAAGCATTCTGGTCAATCTTGGCGCCCTGGCATATTTCAAATACACAGGATTCTTCCTGGCCAATGTGGAAGGGCTTCTCCGCGGAATCGGCATAACGCCGCCGGCTTCGATCCAGATCCTGCTCCCGCTCGGGATTTCCTTCTATGCCTTCCAGGCCATCGCCTATACTCTCGAAGTCTCGCGTCAAAAAATGGCGCCGGTGCGGGATGTCGTGGATTTCGGGTTGTACCTGGCTTTCTTTCCGAAATTAATCGCGGGGCCGTTTGTCCGGCCGGGTGATTTTTTCCGGCAGATGGCCGGCCCGGCCCTGTCGCTTTCACGTTCCCAGACCCAATCGTCACTCCTGCTCCTCTGCACGGGCCTGTTCAAGAAGGTCGTCATCGCCGACAGCATCGCGGCGCTCGCCGATATCTCCTTCCGGGCCGCCGCGTCTCCGGACGCCGCCGGTTTTCCCGCGCCGTTGTACCTCGGCGGATTCTATTTATACGCGGTCCAGATTTACGCCGACTTTTCGGGGTATACCGATATTGCCCGCGGCTCGGCCGGTTTGCTCGGCATATCCCTCCCGGAAAATTTTCGGGCGCCGTATTTTTCCGTTTCCGCTGGGGATTTTTGGAACCGCTGGCATATGACCCTCACCCAATGGTTCCGGGAATACCTTTTCTTTCCGCTCAGCCGGTGGGGGATGACCGCGACCGGGCGGAGGGCTTCGCGGATGGTCCAGATCGGCGCGTCCATGATCACCATGATCCTGGTGGGGTTGTGGCATGGCGCGGCCTGGACTTTTATCCTCTGGGGGGTCTGGCACGGGTTACTCATCAGCTTTGACCGGCTTTTAGGGTACGTCCCCCGCCGGTGGTGGGAAAAAATTCCCGCCGCCGCGGCAACGTTCCATCTGGTCGGCATCGGCTGGGTGCTGTTCCGCGCATCCTCCGTTCCGGAGGCCGGAAGATTCCTGGCGGGGATGGTTTCCTTCAATCAGCCTGTCTGGGCATTCCATTATTTGCTTCCCGCCGCGATCGCGCTGCTCTTGGTCCTCGGGTTGGACGCGGCCGGTCCGGTATTCCGCCGCTTCCCCGGGTGGGTGAGCGCATGGCGTCCGGTGGCCGTAATTGCCGCCGTCGTGATCATCACGGGATTGTGGATTTTGCGCGGAGCCTCTTCCACCGATACGCTGCCGTTCATTTACGGCTCATTCTAATCCGGGCCGCTCTGCCCGGGCTTTACCGGTAAATCATATTCTCAAAATCGCAGTCGATGGACGCCACGACCGCGCGGCCGCCGCGGAAATACCTCCACCCCTCCGCCGCGTCCTCCGGTTCATACGCCGCCAGACGCCAGCCGCTCAGCACAAACGGGATCGGGCCGCCCGCCAGCATCCATTCGCCGTTGTATTTGCGCGCCATGTGCACGTGAATTCCCGAGCACAACCCGCCCTCGCACGACGCATACCCGATCTTCTGCCCCTGAGAGACCCGGCTGTTTTCGCGGGCCCGGCCTTCCTCGGCGAGATGGTAAAAGGTGAGGTTCCATCCGGTTTGTTCCAACCCGTCGCAATCCAAATCCAGCACGACCATGTTCTTCTCCGAACGCACGACGCAGCCCGGAGCGGAAGCCAGGATCATGCGGGTCAGCGGACCGCTGTATTCGTCCTGCGGGGGCGCAAAATCGAGCGCCGCCGCGGGCCCTTTCGAATCCCACGCCCCGTGCGGACCGTAGGAAAAACACCAGGACTGCCTCAAGCTGAACGGCAGAATTAAGTAAGGTTGATACACTTCCCCCGAATACAGCGGTTCCGCCGGGCTTAATCGCGGGTCGCCGAACAGTTGCGAGTGGAGATCGAGGAATTTCCATAATGCCGCGCTCCATTCGGCGGAGGTGCCGGTTATTTTGCTGAAGTAATACATCACCGCGACCGTTCCGGCGTTCAGGTCCGGAGCCAGCCGGATGTTTTCCCCGCCGTTGAAATACAGGCTCAGGATTTTCGCGTCACGCCAGCCGTAATACCCTCTTTCGAGGTAATCGACTGCCAGCATCATCTGGCTGTACAAACCCCGGTGGTAGACGTCGCGGAAATTCATCGGGTAGTCGAGGGTTTGCGGAGAGGGAGCGGGCTCCGTCACCCAACCGCTGGTGTATTCCAGCAGCGATAACAGGAGCCTGGGATTGACGGAATTATCCCTGGCCAATTTGGAAATAATTTCCGCGCCCGATCTGCCTTCCTCATCCCGGTAATGGAGCAAAAATCCGCGCTTGCCCAGGATGTAATTATCCACGTCGAATTTAACAGAAGTTTGCGAGCGGATAAATTCGCTGTCCGGCAGCAAATGCGTCTCATTGGTCAGGTTCCGGAGTCGCCTGGGGATGGACAGGGTTAATCCGGGCGCGAGAAAACCTCTGTCGGAGAGATGCAATCCGCCGGTATCCCAGATTTCGTTTTTGGCCACCCCAAACCGGTTCGCGACCGAGGCCAAGGAATCACCCGATTGGGAACGGTACGCGTAGTAATCCTCCGAAGGCCGGCTGCCGGAAACGGCGCCGGTTTGAAAAGCCATTCCCCACAGGGTCAGTCCGCCAAGCCAGAGGGTTTTTAAGAGCCGAAGCCGCTTGGGATTGTTTGATGCCGCCAATATCGGATGCGCGCGGGAGGTCATTCCGAGGCCGAAGGCCGAGGAATCGGTTGCGAGTGGAGTAATCGTTGGGGCTGTTCTTCCCGACATCATCAGACTCCCGGCCTCCTGCCGCTTTATCGATTGTACAGGCTTGCGGGGACTTTGAGCCTCCGTTACCGAACCGTAACAACCCTTAATAAAAAACGCGGGAATCTCTCCACCTGAGAGATTCCCGCGCAAGGGATCACACCCGGGATTGGACCGGGAGCTTATTCCTCTTCTTCGGTCTTGCCGGTCAATTCTTTCTGATGGGCGGCGATGATCGTTTCGGCCACGTTGCGCGGGATCACCTGGTAATGGTCGAAAGTCATCGTGAAGATGCCCCGCCCGCCGGTGATCGAGCGCAGCTCGGTGGCATAACGTTGAATTTCCGCGAGCGGGATGGTGGCGTTGACAACGCTTTTGCCGTGTTCGGTGTCCATCCCCTGCACGTGCGCGCGGCGGGTGTTGAGGTCGCCCAGCACATCGCCCATGTTGGATTCCGGGACGATCACCCGGATGGCCATGATCGGTTCGAGGAGCACCGGGCTCGCGCCGTGGACGGCGAGCTTGAAGGCCTCGCGGCCGGCCGTCTCGAAGGCGATCGGTTTGGAATCCACCGGATGTTCCTTGCCGTCGAACACCGCAACCCGTATTTTCTCCATCGGGTAGCCGGCGATCGCGCCGTGCTGCATCACCGAGTGAACGCCCTTTTCGATGGCGGACATGTAGGAGGAGGAAATCGCCCCTCCCACGACCTCATTCTCGAATTCAAAATTGCCCTCCGGGAGCGGCTCGACCCGCAGGCTCACTTCCCCGAACTGGCCGGACCCGCCGGTCTGTTTTTTGTGACGGTACATCGCGCTGTTGGATTTGGTGATCGTCTCGCGATAGGGAACCCTCGGCAGCTCGATATGCAGCCCAACTTGGAATTTGGATTCCGCCCGCCGGATCGCCACATCGATATGCTGGTCGCCCATGCCCTGCAGAATGGTCTGGGAGGTGCTCTGCTCGTTGTGCCAGGTAAGAGTCATATCCTCCTCGCACAGCCGGGTGAGGGTGGGTGAAATCTTGGCCGCGTCGGCCTGGGTCTTGGGAGTCACCGCGACCGAATACAACGCGGTCGGATAGGTTGCCGCGCTCAGTGTCAGCGGATGAGTCTTGTCGCACAGCGTATCGCCGGTGACCGTGGCGGAGAGTTTGGGCACGATCCCGATATCCCCCGCGTGCACATTTTTGACCGGGATGGTCTCCTTCCCGCGCGGGATGGAAATCGTCCCCAGCCGCTCCTCCGCCGATTTTTTCGAATTCCACACGCGCGTATCCGAGGCCATCGTCCCGGAATACACGCGGAAATAGGTTTGCTTGCCGACGAACGGATCCGCCGTGGTTTTCCAGACATACACCGCCAGCGGGCCGGCATCCGAGCAGGCCAGTTCTTCCGGGCCGTCCTTCCCTTCCGCCACTGCCTTGGGCATTTCCGTCGGCGAGGGGATGAGTTTGGTCGCGCAATACAGCAGCGGCTCGATCCCGATCTCGGCCGATCCGGCGCAGGTAAAGACCGGCATGAGCACGCTGTTCCAGACCGCCTTGCGCAATCCGCGGATCATTTCCTCCTGGGTCAGTTCGGTCCCGCCCAGGTATTTTTCCAGTAGTTCATCCTCGCCCTCCGCGGCCGACTCCATTAAAGCCACCCGCGCTTGTTCGGCGGCGGCTTTCATATCGGCCGGAATTTCAACCGCTTCCTTGCCGGCGCCCATCCGGGCTTTCATCGCCATCAGGTCGATCACGCCCTTGAAGGACTGGCCCTGGCCGATCGGCAGCTGCACCGGGACGAGCTTCACACCCGGGAGGTTTTTCGCGCTCGCCATCGCCCGCTCGTAATTGGCGTTTTCGCGGTCCATCTTGGCGATTACCACGAAGCGCGGGAGTTTGAACTCCTCGCAGTACTGCCAGGTCAATTCGGTGCCGACTTCCACGCCGGCCGTCGCATCCACCAGCACCATCGCGCCGCTGGCCACCCGCAGTGCGGAGATTACCTCGCCGACGAAATCCGGGAAGCCGGGCGTATCGAGCAGATTGATTTTGAAATCCTGGAATTCGATGGGGATGACCGAGGTGGAGAGGGAGATTTTACGGCGGATTTCTTCGTCTTCGAAGTCCGACAGTGTTGTCCCGTCGGCGATCTTCCCCAGGCGGGTGGACCCCCCGGTGAAGTGCAGAAAGGCCTCGACCAGAGTGGTCTTGCCCGCGCTGCCGTGCCCGATCAGCGCCACATTGCGGATGGCATCGGTACCGTATTCCTTCATGCGCTCTTGTCAACCTCCAGGGACGGGAGCCGGTCGCTTCCCGCGGGGTGTGTGGACTTTTTAAAAGGAAGAAGGCAGATTTCCGAAGGCGGCGGTATTGTAAAGGACGCGGGTGCGGTTGTCAAAGAGATGTTTGTGTTCGTCATTCCCGCGCGTTTTAGTTCGTCATTCCCGCGCCTGCCCCCGCGGAGCATCCCCACTCGTTCTTGATTCATGAGTGGGGATGCGTGCGAAGCGGGGGTGTACTAAGCGGGAATCCACTACAATCTCATAAAAGACCCTACTTGTGATGGGAGATCCCTGGATCCCCGATACGAACACCCGGGGAAGACGATCATCCGACGCGCCTGACCTCGCAGGCAAAGTTTTCGTCATGCCCGCGCGTTTTTGTCCGTCATTCCGGCGTGCTTTTGTCCGTCATTCCCGCGTGGTCTTAGCGGGAATCCAAGACAAACACCCATGAATCCTTCGGCAGTAAAAAAAGGGTGGATCCCCGATAAGGACACCCTCGCTCCGCAACCATTCCCACTCATATACCAATTGCGAGTGGGAATGCTCCACGAGGGCAGGCTCGGGGATGACGATCTTACTGATACCCCGCGTCTGTCTATTCCAGCGAATACAGCGTATATCCGTCGCCGAACCGTTCCATTACCGGGAGCAGCGCGCGCAGCCGGTCCAGCTCCTCCCAATCCGCTTCCGTATATTCGCTCCGTGTGTCGTGCTCGAACTTTGCGCCCGTCTCGAAAAGCAGGATGTGGGTCCAGCCTTCCTCCCGCCACTGCGCAAGAATTTCCTCCGCCGTCAGCCCGCTGCGCACCGCCAGGTACCAGCGGTCGATCGTGGCATCCTCCGAGCAGGCCTGCCCGCAATAAAAACCGCGCGGCTCCCACAGCATCAGCACCTGCGAGCCATCCGGGAGCGTCCGCGCGAAATCCGCCGCCCACAAATACCAGCCAAGGTTTTTCTCGAGGTATTCGCTGCGCGAGAGGTTTCCGGAAAGATAATCCGGGACGCCGGAGGCGATCCAGGACCGGGCGAATCCCGCAAGCTGGACCGCGAGCACGAGCGCGCACAAAAAGGCCGCCGCCGCACCGAGGCGGACCTTTGAGACCCGGAGAGTCCACAAACCTTCGAATCCATACGCCGCCAGCAGCGCGATCCCGGGGAAGAGCGGCAGATACAAACGCGGCTGGACCAGCAACTCGGAGAAAAATCCCCCCACCCCGCAAACCGCCCAGAATAGCAGAGCGCTCAGTCCGCAAAGCTTCAGCAGGAACCGCGCCGCAGGCGGCTCGCCGGCGCGGCGCACCAGCGCGCCCGGCAGGAACGCCAGCAGGAGCGGGCCGATCGTACCCGCGAAGGGCGGCGCGCCGTGGGAACCGATCGTCGATTGCAGCAGCGGCATCACGGCCGCCATCCACCACGCGCCCTCGAGCGGCTGCCTGTTGAAGAAGGCCAGTTTCAGCTCAGCCGGCGATCCGGTATCGAGAAGCGGCGGGAGCGGATTCCCATAGAACGCCAGCCCGCGGATGATCCACGGCAAGAAGGCCAGGGAAAAACCTGCCGTTAAAATGGCGGCGTCCCGTAGGGATACTTTCCATTTGGGCAGCGATAGAATCGAAAGGATCAGCACCCCGAGGATGATGCCGGCCGTGTATTTAGTGCCGGCCGCAAACCCGGCGAACACCCCCGCCAACGCGATCCACATCGCGTGTTCTTCCTTGTACGAAAGCGCAACCAGCGCGGCGAACCCGAACAGCGCGGACACCCAATCCACGTAACCCCACCCCATCGATCGGGCCAGCGTATCTCCTGAAAGCAGCAGCGCGGCGGGAAGCAGGGCGTGCCGCAAGCCCAACCGGCGCGCGGTTCCGGTCAGGCCCAGGAGGGCCAGGCAGGCCGCCCCCCATCCCAGCACCGCCGCGGTTTCGCCCCGCCCGGTCAGCCCCATCGCCGCGGCATACAGCATCTCCCCGGACTGCGGCATCTCCCGGAAAAGCGAATCGCCGGCGTACGAAAGCGATCCTCCGGCGAGGATCTGCTGCGGGATGCGCAGGTGGTAGACGAGCGCGTCCCATGCGGCGGGCGGCGCAAGCGCCGCCCCGAGGGAAAGCGCAAGCGATCCGGCGACGAAGCATCCCAACCCAAGCGCGAACGCACCCCGTTCAACCGGCGGACGGAGCGGGTGCTTTGCGAAATCCGCAATCCCGCGCAGCATAGGCCATGAGACCAGCAGCGTCAAACCGGCGCAGAGCACCAGCACCGCGGGGCGGGTCAGCATCCCGGCCCAGGCGGTCCCGAGGAACAGCAGGGCCAACGTTCCCAAACCGAGCGCTCCGGATACCGCGATCCGTTCGAGCGATCGCATTCCGCCTGCGCGCAGGCACAGGCGGCCGATCCCGACCGCGATCCACAGGATCCACCCGGCCGCCGACAGGTCGATCAGCATGTCCCGGATCCTCTCCCAGGCTTCGGGCGGGAGCGGCTTGTGAAAAATGTTGAAAACCGCGATCGGGATGATCAACCAGAGGAACGCTGCAATGAAAACCAGGACGCGCCGAAGGGTAATGCTTCCTTCGGGCGGGGAGCCATCCGGGGAGGGACCCTGCTGGGAACGGTCGGTCATCACGCTATGCCTTCCTTCATGCAGGAGCGGGAACAAGGGCGGCAGTCGATCTCAACCATTATATGGAGCGGGTGATGGGATGTCAAAAAGGCAAGACCGGCGCGATGGAGTGATCGTCATGCCTGCGAAAACAACGTATACTTAGCTTGATACGATTATTCATACCGGCCGCCGCCGCCGGCGGTCCGGCAACCGCCCAATGGAGGAAAACCTCATGATGGATTCCATTCGCCGGGGATTCGGGTTTCTCAAACAGGCTGCCGGCATGGCGGCCAAGGATCCGGACCTGCTCAAGCCTTCCATATACTCTCTGATTGTCGGCGGAATCGCCACCGTGATCCTGGCCGCGCCTACGCTCTTGGTGGCGTTTGCAGTCGGAGACAGCAAGATCGGGCAGATCGTTCTGATCGTTATGGGATTCGTAACCCTTTTCGTCGAATACACCATCACCTATGTTTTCGCCGGGATGACCGTCCGGCTGGTATACGATTACCTCACCCAGGGCGACGGACGGATGGATCAGGCCTGGGCAACCGTGCGGCGGGACTTCTTCGATATTGTGACCCTGGCGGCGGTCTCCGCGCTGGTTAAGCTGGTGGAAAACATGGCCAATTCGCGGCGGGGAAGACAGCGGAACGCGGCCGCTTCCATCGCCGGAGTGCTCGCATCCATTCTCAATAGAGTCTGGACCGTCGCCACCTTCTTCATCCTGCCGGCGATGATCCTCGAGGACCTGGATCTCGCGAAGGGTATCAAGCGGGCCACCCAGATCATCAAGGATAACCTGTTGCTGGTGGCGGTGACGGAAATCGGGGTGGGGACGGTTGTCGGCCTTATCGGGTTCCTGCTCTTCCTTCTGGCCGTCGCGCTCGGCGGGGGCTTGTTCTTCCTGATCGGCACGCTGGCCAATTGGTCGACGGCGGGGATTGTGATCGCGGCCGCGGCCGGCATCCTGATTGCCGCCGCGATTATCATCGTGGTCTCCGTGTTGTCGTCTTACGCCACGACGGCCTACCACACCTGCCTGTTCGTGTGGGCCCGCGATGTGGAAAAGGCGCGCGCCCGCGGAGTCGCCGACGCCCAGGTGGCGGCGCCCGCGCCGATTGCGGCGCTCGTTGCGGGCTGAGATCATCGAAAACAACAGCGCCGGTCTTTTGAGACCGGCGCTGTTTTCAAGGCCGCACCAATCAATTTGTAATTAATCCATCCATCGGACTTCCCCGTAACAGGCTTCGTCCTCCCCATCCACCGAGACGTACCACATCCCGCGTTCCTCCCGAACCGGATAATCCGCCGCGACCGAACTCGCCCGCAGCAGGCGCAGCGCCTCTTCGACGGGCCACAAGTACGATTGCCAGGCGTCCGCGTGGTTTTTCTCCATCCGCGCCAGCCGGCAGGAGAGGCCGGCCCCGATCCGGTCCCGGTCGGCGGGCAGCGTGCTGTTTTTGTACAGCGCCAGCAATTCCGGCACGGCATCCGCCGAGAGCTGATCGAAGTATTCCGTATCCAGGTCCTCCTCGACCGTATCCCGCATCCCGCCCTCCGTATAGAAGACGATCGACCGCATTCCATTCAGGCGGACGATGGAGGCGTCTACGTTCATGATCGCCAGCGTCAGGGTGAAACCGAAGGCGACGGTGATCGCCGCCGCGCTGAACCAGCGGATCCGCCCGAAGATCTCGAGCGCCGCCACCGCCACGAGCAGAATTCCAAGCCAAAGGATGAATACGTGGGTGTACAGCCGCAGTCCGCTGAAGCCGTAGGCGTCTTCATACAGCGTAAGCCGCCGGAAGGAGGAGATGAGGATGACCACGACCAGCGCCACCAGGAACAGGCCGATCCCGGAGTATATCCGCCGGCGCGCCGATTCCTCGCGCCGGGTGAACGAGCCGAATCCGAGGAAGAGCACCAGGCTGAAGAACGCCACCGCGATCAGCTCGCCGAATCCGCGCCGGGCGTATTCCGAATAGGTGAATCCTTCGGCGGTGATGTTTTCCATGCC
>Ga0105104_10003087_pt1 | contig 12007 bp, 10 predicted proteins | sample PPLLaktember2015_3_FD_87034 | JGI IMG/M metagenome (GOLD analysis project Ga0105104, IMG submission 87034) | Freshwater sediment microbial communities from Prairie Pothole Lake near Jamestown, North Dakota, USA - PPLs Lake P7 Core (6) Depth... | ecosystem: Environmental > Aquatic > Freshwater >...
GATAATATAGCCGGCAGGCCAAAGCATCCATACCGGGCGCCTATAAAAAACTGCCTGCTTAACGGCAAAACGGGTAACGAGGCCCGCGAGATGCTTTCTGAAAGCGCAATCAAAAAGACGGGGCTTTTCGACGCGAAAAAGGTCAACCTGCTGGTTAAAAAGCTGGAAAAGACCCCGGATGGTTCGGAGGTCGATAATATGGCCCTGGCGGGCATTCTTTCTTCTCAAATCATTCACAAGCAGTTTATCGAGGAATTTTCCGCCGGCGCAATGCCGACGGCTAAACCAAATCTTGTTGTGGACCAAAGAACAAACAAAACGAGATATGATTGAATTTGACCCAATTTTAGTTCACGAATGGCTGCGCCGCTGTGCCAAGAGATTCCCTGATAAGGTTGCGCTTATCTGCGGCCAGCAACGTCTTACTTACAGGTCGATTAACGAACGCAGCGACCGGCTCGCACACGCGTTGATTGATGCCGGCGTGGAAAGACACGACCGCGTGGTTGTCCTGCTGGATAATTCCAGCGAGTCGGTTATATCGCTGTACGGGATTCTCAAGGCGGGCGCCGCCTTTGTAATGTTAGACGGGTCGGTCAAGTCGCCAAAGCTCAGGCACGTCCTTGCCAACGCGGGGGCTAAAGTTTTAATTACTCAAACAAGCAAGGCCAGGGTTGTAACAGGCGCACTTACTGACAACCCGCATCAATGTACGATTATCTGGGCGGGACAGGAAAAGGAAATTCCTTCGCCGTTGAAAAGTGTATCTGCCGGCTGGGACGCGATATTCGCAAATGATAATGCCATCAATAATCACCGGCTGCCCCGCTGTATAGAAATTGACCTGGCGGCTTTGATTTACACTTCCGGCTCGACGGGCGAGCCGAAAGGCGTTATGGCCACACATCACAATATGGTTTCCGTGGCCAAAAGCGTAATCGAATACCTCGGCAACCATGAAAACGACGTTGTTCTAAACGTTTTGCCTTTGTCTTTCGGCTACGGCCTGTATCAGGTGATTATGGCCTTTATGTTCGGCGGAACGGTAGTTCTTGAGAAGTCGTTTTTCTATATTTATCCCCTGCTGGAGCTTATCAAAAACGAGAAGGTAACCGGTTTTCCGATGGTGCCGACAATCGCGGCGATGCTGCTCAAGTTAGAGGATTTGGGAAAGTTCGATTTCAGCAGCGTGCGATATATAACAAACGCCGGCGCGGCTTTGCCGGTTGCTCACGCAAAGAAATTCAGGGAGATGTTTCCGCATATAAAAATATTTTCAATGTACGGGCTAACCGAGTGCAAAAGGGCGACCTATCTGTCGCCGGAAGAACTGGACAACAGGCCTGATTCTGTTGGCTGGGCGATACCGAATTCGGAAGTGTTTGTCGTTGACGAAAACGGTCAGCCGGTCAAACCAGGCCAGCAGGGCGAATTGATTATCAGGGGTTCCAACGTGATGCTGGGTTACTGGAACGACCCTGACCTTACAGCCAGGGCGTATCGGCCGGGGAGATACCCGGGAGAACGGCTTCTTCATTCCGGCGACCTGTTCCGCGTCGATGACCAGGGATACCTGTATTTTGTTGACCGCAAAGACGATATGATAAAATGCCGGGGAGAGCGGGTAATCGGCAGGGAAGTTGAAAATATCCTGTGCACAATTCCCGGTGTCGCTGAAGCGGCTGTAATCGGATTACCCGATGAAGTCCTCGGCCAGGCGATTAAGGCGTTCATAGTCCTTTCAGACGGCGTAAAACTCAGTGATAAAGATATTTTGAAATACTGCAGCGCTAATATGGAAACGTATATGCAGCCAAAGCATATTAAGTTTGTTGATAGTTTGCCTAAGACCGCCAACGGCAAAATCGACAAGAAAATATTGAAGGCGGGTGAGCTGGAGTAATTATGGCCATAAAGAATGCTTTTTCAAAAGACGTTTTGAAGCTTGACTGTGCAAAAGAAGCCGAAAAGATAAAAGCGGCGCTGCGGGAGATAGTCGTAAACAAGTTCAAGAAACGCGGCGCAGTTGTCGCGCTGTCGGGAGGCATCGACAGCAGCGTGGTCGGCGCATTGTGTGTTCTGGCGTTCGGCAAGGAACGCGTCCTGGGGCTTCTTATGCCCGAAAGGGATTCATCAAAGAAGACGCCCGGTCTGGGCAAGGCCCTTGTCTCGCATTTGGGAATAAAAGCCGAGATGGAAGACATAACGCAGATACTCGATGCGGCCGGCTGTTACAAAAGAAGAGACGATGCGATTCGCAGCGTTGTGCCGGAATTCGGCCCGGGTTATAAAAGCAAGATTGTCCTGCCCGGTATCGGCGGAGATGACAAGTACCGTCTTTTTTCAGTTGTCGTGGAATCGCCCCAGGGCGTTCAAAAGAAAGTGCGGTTACCCCTCGATGCTTACCTGGGGATTGTGGCAGCGACAAACTTCAAGCAGCGGACGCGAAAAATGCTCGAATATTACTACGCCGACAAACACAATTACGCCGTGGCGGGAACGCCCAACCTGCTCGAATATGACCAGGGTTTCTTTGTCAAAAACGGCGACGGCTCAGCCGATGTAAAACCCATTGGACATCTCTATAAAACACAGGTTTATCAAATGGCTGAATACCTGGGCCTGCCCGCTGAAATCCGTTCCCAACAGCCGACTACCGATACGTATTCGATGCCGCAGAGCCAGGAAGAGTTCTATTTTTCCGTGCCATACGACAAAATGGACCTTTGCCTCTACGGCAAGAATAACGATATCCCGGCCTCGGACGTGGCGCCGGCCGCGGACATGACCGAAGAACAGGTGCAAAACGTTTACAAGGATATCGACTCAAAACGCGGCGCATCACGTTATCTCCATTCCCCGCCCGTTCTGTTGGATGATGTCAAATAGGGGAAATTATCATCGGGGTATGAAAATGAATATATTATATATTTCGGCAGGTTTGGCGGCTTGTATTATTGTCGCTTTGCTGCTTCTATATAATACAAAAACGAAATTCAGGTATGAGAGCCGGACGACGCCTCTGCCGGATCTCAAAAACGTTTCAGCCGAACAGTGGAATAAACTTGCCGGGGCAAAGATATTCTTCGGCCATCAATCGGTCGGCTATAATATCGTTAGAGGCATAGAGGACATCATTCGACAGAGTGGGACGGTAAAACTGAATATCGTTGAGATGTCCAGGTCAGGGGATTTCGATAAGCCCGTTTTTGCGCACGCTAAAGTGGGTAAAAACATGCAGCCGATTAGCAAGATAGAGGAATTTGTCGAAGTTATGAATAATGGCGCCGGCGATAAGGTTGATATCGCTTTTCTGAAGTTTTGTTACGTGGACGTTACAAATCAAAGCAATCCCTCTGAAATCTTCGAGAAATACAAGGCGGCGATTAGCAACCTGGAGAAACGCCACCCACGGGTCAAATTTGTACATTTTACCGTTCCGCTGACAACGCCGCCAAAAGACACGAAAAGTACAATCAAAGGTTTTGCCAAATGGCTTTTAGGAAAACCGGCTGCCATAGACGATAACCTCAAACGCCTGGAGTATAATGAGCTGATTCGCGGCCAGTACGACAAAACCGGCAGGTTTTTTGACCTTGCCCTGGTCGAATCAGTCGGCCCGGACGGCCTGGCATGCTTTGTCAAAAGTAACGGTATGAAAATCCCGGTTATGACCCCTGCATATACCAGCGACGGCGGCCACCTGAATGAACATGGCCAAAAGGCAGTTGCCGGACAACTGCTCGTTAAACTTTCCGAAACGGCCGGGGAAACTCTTGTTCAAAACGCGAAATAATCGATTATGAGAACCGATGTTATATGTTTTGGCGGCGAGGACTGGTGGTATAAAAATCGCGGCCATAACGATATGCAGCTTATGAAACGTTTCGCACGGCATGGAACGGTTCTGTACATCAATTCGATTGTAATGCAAAAACCTAATTTCAAGGAAGGGAGAAGGTTCTTTAAAAAGCTGATTAGAAAAACAAAAAGCATATTCAGGGGATTGAAAAAAAGCGACGCCGGCTTTTGGGTTTACAGTCCTTTTTCTCTGCCTTTTCATCATATCGCGTGGGCGAAACGATTTAATGAGCGGCTTCTTTACTGGCAGGTGTCCCTGATTAAACACAAGCTCAAAATGAACGACCCTGTTGTGTGGGTTGCGTGCCCGGCCGCTGCCGACGTGGCTATAAAAATGAGCACAAATAAACTGGTATATCAGCGGACCGACCGCTATGAGGAATATCCGAATGTTGATTCTGAAACGATTAAAAAATACGACAGGCGGGCAAAAGAAAGAGCAGATTTGACAATTTTTGCGAGCAATTCCCTGTTCCAGCAGGAGGCAAAGCAGTGCAGGAACCCGTTCTTTCTCGACCATGGCGTTGACTATGACGAATTTTCCGCGGCACGGGATATTCCCTGCAAACCCGATGATATCGCAAATGTGCCGAAACCAATTGTCGGTTTTTTCGGAGCCATTGACTGCCACACGTCGGATATTAATCTTGTCGAGCAGGTTGTCGGGCTTTTGCCTGAATTGTCCTTTGTGTTTGTCGGAAAGGCGTCGCTGGATTTAAGCGGGCTGCAGGGAAAATCCAACGTGTGGCTTCTGGGGCCGAAGCCCTACGAACAAATTCCGCATTACGGGAAATTCTTCGACGTCGCAATTATGCCCTGGCAGCAAAACAGGTGGATAGAGGCGTGCAACCCTATTAAACTTAAGGAATATCTTGCCCTCGGCAAGCCCGTAGTCAGCACGCCGTTCGGCGAGCTGGTCAATTACACCGACGTCGTTTACAAGGCAAAAAATGCCGTTGAATTTGCCGGGTGCATAAAAAAGGCCCTTAAAGACGATAACGAAGAGCTTGTCGCTGCGAGAAAAAAGAAAGTCGAAACAATGTCATGGGACCATAAAGCTCAGCAGGTTATTGAGCAGCTTTTCGGCGACGGGCACAGATGAGTTTTGTATTAAATAATTCGTAAATCATGATGTTTCATAATATGTATGTTAAGGAGTTGGATTGATGCTTAAAGGTGGTGTAATCGGGTTCGGAAGGATGGGTATAACGCACTATTCCATTCTCAATACTCATCCTGACGTGCAGTTTGTCGCGGTGTGCGAATCAACGGAATATGTGGTCAAGAATCTCAAAAGATACACATCCCTTGAGTTGTTTAATGATTATAAAGATATGCTCGACAAGGCGGCTCTGGATTTTGTTATCGTTGCTACGCCGACCGTTTCTCACGCTGAAATTGTAAAAGCGGCGATACAAAAAAACATTCACGTCTTTGTGGAAAAACCGTTTTCCTTAAGCGCACAGGAAGGTGAAAACCTGGTGAAAATGCTTGAAGGCAAGCCGCTCGTTAACCAGGTGGGATATTTCCTCCGGTTCAGCGACGTATTCCGGCACGTGAAGAAAATACTGGATGACGGTCATTTAGGCCAGGTAATTCACTACAAAAATGAAATGTATGGCCGGACGGTTCTAAAACCTTCAAAATCAAGCTGGAGAAGCAAAAAACAGATGGGAGGCGGCTGCATGCTCGATTTTGCTTCGCACTGTATTGATTTTTCTGACTATTTATTTGGTCCGGTTAAGGCGGCGACAGGAAGTATGCTTAAGAACATACATTCTGCCGACGTTGAAGACGCCGTTTACACAAACCTGATACACAGCAATGACGTAACCGGCAGTATCCTGGTAAATTGGAGCGATGCCTCTTATCGCAGGCCTTACAACAGAATTGAGATAGTTGGAACCAAAGGGAAAATTGTGGCTGACCGCCAGGAGTATCGACTTTATTTACACGATACGGAAGTCAGCGGTATATTTACGAAAGGATGGAATATTCATTACCTGCCCGAACTGGAAAAAGGCACACGATTCGGGCTAAGAGGAGCGGAGTTTACAAGCCAGTTAGACCATTTTATCGAGTGCATAAAAGAAAAAAGAACAAAGACCGCCTGTACTTTTGAAGATGGTCAGCGGACCGATTGTGTCATCGAAATGATTAAGAAAGATTTTGAGGAAAGGTGCAAGTAATATGGACCGGATTATTATGGGTGATAATCAGTTCTTCGGCGTCAACCACATGTCCGAAGAAAGAGGCATGGCAAACGCCGTAAGATTTCAGGATGTTAAATCAATTATCGAAGTTCTGGATACCGCTTATCAATGCGGTATTCATGCTTTTACTTTTAGCACTCATGAACAGGTGGGGCTGATATGCGACCATTTCAGGGCAAATCCACAGAAATACTCGGACCTCCGACTTTATCCGGCGTTACCATATGCCCAAAAATATGCCCATTTAGTAAATGAAAAGGGTATTGTCGGCACTATCAAAGATATGTTGTTTTCAGGAAGTTCTGTCTCTCAGGCGGCAAGTATGATGATGCATGGCGGGGCGATAATGTTAAAACAAGACCCTGCGGATGTTATGAAACTATTAATTGACGCGGAAATGAAAATGTTTCGAGGCCTCAACGTGCAGGTGGTATTTTTGCAGAATGTTGTTACAGATTTGCTTCTGGGGCTTGGATGGAAGGATGTATTTAAAGAATATGTATCGTATATCGAACATAAATACAATGCGAGGGCGGGTTTTCAGACGCTGAATATGCCCCGGCTGGTTGATTTTTTGTTGAACTGCGGCATTGAAAAACCAATTGTCTGTTCAGCCATAAACAAGATTGGTTTCCAAATGAATCCTGATGTCGCATCCTATGAGCAGACATTACGGACCAAACCTGTCAGGGCGTTTGCTATGTCCGTTATGGCGGCAGGAGCTATAAAGCCGAAAGACGCTTTTGAGTATGTAGCCGGTTTTGAGAGGGTAGAATCGATATTGTTTGGCGCTTCCGGCAGAACGCATATAGAACAAACAAAAGAGCTTATCGAAAAGGCATCGTAAATATGAAACAGCGGCGTTCAGTCCGTATATGTGCAGGTGCCTCGGCGGGAGGACACACCAGCCAGTTACTCAAACTGCTGGAGAAATCCGGTGATTGGCCGGACAAACCGGCTTTTTATGTAACTACACTCGAGGCATCAGTCGATAAATTTCCCGAAAAAGCCCCGGTTTACGTTGTCGGCGAATGCAACAGACGGCATCCGTTAAAAGCCATAATGGTGCTTATAAGAAGTATGAAACTTGTCTTAAGAGAACGTCCGGATGTGATAATAACGACCGGCTCTCTTCCATTAGCCATGGTTTGCTTCTTCGGAAAATTGTCAGGTGCAAAGGTCGTCTGGATTGACAGCATCGCAAACGTCGAAAAACTTTCGCTGAGCGGAAATATTGTGCGGCATTTCGCAGACCTTTTCCTCACCCAGTGGCCGGATGTGGCAGGCAGGTACAAAAACGTAGATTATGCGGGGTCGCTTATATGATTTTTCTGACCGTAGGGACACAATTCGCATTCGACCGGCTGGTTTCATGTGTAGATGAAGCGGCAGGCAGAGGATTGGTTTACGATAAAATATATGCGCAGATAGGAGAAACAACATATACGCCTCACAACTTTGAATACGTTAAGTTCCTCGATAAATCTTCCTTCGATAAATACGTTATGGAATCGTCTGCTGTTATAAGTCACGCCGGTATGGGTATAATATCCGCAGCTATGAATGCAGGTAAACCATTACTTGTAATGCCAAGACAAAAAAAGTTCGGCGAGGCCGTTAACGACCACCAGTCGGCGATAGCGAAAAAATACGAACAATTCGGCCATCTGCTGGCCGCGATTGCCGAATCGGAATTACCGGGCAAAATTGTTCATTTAAAGAAGTTTGTCCCCAAGCCGCGCCAGGACCAGGCGGCTGCGGTGTCCCAGAGAATCAAAATATTTTTGAACGGCTTTTCTCAATAAAGGCATTATGCAGCGAGAGAAATCAATTTCGGCCGGCATTATTGACCAGCGAATTGCCAATATGGCCAGAATCAGGATACTTGCGGCGTTTGGTATTGTTTGGTTTCATACCGAGCATTCAATTGGAAGGGACATAGGATATGCCGGATTGCCGGTTTTTTTGATGGTTTCCTGTTCGCTGATAGCGGTTTATTCTTATTCTTACAACATAAATGAGTTCTTAACGCGTCGGGCCAAACGCCTGCTGGCGCCGTGGATTTTCTGGTCGGCGGTCTATGTCATCTTTAAGTTCGCCGACTCAGCGAGAAAGCGCGAAGTTTTCTGGGACCAGATTAACTTAAGCATGCTGGTTACCGGCTCAAGCATTCATTTGTGGTATCTGCCTTACGCTTTCGTGGCTGCCATACTTGTATATGTCTTGATTCGTCTGACCCTCAAAAAGATGTCCTTTTTAACAATTTTAGCTGCATCCTGTATTGGGGCCGGGTTTGTTTTCGCAAGCAGCGTAATTATGTCCAAATATTCGACGCCGACGCCTTTGGGACAGTGGCTCTTTGCCCTGGGGGCGATTCCCGTAGGTTTCGCGTTCGGGTGCGGCTGCCATTTGGAACACAGGAGCCGGCAGATATTCTGGTTTGTTGCAATTGCTTTGGCTGTGTTAATTGCGTGCGCGGCGCTGCACATATTGAAATTTACTCATCTGGTAGTTCCTTACAGCGTTGCTGCCGTGCTTCTGTGTGCCGCGCATATCTGGCACGGCAAACTCGACGGCTTTTCCGGGCTTTTGGATTCGATGACTTACGGGATATACCTTGTTCATCCGCTCGTTATGAAGGCCATCAATGTTTTATATGACCTGGGACCGATGCCGTGGGTCAATATTGTTCTGACTTTTGTTTTGTCCGCGGTACTCGTTTACATAATAAAGATGACCTTTCTGAGACGGTTTGTGTAAGGGGCTTATGATACAGGCGGTAATACTTGCTGCAAGCAGGGATTTTGGTCGGTGTCCGATAGCATCGCTTCTGCCGGTGTCGATGTGGCCGGTGGTGGGGCAATTGGCGATTGAGCGGGTGCTCAAACGTCTCGAAACCGAAGGCATCCGTGAGGTTTGTATTTGTTCGGAGGAAGAAGTCGGACGATTTGAGGCGATAAAGAACAATGTTGATGGAATGCGGCTGGAGTTTTTGGAGGAGCCGCTGCGTGTCGGGACAGCCGGGTGTATTCGCGAAGCAGCGAAAAAAAGCAAAGAAGATATTATTGTTGTTATACCCGCATCTGTGGTTTACACGCCGAATATAAAAGATTTGGTTAATGCACATATCGAGTTAAAGGCCGATTTGACGGCGGTTTTTAATCCGGATCGCGATAATGATTTTTCAGGAAGTCCTACAGGAATTTATGTTTGCGGCAGGTCGATTTTGGAGCATATTCCCCCGGACGGCTATTATGATATCAAGGAAGGACTGATTCCGGAGCTGGTAAGGCGGGGTAAAGTCGTTAAGTTTCATCAGTTAAGCCGCAACGTAGGAAATTTTCGCGACGGGCCCGGATATTTACAGGCCGTCTCGGATTATCTTCAAGACGCCAAATCCATTGATGATGAGATACGGGTGTGGATAGATGAATCGGCTGATATTGATTCGTCTGCGAGGTTAATAGGGCCTGTTGTAATAATGGCCGGCGTCGAAGTAGCCAAAAACGCGGTGATTTTCGGACCCGCTGTTATTGGACGAAACTGCCGAATCGGCAAAGGCAGCGCTATTCTTAACAGTGTCCTTTGGAATGGCGCCAGTACCGGCGAAAATTGCGAGGTCAGCAATTGTCTGCTCGATTACAAGGTGAATATCGCCGATAATACAGTTGTCCGAGATAAAGTCATTGCTTTCGAAAGAGCGTCATTATTAAAACGTGCGGGGGTAAAGGTAATGAAAGCTGCTAAGGATAGCGCTGGAGGTATGAAGGATTTTCTGCAGCAGGGTACGAACAACAATGGCCGAGCATCGGCTGCCTACGGCTCTAAAGGAACGCCAAAAATTGCCTGGTTTGCCGGGATAGCCGTAGCCGCAGTGTTTCTCTGGTCTTATTGGCCGATAATACTCGATTTGTGGAACATCTGGCTGCGCAGCGACGAATATTCCAGCGGCCTGCTTGTGCCTTTTCTTGCCGCTTATGTTCTGTGGTCGAGGCGGGAACAGTTAAAGGATATTCCGATAAAACCGTCGTTGTGGGGATTGGCTGTCTTTTTGTTCGCCGAGGCATTGCGGCTGTTCGGGTTGTTTTTTATGTATTGTTCCGCTGTGAGATGGTCGGTTGTTGTCGCCATTGCCGCCCTTGCGTTGCTTTTGCTCGGCTGGCAGTTTTTCAAAAAGACGGCTTTGGTTATGTTATTTTTATTATTGATGCTTCCCTGGCCAAATCGTGTTCAGGCCGCACTGGCATTGCCTTTGCAGGACTGGGCGACCTCGTCGGCGGTGTTTTGTCTTGAAGTGGTTGGTTATGAAGTTGTGCGGGAGGGTAATATCATTCATATCGGCAGCGCCACCGTCGCGGTAGCCGAGGCGTGTAACGGTTTAAGAATGATTACGGCGTTTTTTGTAATCAGCGGGCTTGTCGTTTTGCTTGTCAAACGGGCGTGGTGGGAAAAACTGATTGTTTTTGTTTCAAGCTTGCCTATAGCGCTGTTTTGTAATTCTTTGCGGCTGGCCGTTACTGCCGTTGCTTTCACGACCCTTAAAGGAGAACACTGGGAAAGGATTTTTCACGATTTCGGCGGCTATGCGATGATGCCCCTGGCTTTGGGAGTAGTTGTCGCGGAATTCTGGTTTTTAACAAAGCTCACGACGGCCCCGAAAGAAAACAACAGAATACTGATAGTCAAAACCGCCGGATTACCTTCACATTTAAACAGGCGGGAAAGAGAGTCGATTAATGAATAATATGGAAAAATACCGCGGCGAGGTGTTCGAGCGCAGCCCTGTGATTTTCGAGCCGCCACCGGAACAGGCGGGAGAATCCGCAACCAATTTGATTGTTCCGCTGCTTCGCCGCTGGTATATCATTGTGGGCATATTTGTCGTATTATGTTTGACGGGGATACCTGTAATATGGCTGTTTATGGAACCCAGATACGAGGTATCCGGCGCATTGAGGGTTGCTCCCATTCTGTCAAATATACTGACCGGAGAAGCCGACAGGGGGGAAATATCGAATTACCAGAGCTTTATGAACACCCAGGCCGAACTGATTCTAAGCACGCAGGTTGTCCAGAGAGTGGCCGATGACCTGGCCGGAAAACACCTGGAAATTTTTGAAAATAAGGAAACGGGCATCGGCGCAAAACTCAGGCGCGGCATGGAAGGCAACAAAGTAAAACCCGACCCTGGTAACATATTAAAACAAGCCGTTTACTCCAGGGTAATAACAGCCGAGGCCTCCCGCAACAGCGAGCTGGTAAAAGTCGCGATGACAGGCAATAACCCCGATGAAGCGAGAAAAATTGTCGATGCCTTTATTCAGGCATATATGCTGGTCGAGGTCTCCACTTCGTTACAGGGCCAGGACCGGAATTTGACGGTCCTTGAAAATGAGCGGAAAGTGCTGGCGGAGAAACTCGAAAGCCAGCGTGAGGCAATCAGGCATCTCGGGCAGGAATACGGCAGCGTGTCTCTTAACGGCAGATACGATATGATGCTTCAGCGTGTGTCAAATCTGCTTACTGAGCTGACGAGAGTCGAGGCACAGAGGATTAACCTCGAAAGCCGCATCCAGATGCTTGAGCAGGGTGGTATCAAGGGATTGCCTGAGGAGTTTCTCAACCAGCGTAACGATCGCATTAACAATGACCCCACTATCCAGGAGCTTGCCCGTAACATCGTCCGGCTGGAGCAGGACCTTATCGCCTCCAGGCAGCTAATGACGCCCGAGAATCCCATCCTCAAACAAAAAGAGGAGTTTATCGAGTCGTTCAGGAATCGTCTCGATGAAAGGCGATTGGAAGTGGGCAAGGATTTCGATAATATGGCCGCAGAAGAGGTCAACGTCGCCTCACACAATGAGCTGCTCAACGCCAGGGCGGATCTCGAACAGAGTATGGCATACGAAAAACGTCTGAAAGAAAAGCTCTCA
>Ga0105104_10003088_pt1 | contig 12000 bp, 8 predicted proteins | sample PPLLaktember2015_3_FD_87034 | JGI IMG/M metagenome (GOLD analysis project Ga0105104, IMG submission 87034) | Freshwater sediment microbial communities from Prairie Pothole Lake near Jamestown, North Dakota, USA - PPLs Lake P7 Core (6) Depth... | ecosystem: Environmental > Aquatic > Freshwater >...
CAAAATTTTGGCGCGAGATTCTTTAAGCTTTTCCGGATCGGAAGCATAAGGATCGTTCTCGGGATAATCTTCCTTCCAAAAAACATCTCCTGCTACCGCCACTATTCCCTTTTCGGTAGTCACAAGAAAAGTAAGAGCATCGCGGCTATGCCCCGGTGTTTTTATTATTTTTATGTCCGGACTGAACTGCTCTTGCCATTCAAAACATTTTTGGCCATCCCAAATTCCAAAATATTCCAAAGTTTTGGCATCTGGAAACATTCCAATATTCCTATAATGATCAAGATGCGAATGGGTTAGGAAAACAAAATCAATATCTTCTATTTTCAACTCTTCTTCTTTTAATATATCAACTAATACTTGCTGTTTTTCCAAAACACCTGGATCTACAACAATATTGATGCCATTGTCCTGTATTAAAGTTATCGTTGGGCAAGTTTTTTCATCATCTCCGAGCTCGGTTGAATCCGCATTCGTAAAACCTTGGATTAATATTTTTACCTTTGCCATATTTATTTCTTTTATCCGATATCTATTTATTTTTATTCACGGCATCGTCCAGGACAATGCGTATTTTTTCGCTTACAAAATTAGTATCCAGAAGTTTCTTCAGGGCATTTAACTGCGTCGGGAGAATTTCCTGATCGCATAACTGCTCAACCCTGTCAGCCACCTTGCCGATATCGTCAAAGGATATAACCATGTTTGCCAGACCCACTTTTCTTAAAATTTCAGCGCACCCCATATTTTCATTAACTAAAACAGGCACTCCCAGGCACGCCGCTTCCATCGGCACATTCCCAAATGTTTCAAATGTTGAGGGACATATAATCAACCCCTGTTTTAAATAAAAGTTCTTCAATGCATCCGGCTTCATAGAAGTCAGGCATTTGATAGATTTTGGCACATTTTCTAGGTTTGCATCCGGATTGGTCACAAAGGTGGCGGTATGGCGCCAATTGCGCCTTTGCAGTTCAAGATGCAATTTGAAATATGCGTCAAAATTCTTAATCCATGTATATCGTCCGACAGCAGATATCGTTCTGTCATTAGAATCATCAACAACGCTTGGATCGGTAAAGATGCTCGCCATAGGATTGGGTATGACACAGCCTTTTTTTATTTTCTTTTTCATCACCATCTCTTCAACGGTTTTTTGGCACAACTCAGAAGGGAAAATGATTTTTGAAGCATTTTTAACAAGCGCTTTTTCAATCCATAGGAATATTTTTCTGACTCTTGGAGACTTGTGCTCCATTTCTTTGGTTAACACTCCCGAATACCAAAGCACTACGGGGATCTTCTCTTTTTTGGCAGCGATGGATATAAGCCAGGGCAAATAATAAGTTCCGCTTAGCAATATCACATCGGGGCGATTTTCTTTCAAAATATTTCTGACAATTTTAATAGGTTCCCTATACGCCTTTTTCACCTCCTGCAAAGAATTGCTGCGCCTTAAAATATTGTTCAAAGGCAGATGGTGTATGCCGATTATATGATGATCGAATATTTCCGGAGCAAAAGACCGGAAGATTGCCGGCCCTTCCATATGCATCTTGCCCACCAGTTCTATGCCTGTAAACTCGTAGTTAAGTTTATATAAATAATTTATTAAATTTATATTGGACGACGTAATTCCCCCTACTTTTTCCCTAGTTAGATTGATTGCTATTTTCATACTATTTAGATTAGCTCTTTTGAACAAAAAAATACAGCTTAATAATAAAAAGGCGCTCATTCATGAGCGCCACAACAATATGGAAGAGATTGGTGACTAATTTATGGCTACTCCGTCCTGATAAACCGTCATTCCTTTTTTCTTCAACTCTTTGAAGAATTCTTCGGTCGGCACCGCCTCTTCGGGCGCAAAACTGCCGACTTTTTTAATTTTTCCCTTCAGTATCATCTGGGCAATTATTGAAGCAGGAAATCCTGTGTCTATGTTGCAGCCAGCATCACCCCAGGAAGGCAAAGTAAACACAATGCACTCCATGCGCATAATCCTGATGGGATTTTTCTTTCCCATGCCCTTTACTTCAACCCAAAGATTTTCCTTTTCGGTATAATCCTCCGGCCTCTCCAGCTTTGTTAATATCCTTGATAAAGCATCTACTGGCCTGATTCTCATCTTCTCAAAATTCAGCAAATTCTTTTTTCCCAAGCCCAATTCAATTATCTTTTTTAAAACTTCCAGAGAATGGTCGGGAAACCCCGCGTAAAAACGGATGTTTTTGACTCCGAGCTGTTTATAATATTCTAGGAAGCTACAAGTCTCTGAATGGCGCACCAAATAGCATTTTTGAAGGCCTATCTCTCTGAAGTTGCGCACAACTTCTGTTTCAAAAGGAGATTTTTCCAACCATTCTCCGTTTTCAACATAGGGAGCTGGATCAGAAAGCTCTTCAACAATGCTTTCCATTGAGAAGGGCACTACAAACTTTTTAATATCCGAATCCCAGGCAAATCCAAGTTCAATAGTATCTACTTCTTTAAAAAACTGGGAGGCGTGCTTGAACATTATATTATTTATTCCGGGAGTAGAACCGCATCCGGTAATTGCAACCAGCTTTGCTTTTGCGAAATCGTCATTCATTGAAAGCTGGGCCTTGGTCATCGGGATATCGGATCCCAAATCAATCACATTCCTTTTTTCTTCCAAGCAGGCTCTGAAAACATCTTGGTTCCAATCCCCCTCCGCGCAGTTTATAACCACAGATGTTTCAACTTTCTTCAAAAATTTAATAAACTCATCGTAATTGCGCAAATCAACGTATTCAAAAGGGGTGCCGGGATATTGAGCTAAGTTTGCTTCAGAACCTTCTCCATACAGATCCGCGCAATAAATCTCATAACCTGATTCAAGAAGATCGCGGGACACAATTTTTCCTTGCATTCCGCTCGAGCCTATTACTAAAAAATCGTATTTCATATAATATATATTAACAAAATTTTAAGAAAAAGAAAAAGCGCTCGTCCGTGAGCGCTTCGCCGTCCAGAAGTCAGAACTTGTAACCACCGCCTAGAGCAAAAAAGAAAGAGGTGTCATTCATCTTGATGTCTGCATCCGGATATTTGCCTTTCTGGTCAAAAGAATTGAAGTTTACTCCGGCCCGGTACTCGCCGAACCACCTCCCCTCGCTCTTGGTTCTGCCGCCCAGATACAGGCTTATTTCCTGGATTTTACCGAGCTCGTCAAAGTCATGAAAAGACAAATGATCGTAACGATCGTAGCCGGTAATAATCCCGAAGTTGTAAAGGCGGTAACCTGCCCCAAAGAACCAGGATCCCTCTCCCTTATTCTTGAACTGAAGCTCGGTTCTGAGCCCGGGTATAAGGATGTCGTAGCCCGGCGTCCAAAACGTCAGAGCTGCTCCATAGCCTCTTTTCGAAGTATCAGGGGCATTGGTGTAGTTGCGCCGATAAAGATCGCCTCCGGCGTGAAAGAAATGGCCGAAATTGAAACTTAAATCGCCGTAATTCCTCCAAGTGATGTTTTCGGCCAGATCAACGCCCAAGCCGAGCTTCAAAAATCTTATCTCCATAAGCCAAGGGGCGTCTCCGGAATCTGCGCGGATAGGACCCGGATGAGAGTAATAGCCCCACCTGTCATCTTTGTGCGGCGGGACATTTCTGATGGACTCGGGAACATTATGCACGCTCTTCACTGGCGGAGAACTGAATTGAAAATCAAAAGGAGTAAATTCAACGATTGGACTAACCCCCAAACAAGGAACAATGAAAATCAATACCAAAAACACTGCCGCTGCCTTCTTCATGAAACACCGTCCTTTCTATATATAATATTGGTTTTTAAGGTACAGCTTGATAATAATACTAAGAAAACAAACTGTCAATCAGCAAAGACTGCATGATTTAGAGGAAGTAGTCGTTGAAATCGGAAATCGGATCTGCGCCTTCAGGCCTCAACCCTTCCACCCAATAATTGAGCGGAGCATAAAGGCAAGATACGTTCTTGCAAATTTCCCTGGCATTGAAACTTTCCAGCACCTTAATTCTGTTTTCATGGAGCTCTTGAAAATATTCATCCGTAACCGGCTTATTGGCATCAATAATCCTGGCATTATCAAATCCTCTCCAAAGAGAGCATTGATAGACTCCGGCAGGCATTACCACTAAACGGAAAAACTGCGCATGGCAAATTTTAGGCTGGTTTTGCATTGCCCTCTTCAATTCCTCATCATAGAAGCAAAGCAAATTGACGCTTTCTATGACTTTAAAATTATCATCTTCCAATTCCCTGGCCTTTTTTATTTCTTCCCTTATTTCCTGCAAATCCTGAACCGACATTTCAGTCGCCCTGGTTCCTTCGGGGTTTATAAAGGGCTTGGCGGAGAAATAAGTAAAACCGTGTTTTTTAGCCTGCCGGACTGCCGATTCTATCTCTTTTATATTATTGGAAAGCTTTACCCCGCCCGCGTTCTTGTCGCTTCCCACAATCAAAAAGGAATATCCTAATTGAAGCTTAGGATTGGTTTCATGGATCCTCTGAGAACTTTCCAAAATATCTTCCAAAGCAAAGGGAACCCTGGGCGCATGGAATTTCTGGAAAGTTTCATTGCTTCCAGCATCTATGGAAAATCTTGCCCAATCTTTCTCGGTTAAAAGACCGGCGATATTCTCAATCTTTTTATTCCCCGTTCCATTAGAAACAATTCCTATCTGCAAATTCAAGTCTTTGAGAAATTTCACGACTTCTTCAAAGTGCGGATAAATGGTGGGTTCTCCTCCACCGATTAAAATGACCGATTTCAATCCATTCTCGGACCATTTTTTGATCAAATCCTTTACATAAATGAAATCCAGCATTCTTCCCGTGTTTATAACATCCTTATCAATGCAATGGGGGCATTGGTAATTGCAAGCGGTAATCAAGTCAACATTTATTGAAATCGGAGCCAGTTTAGGATTTGAAAAATCTTTTTTTAAATATTTTTCCAAATGAGAAAAAACCGGTTTTTGCAAAAGCTTCTTTGAAAATTTATGTATTTGGTATTTGTCTTCCATATTTTAAATTATTTTTAACTTCTAAAATAGATGATTTTAAAATGCTGACAATCTTATCAATTTCTCTTTCGGTTACTATAAAAGGAGGGGCTATAAGAATTGCGTCTCCTCTTTTTCCGTCGGCAAAACCAACTGAAAAATATATATTCAGACCGCTTTTTAAACAAGCTTGGACTATCTTTTCAGCCAAATGAGTTTCTCTGGAAAAGGGCTCCTTGGATTTTTTATCTTTCACAAATTCCACTCCCGCCAAAAGGCCTAGCCCTCTGACATCTCCCACAACGTCAATATCTTTTAAAGAAAAGAGTTTTGAAAGAAGATATTTCCCCTGCTTTCGGCTTTTGGAAACCAGATCATGCTTCTTCATGTATTTTAAAACTGCTTTTCCTGTTCCAGTAGTTAAGGGGTGGTTTTCATAAGTAAAACCATGGATAAAATTCCCGCTTCCTTTTCTTATCGCATCAATTATTTTTTGGCTGGAAAAAACGGCGGAAAGAGGGACAAACCCTCCCGAGATTCCTTTTCCCGCCGTAAATATATCCGGAACGCAGTCGTAATGCTGAAAAGCAAACCATTCACCCGTTCTTCCAAAACCAGTAAGGACTTCGTCTAAAATCAAAAGAACGTTGTATTTGGAGCAAATCTTTTTAATAATTGGGAAATATCCTTTGGGAGGCGCAATAGCGGCTCCCGAAGAAGCTCCGATCACCGGTTCAGCGATAAAGGCGGAAACAGTGTTTGGATTTTCTTTTTTGATTATCTTTTCCAATTCGCGAGCGCATTCCATTTTGCAGGAAGGATGCTTCTTGCCAAATGCGCACCGATAGCAGTAAGGGGCCGGAATTGAAGGAAAATTCAGCAAATATTCTTTTTGGGGTTTTCTCATGCTTTCTTTGCTGGTCAAAGACATCGCCAAAATAGTTGATCCATGGTATCCAGGCGTTCTTCTTATCACCTTCCACTTTTTTTTGTTCCCAGAATCATAATGATACTGCTTTGCCAGCTTTACCGCCGATTCATTGGCTTCCGACCCCCCCGAAACAAAGAATGGCTTCATCCCCTTAGGAACAATCTTTGAAAGTTCTTTTCCGTATTCCTCCATTTCTTTGCTGGTAAACTGAGACCCGTGAAGATAGCTGAATTTTAAAGCAAGCCTCTCCATCTCTTTTGCAATTTCCTTTATTCCATGCCCCAAGTTGGCGACAATCGCCCCTCCGCAAGCATCAATATATTTCTTTCCTTTATTATCGTAAAGATAAATTCCCTTCCCCCTGACAATCATGGGATATTCATAATCCAATCTCCTATGGAAAATATGGCTCTTCATGATTTTAAGATATTCTCAACCGCTTTTAACAAATTATTGTTCTGATCCACCAAAATAGTCCGAGTATTCGCCCTTTTTCCCATTAAAATATCTTTATCTTCATTTCCCACCACCCAGCTTTTGCTCAAATTAATCCCAAAATCCCGGACTGCTTTTTCCAAAAGACCGATTGAAGGCTTCCGGCAAGAGCACTGATCGTCGGGATGATGGGGGCAGAAATATATTTTGTCTATTCTTATTCCCTTAGATTTCAAATCATCGAGCATTTGGATATGGAAATTCTGCATTTCTTCTTCGCTAAAATATCCCCGTCCGATTCCGGATTGATTTGTTAAGATTATAATCTTGTAATCTGTTTTGGACAGCCGTTGAAGAGCGGGGATGGCTTCGGGCAAAAACTTCAAATCTTCTATTTTATAGACATATCCTTGGCCATTGTCGTTTATTGTGCCGTCCCTATCCAAAAAAACCGCTTTCGCTTCAGGCTTGTCCGGCAATTCTTTTATTTTCTTAATTAAGTTTGTGGTTGAAAATCCTTCCTTCCATTCCAGAATATGGATTTTCCCCCCATTTTTTTCAACCGTTTCTTTTTCTATGCAATTTTCTCCGTAATCAGAACCGTTACAATGAACATCCGGCTTTATTTCCTCCAAAACTGCATTCGGGGTTAGGTCATTGAGAGGTATAATATGGTTTGTTGATTCCAAACCCGCCAGCATCCATGCGCGCTCTTCCCAGGGAATTATCGGATGGACAGGCCCCTTATACCTTTTTATTGATTCATCGGTATTCAAAAAAATTATCAATTCATCTCCTTGAGCTTTTGCTTCTTCCAGAGCCTTGACGTGCCCGCTATGCAGAATATCAAAACTGCCGCTGAAAGTGACCACTTTCTTGCCGCTAGCTTTCAAATCTTTAACAATCCGGACAATCTCTTCTTCTGTTTTTATCTTCTCTCTAGACATAATTTTGAAGATTCTTCTTCAATTCATCCACAGTAGCTGTAGCTGTTCCCAACTTTCCGACCACAATTCCGGCCGCATGGTTGGAAATAATGGCAGCTTCTTGCAGAGTGGCGCCTGATGCTAAGGATAAAATAAAGGCTGACACAACAGTGTCTCCCGCCCCGCTTACATCAAAAACTTCTTTGGCTTTGGTTGGGAAATGCCTTGTTGCTTCTCTTTCAAAAAGCGTCATTCCATCCGCTCCCTGGGTCACCAGAACATTGCATTCCAAATCCCGCTGGATTTTATTTCCAGCCAATTCCAAAGTTTTCTCTCCTGAAATGGCTAAAGCTTCTTCAAAATTGCTTATCAAAAGATTGGCGTTTTTGAAATATGGAGCTTGGCTGGGCTTCTTAGTATTCCCTATCACCGGTTTTCCATATTTTTTTCCCAGTTCAATCACCTTTTCAGCCAGCTTTCGACTTACCACTCCCTTAGCATAATCTGAAATCACTGCTGCATCCCAATAATTGAAAGTGGATTCCACAAAAGAGATAAGTTTGTCTTCCATTTCCTGTCCTATCCAATCAGTATTTTCCTTATCTACTCTCACCATCTGCTGAGTTCTGGCTATAATCCTGGTTTTCTGAGTGGTAGGCTTTTGAGGGTATAAAAAAACACCCGCCGTCCGGATTCCTTTTAGTTTTAATTCATTAACAAGGCGATGGCCCGGGATATCTTCTCCTATCGTTCCTATGGCAAAGACCTCCCCTCCCAAGGCCGAAATATTATTAGCAGTATTTGCGGCGCCTCCGGGCATATACGTTTCTCTATCCACCAAAACCACGGGAACGGGAGCTTCGGGGGAAATTCTTTTAACTTCTCCCCAAATAAACTGATCCAGCATCAAATCTCCTATCACTCCTATTCTTTTCCCTAAAAAATTGTTTGCTGTTTCAATCAACCTGTTCATCTAAGATATTTTTAACTTTATTGAAAATGGATTCAACGCTTATTTTTTGAAGACAGGCATGGATTCTGTCATTGGCAGGATCATGCGGACCCTCATCCGGATGCCGGCACTCCCCTTGAACCGCCCAAACTTTTGAACCAAAGGGAGCCGATCTTTTGGCGCTGGAAGGACCGAATATTGAAACAATATTGGTCTGCGTAGTTGAAGCCACATGCCCCAACCCGCTGTCTGAAGCCACAAAAATCTTGCAACTCTCCATCAAACCGGCTACGCGCCTCAAAGGCATCCCCAAAGCTAAGAAAACTTTTTCTCCTCTTATTTTATCCTTTATTTCCTGGCAAAGAGCTTCTTCTCCCGGCCCTCCAAAAATCAGAATCCTCGCATCAGAATAATTTTCTAAAATCTTTTTTTCCAGTTCAACAAATTTATCCTTCCCCCAAAGAAGATACCAATGCGCCTTTCCTGCTCCGGGATGAAAACCAATAATTTTTTTATCTTTCAAATTATTCTTTTGAAGAAATTCTTCCACAGCATTCTTTTCTTCTGCAAAATCCAGATGGGGCCAAGGCAAAGGGGAAACTTTTACTTTTATCTGCTTTAAGATTTCCGCATTGCTCTCTACAGTATGCTTTGTTTTGTCTAAGGCTTTTTCCCTCAGCCGGGTTCTTGCCCCTAATAAAAGGCTCAGGATCCAGGCTTTTCGGGGGTTTACCCCAGTGGGTATTACAGATAAATCATATTTCTTTTTTCTTAATTTGTAAATGAATTTTAATTTTTCCCAATAGCCATGTTCCGCCAGACTGAACCTGAATATTTTATCGGCCAAACCGCTCCCTTCCAGAAGATCTCCGGCAGACAAGGTAATTGCCACCCAAATGTTAATTTTGGCTTCGGGAAAGTTTGCCCGCAATATTTTGAGAGAGGGAATGAACATTACCATATCTCCTATTCCTCCCGGCTGGAAGATTAAAATCCTGGAATATCCGTTCAAATCCCTCTTCCCAAACCTGCATTTCCAAAAATCAATTTGAGCCTGTTCAATGGCAAAAGCCAAAGATTTGTCTCCCCTGATTGATTTCTCTAAAAATCTGGCAAGAAGATAAAGATTCCAGTAAAGGTATAGGGGATATTTCATCAATCTGTAATTCCTTTTCAAAAACAAAAGCTTATTCCGGTAATAATAGTAAGTGGATTGGACAGGCGTTTTCTTCAAAGTTTTTCCAACCTTGTGCCAGATTTTGGATTTCGGTTCGTAAAACACCCTGAACCCCGCCCTTTTAGCTCGAAAGCAGAAATCAGTTTCTTCATGGTTCAAGAAATAGGGTTCGTAAAAATACCCTATTTTCTCCATGACTTCTCTTTTAACAAGGAAAGCTCCTCCCACAAAATCCACTTCCCTTGCTTTACCCAATTCCCTGTATCTCTTTATTCCCAACCCCAAGAATCTCAAATCTTCTCCAGCGGTATATATCTTATCTTTTTCAGGGTAGCAATATGTAACCGGACCTATTATTCCGGCTCCCTTTTCGCCGGCCTGGACCAACGGCTCCAGAAAGTCCGGATCAACAATCATGTCGTTGTTGATCCAGAAAACATAATCTGATCCATTCTTTACTGCATATTTCATTCCTGCATTGTTCCCTCCGGTAAAACCTAAGTTGGTTTTATTATATATATATGTATGCTTTGGAAATTCCTGCTGAATTTTTGAAGTTGAACCGTCAATAGAACCGTTGTCCACAATAATAATCTCGCAATTGGAATAGGTTATTTTTTCCAAAGATTCCAGGCACTCTTTTGTGTCGGCGTAATTATTCCAATTTAGAACTACTATTGAAACTTTCGGTTTCATTGTTAATTCATTGTTTCTCGAAAAAGAAATCTCGGATATCCATATACTCAGACATTTTCCTCAGGGTAACATTCTTGTTCGGATGTTCGTATTGCTTAAGCAATTTCTTAAGCGATTCTTTTCTGTCTTCCGGCATTGCCAGGACTGTTCCGTTTTTCAATACCTTATCATTAAAAATAGAGTCGCCTTCTTTTCTAAGGTCAATGATTTTAGAAGAAAGGTATTCCATAATTTCCTCTACTCTGCTCTTATCCGCCCCGGGGCAGCTGTTCGCCTCTTCTTTAAGATAAGCTTCAAAATCTTCTTTAGCTTCCATCAAAACTTTAAAAACATACTTTCCATTCATCTTCCCGAAGTTTCCATCTTTCAGCCATTTGAAGTTTTCAGGCTTTTCAAAGTGGCGCTGCAAGGATTCAGGAGCATCAAACCATTCGCTCCTTGCCTCTTCCTTGAACTTATTAAAAAGGTCTTTTACCGGTTGCGAAGCTTTGATAGGCGCCTCTTCAATTAATTTAGTTATGAAATCAAGAGGATTCGTTCCTAATGATTGCAAATATTTTAATAAATCATAGTAAAAACGGTAATTCCAAAGAAATTGTATCAGCCAATGGACAGGGCGGAAGAAAAGGGTTTCTTCTTCTGTCATATCGGAAGTAGAACGGATCCCTTCTTCCATCTCAAAAATCTTCATTCCTTCGTATTTTCCGAAGGAGTTATCAACCAGCCTGAATTTTGATTGGCATTTGAATTCCCCCTCGTTTCTTTGAGCGGACAATTCCGATCCCTCAAGAATAATGGCATTAAAGCAGATTATATAAGACATATTCCAGTCAAAGAGCTTTCTTAAGGTTTCCAAGTGGCTTTTTTTTGTTTCCCCAGGCAAGCCTAAAATTATTTCCGTGCCGGAAACTATCCCCCCCTCCTCATCCGCTTTTTTCAAGATATCCCTAAAAATCGGGATCTGGATATTCGTCCTCTTTATATTCTTCAATACCGTTTCATCCAAGGATTGCAGGGAGATTATGAAAATTAGATTTTTCAAAATTTTAGCCAGTTCCAATATCTTGGGCTGGTTTTTCGCCCAATTGGCATTTACTTCTCTGGGATAACCTGTTTTCTTGGTTAATTCCGACAAATACTTCGCTATTTCAATATCCCTCTCCGCAATTCCAAAATTGGAATCGGCAAAGATAAAAATATTGGTATTTTTCACATGGCTGGCAATGTAATCCAGCTCCGCCTTGACCCTTTCCAAACTGAAGAATTCAATCTGGTTATAGGAAGAATGGCCTTGGCAGCAATAAGTGCATCTATAGGGGCAGCCCCGGCTTGTTTCGGTAATAGGGATAAGATTTGTGTCAAAAAACTTATCCAAAATCCCAGTTAAATAGGGGGAAGGGATGGAATCCAAATCTTTTATCCTGGGAATCCTTTCTCCAACGACGACATTAGCCCCATTGTGAAAAACAACTCCGTTTATCGGTTCTTTCTTTTGAAAACCCGCCTTGATTATATTCAAAAAAGCTTCTTCTCCCTGGTAAAGAACGTAAAAATCAACCGAGGGATGGTTTTTGAAAAACCTTTCGTAAGCCGAATCGGAATAGTCGATATTCGGCCCGCCGAAAATAACTGTTGTCTTGGGAGAATTAAGCTTAATCCAATCTGCAAGCTTGCTGTCTATGTTCGCTGACCAGACATAATTGCTGAATCCCACAACATCGGGTTTCTCCTCCTTAAACCGTTTAATGAAATCATCAGGATATTTAAAAAGCTCTATTTCCATTTCTGGAAAATGCTTTTTGGCATAGGCTCCAATGTACCCTATATTCAACGGAAACATAGAGGTGCTCACTCCCAGATAGTTATGCACCAAATCGCA
>Ga0105104_10003089_pt1 | contig 11999 bp, 10 predicted proteins | sample PPLLaktember2015_3_FD_87034 | JGI IMG/M metagenome (GOLD analysis project Ga0105104, IMG submission 87034) | Freshwater sediment microbial communities from Prairie Pothole Lake near Jamestown, North Dakota, USA - PPLs Lake P7 Core (6) Depth... | ecosystem: Environmental > Aquatic > Freshwater >...
AAGAAAAAGAAATGCCCACTCACTATTACAATATCCTTGCGGATCTGCCGACACCCATGGATCCACCCCTTCATCCCGGGACCAAACAACCAGTAGGCCCACAAGATTTAGCTCCTATCTTTCCAATGGAACTGATTAAACAGGAAGTAACCACAGAACGGTTTATTGAAATTCCAGATGCAGTGCGGAACGCATACGCCACGTATCGTCCAACACCGCTCATTCGTGCTCTTGATCTTGAAAAAGCGCTCGACACTCCAGCACAAATATATTACAAATATGAAGGTGTAAGTCCGGCAGGAAGCCATAAACTCAACACCGCGCTTGCGCAGGCGTACTATAATAAAGAAGCCGGGATAAAACGTATTGCCACGGAAACGGGAGCAGGACAGTGGGGAAGTGCATTGTCGTTAGCCTGTAAAATGTTCAAGATGGAATGCAAGGTATATATGGTCAAGGTGAGTTATGAGCAGAAGCCGTATCGCCGTTCTATGATTCACACGTGGGGAGCGGAAGTGGTTGCGAGTCCAAGCACCGATACAAAAGCGGGCAGAGATGCACTTGCGAAGAATCCAAATTCAACCGGCAGCCTTGGCCTCGCGATCAGCGAAGCAGTAGAAGACGCCGCAGGCCGTCAGGATACCAATTATTCACTTGGCAGTGTGTTGAACCACGTGCTGTTGCATCAAACAATCATCGGACTGGAATCACAGAAACAAATGGAGAAAGCCGGAGTGTATCCGGATATCATCATCGGTTGTGTAGGCGGCGGATCGAATTTCGGCGGTATTGCGCTGCCGTTTATTAAAGATAAAATTGGCGGGAAAAAACTTCGAGCCATTGCAGTTGAACCGACAACGTGTCCGTCATTAACAAAAGGAGAGTACCGGTACGACTTGGGCGATGTTGCCGGAATGACGCCGTTACTTATGATGTACACGCTCGGACATGATTTTATGCCGCCCTCAATCCACGCCGGCGGATTACGCTACCACGGCATGTCTCCTATCGTCAGCAAATTGTATAAGGATAAGCTGATTGAAGCGCAGGCATACAACCAGACTGAAATATTCGAAGCCGGCGTACTGTTCGCGAGGACGGAAGGAATCATTCCGGCGCCGGAATCATCGCACGCGATCAAATGTGCAATCGAAGAAGCAAAGAAAGCCAAGATTGAAGGAACAAAGAAGGTTATTCTCTTTAATCTCAGCGGTCATGGGCATTTTGATATGAGCGCCTATGATGCGTATTTTGCCGGCAAGCTCGGGAACGGAAACGGGAACGGGAAGTAATCGCTGAACACCCTTGCGAAGGTCATGACGGTTTTATCCCTCGGTCCTTCGCAAGGGTTTTACTATTCTGATCATTCCGAATCTCTTCTATTTTTCTCTCAAAAAGTTCAATGGATCCCATCCCGACGTGAGAGAACTTTTTCCTGCCCGATCCATCATAGAGATATGTTGCTGGAATTGCCCCGTTCCATGACGTATCAACCGCTGATATAAAATCCTCCTGGTGGTCCATCCTGGCGACATACACTTGAAATGGGACTTTCAGTCTCTCCAGGAATGGTTGTACTTTAGTCTGGATCTCATCGGGATAATCCACGCTCACGCCGACCACCTCGACCAGCGTATCGGTTTGTGCAAGTCGGATGAGATCGGGAAATTCCTCCACACATGGCTGGCACCATGTAGCCCAGATATTGAGCAGGAGGTATTTTCCTTTTCGCTCATGAATTAATTTACCCAATCCTTGTTGATCGATCAGTGCGACATGAGAAGTGAATGTCTGCCCGCTTAAATCATTCGCCCTGTTCCCGGGCTGAGAGCGAGAGGTGCAGCCCGTCATCTGCAGGAGAAGAAAAGAAACGCTCAGAAGAAGATAATAATTTCGCATTACTTGATGCGTTTAATGGAACAGCCAAACGCTTTTGTTTCAGTGACGGGGACCGGCTTGCCGGAGAGAATGGCATTCAGCGCATTCCGCAGGTCCTCTGATTTTACATCGGACACTCTTCGGGAATCATCAATTCTCCCATGATACAGTACGTCGAGTTTTCCGTTCAACACAAATATCTCCGGAGTGACGGATGCCGAGACGTTGTCGGCGACGACATTATTCCTGTCTTTCAGAATCGGAAATGAAAACCCATGTTCTTTTGCGTGCGCTTTTACATCTTCAGCGCTTTCCTGCGCATTGGAGTTGATTCCGATAAATGCAATATGACGGGCGGAGTATTCTTTCACAAGAGCTTCCATCCGTTCGTTATAGGCGTTCGAGACGGGGCATAGCGTTGCGATAAACATCAGGACGATGGCTTTGGAGGAAGAAAAATCTTTAAGTGAATGTTGGGTGCCGTTGTAATCCTGAAGCGTAAAGTTTTCAACTTTCTTTACTGACGGTAACGTACGGACTGCAGCGGTCAATACCGCGAAGAGAATGAATACCGCTATGAATCTTGTTTTCATCTGTCTTTCCCTTTCGTCTTTGATAAAAGAAACTCACGATTTCTTCCATGAAGAACGATAACCACCCTAAAGTGGTTCCTGAAGAATTCCGTTGAATTCATTGAGACGTTAAAAGAGCATCGAGAGTGGCAGGAACATGCAGGAAGAGATAATCTTATTTTTGACGAGAAAGCGAGAGTGGGTAACTCTGGTGCTAGTGAATCGGTCCCTTGCGGTTTCTCAGGTATCCGCCGGACCGGTTTTTGAGAAAGGCTTGAATTTCCGATATGATTGAAGCGGCAATTTCTTCCGAAGTCTCTGCCCCGATATCGAGCCCGACAGGATTAAAAAATTTATCGGATTGTTCTTTGGAAGGAATAAATCCCTCTTCTGCGAGCTGCCGGAAGAGTAAATCGCGCTTACTCTTCGGACCGAGCAGGCCGATATAGCGTGCTGGGGATGAGAGAAGCGTGCGCAGTGCAGCTGCCTCAGCGGCAAACTGGTGAATCATGATGACGGCAACCGTCTCCGGTGTTAAACGGAGATGCGTGCCGTACTGAGCAGGAGAGAGCAGAAGTACGGAGTCCGCTTCCGGAAAATCTTTTTTTACGGCATATGCGGAGCGATGATCGACGACCGTGATATTCCAGCCTAATTCCGCCGCCATCCGCACCAGCGGCCTCACCTCCGGTGTTGCGCCGAAGACGAGAAGCGGCACAGGCGGAAGGATTATTTCAATGAACACATCCGCTGTGCTTGCAGAAGAGTGGTACTGTTTTGTCGTTGATTGCCCGAGGTGCAGCGCTTCTTGCATATCGCGAGTGATGTTCTCCGCTAAATCCGGCTGCGTCAATGAAGTAGTGATTATTCCGTTTCCGGATAAAAAGATTTTTGCGCCTATGGCTTCGCGTTCAGACCCAGTCGATTGGTACACCGTTGCGAGCGCACAGGGTTCGCGCTGCCCGGCTGCAGCCTCCAAAAACCCGACAGTTGATTCAGCCTTATCTTTCAAGACCGGCTCTATCAGAAATTCAACAACACCGCCGCAGCCCTGACCGACGCCGAAGATCAAATCTTCCGGTGCCGTCGTATCGTACGAAAATAATGCGGGTTTGCTTCCGGCGAGAACGTTTTTCACCTTCCCGAATAAATCCGCTTCCATGCAAGCCGCACTGACAAATCCTGCCTCGCGGCCGCTGCTGCTGAACAGTATTCGGGCGCCGGGGCGCCGGTATGCGGATCCGCGGATTGAAACAATCGTCGCCAGCGCGCAGGGTTCGCCGGTCAGCCGGAGTTCGTCATAACGGTGCAATATTTTCTGGAGATCGTTCACAGGGAGCGGCAAGAATCCATTGAAATTATTTTCGATCGTGGATTTTTCATATCTTACAAGTATAATATGAAGAATTTCCAGATGATGAAACCAATAAATGCGGCAAGAGAATTAATGAATCTCTACGGAAAGGAAAAGACCCCGTTTCTCTTTATTCTTGATTTCGACCTTCAGCATCCGATGATCCTCCGGACCGATGAACTCAGGTCGGATAAAATTCTTTATGATATTCAACAGACAACAAATTCACCTCATTCTTCGGGTGATCACAAAGAACTGGAGTTCAAAAAACATCCTGTACCGTATGAATCGTATAAAACCGCATTCGATCAAGTGATCTTCCATCTCTGCGAGGGGAACACGTATCTGCTCAACTTGACATTTCCCACCCGCATTGAAACAAATTACAGCCTGGAGGAGATCTATTTTTCCAGCACTGCAAAATGCAAGCTTCTCGTGAAAGATTCATTCGTCGTTTTTTCTCCTGAACTCTTTGTGCAAATCGAGGACAGGAGAATATCGTCGTTTCCCATGAAAGGCACCATTGACGCCTCGCTGCCCGGTGCGGAAGGCAGGATTATTTCAGATGAAAAGGAGATGGCCGAGCATGCAACGATTGTCGACCTGATACGGAATGACCTCAGTATCGTTGCAAAAAATGTGGTCGTGGAAAAATTCAGATATATCGAACAAATTCAAACGAATGAGAAACCGTTATTGCAGGTCAGTTCGAAGATTACGGGCAGACTTGAATCGAATTACCATGAGCGAATCGGGGACATCATTGTTCCATTGCTTCCCGCCGGATCGGTCACCGGCGCTCCCAAGAAAAAAACCGTTGAAATCATTCACGCGGTCGAACCCACTGAGCGCGGATATTACACCGGTGTCTTTGGCCTGTTTGACGGGGAACGATTGGAGAGCGGAGTGATGATCCGGTTCATTGAACAGCGCGACGGAATATTCCACTATAAAAGCGGGGGCGGTATTACTGCGTTGAGCAACGCCGATTCCGAATATCGGGAGATGATCGAAAAAGTCTATGTGCCTGTTGCTTGAAACCATTAAGATTCAAAATCGGATCCCGTGTCAAATTGACCTGCACAACGACCGGATGAATTATTCCCGGTCCCGGATCTTCGGCTCGCCAGAGCGGATCGACCTGCGGACTGCGCTTAAAATTCCTTCCGGCCTATCGGATTCGGTCTTTAAATGCCGGATTGTCTATCAGGAGAATATCCGAACGATTGAGTTTCTTCCGTATCAACCGAGAACGATCCGTTCACTGCGTCTGGTCAGGGGGGACGATCTCGATTATGGACATAAGTATCTTGACCGGACACGGATTGACCAATTGCTGGAGCACTGCGGTGCGGATGACATTCTCATCCTGAAGGGGAAGACCATCACCGATGCCTCATTCGCGAATGTTGCGTTCTTTGACGGAACGAAGTGGTTCACCCCTTCTACTCCTTTGCTGAAAGGGACGAAACGTCAGCTGCTCCTCGATAGCGGAATGTTACAGGAGGATGATCTCACCGTGCATGACCTCGGCCGCTTTCAGAAAGCGGTGCTGATCAATGCATTCCTGGACCTTGACGAACGCGCATCGATAGATATAAAAAATATTATTTGACATGCCCGTCAGGGAAGGAGAACCGCTCCTCTTCCTTCAGAATATTATTATCTGTATCTTATTTTCAACAGTTATTTATCACTTTATAGGAAATTTATGAAAACATCAGTTCAGAGGCTTGCGCGGATAATGTTACCGCTCTTCATCGCCTTGACGGCAACGACCGCATTGTACTGCCAGCCGAAGATCATCACCATTTTGCACACAAACGATATGCACGCCAGTTTTATTCCTCATGAAGCATTTTGGGTGAAAGAAAATCCAAAACCGTTCATTGGGGGTTTTAATGAACTCTCGTTTATCGTTGACAGCATTCGTCAGGCGAAGCCGGCCACCTTCCTGGTCGATGCCGGTGATGTGATGACCGGTAATCCCATCACGGAGTATACATACCGGGGCGCTGAAGGCGGAGCGCTGTTCGAAATGATGAACCGCATCGGCTATGAACTCTGGACGCCGGGGAACCATGATTTCGATATATCGTCCGCCAACCTGCGCAAGCTGACTGCCATCGCGCGGTTCCCGACGGTATCCGCAAATATTCTCGATACGCTCAATCAATTTCCGGTCAATAATAATGAATATATTATCCTCAGGAAAAATGGTTTAACGATCGGCGTCATCGGCATGATGTCAGACGACTTCTACAATCTCGTGAATCAAAACAGCAGCGCGGGCATCAAAATCCTTCCGTCCATTGAGACCATGCAGCGGCTTGCCGCGGAGCTTTATCCGCAAACAGATTTACTCATCGCGCTGACCCACCAGGGCATCGATGAAGACTCCATTATGGCGACGAAGGTGCAGGGATTAGACATCATTATCGGTGGACATTCGCATACGCGGCTTCGGCATCCCAAAAGAGTCAACAATGTTCTGATTGTGCAGACAGGGTCAAATTTGGAAAATCTTGGCGTGCTCGATTTGAAGGTCGAAAAACATCATGTGATTTCGTATGATGGAAAACTCATCCCGCTCTGGGTGAATGCAGCAAGACCAAAAACAGAGCTTTCAACGTTTATTGATTCGATCAAGCTGGCCATAGACCGGGATTATTCCAAGGTTATTGCAACGCTGAAAACCGATTGGAATCGCAGCCGCGGCGAAAGCGGAATTGGAAATTTTATTTCTGATGCACAACGTGAAGCTGCCGGTGCAGATATTGGTTTTATGAATTCTTCGGGTATTCGGAAAGATTTGACCGCCGGACCGGTGACCAAACGGGATATTTTTGAGATCCTTCCATTTCGCAACATCCTGGTGAAGTTCGAACTCACCGGAAAACAACTCCGGTCCATGATAGAATTCATGCTGAAGGAACACACCGGAGTACAGACGTCGGGTATTCAATGTACGTGGCGGAAAATGTCCGATGGCGGGATTGAAATCACCACGTTTCTGGTGAATGGCAAGCCGCTGGATGAGGAGAGATCGTATATCGGAGCTGCAAGCGATTATATGATGGGCGAAGCGAAAAAATATTTTGGCATTGACACGCCCAAACTGATCTTTCTCAATCAAACGGTTTTCGAGGCAATTGAAAAGAAAGTGCGCAGTTTAAAAGAAATAACGTCACCCATAGAAAACAGACTTCAGCTTGTGAAATAGACCAAAAAGAAGGGCACGACTATGAGCAACCATTTTCCCATCCTCATCATTACCGGCCGTCCAGCAGCCGGCAAATCCGAAGTCATCGACTTTTTAAAAAAATGTGATCCCATTGTCCGTCTGGAAAAATTCCATATCGCCAATTTTGAGGAGCTTGATGATTTTATCTATGTTTGGGAAACATTTGAGCTCGATGATTTGATGACGCGGTTCCACAAACCGCGCATCTGGAGCGACGAAAAGTATTGGTTCAAAGACCAGTATATCTGGGATCTCTATATGGACCGTATGGCACTGGATTACAAGAAGAAAGTGCTCAAAGATCCGGGGTATCACGAGAAAATGACAACCCTCGTGGAATTTGCACGGGGCGGCGACGACGCCATTCATCATGCATTAACCTTCCTTTCGGATGAGATGCTCAGCCGTGCCTCGCTGATGTACATCAATGTTCCCTATGAAGAATCAGTCCGGAAGAATCGCAGGCGTGCGAAGCCCGGCCAGGAAGATTCCATCCTGTATCATTCGCTGCCGGATGAGAAAATGGAGTTCTATTACAAGACGAACGATTGGGAGCAATTGGCAGCGAAGGATCCAAATTTTATTGAAGTGAAGGGGCACAAAATTCCGTATTGTGCGTTCGAGAATATGCCGGAGAAAACGATGGATCCAGCGCTCATCGCACCCGAACTCGAGCGTGTCACAAAGAAACTGTGGAGTTTGCGGAAGTAGCATCCGATCACCAGATCGGATTTACTTCCAGTGATGTATCCAGTCGGTGACTGGATTCTACGCGTTAATGCCCGGATCTTCCTTTGGGCATCACATTCCAGAGACGGGACATCACATACGCGCCCATGAGAGCAAATGGAATGGGCGCCCAATGCCATGCTTCCCACCCCCAGTTTGTCGTAATATAACCGACCCCCATTCCAACGAATGCGCCGGCGAGGTATTGCATTCCATCGAATAATCCGGCTGCGGTTGCCACAGCTTTCTTCCCGCCGAAGTCCATGGAAGCTGCTCCGCCAATCATTCCATGCGCGCCATTGACGCAGAAGGAGAGAAGGACAAGGCAGCACGCTGCCAACACGGGGCCGAAGTTGAGAAGATCCGATATGCCGAAGAGAGCGAGAACAACCGCCATTCCCAGAAATCCGAAGGTGATTACCGGTGCGCGTCGCCCGCCGAAAGTGCGGTCCGAAGCGATGCCGAACACGAAACCGCCTGCGATGCCGGCGAGCGCAATCCCCCACGTTGCAATGATGTACGGAAGATACGTTGCGAAGTGCGCTTTGTCTGCGCCATAGAAATCCACAAAATATTTCGGCCACCACGCATCCACGACGCTCCGGCGGACAAAACCAATCATCATGGAACCGAGTGCGATCATCCACATAACGCGCGATGCAAAAACCTTTCTGAGAACATACTTGACAGAGGATGGTTTGCCATCGCTGTCTTCCGGGTCGTCGCCGGTTTCAAAGTCGCCCAATCCTGCATCTTTCGGTGAGTTGTGCATAAAATAATAATTGATCACAAAGAGCACTAAGACGCATGCCCCGGGGATCCAAAACGCGTACTGCCATGGGAGAAAGAGCAAAATAAGCGGCACACCCTGGAACGCCAACAGCAACCCCAGGCGAATCAGCACACCGAAAATTCCGGCGAAGGTACCGCGTTCACGCACATGGAACCACTGTGCGTTGACTTTCACAATCGAAAGTGCGCCGAACGATTGAAAGAATCCGTTCAATCCCCACACGATTGCCATCAGTGTCAGAATCAAACCGCCGGATAATCCGAATTTGAGAGATGCAGGAACAATAACGTGTCGTGCCATACCGATTCCTTCCCAGACAGCGGGGGACGTTACGGCGAGACCTGCAAGACCGAAGAGAAAGTTCATGAATGCAACACCAATTGCGCCGAAGAGAAATGCTTTTTTCCCGCCGATGCGATCAGCGAAAGGACCGTTCAAAACAACGGAGAGCCCATACACCAGCGGCATAACCGTTTCGAATACCCCCAGCTCTGTATTCTTCCAGCCAAGTAAATCTGCGAGAGCGGGAGCAACCGCGGTATAATTGTAACGCGTCATATAAAAGAACGCGTACAGAACTCCCAGCGACATCCAATTAATGACGCGCTGTTTGCGGAATTCAGGAGTGTGGACGGGAAGATCGGAAGGGGTCATCATTATTTTCTCTTCTCTCTGATGGGAGTCGTTTATTGATGGTTAGAGCGGAAAATGATAATTGACGGCAAATCGAAGTACGGGACCGGATAAATCTAATCCAAAATTCGGCCACGTCCGGCCATCCGCGGTCACGGTTTTCACGTTCCCCCAAAAATATCCGGCTCCTGCCATGATGGACCAGTGATCTATCATAAAATATTGTGCGCCGGCCATCAGCCGGTAAGCGGTGGCCGATCCGTTTTTATTGTAATCGAGTCCGCGGTAATTTTCCATCACTTCGGTTGCGGCGAGTGAACCAATATCGATTGAGCCAAACAGCGAGAGGTTCTGAACAGATTCAAGAGGCATACTGCCTCGGACTGAACCATAGAAGAATGTACTGTTGATTTGATCACCGGTGGCCTCGATCGTTGAGACTTTTGAAGTGAAGAAATATTCGTATCCGATGTTTATCTGAATAGTCCTGTTGATCACCCAGCCCGCCTCTGCGCCAAAAATGATATTGGTACCGGAGGGATGCGCCCCGTCGGAAAGATGGAGCTGGTTTTTCCAATCGGTCAATGATGGGTAAAGTCCGCTCGTGTTGAACTGAAGGTAGATGCTGCTGGAGGACGCTTCCGGAGTTTCATTCTGTCCTTGGACCTGAATATCGGCAACGCAGGGTTTCTCACTTCTCGGCAGACCGGTCGAAAACGACATTCTCTGCTCTGCGCCAGCACAGGAAATTCCGAACAGGATTGCGAGAGAACTATGTGTAAGAAATCGATGCATGGGATCTTCTTCAGTCAATACTATAGCATAAAAGAGGCTGCACCGATTGCATTACTCTGCGGTAAAAACCGGTATTGCACCGGCGAGTATCTTTTTTAGAAGCTTCTTCTCTTTCATATGCATTTGTTGATCGTCTGAAAGATAAATAAACCGCAAAGCTCGCAAAGATGCGCCAAGAAACGAAGATGCGAATCTTGGCGTCCTTTACGCTGAATTTGGTTTATAGGATCTCTTTCGCCGTTTTGACCACATTCTCTACCGTGAATCCGAAGTGTTTGAAGATTACATCAACGGGCGCTGAGGCGCCGAATGACTTCATTCCAATAATTCTGCCGTTATCCCCGACATATTTTTCCCAGCCCATTGAAATGAGCGCTTCGACGGCAACGCGTTTTTTAACCGACGGCGGCAGAACGGAATCCCGATATTCTTTCGGTTGCCTCTCGAACAACTCCCAGGACGGCATGCTTACCACACGGGCTTTGACGCCTTCTTTTGTCAATTGCTCGTAGGCACCGAGGGCAAGCTGCACTTCAGAACCGGTGCCGATAAGAATAAGATCGGGAGCAGGAGAGCTTTCGACAAGAATGTATGCGCCTTTTGCCAGATGATCGGCAGAGGGATATTTTGTCCTGTCGATGGTCGGCAGTTTTTGCCGGGTCAGCAGCATGGCCACCGGTCCGTTTTTATGTTCTATGGCAAACTTCCAAGCGGCGACTGTTTCGTTTGCATCTGCCGGGCGGAGTGTAATCATGTTCGGCATGCAGCGTAATGCGGCGAGCTGCTCGACTGGTTCGTGGGTTGGCCCGTCTTCGCCGACACCGATGCTGTCATGCGTGAACACGTAAATCGGGTTGATGTTCATGATACTCGCGAGCCGGAGTGATCCGCGCATGTAATCGGAAAACACAAAAAATGTCCCGCCGTAGGGGATAATGCCGTCCGTCACTGCCAGTCCATTGAGAATACCGCCCATGGCATGTTCCCGGACGCCGTACCGGATATACTTGCCGCCCTCATTGCCGGGTTGAAAATCACCCATCGTTTTCACAAAGGTATTATTCGACGGCGTGAGATCGGCAGAACCGCCGATGATGGAGGGAAGCAGCGGAACGATGGCGTTCAGCGTTTTCCCCGAGGCCTCGCGTGTTGCCATTGCTTCGGTAAAGTGCGGCAGTGCTTTTTTCCATTCCTCGCCAAAATTTCGGCTGCGGATATTTTCCAATTCTTTCGCTGCATCGGGATGTTGTTTCCTGTACTCCGCAAACAACTTCTGCCATGCTTCTTCCTTCTTTTTCCCTTCATCCACCGCCTTGCGGAAATGGGCCAGTGCTTCATCCGGTATATAGAACTGCTTTTCCGGATCCCATCCATAATTCTTCTTTGTTAATTTAATTTCTTCATCGCCGAGGGGGGATCCATGCACTTCAGCGGTGTCCTGTTTGTGCGGGCTTCCAAAGCCGATATGCGTGCGTACCATGATGATGGAAGGCCGTTCGGTTTCCTTCTTCGCCGCGAGAATTGCTTTTTCGATCGCCTCGAGATCATTCCCGTCATCCACTTTTTGAACGTGCCAGTCGTAGGCTTCAAATCGTTTTGCGCGGTCTTCCGTAAATGACATTTCGGTCGGACCGTCAATGCTGATATGGTTGTCATCATAAAAATATATCAGATTGCCAAGTTTCAGATGTCCGGCGAGGGAAGCCGCTTCCGAAGTGATGCCCTCCATGAGATCGCCGTCGCCGAGTGTCGCATAGATATGATAATCCACAACGTCGAATCCTGGTTTGTTATAGTGTGCGGCAAGATATTTTTGCCCAATCGCCATGCCGATGCCGTTGGTAAATCCCTGTCCCAGTGGCCCCGTGGTGACTTCCACTCCGTCGGTGTGGCCGTATTCGGGATGACCGGGAGTTTTACTTCCCAGCTGACGGAAGCTTTTCAGGTCATCGAGCGTCACCTGGTAACCGGTGAGATGGAGCAGGCTGTACAGGAGCATGG
>Ga0105104_10003091_pt1 | contig 11990 bp, 11 predicted proteins | sample PPLLaktember2015_3_FD_87034 | JGI IMG/M metagenome (GOLD analysis project Ga0105104, IMG submission 87034) | Freshwater sediment microbial communities from Prairie Pothole Lake near Jamestown, North Dakota, USA - PPLs Lake P7 Core (6) Depth... | ecosystem: Environmental > Aquatic > Freshwater >...
GACTGCTCCGAAACCGCAGCCCCCTTTTCAGACCCCTCATCCAAGACCGGTATCGGCTCAAACTCCTTCGCCGGGGCCTCAATACAGACCCTCCGTCGCCTCTGCACCGGCCCGGCCGGCGCCAAAACCTTATACCTCCCCGCCTGCGCATCTCCATATTCAACCCGATTACGCCGCAGCATCCAAAGATACAATGGCCGCTGTTAAGCGGGAATTTGAGAACTCCTTAGCCGAACAGCAATTGCTGGATTTTACCCATGGGAAAATCATCGATGCGGCCTATGCCGAAGAACATCATCCATACCTTGCCGAGCTTACCGAGCAATTCGCAAATCCCGATGGCTTGCGTAAAGCGTTCCTTACTTATGAAATTTTAGGCAAACCTATCGCCTTACGCGATTAAATGTTTTTAAGATTCGTTCTTTTATAAAAGCTTGATTGCATCCCTTAGCCAAAAAAACACCCAATATCCAACGTCTCATAATATATGTTATGTTTCATTCAGCTATTTGGGCTTTCAGGGGGGCTATCGGCTTAAAACGATGCCGATTGGGCTTTAGACTTGATTTGACATTACTTCGCAGTTTTCATGGGCCAGCTCAAGAAGGCCAAGGTTTTGCATAACTATTGAGATGTTTATTGCCGCGTCGGTTGTTGTGAGGGTCTCTACTAGCCATTGTTCGAGATTCAGAAGCGATGTCGCGAACCTGATTTTATCACAATAAAGCAGCGCTATTCGATAATGAAGGTCCAGCGTATAGGGCTGGAGATAATCCGGTAAAATTAAATTTTCCATCGCAAGGGCGGTTTCATCGGATTCATAAAGGCATAAAGCCAGCTTGTCGCGTGCCTGAAGGTAGGTCGGATTGATTTCGAGGGCTTTTGTGAATAGTTCAGCCGCCTGGCCGAACCTGCCGACGCTCATAAGCAGCGTGCCGAAACTGTAATGCAGCCGGGGGTTTTGGGGGTGCATTTCGAGCATCTGTTTGTGTTTATTAAGCACTAAGCCGATTTCCCCGCCTTTATTATGATTTTCAAGACATGCCGCCTGTGCCAGGAGTATCGGTCCGTTGGTTTCGATGGCCGAGGCAAGCGAAAGCGAAACTAATGATTCGCTATTGCACCCTGCCAGCTTTTGCGCCGTTGCCAGCCCTAAATACGCCTCGACAATCCGGTCGTTGACGTGGGCCGCGCGCGTAAATTGCCTGCTGGCGCAATCGGCCTTTCCGACTCGCATATAATGGCTGCCAAGAAGGATATTTGCTTCGAGAAAATCAGGGTAAATTTCAATAGTGTGGTTGTAATTATCGAGTGCCTGGTCATGCTCGTCGAGTTCGACAAGCACACCGGCTCGTCTCAAAAGCAAATCAGGCCGGTCGGGATGCTCGGTAAGTGCGTTGTCGATTTCCTCAAGGGCGTCATTATAGTCGCCGGATTCTATAAGGCAATCGATCGGGTCGGTATCGGGACTGAAGTTATCGGGCTGTATCAATATGGCTGTCGAGAATGTGTCGGCCGCCTCTTTATATCTGCCTGCCGCATTATATAGATTGCCTAACGTCAGCAGCGTCGAAAGGTCATCGGGGTATTCGTGACCTAAGAGTTCATATTCGCGGATGGTTTTCTCGATTTGACCGTTTTTGAAGTGTATCGCGGCAAGCCGCTGGCGGGGGTATTGCAGGTAGTTTTTGAATTTGAGGCAGTCCTGGTAAAACGCGACCGCCTCCTGCTCCCTGCCAAGCCGCTCGCAGCAATGGCCAAGGGCGTATAACGCCGTTACATTGCTCGGGTATCGCGAATATACGGTTTTCAACAGCTCGTGTGCCTCATTCAAGCGGTTCTCAGCCAAGGCCGCCGCCGCACCCGCGAGGTCCGCGTAATGCGAATTCGGATAGGCCTTGCGATATTCCTCGATTCGCCGCTGAAGCACCTTCGGTTTTTTCGAGGACGCCGATTCTATGATTTTATTGAGCAGTTTGGCCTGTGCCCGCTCGGACAGCCCGACCGTCTCTGCCGCCTGGCTAAGCCAGTGCCAAATCAAGTCGTCCGTCTCAACCTCAAGCCCCCTGCCCAATATTTTTAGTAAATGGCTCATAATTGCCCAGTAGTTATCGGGAAACACTCCTCCGTGCAGTTACCGTAACCTCCGTAAAGGTCTATCGGCCATACAAATATAGTTGGTTAACAGGGATTAGGAAATAGACGTTTGGAAGGGTGTTTGCTGATGGAATTATGCCGGTTGCGCCTGTTGTATCGTTTATATCTTATAGTTTTGGGACCTACTCCCCCGCCGGTCGTTTTATGTCAATCATTGCCCACTGCCGTCAGCCGGACTGAATTTGCGATTGTTTTTCGACTTCGGCTAAGTAGGCGAGCGTCCGCTCTAATTTGTCGGTGATGTGTTTGAACTTGAGCATCGTTTTGACGCGGGTGAGCAGCTCGATTTTGTTGACCGGCTTGGAGACGAAGTCGTCCGTGCCACATTCGACGCCCCGCTGCATATCTCCGAATTCGTTCAGTGCGGTAACCATAATAATGGGAATATGGGCTGTGGCGGGGTCGTTTTTGACCCGCCGGCAGACCTCAAAGCCACTCATTTTCGGCATCATAATATCCAAAAGGATAAGGTCAGGATTGTCGCTCTTGACGATTTCCAGCGCCTCAGGCCCGTCCGACGCGGGTATCGCCCGGCATTCAATATCTTCGAGATACGCCTCTAATAATTCGAGGTTTTCACGATTATCATCAACAACGAGAATAACGGGCAGTTTACGCGAATGGTTTTCCGGTTTTTTCTTTACCATAAGATTCTTTCTTAAAATTAAGGTTTATTTTCCCAGTTCCTTCAAAATCGCGACGCAAAAGGCCGGCAAATCATCGGGTTTGCGGGACGTAATCAGGTTATCGAAAACCACGCATTCCTCGTCAACGTAAGTCGCCCCGGCATTTTTAACGTCGTCGCGAATCCCCATAAAACAGGTCGCTGTTTTGCCCTTGAGGATTTTCGTGCTGCACAACACCCACGCCCCATGACAAATCGACGCTATAAGTTTATCGGCGTTTACCATATCATTTGCGAACTTAATCATATCGTCGCTTCTTCGCATAAAATCCGGCGCGAATCCCCCCGGGATAAGCATACAGTCATAATCGGCGACTTTCGCGTTTTTTGCCGCCACCGTCGATCGGCAGGGATACCCCTCCTTCGACGGATAATCCTTATTCGCTTCCGCCCCGACAAAATCGCAATCGAAACCCGCCTCTTTAAGACGGTAGTAAGGATACCACACCTCAAGCACCTGATACTGCTCAGCTAACATTATCGCGACTTTTTTATTCTTAGGCATAGCAATCTCTCCTAAACTGAAGAACCATGAGATTCGATAAACTGGCGAATCTCCGGCCGAAGGTAGATACTCTCTATATTAACAATTTTCCCTACCGCCTCAGCCGCCAGCGCCGCAACGTCAGCCGAGGACGAGGCCTGCGTATCGACAAAGAAAATATGCTGGTTTTTGACGGTGCACAACCCCCCTGCCCCGCCCCCTAAGGGTTCGCGGCGAATCGATACGCCATTGGCCTCAAGCAGCGCCAAAAGCTCCTCAAGTATTCTTTGCTCATTCATCGATGGACTCAAGAAACAGTAATACAAAAGTCGATACTATTGGTAACTGTTTAGTTTTTTAGCGTTTTTTTAATATTACAACAGGATACAGGACTTGACAAGTATTATCACAAAACGGCGGTCGATGCACAGGCAGTTGACGCAGCAGCAGCAGCGTAACGAGACGCTCGAGCAGGAGGCGGTCCAGCTTGAGGCCCTTGCCAACCTTGGTTCAGCCACTGCGATGATAGCGCACGAGATAAACAATCTCCTTACCCCCCTTACCAATTACGCCGAGCTTGCCCTGCTGAACCCTGAGGACCGTCTGCTTGCCGAAAGGGCTTTACGAAAAACCGCCCACAACTGCCGCCACGCCGCGAAGATTATGGAGAGTATCCTTTCTGTCGCCAACGCGGGCAGCCAGGAAAAGGTCGAAACCCCCCTTCTGGGGCTTGTCAACGGCGCCTTCGATTGTCTTTGCAGGGATTTTCATAAGGACGCCATTATTGTTGAGGTCCGCATCGACGGCGATTTGAAGGTCTGGGCCGTGCCCGTGCAGTTGCAGCAGGCGATGATGAACCTGATATTGAACGCGAGAGAGGCGATGGTTCCCCGCGGCGGCAAGCTCACCGTTGAGGCCGAATCAGGCACCAACGATATTCGCATACGTATCAAGGACACCGGCTGCGGCATCGAAAAGTCGGAAATGAAAAAGGTATTCGATTCCTTCTTCAGCACCAAACACAAAAACGGCAAACCCGGCTCAGGCACGGGCCTTGGCCTCGCGCTATGTAAAAAAGTCGTCGAAGTTCACAACGGCTCAATCTCCGTCGATTCCCAGCCCGGCCAGGGAACCGCCTTCACAATCCTCCTACCGCAAAAACCGGTTTGACCTACTTCGATTCGTCGATGATGGCCTTAACGATATCATTAATTGCCTGGCGTGTAGCGCCGTTTGTGTTGTTTGTGATGATGGAAAAAATCCGGTCGCCTGCCGGCGTTACGCAGACCCCAGAAAGCGCCTTGACTCCCCCGATATAGCCGGTCTTCGCGAACACCTTTCCCTTGTATTTCGGCTCGCCGAAGTATTTTTCAATCGTGCCTTCCGTCCCTCCCACCGCCAGCGTCTCCTTGAAATGTTCCCAGTTGTGGTCTCTGTAAAGTTTCAGCAGTACCGTGGCCAGGGCGTTTGTTGTAAGCCGGTTCTTTTCGCTCAGCCCTGAGCCGTCATCGATGACGAACTGGTCGGGCGGTATTCCCAGGGAAAGCAGATATTGCCCGTTAAGCTGCCGTCCCCCCGCCCACGAGCCGCCCCTGCCGTTAGCTTCCTGCGATGCCGATACCGTTTTAAGCAGGCATTCCGCCGCCAGCCCCAAACTGTCCCTGTTGCAGCGAACCAGGACATCCCATATTGAGCTTCGATATATCGCGACGGTCCTGAATTTGTTATCAGCAGGTGCTTCTTTTTCAATGAGCCGGCCGCGGACGGTGATGCCGGAGCGTTTAAGCTCTTCTGCCAGCAGGTATCCGAAAAAAGCCGGAGGCCTGTCAATCGCCACCCGCACCGGCTGGCATTTTTTATTGCATGTCCCCATTACGGTTATGATGTTTGAGCCGGGTTGCCGCGCCCCCCAGACGGTATCAGGGCCTTTCGACGCAGGTGTGCATTTATTGATTATTTCGACGAAAGCGGTTTGCGGGTCTAATGATATATCGACTTTCCCTCCGACGACCTCTGCGATTATCTCGATGCAATTGCCGTTATAGTTCAGCCCGCTCACCTCGCATGCGTACCACTTGTTCAAATCATCCCTCGGCCAGTTCGGATGCACCCGTTCGTCGTCGAAAACCGTGCTGTCAATAATGATATCGTTTATGGCTGTGATATTGCCGGCATGGAGCTGCTCGGAAATGTCCTTGAGCATCCAGCGTGGGTCGAAAGAAAGTTTTTCGGTGGTCGATTTGTCGCCTAACAACGGGTCGCCGCTGCCTATCACCACAAGATTATCGCCGACAAGTCCCACGCGGGTCTGGTAGAAAAAATCAGGCCCGAGATAATTAAGGGCAGATGCCGTGGTTATGAGTTTCATATTCGATGCCGGAATCAGCGGCGTCGATGCGTTTCTGCTATAGATAACCGAACCTGTTCTGGGATTGAGAATATGCACCCCCATACGGACCTTGCCCTGTGTCTGCGACGCGACAATCGAATCCAGCCGGCCGCCCAAATCCGCAAGGCATCGCCCCCCTGTCGCCAACACCAGAACATACACTATCAGTATTTTCATCACGCAGTTTTTCATATTCGCTTGTTACTACCAGAAATTACTGCCGTTTTCAAGCCAAACCCATGAATTTTATGGATTTATAAATCTTTATCGGCAAAGGACTTAGAAAAAATAATTTCCTGTGATTTTTCTTGACAAAACCGAGCTGAAGGATGTAAACTTATACATAGCATTGGCAGCCCGTGGAATGACGTAGTATTTGGCATTTTTAAGCTGCCTGATGAGAAGAGAGTGAGAAGAACTTTTGAAGGAGGAGTAGAGTATGTGTAGAAAACTGCTTGCGCTGTGTTTCGTTCTGTCTCTTATTTCCCCTGTTTTCGCCGCCGAGCAAAATGTCTGGCTGATTGACAGCTTTGAACCTCCGACAGGACCTTCTATCCAGTGGGGATTGCCTCCCGGCACTACGTCTTCCACAATTGGTGTTACTCACGGCAATTGGAGCATCAAGGTTCCGCTTAACGGCTCAACCTGGTGGAACGAAGCAATGTATGTGGATATCGGCGGCTTGGATGGCGGCAGCGACGCTTTCTTTTCTCACCAGTATTTCTCAATTGACCTTACCATGTTCCAGAGCGATTGGGTTCCGGATCCCGCCCTCGGCTGGACGTCTCAACCATCAGTTGGGCTGATTCTTAATCCCGGCTCAGGTCAGTGGTGGGAAATGCCTGCCATTCCGCTCAGTTTCGATCAAACTCAGTCCCTCACCTGGGATTATTCAGCGTTTAGGGACCAGGTTTCTAATCCGCAGGGCGTGATAAAATTCATGCTTAAATTTGTTAATTACGGTTACGTCTCGCCCGTCTATGACTATTTCGACTATGTGCGTCTGCATGGCGTCCCAGAACCGGCCACTATGGCCCTCCTCGGATTAGGCAGTCTCGCGCTGCTTAGAAGGAAAAAGTAATTTAAGCCGCGTATGCGGCTCTTGGTCGTAGCAAAGCGCAGACCCCCAGCGTCTTGATTCGATTTCGAATCAGCAGGGGGCGGCAAGCCATATAAATCTCAATTGTTGAGGCCCGTTCAAATTCCGACGGGCCTCAATTATTTTGTCGTTTTCGCCCCTCCTTAAACGTAGTAATAATAGAAAAATATCAGTCGCAGCGGTAGTTTTTTGAGTAAGCCGCGTGGGCTTATCTCATCAATCGTTGCCGCGTGCCTTTAATGTTAAGGAGTCCTGAAATGGAAGCGACAAAAACACAAAGACCTCCTCGCCAGGTGGGAATGGCATGGCTCACTCCTGACCTGACCGTTCGTGATGTTGACAAAACGATTAGCTTCTACGAAAGAGCGTTCGGGTTTGAAAAAGGTTATGCTGTGCCGGATAAAACAGGCAAAACTGTCCATGGCGATCTGAAATATGAGGGTTCGACGGTTGTTATGCTCGGCCGCGAAGGCGCAATGGGCTGCCCATGCAAATCGCCCGCTACTTCAAATGCTGATTGCCCGATTAACCTCTATGTCTATTGTTCCGACGTAGATGAGCTTTATCGTCGGGCCAAAGCCGCCGGCGCTACTGTTGTTTCCGAGCCGGCCGATATGTTCTGGGGCGACAGGGTTGCGACTTTAAAAGACCCCGAAGGGTACAACTGGACCTTCGCCACAAACATCGCCGATTTCGACCCCTCAAAAGTGCCTAAATAAAACCCATCCGAATCATTTAGCCCCCGTAAGTCCTTGACTTCGGGGGTTCCTTGAGGGTGGGGGTTATTCTTTTACCCGATTATATGGTCGATATCCAGAACCGTCAGTTCCCCGTCGCCGTCTATATCCCCTCCGTCTAATGTCCCGGCACATTCATGGCAATTGTAAATCGTCTTAAGATATTTCTTTTCCGCCAATGGCGGTATCAGGTCATAGAACTTTCGTTCCCCCTCGTATTTCTCCTTGAAGAACTGGTACAGCCCCTTTCCTTCCTTCATTGAGTTGCACCGCCCGCACGCCCATATCTGGTTGCCAATCCCCTGTATGGTCTCGCATTTCTGGCACTTTTGCGTAATCCTCAGCGACTTCGGCACGATATGCTCTTTATGTAAATCAGTCTCGCTGCCGCAATATACGCATTGTTTCTCCCCCTCAACTAATTGCATGTCCTCACGCGTTATTTCCGACCACGATTTGACCCCGCTTTTCAATTCCCCAAACACCGTCTTTATAAATCCGTAGTGCATCCCCTTGGCCGCTTTGCCGTTTATTAAACAAAACGCCCTCCTCGCTATTATCTTCGCGTATTGATAATAAATCAAATCCTGTATCGTCTTTACGTCTCTGTCAGGCATGGTCATTTATTCCTGAATTTCAAACCAGCCGCATTCCCAACGATATAATTTTCCTGAATTCCATTCTATCCCCAATTTCGGTGGTATTCAACGACTTACCTATAAATCTTGACGTTTCCCCCTTCCGTCTATTTACCCCCCCCACCGTGCAGGATGGGCTTGACCTGTCCTGCCTGCCCTCTCGCAGCGCAGCGGAGATCCCCGCATGACTTTGGCGGGGAGCCATGCTCCCTTGGTTCTTCTGTCGGGGATCCACTATTATTTCTTCTCCAGTCCCTCTATCCACCCCTCCACCTTCTTCATCTCATCCGCTACCCCATTCTTTCTGCTTTCACTTCTGCATTCTGCATTCGATGTTCTGAATTCTGCCTTAAAATTCACATACAATTTCTTCGTGCCTTAGGGTCTTCGTGGTAAAATCCTTTCGCTTCTTGACAAAATCTCCCTTTTCCATTGTAATAACCCTGCCTTTGTAGAATTTGGCCGCAAAATATATGAAGCTGAAAATAACCTTATGGCTGTTCGTAATCCTCTCCTGCTTCGCCCTCGCCCTCTGGCAAAAAGACAACCTCTCAACCTTCTGCCGTGAATATTACTCCTACTGGCATGATTATGAGTATCACGAAGATAGCTTCATTCCGAAAAAACTCCTCATATCTCCCAAAATCGCTAAGTCCGACCCTGAAGCCGCCGCTATAGCCGAATCCGTAATAAACTGGTATGGAAATGTTGAACCGCTTGTTTCCATTGCCCAATACCTTGATAAATTCCCGAAAAATGAAAAATTCTTTTCCGATTTAGTTTTTTGGCTCTCGGAAGATAAGGCTCTTGACCCTCAAATTCAATTTTTGGCGACTAATGAACTGTTGCGAATCAATCCTGAGAATGGAATCTACTACTATCTTCTTGCCGACTTTCTTCTGGCCAATAGAAATGACAATGATATAAACTCTGCCTTAGATGCTATTGAGCAAGGCAACCTGTGCGCCGATTTTAATATGCCTTATGACAAATATAAACAACGCGCAATAAACCTCGCTGAAAAGGTCGGGCTTGGTAAGATGATTGTCAGGATTTCAAATTATGAAGGCCCGGGCCCGGATACGGATAATCTTAGAAAGCTTCCCCTCGCTTTTGCAAATGCTGCTTTTACTAATGGGGATAGTAACCTCGGCACAAGAATCTGCGACTCGATTCACCACATGCAGAGAAAACAATTTCTGGTCGGACATGGAAGAGATCAAGCGACAAGGAATCTTAATTGGATGTCGACTCCTTTTTATTTTGGAGGTTGGCGTTACCCTGAGGCCCTCGAGCTTCAAAGGGCAAATATTTTAAAAGAACGTTCTAAAGAGCTTCGCCTTCGTTTGTGTTCCTGGATTCCTGAAATCCTCTTTCTTGATGACAGCCAAAGGGTATATACGAAAACAGAACCCGAAATAAAAGAAAAGCAAAAAGCTGATTGGGCCGCTCTTGCCATAATTATGTCGCCTCATTTTGGAAGAATGTTCTTGTCTTGTTTACTGACGGTGTGCGCCCTCGCGTTGCTTTGCCTGTTATTCGGCTATACCAAAAATGAAAAAGTCGGTTTCTTTAGAATATTGCTCTTTGCTGTTGCCTGCTTTTGCTTTTTATTTATTGCGAACCGTTTATTTTATCTTTTGCTGATTCCGAATGATGATTGCGGATTTGACCATTTTACTTCATTTCAAACGCAGCCCATGAGATTTTCTGAAGTTCTCGATAACTCGCCTTTCGCTACCTTATTTCTTGCCGTCCCGTTGGCCGCTCTCATTATTCTTCACAGGACAAAAAAACAGCTCTCGGTAGTAAGAAAATGGTACGTTCGCCTCGCGAAAAAATTATTCCTGTCTGCTGTTATCATAATTGTATGGATGGCTCTCTTGGCCATACCTATGCTTATTTACCAAAACCGCTTCTCTGGAACTGACTTGATTCTGGACTTTTTAATCATCACCGTTGCGACAATTCTGATATCGGCCTTTTCTCGATGGATTTGTAAGTTGAAAATCTTCCGCCTTATTCCTTTGGCTGTTCTTTTCGGCTCTTTCTCTCTTATCGCAGAAGGGTATTTTTATTTGGGTTATTTGGTAATGGTTCTTTTTATTGTCTTCTCCGCTTTGATCGCTGTCGGTCCTGTTTCACCGGCCGTGTTTCCTGCCCGCTGCCTCAAACTCGTAAGCCCGTTTATAATCGTATATTGGCTTTTCTTTATTTCTATGATGCCCTTGTCAGTATATCGACTCAGCTATGAAGCGAATCTGACAGAACGCCCTTTGCCTGTAAAACGCGCTTATACCCTGCCTGAACCGAATGAAGCCCTCTATCAGCGCGTTTTGGCCCGCTTTGATAGTAATCAAATCATTCAACACGAGGCATTTAGATTCATTGGTCTTATTATGCCCGAAGACCTGCCAAATATTCTGAAAAAATTCTATAAGTTACCCTCGACTTTCAATGAATATCCAGATATGTCTGCCATTCGTAGGTCGCCGCAATCCAGACGCTTGATTAGAGAACCCAATGATGTCAATGACGCGTTTCTAATTCGTGCTGTAATGTGTTCAGGAAAAGATGTAACGAATATCCTTACGCAAGCTATGTCCGACCCGAATCGCGACAGGGCGCTTCTTGAAAGGGCAAAATTAGGCGACGTAAATGCGAAACAGCCGCTCGAAGCTCTTTTGGCCAAACGTATCGAAGAAGGCAATGACTTTCCCGCGTCGGATGTTTACGTACCATGGTCGCAAAAACCGGTGAGGTCTCACGAGATTATCTCTGCTCTTGCTTGCGTATCCGAGCCGAATGAAGCCGCCGGACGTTATATCAGCTATATACAAAGAAATAACCTGTCCGACCTTTTTGATGATATGGATTTTTTAAGAAGCGTTAATTTACTGCCAGCCCCGCAGGCAAGGACTGTCATTAAGGCCTGTCTGGTAAAAGTCAAAGACCCGAATTCATCCCCAAGACCGCCGGGGATGAATGAACCGTATCTGGCCCTTCAGCCGTTTCGTTCCCTGCTTGGGGTTTATGGCGACAAAGAAATCGCTGAGGAAGCTTTTGAGTTAACGCTTCAAAGTGCTGAGCAAAGCAGGGAAATCTCTTTTTTTGATATTTCGCCTTATTTCACAATCGAGTCAGCCGGGCTGTTAAAAAAGGGCTTGTCCTCTAACAACGATAAATTCCGCGCCTGGACTGTCTGGCAGTTAAGAAAAGTCGGCTATCAATTCAGTAAAGAGGAAATTGACAAGCTTATGCTTGATAATTCATGGATGGTCCGCGCCAACGCAACAATCGCCGCGCCAAAACTGACCAAAGAACAAGCCCAGAAAGATGATAACCCCTTCGTTCGTTTCACCGCCTCACTACAAAATTAACCTCCTTTTCAATTCATCCTTATATAAAATCCGTGTCAATCCCAATATCACCTGCAACAACCCCGGTTGCAATAAGTTTTCAATTTTTCGATAATCCATGAAAATCCGTGTTAATCCGTGGTTGACTTCTGTCAATAAACGTGCACAATGTTGTTCTTTTATGTACGTTAGCATCTGGTGCAATAACAATTTATACACGTTTGTGTATGGTGCAATAACAGTTTATTTTGTTTTTTAAGCCACAAGGAGAAACGTTATGGGCAGTGAAAAGAAGGCAATTACTTCATTAATGACCGAGGACCGCAAATTCGCGCCGCCGGTTTCAATCTCAGCAAAGGCGCATATCAACACCATGAAGCAATACCAGCAGATGTGGGAGCAGTCGATTAACGACCCCGACAAATTCTGGCTGGATCAGGCC
>Ga0105104_10003092_pt1 | contig 11981 bp, 11 predicted proteins | sample PPLLaktember2015_3_FD_87034 | JGI IMG/M metagenome (GOLD analysis project Ga0105104, IMG submission 87034) | Freshwater sediment microbial communities from Prairie Pothole Lake near Jamestown, North Dakota, USA - PPLs Lake P7 Core (6) Depth... | ecosystem: Environmental > Aquatic > Freshwater >...
ACGCTAAACTCTTCGCTATGGTCGAAACAGCCCGAACCTACGGTAAGTATTAATCTGTGCATATTTCCTTTTGTTTCATTTCTCTGTGCCCTCTGCGAAGCTTTGCGGAGTCCCCGTAGGGGGTGGCTTAAAAATATCCCAAAAAAGACCAAATCGTAGCAAAACAGTAACAATCTTCCCCTAAATTAAGAGTATCGAAAAAGACCCCGCCCGCCCCGTCTTCATCCATACCATCCGCGAAATCGGCTACCGCTTCGAACCCACCGAACCAAAACATTGACACTGACAAAAATGTAGGATGGGCTTTAGCCCATCAATTCCTTATCCCTTGTCCTTCATAAGCTCTTTTATCGCTTCGAGTTCAAGTATAATTTGTTTGTCTGATACCTTTTTAATTGGCTTTCCTGATTTTATCATTGCATTAAGTTTCATCTGGTGTCGCCTGATACGCTCTTCATAACTTAGCTTGAGATTATCCCTCAGCGCAGAAATATCAATCCCGAACTCCTCCGCCGCTTTAATGGGGTCTGTCTTTCCAGTTTTGCCCTTTGCCGATTTATTGTGCCGTGTTGCCATACCGTGAGTATAAATCCTATTCTTCCTGTCCTCAACGCCAAAGTTGTTTGACAACGACAGACAAGAGGGCTAAAATACCAACTTATTGATTGTTCTTTTGAACAAGCTTAGGTTTATCGGACTAAAGGATGGCAATAATTACTCTGCCGGATGGCGCCATAATCGAGGATGCCGACGGCGTAACTGCTAAGCAAATAGCGGAAAAAATCGGCCCGGGTCTGGCCAAAGCGGCCCTCGCGGCCAAAATCAACGACCAGCTCGTTGACCTCGATATCCCCATTAAAGGCGCGGCCGCCCTGCAAATCATAACTACCAAAGACGACCTCGGTCTCGATATTATGCGCCATAGCTGCGCACATATTATGGCTGAAGCGATTTGCAGCTTGTGGCCCAGTACTAAGCTCGTCTATGGCCCCATCGTCTATGAGGGCTTTTATTACGTTATCGACCTCGATGAGCCGATTCGCCCAACCGACTTCGACCGCATCGAGGAAAAAATGAGCCAGATTGTAAAGGCCGACAAGCCCTTTATCCGCAAAGAAATGTCTCGCGCCGAGGCCTTGAAAAAACTGGCCAACGACAAATACAAAACCGACAACGTCAACCGCGCCACGGGTGATTGTTTAAGCTTTTATTCCTCAGGCGATAGCTTCGAGGACCTCTGCCGGGGGCCTCACGTTCCCAGCACGGGTAAAGTCGGCGCGTTCAAAATTATGTCCGTCGCCGGCGCTTACTGGCACGGAGACCCCACCCAGAAAATGCTCCATAGGGTTTACGGCTGCTGCTGGCGGACCAAAAAAGAGCTTGATGACTACCTCACCCGCCTCGAAGAGGCCAAAAGACGCGACCACCGCGTTCTCGGCAGGCAGCTCGACCTGTTCAGTTTCAGCGACGCTGGCCCCGGTTTTGCCTTTATGCACCCCAAAGGAATGATTATCTGGAACTCCATCGTCGAGTTCTGGCGAGGCGTTCACGACCGGTATGATTACGAGGAAATCAAAACTCCCATCATCCTCAACAAGGAGCTTTGGCACAAATCCGGCCACTGGGACCATTACAAAGAAAATATGTATTTCACCCGCTTCGACGATACCGACTATGCCATAAAACCAATGAACTGCCCCGGCGGCTGCCTCGTCTATAAAACCAAAAAACATTCTTACCGCGAATTCCCGCTTCGCGTCGCCGAGCTTGGAATGGTCCATCGCCACGAAGCCAGCGGCGTTATGCACGGCTTGTTCCGCGTTCGCCAGTTCATCCAGGATGACGCCCACATATTCTGCACCCCAGAACAGATTGAGCCGGAAATCATAGGCGTAATTAATCTGGTCTTCGAGATATACAAGGCATTCGGTTTCTCGGATTTCCACGTCGAGCTTTCCACCAAACCCGAAAACCACATCGGCTCCGACGAAATATGGGAAATCGCCACCAACGCCCTCAAGGTCGCCCTTAACCATAAAAAAATCGATTATGAAATCAACGAGGGCGACGGCGCCTTCTACGGCCCAAAAATCGACTTCCATATCAAGGATTGCCTAAACCGCTCCTGGCAGCTCGGAACCATCCAGCTTGATTTCTCGATGCCCGAACGCTTCGAGCTTGTCTATACCGATAAAGACAATACCGAAAAAACCCCCGTTATGATTCACCGGGCCGTCCTCGGCTCATTCGAACGCTTCATCGGCATTCTCATCGAGCATTACGCGGGCGAAATGCCCCTGTGGCTTGCTCCCGAGCAGGTCCGAATCCTGACCATCAGCGAAAAATCCAATGACTACGCCAATGCCGTCGAGAAAAAATTAAAAGAGCATAAAATTCGCTGCTCCTGCGATTTATCCGACGAAAAAATAGGAGCTAAAATCGCCGTAACACACGCCGAAAAACTACCATATATGTTCGTCGTCGGCCCCAAGGAAGCACAATCTGATTCCGTAAACGTAAGAATCAGAGGCCAGCAGCAGACCAAAACCCTTAAAGTCGATGAATTTATTGAATTGGCCCTGCGAAAAATTGCCGATAAACAAATTGACCTGGTTTTGTAGCCAGGCCTGATAAATGAAAATTAAATGATGGTTTTTTAAGGAAAGGTTAGTGTTAGTTAAAATAAAGGGTTTAAGAATTAACGGAGGGATACGGGTCGATAAAGTCCGGCTCGTAGATGAAGCAAATACTCAGGTTGGAATCGTTGACAGGGATTTCGCTTTGACCAAGGCCCGCGAAGCAATGCTGGACCTTGTCGAGGTCGCCCCCACAAGCGACCCTCCCGTTTGCAGGATTATGGATTACGGCAAATGGGTCTATGAGCAGAAGCGAAAGGCCCGCGAAGCACGCAAAAAAACACATCATATAGGCGGCCTCAAGGAAATTCGCCTGCGTCCCGAAACAGACCAGCACGATATCGATATTAAGGTCAATCATGCCCGCGAGTTCCTCGCAAAAGGGCACAAGGTCCAGTTTACTCTTGTCTTTCGCGGCCGGCAGCTCGCCCACCAGGATAAAGCTCGAGAGCTTATGGATAAGATTATCGAGTCGATGGCCGACGTTTCGCAGGTTGACCAGCGCGGCCAGCTAATGGGAAAACGCCTGACGCTTGTCGTCGCGCCTAAATAATTGTAAATTAAGCTGTTGCCGCTTGACCTGCTTACGCCAATAGTGTATGATTCCCCGTTCGTTTGAAGCCAATTTTGGTTTTGTGCCGCTATTGTTGTTTTTTTAGGGTCATTAAAAATGCCTAAAATGAAAACCCATAAAGGGATTAAAAAGAGATTCAAGATTACCGCCAAAGGCAAGATAAGGTATAAACGCGCCGGTACAGGCCATTTGGCCAGCTCTAAAAACGCCAAGCGGCGCAGAAGCTTGACAAGCCCGGGCATCATGACAGGCGTGTACGCCGAAAAACAAAAGCTCGCTTTGGGCAAATAATTTTTTTGTAGGGCGGGGCTTGCCCCGCCAATGTTTAGCCCCCAGGCCTGCCTGGGGGTGTTTAGAAAGGAAATTTATTATGCCAAGAGTTAGAAAAGGCTCAGCTCGACGCCAGGCACATAAACGTGTTTTGAAATCCGCCAAGGGGCATCGCAGCTCCGGCGGTCACCTTTATCGCGCCGCCAAGGAAGCCGTCGTGCGTGCAGGTGTTTACGCACGCTTCGGCCGAAAGCTCCGCAAACGCGACTTCAGGGCGCTTTGGATTACCCGCCTGACTGCCGCCTGCAAACAAAGAGGCATTATGTACAGCCGCCTCGTTACAGGTCTCAAAAAGGCAAATATTACCCTGAACCGCAAAATGCTCAGCGAAATCGCGGCCACTGACCCCGTCGCCTTCGACGCCATCGTCGCCGCCGCAAATCCTGCGAAAATTTAATATTAAATCCGCGTAATCCGCGTAATCCGTGGTTTATGTTCGACCAGTTCGCTAAAATCGGCAAAGACGCCCTCGACGAGCTAAAGCAAGTCAGGGATACTGCTTCCCTCGAGCAGTTCCGAATCAAATACCTCGGCCGAAAAGGCATCATCCTCAACATGCTCACACAGATCGGCAAAGTCGAAGTTGACCTGAGACCCGCCGCAGGCCAACTGGCCAACAAAATCAAAAACGAGGTCAATTATGCCTTCGAGCAGGCCAAAAATCTGATTTCCCAGACCGACCAGGTCAAGCACCGCCAGCTTATCGACGTTACCCTTCCCGGTATAAAACCCCGTGTCGGCAAACGCCACGTCATCACCCAGACCGTAAACGAGCTTCTCGAAATCTTCGCCCGTATGGGTTTTTCAGTCGCCTATGGCCCCGAAGTCGAGGACGAATACCATAACTTCGTCGCCCTCAATATCCCGCCCGAACACCCGGCCCGCGACCCCCTCGATAATTTCTACATCGACGATTCTACCCTTTTGCGAAGTCAGACCTCGACCATTCAGATTCGCGTGATGGAAAGGCAAAAGCCCCCTATCCGCGTCGTCGCCCCCGGCCGGGTCTATCGCCCCGACACCGTTGACGCTACGCATATGTTTATGTTCCATCAGCTCGAGGCCCTGGTCGTCGATGAAGGCGTCTCGATGGTCGATATGAAAACCACAATCGACCAGTTCATAAAATGCTTCCTAGGCAAAGACGCCAAATGGCGCTTCCGCCCCAGCTTTTTCCCCTTCACCGAACCAAGCGCGGAAATCGATTTGCTTTTGACCGACAAATCCGGCAATCAGCGCTGGGTTGAAATGGGCGGCTGCGGTATAGTTGACCCAAACGTCTTCGATACCGTAGGTATCGACAGCGAAAAATACACCGGCTGGGCCTTCGGCTTCGGAATAGAACGTCTCGCAATGCGAAAATTCGGCATTACCGACATCCGCCTGTTCTACGAAAACGACCTGCGGTTTTTAAATCAGTTTTAAATCTATTGTTTAGCCGCCGCCGGCATGGCGGCGCACATTTAAACTCCCGTTTTCAGCCATTCCACGGCCTCGTCTTTGCTGGCAAAATGACGGACCTGAATCGACATCAAAGATGCGGTGTTCCTGAAGAAATCAAACTCGTTTTTTTGGGGCGATTTCGGGTCATGCAGAGCCGCTATCCTGAAATCAGGCCCAACGCCAAGTTCCGTTAAAATCTTGGGCAGGTCGTCAATCTGTAGTATCGTCAAGGCGGCTGTTACATCCCGAAAGTCAATGAGGACCCTGCGAGCTTTTTTCTTAATCGCGAATGGAAAAACCTCTTCGGCAAATTGCTTGTGGCTAACCCAATCCATATCGCCGGTTAAGCAGGCAAATACGATTTTGTCTTTCTCCCAATACTCAATCTTCCATTCCATTGCTTTTACCTCCTTTTTAAATTTGCAAATAAACTGCTCTGATAATGTAAACAGCAGTTAAACGGCTTGTCAAACAGTCATCATTGCCGGGAGATAAAAAAATGGAGCATACGCCCCATTATTTTATCTCCCCCTCTCCGTTATCCCGCTTTTTGTTTGCGGCTTATCAAACCGGCGTTAAATCTTCGGCAATTCCTGTGCCGGTGTTTCCGGGACAGTTATCCTCATCGGATTTCCCATCGTCGTTGGTGCTTCCGCTTTTGGAGCCATCGTCTTTGGCGCCTCAATCTTTGGAGCTTCTGTCTTCGGTATCTCAGCAGGAGTTTCCGTCTTAGGCGCCGTCCGCAGCTTGGCAATCATTTTCAGCAGCTCATTGGCTGCCGCCTCGTTTACTGGGTTATAGCTGGCCTGTTTCAGCATCGCCTCGGCCTTGTCTATGTCGCCCAAACCGAGCTGATGATAGCCCAGAAGAAGCTGTAGGTTGGCGTTGTTGGGATATCTGGCTGCAACCTCGCTCAGCGTCGCTACCTGTTTGAGTAATATTTCTTCTTTGGTGTATAGCCCGCGAGGATAGAAGATGCCTTCTGTTTCGGCATCACTCTTTATCAGCGCGGCGCGAACCGCTGAAACGGCGTCGGTGTAATTACCGGTGGCGAAAACCGCCTGGGCATAAGCGAACGGCAGCACCTTGTCCTGAGGGGCAAGCTTTATTGCCGCCGAGAATCTGCTCACTGCCAGCGTGTATTCGCTTTCGCCGAAGGCCTTGACTCCCAAGTCAAAATATTCGTCCGCCTTTGTCGGGGTTACAGGCGTCTGTGTCTGGGGCTGCTGCTCCGGCTGCTGGTAAGTGCCTGTATCCTGAGGTGCTGGTGTATAAGCCGGTTCCGGCGAGGTGTAGTAGTTATTGGTGTAATAATTCGGAGCGCCGTAACCGTAGTTGTACCCGTAAGGATAGTACCCGCCGTAGTAATAAGGCGAACTGAAGAACGGATTAAAGAAGAAAGCTCTCCTGTGATGGAAGAACGGGTCGTGGAAGAAACTTCTGTGGTGAAAGAACGGGTTGAAGAAGAATCTGTCTCGGTGGAAGAAAAATCTGTTGTGGTGGAACGGGTTGAAGAATCTTCTGTCGAAGAACCGGCTGTCGTGGAACCCGAAGCTGGCGCCGAGGTTGTTGGGCCTGAATCTGTTCTGGAGGAAAAACGGGCTGGTGTTGAAGAATCCCTTTTTGAAGACAAAATCGTTTCTGAAAACGTCTCTGTTTCTGAAGGAGAATCTGTCTCCGCCGCCTCGTCCTCTTCCGCTGCTGAATGCGAATCTGTCGCCGCCGCCTCTTCCGATGGTGCCGCGAATTTCAAGGCCGCCGCGTCCGCCTCTGCTGCCGATGAATCTGTCACCGCCTCTGAAGCTTGAACCGCCTCTGCTGCCGATGAACCTGTCGCCGCCGCCTCTAAAGGAGCTTTGGCCCCCTCTGAAGCTGCCGCCGCCCATCGGGGCGCGCATTGACGAACCGCCGCCTCCTCTGAAGCCGCCTCCGCCCCCGCCTCCACCTCCACCGCCTCCTCTACCGCCGCCGTCCCTGCCGACTGCCGGCTGTACATACACAAGTAAAGCCACTAACATTAAAAGTGTTATTAACCATGTTTTCCATTTAAACTGCATTTTACACCGCCTTTCTCTTGCGCCATCTTTGAAGGATAGCGCGGACGGTTTTTAAGTCGCGCCTTTGGTCTCAACCAGGGCTGACTTGCTATTGTTAGCCAGTATTTCTTTATTTGTCAATTTTGCCGGATCGTAACGCTGGTTGAAAAACCTTGTCGCCCGGCAAAGCACGTTATATAAAACCTCTTTTTCACTTTCAGTAACGTTTATCGCCTCGAACAGCGTCCTGAATCTTTCGTCCCGCATCTTTATATAGGACTCGATTGTTTCTACGCCCTTTTGCGTCAGTTCGATATAGGTATTTCGCTGATTTTGCGGGCTTATTGTCTTAGTTACCATATTTTTATCGCGCCAGAGCTTTGTAATCGTGCTGGATATGGTGCTGTCGCTTGCGCCCGGGTCAGCCGATGCCAACTGCGAAACCGTCATTCTTTGTTTTTCATAGAGCAACTCTAAAATAAGCGATTCTCTTTCGCTCAAGCCGTCTCCGTTTAACTGCTCTTCCTGACGCGCCTTAATGAGCCGCATCCTGAACCACAGCTCACGCATGTTTTTCGCTATATCCTTTGTCATAAGAGCACCTGTTAATCTTTATCTGATTATATATACGTTTTAGAAATCGATGGGTTTTGAAAATCGGAAGATTCACAAAAAAAACATTCCAGAAACCGAACCTTCCCGAAAATTAGGGCTTTTAGATGAGTTAGTGAAAAAGGATTAAGCAGAAGAAATGAGCTAAAAGCAACAAGGGGGCTTAAAATGCTTTCTGAATGAGGCGGTTATAGTTATTCGCGGTCGGATTCTTCGCCGAAATCGGTTTCAGTTTCTTCTTCTTCCTCTTCGATTTCAGCTTCCGGTTCGCCTTCCATTTCACCTTCAAAAGTTCCTTCGCCGGCCTGGGCCTCATCCTCGGTCTCAATGAGCCGGCCTTTTTCCTTCAATTCGGCGCACTGGACGCAGTATTGCGCCCAGGGAATGGCGTTTAATCTGGCCTTGGGAATCTGCTCGCCTCTTCCCTCGCAGACGCCGTAGGTGCCTTCCTCGATTTTTCGCAGCGAAATATTTATTTCCTTAAGAAGCCTCTTTTCGCTGTCCATAAGGTCAAGGGCGAATTCCTGCTCGAAGTTGTCCGAGCCGGCGTCTGCCATATGGAAGGGCATGCTCGACAGCTCGCTACGCTCCTTCTTGAAGGTCTCGTCTTCCATAACGGTTACGTTGCCGAGTATCTCGCTGCGCTTGGCAAGCAGCAAGGCCCTGTACTTTTCGACCTCTGCCGCCGTCAATCCGCTTTTTGTATTCTTTTTCTTCGCCATTTTACCTTGTTCCAATCTATACAGAACTACGGGCAATGCCCGCGATAGTAATTATACGAAATCAGTTTCCTATAAGTTGCAGCAAATTAAGCTGAGAGATTATATAACTATCACAGTTATCCACAACATAATTCCGTCCAATAAACTCAAATTCTTTCGACAGGTTCGGCCCTCGACTTTCCTTAAAACTGATAATTGAACAATTATCATTTATCAACCGTGAGCAAAAACGTTACCGGTCCATCGTTGACGCTTTCGACCTGCATATATGCCCCGAAAACGCCTGTTTCTACTTTTATACCCTTATCGGCAAGCAGTTTTACCGTTTTTTCGTATAACTGTCGTGCCGGCTCGGGTTCTGCGGCGGCGTCAAAGCCAGGCCTGCGACCCTTCCTGCAATCACCATAAAGCGTAAAATTGCTTACAATAAGGACCTCGCCTTTAACGTCCTGAACGCAAAGATTCATTTTACCTGCTTCGTCGGCGAATATTCTCAGAACAGCCAGTTTTTCCGCTATAAATTCGGCGTCCTTGTCGCTGTCGCCTTTTGCCACGCCCAGATAAACGAGCAGCCCTTTGCCGATTTGCCCGACAATTTGCCTGTCCACAGTAACCGACGCCGAAGAGACCCTTTGTATTATCGCTCGCATACTGCTCGCATATAACGTCCTAAAAAACATATTCAAACAGGGGGATTATAACAAAAGATATATCTTTAGCCGGTCGCGTTTTTAGACGATATTAAAAAAAAATATATCGGGAAAAAATATGTCGTACGAAATGATTGAAATAAAAGAAAACACCACCGCAAAGACAGCCGCAAATCAACTGTACGGCCTGCCCGTTGAAACCGTCGATTTATTCTCGGACCACCGCAATTTTTATAATTCCCGTATTGAAAAAAGACAGCGAAAATTTCTGTCAAAGCTTACGTTTCTGGCGCCTTATCTTGAAGAGGGCGAAAAAATTCTGCACGTCATAGAAAGCTGCTCGCCGGTTTCCTTCGTCGAACAGCTTCTCACCGGCGCTCTTCTGTATGCCCTGAAGCGGTCTTTGCTTGTAATCTCCAACAGGCGCATCCTTCACGTGCCGCTGGCCCTGGGCCGGTCATGCCGAAGCTCTGTTTCGCAAATTATGTATGCCGATTGCCGTTATATCGGGGTCGGCTGGTCTTCGCTGATTGTAAGGTATAAAAGCGGCAAAACCGAGAAGTTCCGCTGCCTCGGAGGCAAAAACAGAAAGAAAATCAGGACCCTTCTGAAAGACAGACCCCTCGAGGGCAGGACAAGCTTAACGCTCGAAAGGATGTATTTATGCCCGAGCTGCACAAAACCGCTTATCCAGGACGTATATGTTTGTCCGGGCTGCTCGCTTAAATTCAAGACGAAATTCAGGGCCTCGGTCCTTTCGATAATTTTCCCCGGGGGCGGCTATTTTTATACCCGCCACTCGCTGCTTGGCGTGCTCGCCGCCGTTATGGAGGCGTCTTTCGCGTTTTTGCTGGCTTTGTCATCGTATGCGCTGTTTGTCAGCTCCCCCACGGCCCCTCGCGGCCTGATTCAGGCCGTCGTGATATGTGCCATTATTCTTGTCTTCGAGAAACTCTCGACGATGTTTTTTTCCAATAAATGTATCGAGGAATTTATCCCGCGAAAGCGCCGCGTTGATGTCCAAATCGACAAGGTGCTGGCCGACAAAAGCGCCCCCCACATCGAGGAAATGCTCGCCACCGGCTGGCGCTCCGTCTGAATCGCTGCCAGTATCGAGCATCGCATATCCAATTCGTACCTTATTGGGTCTGGATTTTCATTGATAATAATGGTATGATACCATGCTGGCTCGCATTTGATGGAATTTTGCAAAGAAACAGGGCGTATTTTTGGTTATTAGCAACACAATCGGCAGAATACCTATGGCCAAAACATATCGGGGGCATTATAGATGACGCGCCTATTACGGATATTTCCATCCGGCTCTGTCGCTTCGGCGGCGCTGACGCTGATTTTCTTCCTGCTGTATTATCTGTGCCTGTGGCTGGTGGTTGACCTTCGCCTCATTTACCACGGTGCCGGGATGATTCTCAATTTCCCCGTCTTTTACATCGACGAGGAATTTTTTCGCCAGACAGTTTTCTGGCCCGGCGGACTCGTCGCGTACGTAAGCGCGTTCCTTTCGCAATTCTTCCGTATCGGCTGGGCGGGCGCTTTGATTGTAACGGCTCAGGCGTGGCTGCTGTGGCTTTTTATGGGGATAATTTTCAATATCTCAGGCGGCAGGAAGCTGCGGCTGATTTGTTTCGCTGCGCCGGTTTTAATGCTTCTGCTCTACTGCAGGTATATTTATCAGTTTAACGTCATAACGGGAATCCTGGCCTCGCTGGGCTTTGCGTGCTTGTATCTGATAATGCCCGCAAAAGGCAGGTTGTTGTCGTTTCTGATTTTTCTGGCATTATCGGTAATTCTCTATGCGATTGCGGGCGGTGCGTGGATATTGTTTGTGGCGGTTTGTGCGGTCAGTGAGGTATTTTCAAAACATCAACCCATACTCGGCGTAATATTTTTACTGTCAGCGCCGATTGCCGCATACATTGTGAGTTCGACTGTTTTCGAAATCGGTTTAACGACCATTGTCGATAACTACATACCCCGCTATCAAAAAGGCGACATTAGCAACGCAGCCAGATTGACGGCCGTTTATGGGCTATACCTGTTGACGCCGCTGACGCTTGTGTGCTTATGGCTCATGGAATTATTGCAAAAGCGAATAGGCAGGATTGTATTTCATGGCCGTAAGGTCCCCGTCGCCTTATCGCCAGATGACGCTGAAAATTTAAACCAAAGCTTAATCAGCCGGCTCGCGGGGACAATCGCTCAGTTGCATGCTCCGTTGCTTGCGGTCACCGCCTGCGTGCTGGTTGGTTTGTTTTATCATAACTCCGTTCTCAAAACGCGAATAGCGGTAAACTACTATTCCTGCGGCTCAATGTGGCCTCAGATTCTTGAGGCGTCCTCCCGGTATCCGGCCGACAAATTTATCAGCCACGCTGCCAATCGTGCGTTGTTTCGCACGGGCTTATTGACTCAGGAAATGTTCTCATACGGCCAGCAGCCCGACGCGCTGATGCTTTCCGGCGAATCAGCCAACCCCCTCGGTATGTGGCGTTTGTTTGATACCTACCTCGACCTCGGGCAGATTAACCTTTCGCGATATATGTGTGCGATGTTAATGGATATTTACGGGGAGCAGCCGATAATATTAAAGCGGCTGGCGTTCGTAACAATGGTCAGGGGCGACGCAGCCGCGGCGAAGGTTTATCTGGAGGCCTTGAGCAGAACGCTGTTCGATGCCGGCTGGGCGAGGCAATGGCTGGAAAAAATCGAGACCGACCCGAATCTATCGACCGTTGAGGACATTCAGCGATTGCGAAGTTTAATGCCGGCAACAGACAGGGATTTTAAGTCCCTTAACGAAAATATTTTTACTGACCTTTTAGACGCCAACAAACACAACCGTATGGCCTTTGAGTACCTTGAGTCGTACTATTTGCTGACCAATCAGCTCGACAAGTTTGTCGCGAAACTCGGCTGTCTCAATGATTTTGACTACGACGGGATTCCGAGGGTATATG
>Ga0105104_10003093_pt1 | contig 11976 bp, 13 predicted proteins | sample PPLLaktember2015_3_FD_87034 | JGI IMG/M metagenome (GOLD analysis project Ga0105104, IMG submission 87034) | Freshwater sediment microbial communities from Prairie Pothole Lake near Jamestown, North Dakota, USA - PPLs Lake P7 Core (6) Depth... | ecosystem: Environmental > Aquatic > Freshwater >...
ACCCGCGGTTGCAGCCGAATTGGCCTTCGGCTAGAGTCTTCGTTGGTACTGTCTTCGGGGGAATCGTAATATACTTGAACCTAATCCTGCACAGCCGTCCACGCGGCTGAGCGCCAAGCCGTTGGGCGGCGATTCGTGTCGTTGTATATGAGCAATTGAGCCCATGCGCAAGGAGGTTACAAATGGCAGGGAAACTAACAAGCAAGAAGGTGGTCATCATCGTCGCAAACGAGTTTGAGGACGTCGAGCTTCTCTACCCAGTGCTAAGACTCAGCGAGGAGGGGGCTGAAATCGTGGTTGTGCCGGTGCGTGAAGGGCTCCATCCCCGCCCTTACATTGAAGGAAAGCCTGTCACAGGTCGATTTGGTCACCCCGTTCCCATCCCTGTGATGGCCGAGGGAAACAGATACAGTGTCCGCAGCATCGAGGAACTCAACGCAAGTAAAATCGACTGCTTGCTCTTTCCCGGTGGGTATTCGCCAGATGCCTTACGGCTGCACGCAGGAACGCTTGAACTCGTGCGGGAGTGCCACAGACGGGGCAAGCTGCTGACGGCCATCTGCCATGGTCCGTGGATTCTGATCTCTGCAGGGGTCATGAAGGGGAAGCGGGCGACCGGCTACATCGCTGTGCGAGACGATTTGATGAATGCAGGGGCGGAATTTATAGATGTGCCAGCAGTGCGAGACGGCAATATTATCACGGGGCGCGTGCCGGATGATCTACCCGAGTTCTGTCAGGAGATCATCAAGGCATTATCTACCTGAGCTAATCACCAAGAGCTCGCCGCCCAACAAGGCGCTGCAGCCGACGTGGCAAGGCGCGGCGAAAAACCGTGTCCTTCTATTTATACAACATACTAACCGACCAGGCCTTCGGCCAGAAGGTAAGGCGCATAGCGTCTTCGATGGTGCTTGTTGTATACTGATCCTACGAGTGCTCAGCCGGCCAGGCGGCTGAACCGCAGACCGTTGGGCGGTTGATCCTTGATATTATGTAAAACACGTCAATAATTTGCTGACTTATACAAACATAAATTTGCCTATGAAAAAGGAGAAAGAATGAGCGAAAACATTGGCCTTGCTTTACTAATATCGGGCGCAGTTAGCTTATGGATCTTCTCAGTAGATTTTGTTGGCAAACTAGGCAAGCTAAAGGGGAGAGGTAATTGTCTTTGGCAAGCTTTGGGAGTATTACTCCCTGGATCCCCGATCATTACCATTCCCTTGCTCATTTTCCTGCCGTCCAAAGGGGTATATCAACTAGACTGGCGCAAACTTCTGACGGAAACATTAATTCTGGGTGTCTCTATTTTCGTTGTAGGGGGTATTGTCTTATTTTTAGCTTTACAGTTTTATATTCGGAACTGATGGGACTTCTAATAACTATAGTTCCCAAAGCCCAATGAAAAAAATTTTCAAAACAGACGACGAAACACAATAAATAAAATAAGGAGATAAACAATGAATAAGAAAAACCCTTTGATAGCTGGTTTGTTGAACCTTCTGATACCGGCACTTGGATATTACTACGTGGACGGTCTTTCATCTTTCATCCCCAATTTCATCGGTGGAACGCTCATGTTAATTATTTTGGTATATGCTGTTGGGTGGGGCGGGATTGCGGAGAGACTTGGTATTCCTCAGGGTGCACTAATAACTGTCGTGCTATTATTTTATGCCTTGATAATGTTCACTATGGGTATCGGGCGCGCACAGCGGCATAATAAGAATCTAGCGTAAACATTGGCTGAAGCCAGGAAGCCGAAATAGTACGAGGATAACGGGACGGAAAAATAGTTTCGGTACAAAGCCGCCCAACCCGCGGTTGGAACCGACTTCCGCTTCATAATCACGCAGGTTCAAAGATCAAAACGAACCTGCGCATTCTCGCAGGGGTAGGCCTTGGCCTTCGGCCAGGGGTCAAGGCGCCTGGAGTCTTCGTTGGCGTTTGTCGTATACTGAACCTACGCAAACTTCAAACGATTGGAGGAATGCTATGGTTAATTGGCTGAGAAGATTACCCCTTCCAGATTGGATAAAAGCAGGCGTAATTGGGGCCATCATTACCTATTTTGTTTTCTCGCTCATCCCCAGCCTTTTTGATTTCTCTCTCGAGGTAGTGACGTGGTGGAATTGGCTGGATATTTTGGCCACGCCAATATTAACAGGATGGTTGGTCATTCTATTGTTTGACTCGCCATATCGAAAAGCATTTACGAAGGGCATGCTGGCAGGTCTCGTTTGTTTTCTGGGCAGATTCGTCCCCTTTGGAATTGGATATCTCGCAAATCCTTCTATGGCCGCTGACATTTCCTCAACGCTCTCCTTCTTGATCGCAATCGACCTGGCCCGGTTGGCTTTTAGCTCCTTCGTTTCTGGTATGACCTCTCGTTTCATTGCGAACAGACAGCCCAGGCTGAATCTGGTGGTAACAAGCTATGTTGGAGCAATCCAAAGTGGAAACAAAGCTGAGTTAAATCGAATTATTGGACAACAAGTCACCTGCAATAAATGCGGTGCCACTGTACTTGTTCGAGAGGCCTGGCTGGTGCGACACAACAATGATCTGGTTTGTCCAAAGTGCAACGAAGTGTGGGTGAAAACGGTCATTACAAATTCTCCAGTTTAGTTGCGTCCAATACGCATTGACACCAACGTGCCGTTGTATTCCTTGGCGAATGGGCATTCAGCGCTCACTTGGGCCTGGGTGTCCGATCCGGCGTCGCCAGCGGGGGATGGGAATCATCCCATGGCGTTTGAAGATATCGCAGACGGTGGATCGGCAGGGAAGATCCCAATGGGGATTATGATTATGGACGATCTTGAGGATCTTTTTACCGCCCCAAGAGGGATGCTTGTGCCGTAATTCCAGGAACTCAGCCACAATCTTCGGATCAGTTTCGTTGGGAGCATGACGGGGTTTTCGGGAAAGGTCCTCGAGGGCTCCTGGTCCATCTTCGATATATCGTTCAACCCATTTGTATCCGGTCTTGCGGGATATATCATAACGCTCGCAAAAGAGAATCGATCTTTTGAGAAATCGGCGATGAATTGCACTTTCTGGTCCATAGGTGACGTTTCCTTCCAGGGCATAGGGCACCTCCAAAAAGACTAGTTTGGAGTGTGCCACAAAGTGTTACCCATGTCCCCCTACTTAACTGTCACCTATGTCTCCGGACTGTACCAGAAAACGCCCAACCCGCGGTTGGAACCGACTTGGCCTTCGCGTAGGGTCTTCGTTGGTATGTTCTTCGATGAAGTATAGTGAGTCTGAACTGAGGTCCGCACAGCCGGCCAAGCGGCTCAACCGCAGGCCGTTGGGCGTTTTTGAAATTAAGCAAATATTAATACATAATTTGCTATTCTTTGCATAGTAGAAAAAATAGGAAAGGAAATCTGGATCTGGAATTCATACTTCACGTGTACCGTATGAAAGAGGTACGCAAATGGCTAAACTCGTCTTTGGCATGAACCAGTCGTTGGACGGCTACGTCGACCACACGGCGTTTGGGCCAAGCCCCACTCTCTTTCGTCACTTCATCGAGCAGGTAGGGGGCCTAGCCGGAAGTGTGTACGGTCGCCGGATGTACGAGGTGATGCGGTATTGGGACGATGACCGTGCAGAATGGAGCGCCGAAGAAAGCCAATTTGCAGCAGCCTGGCGAGGCCAGCCGAAATGGGTCGTTTCGCGTTCGTTGAAGTTGGTCGGACCTAATGCCACAATCGTCAAGGATGACGTCGAAGGTGTGATACGCGGGCTCAAGGCTGGCCTAAATGGAGAGATTGACGTTGCAGGTCCAGACTTGGCGCGAAGCATGACGGACCTAGGCCTTATTGATGAGTATCGCATCTACTTGCACCCGGTTGTGCTTGGTTCCGGCAAACCGTTCTTCGCCGGTCCTCGGCCGCCATTGCACCTGAAAGCTATCGAGCAAATGGACGAAGATGTGGTTAGGTTGACGTACGTTCCTGCAAAGTAGTTGACTCAAAATGTAAATTCCAAAACTAAAAAACGCCCAACACGCGATTGGAACCGACTTGGCCTTCGGCTTAGTGTTTTCGTCGGTATGCTCTTCGGAGAGCCGATATATAATGGGAGCCTGACTCAGCACACACGGCCAAACGGCTTACCCGCAAGCCGTTGGGCAGCTATATAACGCGAATGAGTAATAAATAAAATATTATGATGAACCAAACGCGAATAGATAAAAAGGAAACTGGAGGACTTGGAGAAATTAATATCCTCCATCCGTCTGGAACATTTGCGATTACACCCGCAAGCCGCATTGCGATTCAATCAATCTGTGAGCATCAATCCCTTCTCATCGGTAATGGAATTGACTGGGGAAGCGGAACGGGATGCTTGGCGATAACTGCCGCAAGGATAAACGCGGTAAAGTATATTTTCGGTCTTGAAATCTCCACATTAAATAATGAAATAGCACGTCAAAACGCTATTACGAATCGGGTAGAAAATAAAGCAGAATTCCTCCTTTCTGATTCATATACACCTATTTTAGAGACTGATCTTAATCGATTGGAAAGTTATACAGGGAAGATGAATTTTATTTTAGCAAATCCTCCATCAAGCGAGGGAGATGATGGTTTTGGGTATCGAAGGTTGGTATTAAAGGGCGCAACGCGGTTCCTGGTTAAGGGTGGGGTAATATTTCTGAATATTTCTTCTCAATATTCTTTTCAAAGGGTAGAGCGACTTATTCAGGAGTTATCAGGAATTGATTATGAGGGCTTGTTATCGAGTAGCGACCGAGTTCCGTTCGATTTACAGCGTCCTGATTTATCACATTGTCTAGAACTTTATGTAAACGAAGAAGACCGAGGTGGAGAGAAATATGTATTTGTAAATCCTGATGATCCGAACGAGATAATGAATGCAAAATCAGCATTAGAAAATTATCAAAGAAATGGGATCAGTCCTCTAACTCAATGGCAAACACATTTATTTAGATATGTAGGTAATTGAAAGGAGATTAAAGAGCTGCCCAACCAGCGCGTTAAGCCGACTTGGCCTTCGGCTTGGTGTCTTCGATGGTACGCTCTTCGATGGAAATGTAAGTATAATGAACCTATGCATGCAAAGCCGGCCAATCGGCTCAACCGCAGACCGTTGGGCGCAAGAAATACTTGCTCGAACAATCAAAAATCCCTGCCGGTTGTTCTGGCAGGGATTTTTCGATCTCCGTAGGGATCATTTCGGCCAATCGATTTTTAACCCCGGGGGGATATACCCATGCTTCTCGACCGCGTAGAGCATACCGCCGGAATTCTGGGAACAATTGGCATCGTCTTCCACGGTGAATTCGGTGTCACGCTGTGTCGGCAAGTGCTTGGGCACCCAGGTCAGATACCCATTCTGGCAGACCATGAGATCCAGGAAATAGCCTCGGTCGTCATCTTCCGTCATCCAGATCTCACCCCATGTGATGGTCACATAATCCCCATCGCGCTTTGCCTCGACCCACGGAGGTGCGCTATAAAACCCCGTTTGCGACATGTAAAGGTAGACCTCCTGAACGATCACGGTCTTGACATCACCAACGACATCCAGCTGGGAGCCGGGAATCCAGCAATAGATATTGTGTCCGTTATAGCTGTATTCGTCCATTTGCACATACAGCCAGCTATTATAGGGCGAGCGTCCCTTGACCTTTCCCGTATCCCCCTTCTTCAGCCCAACCTTCCACAGGTATTCCATCGACGGTCCATACATACAAGGAGCCTGCGCCGTTCTCACAGTCGCCAGCGGGAAGCTGAACGTGGGGGTCAGGGTGAAGGTCGGCGTCAGCGTGAACGTGGGTGTCGAAGTATCCGTGAACGTCGGCGTGATCGTGGGAGTGTCAGTTGGGGTGGAAGTGAAAGTGGGTGTAAAAGTACTGGTCGCGGTGTATGTGGGTGTGAAGGTTGGAGTGAATGTCTTCGTCCTCATGGATGCCGTGGCCGTATGGGCCGTGGCGGTCATGGTAGCTTGCCACTCGGGAGACATACTACAGGAGACAAGCAGAAAGCAGACCAGGAGAAATGGAATCACCCTTTTCATGTTTCTGCCTCTTTTTCCATCCGTAGCGAGTCACTCCACTTGATCCCTTCAAGGGTCATGAAATAAGCTCCCAGGAGAGTGATCGGCAGCCAAAGCGCCACATGCAGTACCATCGCGAATCCTAACGCATCGGCGCCGTTAACGCCATAGGCCACCAATACGGCCTTTGCTACCATTATCCCGAAAATAAAGCAGTCACCTGTCCAAAATGCGGAAATACTGAACCATATAAAAAGACAATGACCAGTCGGGGACATAGGTAACAATCAGTAGGGGGAAATGGGTTACAGTTTAATGCGATTCAGCCTGCAATTTGCATCCTCGATTCGTCCTAGCCGCTCGTGGAACCGGCCGATTATCAGGCATCCATAGTACACCTCCCAAACCCCGTCATCAATCTCCTCCAGACCAACATATTCCCCGAAGCAGACAGTCGAAACCTGGACCCAGTTGGAGTCCCAACGGATTCCGCCGCTGGCATTGACGTATCGAGTCTCAAACCGATCGAGATAAACAAAGGGCGGGATCTTCCGGGGCATTGGCCGCGGGCTCGGCTTAATTTTGTCAATAGGGATCTGTTTCCCAATTGGGATCTGTGCTGGTACCGCTTTTCTGTTAATATTCCGTGACAATTCTATCCCCTTCGCGTCCCAAGCTATAACCGATGCTATCTGTGGCGGCGCTTGCTGCGGATTGCCCTTAGGTCTCCTTATTGGTAGCTTTGTGATGCTAATCATGCGACGGAAAAGTAACTTAAAGTTCGTCTCGTTCAATACCTTCGGCAACTTATCATTCACAAACACAGAGTATGACGCCTTATGCAGTAGACTCAACCATAGGAAGCCATTCTGAGTATGAAAGATCTGTAATCCAAGCTCCGTTTCGGACTACCCAGGCGAATGCATTTTGTAAAAAACTTATGGGCAGTTTGAAAAGGTAGTGGCTGGAGCATACACATGTTCTTTATGAAATACATTTGTGTCGATTGCTGAGACTCGATCGATGCCGGTGAGCGCCAAGTCCATTGGGCCCTGTTCAAAAATAAAACAAGGCCCAACCCGAGGTTGGAACCGAATTGGCCTTCGAATAGAGTCTTCATTGGTATGTTCTTTGGGGTTTCTGATATATACTTGAACCCAGTCCTGCACAGCCGGCCAGGCGGCTCAATCGCAGACCGTTGGGCGGTATTACCGCAGTCAAGGGGGGGGCATAATGTTCGTTGGGGACGCCAGGGATTGCGCAGGGAACAATGAATAAAAACCATCGAACAATGGCAGTTATTTTCTTGACGGTATGTTTATTGACCGTCATATTTTTAATTTCAAGCAACGGGCTTGAGCATTTATTTCGCTTCATCAAAACTCCAAACTCAGCATCAGTATTTTCATCATCCTCATCATTAAGCCCTGAACTAACTGCAAATGATAGTGATATTACCGAATTACGAGTTGGAGCGGCCGCCCTAGATTTGATACCGTTAGATTCTATAACTAAATTCACCTTACCAGGTTATGGGCAATATAGTTCGGACGGGGTCCATGATCCCATTACTGTCCGATCTGTTGTAGTGGACGATGGCAAGGAGAAAGTGGTATTTGTATCTGTAGATTTAGTATTCAGTGATTATTCTTTTCCAAATACAGGTCCGGTTGCGGATACAATTATTAACGAGACTGGAATTTCGCCGGATCATATATTTGTTTCTGCTACACACAGCCATGCGGCACCGGCATTGGCTCCAAATGCCTCGGAATTGATAAGTAGAAGCATCATTAAGGCAAACTCAGAGCTTCAACCTGCGCATGCATATATCGATACCGGCTTTCTCCAAACCAGAACGGAAAACCGCCGTAATCCCGAACGTGAACCGGACGGCGCGGTTACGATCATCCGATTTATAAACTCGTGGGATAAATGCATAGCCACAATTGCGAATTTTGCTGTCCATCCGGTCATCTTGGGGCCCGATAATAAACTGATTTCAGCCGATTTCGTTTATTATATGAGACAAAAACTAGAGGAATCAAACGGCGGAATCGCGATTTATATTAATAGGCATGCCGGAGACATAAATCCTCCCGGGGGATGGAATCGTTCGGGTGGTACTTTCGGCCAGGCCGAAAGATTCGGTCTCTCCCTAGCCGAAGATATTCTATCTCTCCAATCATGGACTAATCGCATAAATATAAAAATAAAAGTTTACACTAAAAGATTAGAATGGGTGCCGAAGATTTCGATAATTGATCTGGGGGAGGCGCAAATCCTAACCATACCCGGTGAATCCTTAAGCTCATTCGGGAACCAAGTTAATGCTCTGCTCCACGATAGATATAAGATGTTTTTTAGTTTGACAGATGGTTATATAGGCTATATTGTTCCGAAAAGCGAATGGGGAAAATGCACAAGTACCTGGACCTCTTCATGTTATGAGGAAACCCATTCCGAAAAGGTGCTTGCGGATGAACTGTTGAAAGAATATCGCACTTTACGATAAAAACACGCTTCGAAATATATTGAAAAAGGTTAGTGCGATACAGTAAACACCGCCCAACCAGCGCGTTATGCCGACGTGGCCTTTGGCTTGGTGTCTTCGTTGGTATGTTCTTTGGTGGGGGATAATGTATACTAGTCCTAGTCCTGCACAGCCGGCCAAACCGCTGAAGCGCACGCCGTTGGGCGGCCCATTATGAAACAAATATTATTTCATACTGTCTAATGATTTTAGGTAGTATTCTTCATTTACCCGAAAAATATTTTGGAAATATAAAGGGATAACGATCATGGGACAAGTGTTTCTTAAGACTATTCTTTGCCTAACCCTGTCCATCGGATGGTTGGTTTCGGTTAACGGTCCCGTTTCGGCCGATACGCAATGGAGCTTGACGGACCCTGCGCAGCGTCTGGGATTTGCTCCGCCCGGACCGACGGATCCGGCAGAGTTGGAGGCCTTCTTCGATGAGATCACGGTGAGGCAAATGGAAAGCTACCATATTCCTGGTGGTGTCATCGCCGTGGTCAAAGACGGCGAACAGTTTTTCTGCAAGGGATATGGATATGCCAACCTGGAGAAGCGCATTCCTTTCCAACCGGAAAAATCGCTCGTGCGTATCGCCTCCATCACAAAACTCTTCACCTGGACGGCGGTGATGCAGCAGGTGGAGCAGGGCAAGCTGGACTTGAATGCTGACGTCAACACCTATCTGACCGCCTTTAAAATTCCCAGCACCTTTCCGGAATCGATCACGCTCCTGGATCTGATGGCGCACACGGCCGGGTTTGAGGATCAAAACATCGGTATTTTCGCGCGCAGCAAGCAGGAAATTCCGTCGCTGGGCGAGTATCTGGAAAAACACATGCCGGCGCGTGTACGCCCGCCGGGAAAAATTTCCGCTTACTCCAACTACGGTGCGAATCTAGCCGGGTATATCGTTACCCAGATCTCCGGCATGCCCTACGAGCAATACGTCCAAGAGAACATTCTCGATCCGCTGTCCATGAACCGGACGACCGCCTGGGAACCGATTCCGGATCATCTGATAGGGGATCTGGCCGTGGATTATCAATACGTGAACGGCGGGTACGAGCCAATTCCCTTCTCCTACGATGTCACCGCGCCCGACGGGTCCATCAGCGCCACGGCCACGGACATGGATCACTTTATGATCGCGCACCTCCAAAACGGGCGCTACGAGGGCGCCCAAATCCTCGGGGCGGACACGGCAACGCTGATGCACAGCCAGTCCTTCACGCATCATCCGCAGCTGCCCGGCTGGGCGCACGGTTTCGAAGAACTCACGATCAACGGTCAGCACGTCCTCTCGCACAGCGGAGGCAAGGAGGGATTCCGGAGTCTCATGATGCTGCTGCCCGAACACAATCTGGGTTTGTTCATTTCTTTCAACGGCCTCGACGATTTCTCGGCGATAGATGATATGACCCGGGCCTTCTACGACCGCTATTTCCCGGCCGCCCCCGCCGGGCAGACGCATGCGCAAACCGACCGGCCGGCTCAACACTTCACCGGCTGGTACAAACCCACGATCAGTGCGGAAACGACCATCGAAAAGCTGGTCGCCCTGGTCGCATCCTCAGAGATGACCGCTTTGGATGACAGCACGCTGAAATTCGACGGCCACCAATGGTCGGCTGCCGGTCCCCTGCTTTATCGCGAAGCGGATAGCGAGACTCTGATGGCTTTCCTTCCGAACGAACGGGGAGAAATTGTCTATCTCGCCATCGGACCGTATTCCTATGAAAAGGTACCTTGGTATGAGACGGTCAATTTTATTTTATTGGTGCTGGGCAGTTCCATGCTGTTATCCCTGTCGGCCTTGATCGGCTGGCCGTTGATTGCATTCCTCCAACGCCGCAAGCAAACGCTCCAGGATGCAGTTCCGGCAGCTTCTCATGCCTTCCGCCTGGTAGCGTCTCTTGGTTGCGGCTTGATTCTGGTATTTGTAACCGTGCTGGGAATGATCCTTATGGGCAACACATCCGGGTTCGCCTTCGGCGTCCCGCCGGGTATTTATTTTCTGATGGTCCTACCGATCGTGGTTGCCGGGGTTTCTGCAGCAGTCATGATCTGTGTCGTACTGGCATGGAAGAATGGGTACTGGAATGTATGGGGGCGGGTGCATTTCACATTGGTTGCGCTGGCGTTGGCGGAGTTCCTATGGTTCGTGAAGACATGGAATCTGTTGGGTTTTCATTTTGGATAATCTACACGGTTTTATCCGGGCTGGGGGAAGTAACGGCCGTCCTCGTAATGCCGCCCAACCTGCGCTTGCAGCTGACCTGGCCTTCGGTGGAAGATTTCGTTGGTCTGCTCATCGATGTGATTGTAATATACTGGAACCTAGTCCTGCTCAGGCGGCCAAACCGCTGAGCGCCAAGCCGTTGGGCGCTGAAGAAAGACAGAAGTATTTCATAAAGGAGGATTATGTCTGATATAACAGGAATTATAAAAGAAAATCTAGTTACTAGATGAACAATTAATATCGGTAGTAGAACAGCTTGAGTTTAGTTTGGAGGTTACTCCCAATTGCTCAACCATTTTCCCATGTCAATATAAGGGAGAATTAACATTGACAAATAAGGGATTAATCATCCTTTTTAGCGATGGAGATTGTTGGAATTGATATCAGCCGCAGCAATAAATAATTGTTTCCGAAAGGCCAATAATCGAAAATAAACCAAATTGGCCATATCATGCAATTGTGGGATTACCAGGAGGATGTGGAGTAATAATTCAAACTAGTACACCAGATGATAAACAACAGAAAATACTTTCAGCACTACTCGTAAATGCATTTGAGCAAATTCCAGAGCGAGTTACGGAGTGGAGATAGAAGAATCGTCACATTCATCAGAATGATGCGGATGGATATGACGATTTGAATGGGAAGTTCGTTATTTTGCGTTGCCTAGAAAATCAAGCAACAGTTTAACAAAAGCATCTGGCTGCTCGTAGCTGGGAACATGCCCAGTTGACGCAATAGTGGTTTTTTGGGCATTGGGAATCCGCTTGACCATTTCATCAGCAGCGCGCAGTACTTCCGGGTGGTCAAGCGCTCCAGCAATAACCAATGTTGGACAGCTTACCGATTCCAATTGAGTAATTGCAGGTGGGTTAAGCGGATTGATCGGCTGTGTATCGGCGATGAAAAATGTGCTTTGCGATACGGGAATGCGATTCATCTCCAAAGCCTTTCTACGCAACATTAAGTCAACCTGTTCTGGCTCCCGAGTTTCGCCATCCAACCAAATTCGGATTTGAAGTTCGTTCGAGTGATTGATATCACCTTTTTGCATCGCATCGAACATTTCAAGCATGTAGCGGGGAGGCTCTCCGTGTAATTCAAAGCCACTCGGGGTGGAGCCAACCAAGGTCAAAGATTTGAAGCGGTGAGGCTGTTC
>Ga0105104_10003094_pt1 | contig 11974 bp, 13 predicted proteins | sample PPLLaktember2015_3_FD_87034 | JGI IMG/M metagenome (GOLD analysis project Ga0105104, IMG submission 87034) | Freshwater sediment microbial communities from Prairie Pothole Lake near Jamestown, North Dakota, USA - PPLs Lake P7 Core (6) Depth... | ecosystem: Environmental > Aquatic > Freshwater >...
AGGGGTTCATAATGAAAGGCACGCCTTCACGTATCAGGGTGCCGGTGACAGGGTCAACTTTAACCTGGGTGGTATCCGGGACTTGTTTGACGCAGGTAACAATCAGCATGAAGAAACTGCAATTCTCTCTCGGTTTTTTTGTTAATAAGATAATAACATAATGAAACTATTTCGGGCAAACAGGAGGAGAGGTGAGGGTTAGACTGTCATTGCGAGCCATTGAGCCCCGACGTTAGTCGGGCGAAAGGCGCGGCAATCTCTGACTTGGGTTTGGAGTTTTCTCAAAAATGAAATCTCATCCTTCCGCGGAAGGACAAAGACACAAATAAAAAATCAAAACACTAAGATACGGGTGGCACAGGCCTCCGTGCCTGTGTTAATCAATCCTCTCCTGATAAAATTGTCAGCCTTCCGCATAATAATACATTTTTTTTGCCCCCCTTCTCCCCGCCATGTTAAACTACATACGTATGAAAATCCTTGTCACTAACGATGACGGCATCAATGCAGAAAGCCTCTGGGCTTTAGTCTCGGCGCTGCACAAAATAGCTGAAGTGACGGTGATTGCCCCGGACTGCGAAAGAAGCGCCATCGGTACCGCGGTATCTCTTTTCCGCCCCCTCCACGTCCAGGAATTTGACCCTCCGGTGAAAGGCGTGACCGCTTATGCCGCTGACGGCACCCCCGGAGATTGTGTTATCCTGGGGCACGGTAAACTGGCCACTGACGTGAACATGGTTGTTGCCGGCATTAACCCCGGTCCGAACTACGGAGAAGACGTCTTTATCTCCGGGACGGTCGGCGCCGCCATGCAGGGCTATACCCGGGGCTTACCGGCGTTATCGGTTTCCTCTGCCGCTTTTAAATTCAGTGGGCCCAGTATGGAAACCGGCGCAAAGGTTGCTGCCGCGCTCGTTCAAAGAATGGCGGCGGAAGATTTCCCGCGTATTTTCTTTAACCTAAACGTGCCGGATGCGCCCCTGGAAAAAATCACGGCGTTAAAACTCACCCGCCTTGCCCGCTCCAGCCATATCAATATGGTTACGGAAGATAATGAAGGCCCGGTTAAACAATACCGCCTGGTCCGGGAAAGGCTGGAAGGTTCTGACAGTGAGGGTACCGATATCCAGGCTATCGTGCAGGGCAATATCTCTTTGACCCCCCTTTACACCTCCCTTTATGACATCCCGCCGCAGCGCTTGCTGAAAAAGCTTACCGCCGGGCTTCTCAATGACGCTAAAAAGATATAAATTATCAGTGATAAACCATGAAGAAACTCGTATTGTATAGCGACCAGGTACCAGGATTAAGAAACACTGCCGATAAAGAACTGAAAGACCTCATCAATAAACCCCATCCGAAGATAGGTTTTATTCCCAGCGCCTCCGACCCTGAACGTAAGTATTTCAATGACCGTAAAACTTTTTATGAACAGCTGGGTATGGATTTATATGTTTATTTTGAGCTCGACATAGAGTGGGAATCGAAATATATAGGAAAGCTCTTGGAATGTGACGCTATTCATCTTTCCGGGGGCAACACCTATTATTTTCTACACTGGCTCCGCAAGCGTAATATGATACCTGTTTTAGTCCAATATGTGGCTAAAGGCGGAGTATTGATCGGTGTTAGCGCCGGCTCTATTTTGATGACGCCGGATATAAGTACATCCTCCATTTGCGGCGATGAAATGATACCCGGAGAAACTGATTTTTCAGGGATGGGGCTCGTGGACTTTTCCTTTGTACCGCATTTTGATAGCAGAGATACTACACTGGAAGATCTTAAAAAATACTCGCAGGAAAAGAAAACGATTGTCTATGCTGCGCGGGATACCGGTGCTATTATTGTAAATGGGAATAAGGTAAAGTGTATCGGGGATGTAGTCCGGGTAGGCTAAGGCAATTTATATGCAGCATCACATCGGTACAGACATCATCGAAATCGAACGCATCAGGGAGGCGATCAAGCGTTACGGCGACCGCTTCTTAAACCGCGTTTATACTAAAGACGAGCTAAAGATTTACGGCCGTCACGCCCACTCGCTAGCGGCCAGCTTTGCCAGTAAAGAAGCGGTGATGAAGGTGCTGGGGACGGGGAATAGGGGCGTGGCCTGGCGGGAAATAGAAACGCTCAATCACCCCTCCGGCAAGCCCTTTATCCGGCTCAACGGCCGCGCTAAAGAAGTCGCGGAAAAAATGGACTTAAAAGAAATCGACGTGAGCCTGTCTCATTCCAAAGATTACGCCACGGCGGTAGCTATTGGGGCGGCGTAGGGTGACAATATTACCAATCCGCTTCTGGTAAAGTATCAAGTATCAACCGGTCAAGTAACAAGGAATGATTAAGTAACAAGTACTAAGTTTCACCCTCACTTTAATCCTCTCCCCTCAAGGGAGAGGAGACGGGGAAAGGACTTTATCACTTAAAACTTATTAGTTTACTGCTTCCTTGATACTTGCCTGCCCTCCGCAGCTTTAGCGTAGTAGGGTTACTTGTAAGCTCTCTCGAAGAGAGAGCCTTGTTACTTCTCCCATATACCTATTGGTACTTATTGGTATTATTCCTCCCCGCCCCTTACCCTTCCCACACCACTTCCCCGCCGATTATCGTCTTTTCAACCCTGATATCCTTAAGCTTTTCCGGCGGCGTTGTCAGCGGATTATCGCTCAAAACCACCATGTCCGCCAGCTTCCCGGGGGCCAATGCGCCTTTGATATTTTCTTCATTAGAAGCATACGCGCCTTTGACGGTATAAAGTTCCAGCGCCTGCATGGTCGTGATGCGCTCTTCCGGCAGTAATACCTGGCCGTTTTCCGCCTGTCGCATGACCGCCCCGTAAATCCCCATTAAAGGATTCACCGGCACCACCGGGGCATCTGATGCCGCGGCTACTTTTATCCCCATAATTAGCGGGGACTTTATGCGGTAAAGCCACGGCAGCTGGCTCTTTTCCACCGTTGCCAGGTAGCGTTCTCCGCTGTAATAGAGGTTGGACGGGTGGGTGATAATGACAGCGCCCAGTTTCTTTATCCTATTCATTAAATCGGGCGTCATTTCTACGCAGTGCTCGATACGGTGCCGCCTGCCGACCGTGGGAGAAAGTTTGGCGGCATGTTCCAGCGCGGCCACAGCGCCTTCGACGGAGCTTTCCGCTATAGCATGCAAGGCTATCTGCCACCCGGCTTGATGGCACTCCATGACCTGTTGATTCAACTCGTTTTGGTCCGGCCGGGTTTCCACTAAAATTTTTACCGCCCCGAGCTGCATATAATTATCTCCGGAGCCGGTTTTTAGTTTAACTTCTTCAAATTCTATGCGGAAAGGCGCTCCGGCCATCATGGTTACCCGGCTTTTTAGCTGGCGGTCCAGGACAAAGCCGCAGACAGTTTCCCAGCGCTCCCGGCTGTTGCGCACAGTGGCATCCTGGATGGAGGTTATGCCGTTGGAGAGGAAGAGGTTGTTGACGCGTTTCAGCCCTTCATTAAGTTCATCTTCAGACAGTTTGGGCATGATAACGCTTCTGATATAGTTCAGCATATCTATCAGGACGCCGTTAGGCTCGCCGGTGGCAAGGTCGCGTTCAATGCGACCGCCGGGCGGTTCGGGTGTTGTTGATGTAATGCCCGCTAGTGAAAGCGCCATGCTGTTCAGAACGCAGGAGTGCAGGGAAAGGTGGCTGATGATGACGGGATTATCCGGGGCGGCTTCATCCAAATCAAGGCGGGTGGGGTCGCCGCCGCCGATGTAAAACTCATTATAATCGGTGCCGCTGATCCAGGCGCCGAGCGGTGTGCTTGCCGCTTTTTTGCGTACGACCTCCTTGATTTCATCGATAGAGCGCGCCCGGCTCAAATCTATGCTTAATAACTGTTTAACTAAAGAAAAGATGTGGACGTGGGCGTCATTAAAGCCGGGGAGGACGGTTTTTCCGCCGCAATCGATGACCTTGGTGAATTTCCCGGTCATTCTTTCCGCATCGCTGTCTTTACCGGTGAAAAAGATGGTATCGCCGTCAACGGCAATCAGCTCGGCGGTTGGCTGGGCGGGGTTCATCGTGATAACTTTAGCGTTTTTGAAAATTAGATCGGAAGGCATTGTCTCTAGACCTCTTTAGTCAGTATACTACCTATATAGCATACCAGAAAAAGGAGCGGGCCATGGAGACGGAGCAACTGGCAAAAAAACTGACGGCGTGGACTAAAGAAAAGGTGGCGGCGGCGGGGGCCAAGGGCTGCGTCTTCGGGTTGAGCGGCGGCATTGATTCGTCGGTAATCGGAGCGCTGTCTATCAGGGCTTTCCCCAAAAACTGCCTGGGTATCGTCATGCCCTGCCATAGTATCAATGAAGATCAGTACTACGCCGAGCTCGCAGCCAAAGCGTTCGATATTCCTACCCGGCTGGTTGTCCTGGATGATATCATGGATGATTTTCTCAATATCCTGCCGGACTTGAAAGCGGAGGCATCTTTACAGAAGCTGGCAAAAGCGAATTTAAAAGCCCGTCTGCGCATGGTAACGCTTTATTATTGCGCCAACCAGTTGAACTACCTCGTAATAGGTTCCGGCAACCGCTCCGAGCTGACGGTAGGGTATTTTACCAAGCACGGCGATAGCGGCGTGGACATCCTGCCCATCGGCAACCTGGTGAAAAAAGAGGTGCGGGAACTGGCAGTTTACCTGGGGGTGCCGCCGGAAATCATCAATAAACCGCCGTCCGCGGGCTTGTGGGCCGGGCAGACGGATGAGGTCGAGATGGGCTTTACCTACGAGGCGCTGGATAACTACATCCTTACCGGAAAAGCCCCGGCGGCGCTGAAAAAGCGAATCGACGGTATGAATGCGAGGAGCGCCCATAAGCGCGCTACCCCGCCTGTACCGGAGTTTTAAAGAGAAGCAACTAGCTTTTAGCTGTTAGCTATTAGTTACCCCGCCTTTTCCCCTTTTGTCTTACTCTTTTATAACGGTGAAGCTTTTTAATATATTGGCGTCAGGATCGCGGAAATACATAGTTGCCTCATTACCATTCAAGGCAACATCAACATATCCCGCTTGGCCCGGTAAGCGCCAGATACTGCCGGACGATATGTAAGTGGGAGTCGGGTCCAGTTTACCGCCAAAAGCGCCGCAGACTATATAAGTCACGCTTGAGTGCTGCAGCAGTTCCAGGTAATGGTTATGCCCGGAAAAGACGATATCCACGCCGTATTTTTCAAACAGCGGCACGAGTACGGAAATGGTCTCCGGGTTATCGTACCAGTTCCAGCCCAGCAAAGAAGTCCCAGAAGAATAGTAAAAACCGTGGCTCATCACGATTTTCCAATCGCCGGACGGTATGCTCTTAAGCTGTTCTTCCAGCCAGTCTTTCTGTCCCCAGGTGATAGTCTCGGCGCTCCATTCAACATCAAGCAGCAGGAAATGCACGTTTCCGGCATCGATGCGGGACCAGAGCCTCGATGAATCTTGTGCGCACTTAACAGCCGGGGCGCAATAGGCCAGGTAGCGGCTTAACCCGCCGAACATCGTATCATGGTTACCGGGGGCAAAGCGCACCGGGACATTTGCGGCGGTATCGGAAAAAGCTTTTAAAGCTTCATCCCATTGACTGTCTTTGAAGCCGTATTCCACCAGGTCGCCAAGAAAAAAGAACAGGTCGAATTTATTGGCCGGATTGCCTATCTGTTCGAGCATCGCCGCTGATTTGTCAGGGCTGTTGGTTCCGGCCCCGAAATGGGCATCGCTGCCAACCGCAAAATGGATTTCCTGCCGCTCGATGCCGGGTAGGGCGAGTTGTGTCACCGGCTGGATATCTTTTGAAGGAGGAAACAATCCCAGTTGGACAAAGCTGAAAGCAAATAGCGCGATAAAGATGATGGAAGCAACAAAAAGGGAGATGAATAGCTTGTTCTTTTCCCGCCCCTTGAGCGAAAGCCTCCAATACCAGGCAAACAGCCCGGTAAAAGCGAGTCCTAAAGCAATGAGTGCCGCAAGTACGTATAGAAAAATGGATGTTACGCGGATTAATCCGATTGCCCCGTGGCAAGATAAAGACCATGCTACAAACCCGAATAAAAAGGCATCCGCAAGAACACATAGCGCGAAAAACGCAGGTTTTTTTATTCTAAAGAATTTGAGCATATTTTTATAGCCGAATGGATTCTAACATACAGCGGAAGCAGATACAATTTTGATAAAGAGTTTTAACTTTTCACTTCTCCTTTTCCCTCTTTGCGTTTGACACCCGCTCCTAAAAAACGGTAACCTGAAAGTAGTTTCTATCAATTCAGGAGGGCCAAATGAAGAAAGTAGCTGTGGTCGGCGTTGGCGAAACGAAGTTCACCGGGCCCCAGTCCAAAACCCAGGTTGAACTCTTCGCGGAAGCCGCTACGGAAGCCATAACGGAATCCAATCTGAAACCGGCGGATATCAAGGCATTATTCATCGGTAACGCGCTCGGCGATTTTGATGAAGGGCAGGGGATGATCGCGGCCTACGCCGCCGAGAATCTGGGCTGCCTTTATGTGCCCGCCAACCGCTATGAAGGCGCTTGCGCCTCCGCCAGTATGGCGATACGGGACGCTTATATGTGGGTGGCTTCCGGTTATTATGATATCGTTATCGCGGGGGGCATCGAACGCGCCGCCACGATGGGCACTGGTCTGGCGACACGTACCTTCGCCATGTTCTCTGATGCGCGGTATGAATATCCTTCCGGCGTCACCTTCCCGGCGGTATTTGCCATGCTCACCCATTTGTATGCGGATACGTACAAGATACCGCTTCAAAAGCTCCGCGAATACATGGCGCGGGTCACTATTCAATCCTACAAACACGGCGCGATCAACCCTAAGGCGCAATTCTTCGGGAAGAACGCGGATTGCTCCATGGAAAAAGTACTCAACAGCTTTGTGGTTTCCTCCCCACTCACCCTGCATGATTGCTGCCCGTTCTCTGACGGCGCAGCGGCGGTGGTTTTAGCTTCAGAGAGAGTTGCTAAAAAACTCACGAAAAAGCCGGTCTATATTACGGGGGTGGGGCAGGCATCCTGCGGCCCGCTGATCAACCAGAAAGAATATCTCCCCCGGATACGCGCCCGCGAGCTTTCTTCGCAGCAGGCCTATAAAATGGCCGGGCGTAAACCGGAAGATATCAACGTTTGCGAACTGCATGATTGTTTCAGCATCGCCAGCCTGATAGCGGCGGAAAGCCTCGGCTTTTTTGAATACGGTAAAGCCGGTGAGGCCTGGGAAAAAGGCCAGGCAGACATCGGCGGGCATGTCGCCATCAATCCCTCCGGCGGCTTAAAGTCCAAGGGGCATCCCATAGGGGCGACCGGCGCCGGACAGGTCTATGAAATTGCCCGCCAACTCCGCGGTGAAGTAGAACCGGGACGCCAGGTGCCGGATGCCAGGATAGGGATGACGGATACGCTCGGCGGTGACGGCGGTACGCTGGTCAACATGATTTTTGAAAGGGGCTGGTAGAAAAATGGACCAGAAACTTTATTTCAAAGATTACAATGAAGCTCTGAAACAGAATAAGCTGCTCGGCTTAAAATGCAAAGCCTGCGGCGCTTTAACGGTGCCGCCCAAGATGGCCTGCCGCCAGTGCGCGGGTTTTGACCTGGAAGCGGCGGAAGTAAAAGCGAGCGGAAAAATAAAGACTTTTACGACGGTGTTCGTGGGCGCGGAGGGGCGTGAAAGCGAAGTGCCCTATATCATCGTGATGGTAGAGCTGGAAGAAGGGCCGTGGATTATGGGTAACCTCGAAGGGGTTGACCCCAAGACGGCTTCCATGGAGTTAATCGGGAAAAAAGTTAAGATGGGGAATAAAGTCTTTGCCGGTGATAAATATTCTGCCGGCGAAGCCGCAAGGCCCTTGTTCAGTTTAGTAAATTAGTTTTTTATGATAGATAAAAACACGCAACCGGATAGTCAGCAGCGGATGGATATTCCTGTTTCCATCAGCCGCGCCGATATCCTTAAACAGATCAATAATGAAAGAATCCGCCCGATGGTGGAAAAGCACCTGGATGAGCTTATCCTCATGGTGCAGAATGCCGTTCATGCCAAGGCGCTTTACCGTGTGGGATGCGTTGGCGCAAAGGGCGAGGACTGGGTGGAAATAGACGGCATAAGGTTCACCAGCAAAGTGTTAAGAGGGAGCCTGGCGGAGATCAGCACCGTTATCCCGTATGTTTTTACCTGCGGCAAAGAGCTGGATGAACTGCCGGTATCGCAAAAAGAATTCGGGCGTTACTATTGCCTGGATGCCATCAAAATGTACGTTGCCTTCCAGGCGGCCGGCTATTTGATGAACTACCTGAAAGAAAAGTTCAATTACCCGGAGATAACACACCTGCATCCCGGTGAGTTCGCGGACCTGCCCATCGAGCAGCAGGTGCCGCTTTTCCGGCTATTCGATGATACGGAAAAAGCCATCGGGGTAAAACTAACATCGAATAAAACGATCCACCCGGTTAAATCCGGTTCCGGATTGCTTTTTTATAACGGCCCCAGTTTTGAAAGCTGCCAGTTATGCCTGCAGCCTCATTGCACCGGACGGCGGGTCGCTTATAACCCGGCATTGGCGGCGAAGTTTGGTATAAAGGCGAAGAAGAAAAATGACTGAAAAACTAGACCGGCATCTCAAGTTTGCATCCGTCGTTAACTTCCGCGATATCGGCGGATACCAGGGATACCGGGGCAAAACGGTGGCATGGCGGCGCGTCTTCCGCTGCGGAGAATTCCGCAATGTTACATCCGAAGATATGTGCCGGTTAACCAAAGAACTGGGCGTAGTTTCCGTCATCGATTTGAGAAGTGATTTTGAATTGAAGAACCACGGCAAAGGCCTGCTCGAGGGCTGCGATATCAAGTACCGCAATATTGCCTTTATGGCTGACAGCGGCGATCCGGAAGCCAACGCCCGGCGCTATAAAGAGCTAACCAATATGGGCGATTTTTACGTGGAGCTTGCCCGGCAAAAAGAGTACGGGAAGCGGATTGTAGAAGCGCTGGAAGTTATCGCCGATCCGGCTAATCACCCCATCGTCTTCCACTGCGCGGTGGGCAAAGACCGCACCGGCATGCTGGCGGCGATGCTTTTGACCTTGCTCGGGGCAAAAGAAGCAGATATCATCGAGGACTACACACTTTCCGAACCTTACATGGATGAACTTTTCGCCAAGATAAAGAGCACACCTCCCAAAGACGGGGAGCGCCCGATGGATATCCCCGATTATTTCTGGAAAGCGTCCGCAACATCCATGGAAATCCTGCTAAATACCCTGCGCAAGGAATACGGCTCGATAGAGGGGTACCTGACAGAAATGGGCATGCCCGCGGACTTACCGGAAAAGCTGAAAAAAGCGCTGCTGGTCTAACATTCTTGTCAAAGGGTGCGAGTTAAGGGAATAGGGAGTAAACCCATGATGAGGAGCCCTTGCAGCCATCAGTTTGACCTCTCCTGAGGCAGGCCTCTGTACCTGCTTGTACCGGCAGGGACGCCGGTACCACGGGACGGATGGCTAATCATAAATCAACTGCAGCAGCGTAACGTCCAGCAGCTTCCCGAACTTTTTACCGACTTCTTTCATTATCCCGATTTCCTTAAAACCCAATGATTTTGCCAGGGTAATACTGGCATCATTCCCCTCGGCGATTCTAAGAATAATCGTGTGCAGGCCGGCGTCTTTACCGGCTTTCAGGATAGCGCCGGAGAGCATGCGGCCGGTGCCTTTGCCCCGCAGTCCTTCTTTAATGTAAAGAGAAGCTTCCGCGGTGCCGGAGTAGGCACGGCGGTCCGACCAGGCGCTTAACCCAGCCCACCCGATGACTTGTTTTTCCTCTTCCGCCACGATGACCGGCAGCTTATCGCCGTGATGGTCAAACCATACACGCTGTTCTTCAACGGTCTTGGTAGCGGTATCGAAAGTGGCGGAGGTATGTAAAACCGCCTCGTTATAAATCCCGGTGATGGCGCGCAGGTCTCGAATGGTTGCTTTGCGGATGGTCAGCATGGAGGTCCTTTTCTATTTGATGATTCTTTTGATGATTTCCCGGGCGGCATTTTGGGGGGTAGTCTTACCTTTTTGCAGGTCTTCAACCAACTGTTCAAGTAAAATCCCGCCTTCAAGGCCGTGTATCTTTTCTTTAATTTCACTCTCGATCGTTTCCAGCAGTTCCAGCCGGGCTCTTTCACGGCGGCGGAGGGCTAATCCCTCGCTTTCCTTGAGAAATTTCTGGTGCTCAAGTAATGCTTCCGCGAGTTTTTCCGTTCCTGTATCGTTAACCGCTTCAGTCAGGACGATAGGCGGCTGCCATTCACCTGTTTTCCGGGGTTTCATATCCAGCATCATTTCAAGGTCCGCCTTCAGCCGCTCAGCGCCTTCTTTGTCCGCTTTATTGACGGCAAGAATATCCGCCGATTCCAGGATGCCGGCTTTCATCGCCTGTATTTCATCGCCGGCGCCGGGTGCGAGGACGAGCAGGGTGGTATCCGCCGCTTTAACGATATCCATTTCCACCTGCCCGGACCCCACGGTTTCCACCAGGATAATATCCTTGCCCATGGCGTCCATGACATGCACCGCCCCGATGGCGGCTTTAGCCAACCCCCCGATCCAGCCCCGCGTTGCCAATGAACGTATAAATACATCAGGATCCGCCGCATGGCGCTGCATGCGGATTCTATCGCCCAATAAAGCACCGCCGGTCAGCGCGGAAGTGGGGTCGATAGCGATAACGCCCACGCTCATATTTTGCTTCCGGAAAAACCCGATCAGGTTATCTGTTAAAGTGCTTTTACCTACCCCCGGCGCGCCCGTAACCCCGATGACGTATGCCTTGCCGGTATGGGGGTATAAAATCTCCATCTCCTTTAAGGCGTCAGGGCCCTCACCCTTGGTGAGGCCTTCGTCCTCGATCAGGGTGATAAGGTGGGCGGCGGCCCGGACATCACCTTTTAATATTTTGGCGGCTAATTTCATTTATTCTCCCGGCGGTTAAGTATATAAAAGTATAGCAGATAAACGGAAATGATGAGAAATACTTAAAGGTATTTACTGATGGGAGTGTTAATAATTGTTTAACAGTTATCAAATAGGATTTTTTTAAGAGCAGGAGAATATGGTCCCGCCCGGGCTTGTCCACTAAGCCCGGCGGTTAATATATTTCCCCCTCCTGCCCCTCCTCCATGGCGCCCCCTCTCTATCTCCGGAGAGGGGGCGAGCTTTTAGCGGATATTTTTTACGCTTTTTTTCCCCAGCGCTTTGGTTAATTGATAATCCATTTCCAGGTTTAACCAGAACCGCGCCGGTATCTCCGGCATGACTTCTTCAAACTGAAGGGCGGTTTGGGCGGTAATGACTTTTTTCCCGTTGATAATTTCATTAATCGCATTGACCGGCCGCCCCATGCGCTTTGCCAGTTCTTTCTGCGAAATACCCCGCTCTGCGATTTCTTCCGCCAGATATTCGCCGGGCGGCACGGCAACATCAGGATAAGTATCAGTTTTAATCACCATGATAGTCCTCCACGTTTATGACGTGTATTTTATCTTCAGTAATCTTTTGAATGATCAGCCGGTAATTGCCGGTGAGGGTAATCGCATACTCTCCGGTACGCTGTCCTTTAAGAGGGTGTAATCTCAATGCCTTATGTCCGTACAGTTGTGCAAAATTGTCCGCAGCTCTTAATATTGCCAAACGTTGTATATATTTCCGGCCGATGGGCACGCCGAAGAGACGGCTGGCAAAGGAGAGAGATAAACTGGCTTCAGTCAAACGCCTGGATGAAAATCCTATATACACCCTTACACCCTATGGGTTAAGTGTATAGTATAGTTTCCATATTGTCAAGACTGCATTTTAGTTGACGTTAATACCTATTAACGTTAAACTTGTATCCAAATGCACCGCTTTTACGTAGTCAAAACCGACGGGGATACGGCTGTAATCTCCGATAAAGAACAAT
>Ga0105104_10003096_pt1 | contig 11973 bp, 9 predicted proteins | sample PPLLaktember2015_3_FD_87034 | JGI IMG/M metagenome (GOLD analysis project Ga0105104, IMG submission 87034) | Freshwater sediment microbial communities from Prairie Pothole Lake near Jamestown, North Dakota, USA - PPLs Lake P7 Core (6) Depth... | ecosystem: Environmental > Aquatic > Freshwater >...
AACAGACCGAGCGAAGGTTGCAGGTTCAACTCTTTGATCTGCTCTTTGTAAGTCGGCACACGTTCCAACCGTGCCACCGATGTCAGCATGCTGAACAGCAGCGCAAGCTGCGTGTGCTCGGGGATGATGGATTGCAACACAATCGTTGACCGCGACGGGTCAATACCCGCTGCCAGCCAATCGGCCAGCATATTCAGGATGTTGTTTTGAATGTGTTCCGGCTGGGTGTGGCTGGTCGTCAGCACATGCAGGTCTGCCACCAGGAAGAAGCATTCATGCGTATCCTGTAAACGCGTCCAATTCTCCAGCGTCCCGACCAGATGGCCGATATGGCGCGGCCCGGTAGGGCGATGGCCTGTGAGAATTCGTTTTTTTAACATCGTTTTTCCTTTCTAGTGCCCGAACAGTGCAATTTTGATTGATCGATTTTCCCTGTGCATACAGTAGTTGCAACTAATCATAATCATATTGTCCGGGTACCAGATGACAGTCACTTTTGCGCATTATCTCCGCAACGTTGGTAGGGACAAAGTGACTGCCATCTTCTTACGGCACGAAAATGGGGCCCGCTTCTTCCCGGGCCTCGAGCCTGCGGGCCGTGAAAGCAGCTTCTGCCGTCACCTCAACGGACTGCGTTACATGCCCGCAATGACGTTCCTGCATCGGGTTTTCGGTCTTTATCACCGCTTCAGAAACTTCGCTAACCGCTTTTGATTCAGATTGTGTGTTCATTTTCTTCTCCTTTTGATTCCCCTCTCCCTGGAAGGGACGCGTGCCCGTCAGGGTAGAGGGGTCAGGGGTGAGGGTAAATTTTGTTGTAAAACAAAAAAAACGTCCATCCCAACCATGGGACGAACGCTTCTGCATCCGTGGTGCCACCCAGCTTAGGCTGACGGGTGTTGCCGGAGTGCAAAGTCTCCAGACTTTGCTGCAACAATTTCAGTTGTTGCATTCCTTTAACAAAAATTTCCCTGATGAAGCACCAGGGAGAAAAGCCAGCCTCACTTTTTCGGGTACGGGATAACAGTTATGCGCTGAAGGCTAACTGCTAACGTTATACCCTAGCTCTATAACGGGAGCATCCCGGCGCGGGTTACTTGTTTGGTTCCGACATGACGGAAAAACTCCGCCTGCTCAACCACCGTTCGTTCGCCCTGCGGCTCGAAGGTCCATTCGGCGCTGTCGTTTCAGGCAGGACTTTCACCAACCGCCTGCTCTCTGTGCTGTCGTTCAGCGCGTACTCGTCCTGGTCACAGCCTTTTGAATATTTCCGCTGATTATATCCAGAATGGGCCGGGAGTCAAGCCCCGTGTGAACCGTTTTTTTGGCCTAGCGGGTTAGCAAGTCTATCGGAGAGACCCGGCTTTGGCAGTCTGACCACAGCACGAGCAGTATAGCTGGTTCATATGCTGGGTCATTTATACCGGTTAGACCTGTCAGAACAGTTGGACTATAATATGTCCCATGATCGAACTGACCATCCCAGGGCGGGGGCCGTTACGCCTCAAACACTTCGTCGCGGATGTGAATGGCACCCTCTCGGTGGATGGTATTCTAATAGACGGGCTTACCAAACGGATCGCCGCTCTGCGCGACCGGCTGGAAATCCATATGCTCACTGCCGACACCCATGGTCGCCAGACAACCATTGATGAACAACTTAAACTGAAAGCAACCCGCGTTCCGCCGGGGAATGAAGCGATGACAAAAGCAGAGTTTGTCCGGGAGCTTGGCGCGGAGACAGTGGTAGCCGTCGGCCAGGGAGCTAATGACGCAGAGATGTTGAAAGCCGCAGCGCTCGGAATTTGTGTCATGTCGAAGGAAGGTGTTGCAGTAGAGACGCTTATATCTGCCGATGTCCTTGTCCCCGATATTTTTGTCGCTCTTGATCTTCTGGATAAACCATTGCGCATTATTGCGAGTTTGCGGAAATGACCTTTCCGAACGAACCTACCCCAACTTCTGAGCCTCCCGTGCCAGACCCTGAATCGCGCATCAGCGCCCGCGCTCGCCGCCGGCGTGCCCGTCGCACTTTCTTTCCGAAGGATGCGCAAGGCCGGGCCGCCCTCCTGACGTCGCTTGCAAAGCGCGCGTATCCATCCTACGAGCTTTTTGTTTATTCTCTCGTGTGCGGCGCAGTTTTGGGTGTTGGTTACATTTTTGATTCCTATGGCATCTTGCTACTGGGAATTTTATTCGCGCCGTTGATGGTGCCCTGGGTCGGCTTCGTACTTTCCATTATCAGCGGCACCCCACGTTTGTTCGTGCAAACGCTCGCAGGGTTGCTGGTCAGCGCACTGCTGATATTTGGAGCCAGCGCGCTGGCCGGACTGGCTTCCCGCCTGATCCTGCCACATACCTTTAACGCGGCCTTCACCCTCAGCCGCCTGTGGTGGCCCGACCTGATCGTCATGGCTCTGGGGGCAGTCCTGCTGACCGTTTCCTTCGTCCGTTCTGAAAGCAAGCCATATCTACCCAGCGTGGTGGTGGCATATGAATTGTTCATGCCGCTCAGTGCCAGCGGCTTCGGCGTAGGGAATGGTGTCGGCGACCTCTGGCCGCATGGCGCCTTGGCCTTCGTTGTGCATCTGGCCTGGGCTACCATCTTTGGCCTCATTACGCTGGCTGTGCTACGCTTCCGTCCGCTCTCTGGGTTGGGATATGTATTTGCCCTGGGCGTTTTCTCCGCGGTCCTCCTGACCGTGTTCTGGCTGACCAACTCGCCAGCAGCGCAGCCCGCTGAACCGACATCCGAAGCGGCACTGCCAGCCGCCACCCAGACTCTCGAACCGCTTCCTAGCGAGGCTGCCTCCACCACTTCGCCTCCTTCCTCGACCTCGGTCGTGCTGAGGCCAACCGGAAATGAATCCACTCCCGAAGAAATATCTGCAACGACAGATGGAACTATCACACCTGTTCCCTTGACGTTGAATGTGACCCTGCCCGTTACCGAAACGCGCACCAGCACCCCTGAACCTGAGCCAACGCCTATTTACGCGGTTATCCGCGCGAGGGAAGGCGGCGGGGCCTACATCCGCAAAGACCCGGGCGGTAATGTGTTGGCCACTCTTGAGAATGGCGCTATTGTCCAGGTCTTGTCTGGCACACAGGACTTTAACGGCGTATTATGGATCCATGTCCTCGCCACGCGCAATGACATCCGCGTCGAGGGCTGGATCATTCAATCTGTACTCGAAACAGCTACCCCTGTCCCAAACTGGGAACCTTCAGAAACCCCAACCCCAACACCGTAGGGATATTTTTTAGAAATCCCTGCGCATAGGAGAATCCATGCCCATTCATTTTGGCACCGACGGCTGGAGAGCCGTCATATCAGATACCTTCACATATAACAACTTGCGCCTGGTTGCCCAGGCGATTGCCGATGCAGTCGCTTCAGACCACTGGGACAAGTCCGGGAACGGCGGGCAGGTTCCCGATCCGGGCAAGATCGTGGTCGGCTTCGACACGCGTTTTCTGTCTGACCGCTATGCGGTTGAAGTGGCGCGCGTTCTGTCTGCGAACGGATTTACGGTCCTGCTCGCGCAATCGGATTCGCCCACTCCTGCCATCTCGTATGCCGTCAAGCATCACCATGCGATTGCGGCCGTAATGATCACGGCCTCGCATAACGCGCCGCGTTACAACGGTGTGAAGCTCAAAGCGGCCTTTGGCGGCTCAGCCCTGCCGGAGCAGTGTCGCCGCGTGGAAGTATATATCACCGATAACGAACAGCGCGCCCGCGGTCCCAACCTGATGGAGTTCGAGAAGGCGCGTGAACTCGGTTTGATCCAGAAGTTCAATCCATTGCCAGCCTATTTTGAGCACCTGCGCACCTTGATCAATACCGATGTCATTGCCGACGAACCGCAACGGCTGGTGGTCGATTCTATGTATGGTTCCGGTCGCGGTGTCATCAAAGCTTTCTTGCAAGGGACCGGGTGTGAAGTAGCCGAAATCCGCGGTGAAATGAACCCCGGTTTTGGCGGCGTTCATCCCGAACCGATTGCGAAATATCTGGGCCCATTGTTCTCGGCGATCAGCTCAGGAGTGGGCAATTTTGGCCTTTGTACCGATGGCGATGCCGATCGCATCGGCGCAATGGACGAGCGCGGCAACTTCGTCGATCCGCATAAAATCATGGCGCTGTCGCTCAAGTATCTGGTCGAGGTACGCGGCATGAGCGGCTCGGTAGTGCGGACGGTTTCGACGACGCGTATGATCGACCGCCTGGCGAAACGTTATGGCCTGACCGTGCATGAAACACCGGTTGGTTTCAACCACATCGCGGACTATATGATGAGCGAAGATGTCTTGATCGGCGGGGAGGAATCAGGCGGCATTTCGTTCAAGGGGCATATTCCCGAAGGCGACGGCCCAATAATGGGCCTGCTCCTGGTGGAAATGATTGCAGCAGCGAAGAAAACCTTGCACGAAATGGTGTGCGATTTGCTGGCTGACGTAGGACCGGCTTTTTACGAACGTAAAGATTTACGTTTGAGTCGACCGGTGGCCAAGGCGGAGATGACCGATTTTCTCACGAAGCAGGCCCCTGTTGAGATCGGACATGAGAAAGTTATAGAGATCAGCAACCGGGACGGGATCAAATATATCCTGGCTGATGATTCGTGGTTGCTCATCCGTCCATCCGGGACTGAACCGGTGTTACGTGTGTATGGCGAGGGCCGCAGCCAGGAAATGGTCAAAGCCCTGTTGGGATATGGCGAACAGGTAGCAGAGTCTGTCGTTTGATTTACTCTCACTAGTTCGTAGTTGAATGGGATCTTTTCGCGAACTACAAAGTCCTAACCCTAATGAATAGACCCTGAGAGTTATAAGAAGCTTTCAGGGTCTATTCATTTTGTCTTTATCGAGGGTTATTGTGGGGGTGAAGCGCGTAGCCTGCGTGCCAGGAAGATTACGGCTACCAGCACCATCGCTGCGACGACCAACCCCGGTAAACCGAACTCGTCAGCGATCCCAGACTTTGGCAGCGCCGTGGAGGTTAATATGACAGTAGCCGTGGATGCCGCCACTTTTGTTAATCCAGCCGCAACGGTTGCTGTCGCTGGGTCAGGGGTGTTTGTGGCTAACGGCGTATTTGTTGCGGTTGGCTGGGCAACTACCAGAGTGTTGGTTGGAAGGAGTGTTACTGTTGCTTGCGGGGTCTGGGAGAGGTCGAAGGCAACACCTGTGGCGGTCAACGCTTCATTGATCTGAGCGTTCTGGGTGGCTTGGGCGTTTTGTTCACCTGATTGGTTGGCGGCAAGTTGCTGTGGCCGGATGACCAACCAATACCCTGCCAAGCAAGCCAGGGAAAGCAATACGATGCCGCCCAGGATGCCGGCAGCGATCAGGAACGTGCGATTACTCGATTCCTCCGGTGGAGTCTCTTCATCTTCGTAATTCAGATCATCACCTTCGTACATAATACACTCTCCTCATTTTCTTTGCAGCGTAGCCATGTCCGGCTTAGGTTACGTCGACAATATTATCCCACAATTTCCAAGTTTACCAAAGGAACGAGGATTTGTTCCCCGTTTTCCAACTTTACATCGCCAGCAGGAGCGCGCAAGCCGCTGGGCAGGGCTGACAGACCCGGATGCAGTTTTGTCAATGTCCCGATTTCCCCTGCATGTGGCGAGCGTCGCAGGCGCACGGTTTGACCGGTTTCCAGCGTATCCACATCGGTGGGTGGGGGTGGTTCCTGTGAGACCGGCAAAGGGATGATGACTTCAGGCCGCGCGCCAGTATAACGGTTAAAAGCTTCCGCATTTATGGTGACATCGCGTTTAGCGTTGGTCGTCAGCAGCTTGTAAGCTGCGGAATTCATTGGGACTTGCCCGAAACCGTCGATCGCCAGGATCGGGAAACGCAACTGCTGCGCGGCAGGCAACAACCCGGGTGATATGCTGGACAGAATCAGACCGCGTACGGGCAATTCTGCTGCTTGGCGCAAGGTCTCAGCGTCGCGGATGAGTCCGGCCAGGATAATGGAGCCTCGCAGGCTGACGTCCAGGCGCGAAGCGGTGAGTACGTCAGCCGGATTTTCGGTCAGGTTGAAAAGAAGTCCGGTTTCGATGCGGCCGTTGCCCCAGGTTCCCTGGATCAGGGCTCCTACGGTACGGATGAGCGCTCCCCGATTTGGGATGATATGTACGATGGTTCCGGGAATGCCAGCCCTGAGCTGTATCGATGCATCGCCGGTTTCCATCAAGACCTGCCCGCCGCCAACCGCAACCACACGGCCACCACGCGGCGCACGGATGGTGCGCGTCATAACGCCTTTTCCGATGGCAATTTCTGCCCCTTCGGCGACTTTGTCATTTACCTTGACGCGGATCAGGCGGTCGGCGGCGTTTGCGGAGATGTTCAGGCCCCGGGCAACGTCGATCAACAAGTGTTCACGTGACCAGGTGGCCTCCGCAATCACATCGGTGGAGGAAACCTTCTGGTTGAGTTTTGCGATCACATTACCGCTAACGGGTAAAACACGTTCGCGCTCTATGGTTGTCAGAGGCAGGATATGGTTGACAGGCGCAAGCATTTGTTCAGCCTCCCACCGACCAGAGCCACTTTTTGAACAGTTCACGGCGACGTACCGGATCTTCCGGCAGCGTTAGTGGCCTACCGCGCGCATCGATGACCACTCCCATGACTCCACCGGCGACCTGGACCGCTGCGTTGCGACCGGGTCCGTTGCCGATATCAGAGCGTTGTAGCGGTTGCAACGAAAGGCGGGCTGTTTGTCCCATGCCGAGCGGCAATATTTCAAGCCCGCCGAACTTGACTTCTACGTTCGCCTCAGCACCATCTTCATAAGTAAGACGCGCCCGTAACACCGGCAAGCCATAGCTGGCCGAGCTGATGACCGATACGATCGTTCCCAGGCTCATGAATGCGCCTGATTCCAATATCTGTACGGGCATCAACTGGTTGGATTCAGCCGCAGCTCCCAATAACGGAAGCAGGTTGTTTTGGTCCAGAATGATCGAGGTGATCCCTACTGGCTGCAGCGCGTCCAGTAAAAGCAACAAGCTTTGCCCGGGAGTGGGAGCGTCGCTCACTGCGCCTCCCCCAGCCAGGATTGGCTCGAATAGGGGCATCAAATCCTTTTTTACCAGGCGGGCTTCAGGCGGGAAGTTGCGCCTGGCCTCCCGGAGCGCCAGGTACAACATCTGACGAGAGATGGCATGCCCAATAGCATGATCTTCTTTGGTAGCCGGAATGGTGCCCGGATAGAGAGAGCGTTGATATAAATAATCGCGCACAATGCTGGGGGCAATGTCCAGTGGCAGCCAGCGCATGATAGCTTCAAGGTCCGTATATTGCAGCAGACCGGGCAAATTATCGCCTAACCCGAACTGCGGATATACGCCCAGGGTGAGTTTGCCGTTGAAACCAGCAGCAACCACAGCGGCTGTCGTACCGATGTCCACTCCCAGGATGCCTCGGCTTGCGCCGTTCATTTGGCTCAGAAAACGGATGATACGTCCCTCGGCATAAGCTGTGGGCAGGATGCGCCCGCCCGTCCAGGCTGCGAGTTGGTCCACTCCGGGCATTTGCCGTTTGCGCACATCCGAAAAGACTTGCGCCAGTTCGCGGGAGGCGGGCGCCAGATCTTCGGTATCAAGCGAAGGGCGGACGTTGGGGCTGAAGTGCAGGGAAGGCGTCAGCTTTCCCAATGACCCTTTAACAGAATCAGCCAGGCTCTGGTTTCCTGCAAAGAGGATCGCCGGGCGTTTTTCTTCCGGCATCAGGTAACAGGCGAGACCGACCGATTCGATGATTTTTTGTACCGAGCGTGATGCGCCTCCGTCCGTTCCACCGGTCAGGATGATGACATCGGGACGGGCGCGCAAAACGGCATCGATCTGCTCGTCCGGTTTGCGCGGGTCGCTCAAGCCGAAGGTTTCTATGACTTGAAGGTAGGCTGTTTCCGCCAGGCGTTGGGCGCTTTGCATGGAGACCTCGGCCAGCAGACCGACCACGACGGCGCGTAACGTCGGCCCTGCCGAAAGTGTGACCGCAAACGCATCCACCCCGGACCCGTCGCCCTGCACCGGCGTTATAAGCTGGTTATTCTGGTCGAGCAGGGTTTTTCCGGTGACCGCCTGCAGGTTGGAGATGGCCTGATGCACACCCAGCAAAACGTCCTTGTAGGGCGCATCCGCTGTGGATGGCGCCTGCCCGGAAGCGATGAAACGATACTGCCCTTCGACCACATCGAAAAGCACCGCTCGCGTAGATGACGCGCCGACGTTGACAGCCAGCAGGGAACTATCTTCTAGGAGTGAGACAGGCATAAGGTTAGAATCATTGCATCAATTGAAGGAAGAAACTACGAATCGAATCCATACGTTCGATCAAAGCAGTCAGGGCAGCCATGTAAACCCCTGCAAAAAGAACGCCAAAGGTAACGGCAATAAAAACGCGCCCGATCCAGGCCAGGATATTGACCAGGGGGTTACGGCGCACGGTACCGTCTGGTTTTTGGGTTGCTCCAAAATGGAAGTAAGCCAGCGTCCCAACCACACCCAGCAAAATAAACATCCCGTTAAAGAACATGAAAGCTGTATCTACGCCGCTCGTACCAGCCGAACTTAGATCGAATCCGTTGAAGGTAGCGCTGACCTGTGGCAGAAGCGTACCAAGAACCGCGCCGCCGATCGTCACTGCCGCGCCCACGCCCACCAGATAAGCCATCGGCAATTGACCGAGATGGGATAGGCGTGGGAATATTTTGAACAGCAGCAAGAGGCTCCCAAGCAGCGGGAATCCTACACGGATCGCTTGGGTCAGATCTGCAAAGACCACCCCGGAGAGAACAGGTTGGACCAAAGCCGGATAGAGGACTTCTGTACAGGCCACAGCGGCCACATACCCGGCGGCAGCACCTACGAACAGATAGATCGCTATCCGGAAGAGTATATTATCGCCAAAAAGATAGCTCAGAATAAAAATGGTAATAACAAAGCTGGCACCAGCAGTGATAAACTCGAGTAGCTCAGGTGGTAATTGCATCCTATCCCTGCCCCTGTTCTTTGCGAAGCGTCTGCCAGCCAGCGACCAGGCTCCAAAGGGAGCCGATGGTGATCATCACTACTGCCGTCAACAAGCCGAAACCATACGCATCCCAGTAGCGGCGGACCATGCCGGGCCGTCCGCTGTTGGCCTGTTCGATGGGAGCGCTGTTGTCCAGCCCGGTAACCATCCCATCGACCTGGCCCGATCGTACATAAGGCATGATCATCGGTCCGGATTGTGCGCTGGAAACGACCAGGAGCCGGGTTTCGCCGCGGTCGCCCTCAGTCTGCTCGATCCAGATGCGGGCGGTTTCCACATCGTCGGTGAGCAGGATGATGGCTGCGAAATTGGATAGTTCACTGACATCCTGCAAAGCAGGCGTGGTCCATGCGCTTTCTCCGTCGGTGGTAAGTTGTTTTGTAGTGTCAGGATCCTTGGCAAAGGCCTGTACACCCGCTGCGCCACCGGATAAATAGCCCAGGTTGACGAAGTTATCGTTGCGAGCATACTCACGATCGGTTTGAAGGATCTTCATAAAGCGTTCGGCCAACCCTGAGCCCGTCGGTGTGGACGAAATCAGACTCAAGCGCGGCGCCTTGAGCGTCAGCATTTGGTCGAGTAGGGGCGCGGCAGCCGCTTCCAGTTCGCCAGCCCGCGCAGCTTCATAATCAAAGATCAACAGGACCGGCGCATTCGCTGGCAAAGTAGTTTGTACGTAGTCGAGGACAGCTTTGGTCTCAGGACGAACGCTGGTAGAGATTGGATTTATCCTTGTTCCGGAGAAAAATAGCACAGAGACGATTGACAGAAACAAAATTGTAATTGCCAGACGTAGCAATCGTTGTGTAAGCACCACTTTTTGCGTGGTGACCGGTTTGGGGTTGACTTCTTCCGCCAGCATTTTTTCGAGCATGGCAGCATTGGACTGCTGCTCTTCACTGGCCTGGAGTTTGATCGAGTACGCCTTAGGTTTGCTGGAAGGTCTTACTCCCGGCACGGCAGGCAACACGCCGCGTAACCCGGCCAGCGGACCTCGTTCCTCGACCGGCTGTTCTTCGGGTGGCGCTCCTTCTGTTTCCGAGATGACGGATTCAACCGGGCGCATCGCCTGGACCCAACTGGGCAGATCGGCAGGACGCAACTCGTCTTCTTGCGCTTCTGCCGCGGGCAGTGCGGATTCTAATTCGGATACCCCCCCCGCGTCAGATAACCAGTCAGGCATATCCATCGAGAAGATGGCTTCTACATCTTCCTTGGAAATGGGTTTGCCCTCATCGTCTACAAAAGTAGACGCGCCAGTTTCGTCGGCTGGTTCCACAAATTCATCGCTGGGAGAGAAAACTTCCTCTTCCTTTACTACGCTTTCCTCCGAGAGCGATGATAGCCAACCAGGCGTTACACTCTCACCAAATGTTTGAGTCTCTTCCTGGGGAAGGGCCTCGCCGCTCTCTTCTCCGAGGGCTGCCAGCCAATCGGGCAGGTCACCAATCGCAGCAGGCTCCTCAGTTTCCTGTTGAGAAATCTCCTCAGGACCTTCCTTGCCAAGCGCGGTCAACCAATCGGGCATTTCGCCTTCAGCGGCTGGTTGGGCAGTTTCCTGCGGTGAAGCCGACTCAGTCGTTTCTTCGTCTAGAGATGCCAGCCAATCCGTCGTGCTTTTTATCGCAGATTCCGTAGACTGTGGCAGTGCAGCTTCGGCGTTTTCCTCCTCGAACGAAGCCAACCAATCCGTGGTACTCTTGGATGAAGATTGCTCTCTATCCTGTGGAGGCACGGCTTCGCCAGATTCTTCTGCGCCGAGCGAGGCCAACCAGCCGGGCAGGTCACCCTCGCTGACCGGAGTTGTATCCCTGCCTTCCGAAGGCGCGGCAGGTTTTTCGGTATCCAACCACGCAGGCAGGCCAGTATCGGTCTCATGGTCTGCTGCCTCATCTTTATCCTGCAACCAGGCGGGCAACTCGCCCTCATCGCCGAGCTGCGAAGTCCCGCCTTCGGTGAGCGCTGGTTCTTGGCTTCCCAGCCAGGCAGGCAGGCCACTCTCGGTTTGCTCTATTTGTGGCTTATCCGAATCCTGGAGCCAGGCGGGCAGCTCCGTATCGAACGGCCTTTCGCCTTCTGTGGATTCCGCCTGGGGAGCAGAATCTGTTTCGAAATCGGCATCCCACCTGAAATCCGAGCCTGACGCGAAATGCTCTGCTTCTGTTTGCGCCGGTTCGTCCGTGTCCGCCTGTTCTGTTTCCTCGGCGTCCAGGTCAGAGACCCAGCTAGGTAACGCGCTGGCTTCGCTTTCTCGCGCAACGGGAACATCTTCACCCAGCATGCTCCTTAGCGCGTCCATGTCATCTTTGTCTGTGGACGTTTCTTCAAAACCAACCTGTCCGCCCTCGCTACGCAGGCCAGCCAGCCAATCAGGGATTTCTTCATCGCCTCCTGACTGGGATCGCAGACCGGCAAGCAGATCGGCTTTTTCTTCCTGTTGCCCCGCTTCTTTCTCCGCCGGAGGCTGCCCAGTATCCTCGTCAGCGGACTCCCGCGCCTGTTGGCGGATATCGCGCAGCCACTTGGGCAGGACAGATTCCAGCTCGCCGGTATCCATGTCCTTGGGCTCTTCGCCAGGACGAATGGGAGGCTGCGAGCGGCTTAATTCGTCAGTGACGGGTTTCAGGCGCGCTTCACAATACTGGCAAACGTCCAGTTCAGCCGGGTTCGGTTTCCCGCACATGGGGCATTTGATTTCAGCCATCATTTGCCTCCGTACGGACGGTCGATGCCAAACAAAACCCGCAGACCGGTGGTAAGCGCCCCCAGCGCCACGCCGATCAGGATGCCCCGTGCGCCTGCCACTGCGAAGAACTCGGTAATAAACCACTCAACTGCATCAGCCCCAGGCAGCTTGCCGAAAGGCAAGGGAGCCGACACCAAAAGAATAACAATAGCGATCCCCAG
>Ga0105104_10003097_pt1 | contig 11972 bp, 12 predicted proteins | sample PPLLaktember2015_3_FD_87034 | JGI IMG/M metagenome (GOLD analysis project Ga0105104, IMG submission 87034) | Freshwater sediment microbial communities from Prairie Pothole Lake near Jamestown, North Dakota, USA - PPLs Lake P7 Core (6) Depth... | ecosystem: Environmental > Aquatic > Freshwater >...
ATAAAATTTAATCGACATCGGTTAAAAGTTAATCGATGTTTTATAAAATTTAATCGATATCGGTTAAAAATTATGCGATGTTGAATAAAAATGAACCGTTATCGGTTAAATTTAAGCGATGTTGAATAAAAATGAACCGTTATCGGTTAAATTTAAGCGATGTTTGATAAAAATTAACCGTTATCGGTTAAATTTAAGCGATGTCCCCCCATGAATTAAAAAAGAGGGGCCGCAGATTACGCAGATTTTCTCAGATTATTGAGGGAAAAAGTCTCAGTGACCTCTGTGACCTCTGTGGCTAAATTAAAAAAGGGGTCAGTCAACAGTTAAAAAAACCACGGTTCACTTACAATCCCACGGATTCGGCCCTCGTCCATTGTTTTTCTACAGCAATGCCAAAGAATTCCGATATCGAAGGAGTCAGACCATGCCGAATGCGGTGCACAATATTTCGGCTCTGCAATAAACCCCCACGTAGTGGGGTGTCCATAATGTCCATATTCCCTGCTTATTCTAACCTATGCTTGCCAATGGCATGAGAAAGAATTATCAATTATCAATAAACAATTATCAATGAAAACTCCTCCTCCCATCTCTGCGCCCTCCGTGCGCCCCGTGAGATAAATAAAAAAAGCACCAAAACAGGGAAAAATGAAGGGGTGATTTTTTTTATTTTTTTGCTTGAAAATCGATTCCCACTTTGATAGAATGATATCTTGATCTTAAAAAGGCTTGTTCACCCCGGGGTTTGGGGAGGCGTCAAAAGGCAAGCGTGTGGAGGAATTATAAGCATATGAAGTACCAAAGATACGGGAGCTCACAATGCGATTAAAAATGATCTTTCAATTAAAAAAACCGGAGATGGATATCGAATACCGGAGGGTTTTTCTTTCATTGTTAAAAAAATCTTTCCAGGAAGCATCTCCTGGGGTTTATGAGAAATTCTACGGGGACGGCGTTCCAATGAAGCCCTTTGCTTTCGGGGTTTTTTTACCCAAACCGGAATTCAAAGAAAATATGGTTTATTTGAAAACGAACGAGATCACGTTGAATTTTTCTACTTATTATTCCGAATTGGGTATTTATTTTTATAACTCGTGTATTCGGAACCGTCGACTTTTCCAGGCTTACCCGCTTTCGAACGGGAATGAAATGGTTCTCCGGCGGATATCGCTGCAAAGGGAGAAAACCATTAAGGACCGCGAAGCGGTGTTTAAAACGTTATCTCCTTTCCTGGTGCGGCTTCATTACAAAGAAACCAATGAGGATGAGTATTTGACAAAGAAGAACGAGCTCTTTATTGCCCAAGTAGAAGAGAGCATCCGGGTCATGGCGGAGGTCTTGCTTGAGAAGAAAAACCGCGTTGAGCGCGTGGAGTTTATGCCCGTATCTTTCAAGGAGATACCGATAAAGCATTATGGCAGCCTGGTGGAAGGTAATTCAGGGATTTTCAAGTTGACCGGGGACCCTGGAATCCTGGATTTCGTGTATAAAGTAGGAATAGGGTCCAGGCGTTCGGAAGGTTTCGGACTGCTGGATACGGTTTGACCTTTATATCATGGAACGATATATGTTTTTGGAGTTGAAAACAAATCAATTTGAACCGGGGGTTTAAAATGAAGGATATGGATATGACCGAGAACACGATCGATACATCAAATACGGTACGAATCGAAATTAAAGATTGGTTGTACAATGCAGGCATACTTGGTTTTTACAGGATTTTGAAAAATGCTGAAAAAGAGTGCCTGGTCAAAGACAATTATATCGAATGCGACTCTTCTTGTTTCGATGGTTTCGAGGAGGATTTTTTCAAATATTTTATCGATGAATATGGTAAAGATGGGTTATGGCCGAAATTGATCGAGTTTTGCAAGGCGAAAATCAGCCTGGAAAATCCTCAAGCGACCGATGAAGGGAGGATTAAGGAATTCCTGGCGGAGTTTGATAAGGACCTGGATAAAGCCTCTTATCGTTCGGCCTATGCGATCATTTCTAAAGATGAGAATCATATAAAAAACCTTTTGAAGGACATAAAGGATAAATCCGTGGAAAATAGTAAAAAATTGGAACGGATAAAAGAGATTTATTCTTATTTCCAGGAGAATAAAAACATCATCCAGGCTAAATATGTCATCTATACGGCGATTAATTATTATTTGTCCAATATTAGTTTTTTGAACAAACAGCAGGTGAAGAATAATATGTATGAGCTGTTGAAACGGGATTTTGTAGAGCCGGCGGTTCATTTTTTTAAGTCGGAAGCGAAGAAATCGTTCTACGGGAATTGCATGATTTGCAACCGGGTCATCAATAAGAAAGGGGAGGGTTTCGAGGGTTTATCCTGGTTGAAAATGGACCTGGACAGCGCAAGAAAAACGTCGGTATATTGGAATCATACCCCGGATATAATTATTTGCCCGATCTGCAACCTGGTTTTAAGCTGTGTACCGGCTGGTTATGTTACGTACAAGCAGAAGGGTATTTTTATTAACGATAACAGTAACATGGATCGATTAATCGGTATTAATGAGGCGCTTACTTTGAGCATGAAGGAAAGCGATACCGCCAATATGGAATCCCTGGAAGAGAAGACCTATGTGCATATCATCAATATGATCCGGCAGATGCAAGAGGAGCGGAAAACCAGGCAAGAGATCGATAATATCCAGGTGGTGAAATACGATAATGTGACAAAGAGTTATACGTTTAATTTGTTATCAAAGCAGGTGTTGAAGGTTATCGAGAGTTCGAAAAAGGAGTTGGAAATCCTTTCGAAGCTCTACGATGTGTTTTTAGACCGGAAGAATAAGATCAATCTATACGATGAAGTGATCGAGCACATTTACGGCAATAGGGACCTATACCCGTTGGTCGGGTTAATCCTGGGTCTGGCCATTCGAAAAAAGGCCAGGCATGGTCTTGCGGATTTGATTTTCAAAATAAATATGAAATTTATAGGAGGTGACATGTCGGATAAAAAAATACAGGTGATGAAGATGATGGGTTTGAAGCTGAAGAAAGGTTATAGGGAAGAGCAAAACAAAATCCCGGGTATAGCCTACCGGCTTTTGAACAACCTGAAAACAAAAAACATCAATGGGTTTATGGATGTGGCGATCAACTGCCACATGCATATCGGGCTGGAAGTTCCGACATTATTTATCGAGTGTATCGATGATGCCGAGCGTTTCCAGGCGTTTGGGTATGCGTTTTTAATCGGGTTCATGGGGGAAGAATATATCCCCGATTCGAAAGGTGAAAACCAAAAAGAAGCTAAACCATAAGGTTTAGAATGAAAGAAGGAGAATTCAGATGAAAAGCAAAGGTATGACTGTAACCGTGGTTTTTGAAGCAGAGAGCGCCAATTACGGCGAAGGCATCGGGAATGTGACTTCCCTGAAAAAAATCAGCAGGGGAAATGGCCAGAGTTATTCGTATATTTCGCGCCAGGCGCTGCGGTTTAACATAGTAAACCAGATGGTGGAGTTTTCGAAAGATTACCGGTTGACGCCGGTGAGCCATGAAGGTACGATTCAATTTCACCCGGATGCGTCTATTAAGGATTATTTTGAAATCGATTTATTCGGGTACATGAAAACCAAAGGAGGCGAAGGGGCTGCAACACGTTCCGCAGTGGCACGGCTCAGCAACGCGGTTTCTCTTGAGACCTTCAACGGGGATATCGACTTCCTCACCAACAAAGGTTTGTTCGACCGCCTGGGCGATAAAGAAAGAATCAAAGCCGGGGATAAGGATAAAGAGGAAGAAGCGGTGAAGGGCGGGAATATTGCTCAAAGCGAAATCCATAAAAGCTTTTACACCTACACGCTGGCACTGGACCTGGATAAAGTGGGAATCGACGGCGAAGGAGATAAGAAGATCGAGATCGATAATAAAGAAAAATACAACCGGGTCAGCCTTCTTTTAAAAGCGATCAAATTCCTCTACCGGGATATTAAAGGCAGGCGTGAGAATTTAAGCCCGCTGTTTATTATCGGCGGTATCTACGATATCAAGAACCCTTTCTTCATTAATGCCGTCAAGCTGAACGATCATAAATTGGCAGTAAACCGGGTTAAAGCTATTCTTGAAAAAGACTCGGAAATCGAGAATAATACGGTTGCGGCTTACGTGGAAAACACCTTCGATAACGACCGCGAAATCCAGGACCTTAAACCCGTATCCATTAAGGTGTTTTTCGATCACATCGACAGCAAATTAAAAGAATATTACAATGGATAAAGCGATCAAATTAAAAATCTACCAGGACCTGGTGAACTATAAAACCCCCACCAGTTTCCAATTAAGGGAAAGTTACCCCCTTCCCCCGTATTCGACGGTCATCGGTATGATTCACCGCGCGTGCGGTTTCCGAGAATATGTTCCTATGTCCGTCAGTGTCCAGGGTGATTATTTCTCCAAGTCCAATAATTACCAGATTTGCTATTACTTCCATCCTTCCATGAAGTTCGAACCGGAGAGGCACCAGCTTTACGTAGAAAGTGCGGCGCTGAACCGGAAAATCGGTATCGGGCGTGTGCCATCGATCATCGAACTCCTGGTGGATACCCACGTGATCATCCACATCAAAATCATGGATGAAAACCGTTTCGATGAAGTCCTGGAAAAATTAAAAAATCCACCGGATTATGTTTCACTCGGGCGATGGGAAGACCTCGCCTGTTTCGAAGAAGTCAAAACCGTAGATATCCTGGAGAAAGAAGTCGAAGACTTTATTACTTTAAAACATAACTGCTATATCCCTTTCGGTCTCAAAAACATGGGCTCCGTCTCCGGCACCATTTACGATTTGAATGTGACGTACCGCGTGGATAAAAACGGTTTCAGGCGGTGGAATAAACAACGCGTGTTTTATACCCCCAAAGATTCCACCCAATTTTATGCGGGTGAAAGCATAATTATGGACTCCGACGGCGATTTCATTTTTTTCGTGGAGGGTCGCCTGTCCAAAGCCCCCGCATAATTTGTTTTCGACCGCCAGGGGGCTCTTTTCGTGAAAAGTCACCCCCTGGACCCCCGCAAAAGCTTTTAATTATATACTTTATAAAAGTTTGGGAGGTTCGATAATTCATGGAAAATAAACAGTTGGCTAAGTCATATCCCCAGGAAACCATCGCGGAGCATACCGCGTTATTGAAAAAAAATTTAAACCTTTTCAAGAAACTGTACCCCGCCTTGAAATTGGATTGGGAGATACTGGAATTGGCCGTATTGTTTCACGACCTCGGTAAAATCAATTCCAAATTCCAGGACAAATTGTACCGCAAGTTAAAATACCCCCTGTTACCCGATCCCTTTCCCGACCGCGACGAAATCCCCCACGGTAATATCAGCGCCGTTTTCCTGGATAGGAAAAAATTAATGGAACAGTTCGACACCGATGCTTTAAAGATTCTTTACCAATCCGTTTATTATCACCATGCCCGGTTTATACCCGATGATAAGATGGAGTATTTTAAAGAATTTATCGCCGCGGATTTACCCCCGTATATACCCGGTATCCATTGCGACAGTCCTTTTTTTAATCCCAAACCCCTCGTGGATTTTCTCAAGTATATCACCCAGAGAATCGATTACAAAACCGGTAAAGAATTGTTTTACCGGTATGTCATGGTCAAAGGTGTGTTGAACCGTTTGGACTATGCCGCCAGTGCTCATATCCCTGTCGAAGTTCCCAACACCTCCCTGGAACAGAAAACCCTCTCTTTTTTGAAGAGTTACGGGGATTTGAGAGAAATTCAATCCTACTTACTCGCGAACCCGGATAAAAATCATATCGTGGCGGCGTCTACCGGTATCGGGAAAACCGAAGCGGGTCTATTATGGATCGGCAATAACAAAGGTTTTTTTACTCTTCCCCTCCGCGTCAGTATCGATGCCATTTATGACCGCATCAAATACGGCGGCATCGCTTTTCAAGATACCGCCCTTCTCCACTCCGATGCTCTCGCCGTTATGATGAAAAGGGAAGAACCGGCCGATTATTTGGGGGAATATACAAAAGCCCGGCAGTTGTCGAAACCCCTTACAATTACCACCGTGGATCAACTCTTTAAATTTGTTTTCAAAGAGGAGGGTTTCGAATCCGTGCTCGCCACCCTCTCTTTTTCAAAGGTCATTATCGATGAGATTCAAATGTATTCCCCGGCAATTGTGGCGTGTATCCTCGTGGGTTTGAAATACATCGCGGAGGCCGGGGGGAAATTTACCATCCTCACCGCCACGTTCCCCGACGTGCTGCGGTTCTTTTTAAAAAAACTCGGTTTAACTTACGATTATAAAGAGTTTATCCTGGACATGAAGCGTCACAAAACCCGGATAGAGAAGGGAGATATCGAAGACGCGGCAGATGCGATCATCGAAAAAGGAAAAACCTCCAAAGTGCTGGTGATTGTGAACACCGTGAAAAAGGCGCAGGCATTGTTTGAAAAGCTCGGGCATATTCCCGGTAAACATCTTCTTCACAGCCGGTTTATTCGCAGGGACCGGCGGGAGCTTGAAAAAAAAATCCTGGAAACCAGTAAAGGTACCGCTCCGGGTATCTGGGTGACCACTCAAATTGTCGAAGCCAGCCTCGATATCGATTTCGATTATCTTTTTACCGAACTCTCCACCGTGGATGGTTTATTCCAGCGTATGGGCAGATGTTATCGAAAGAGGGAACTCACGGACCCCGATTCTTCGCCCAATGTATTTTTATTCCCCCAGTCCCCTTCAGGCATCGGCTTCGTTATCGACCGTGAACTATTCGAATTATCGAGGCAAGCTTTAACAAAATTTGACGGCCGGGTCATGTCCGAGCTCGATAAACTTGCTGTGATCAAGGATGTGTATTCCATGGACAAAATAAAGGAAACCGGCTATTATAAAGCGATTAAATCTCGAATAAACCTGTTGGAGGCTATCTCGGGTTATGAATTCGATCGAAAGCAGGTAGACGAAAATTTCAGGAATATCAAATCGTATACCGTTATTCCTCTTTCCATTTACAATGCGGAGTTTGAAAATCTTCGTATGTGGATTGAGGAGGTGCGTCAAATGGAATTAACCGGGGGGTCGTTGGCAAGAAAGATGGGGTTATTGGAAAATATCGATGATGTAACCGTGAGTGTGCCGGTTTATTATAAAGACCATATCGTGGAAAAAATCCCGGTTAGCCGTGAAAACAGTTTGCTCATTATCGACCTGGATTATGACAAAACCCGCGGTTTAGCGCAGCCCCGGAAGGGCAGTTCTTCCAATATTTTATAAAAATGGAAAATATACGGATTACCGGTGTCCTGGTCAATTACTTATTCATATGTAAGCGGAAACTGTGGTTTTTTTCCAAGAACATCAAAATGGAAGAAAAGTCCGACCTCGTGGCAATCGGGAAACTCATCGACGAGCACTCCTACAAAAGAGAAGAAAAACACATCGATATCGACGGCACCATCAACATCGATTTTATCGGGGATACGGGTACGGTCCACGAGGTTAAAAAAAGCGGCAAGATGGAAAAAGCGGATATCTACCAGGTTAAATACTACTTGTATTACTTGAAAAAGAGGGGTGTTGAAAATATCGATGGGGTTGTGAATTACCCGAAGCAGCGGGAAAAAGTAAAGGTTAGCCTTTCAGAGAGCGATATGGCTGAAATGGAAACGCTGCTGGCTGAAATACGTGAAATTATCGGGCGAAGTATCCCGACGGCGGTAAGAAAAACCAAAGTGTGTAAGAAGTGTTCATATTTTGAATTGTGTTACATTTAAGGTAAGGATAGGTTTTCGATGAAAAAAAACTATTATATTTTTAATGCCGGGCGGTTGAAGCGGTTTGAGAACTCCTTGCAGTTTATAAAGACAGTGCGTGAAGAGAGCCGGGGAGGAAGGAACCGGTCTGTGGAGGAAGAGAGTTTGCCCGGTCCCGGTGTGACGGGGTCAACGGAAGCGGTTGAAAATACCGGCGATAGGTCGAAACCGGTTTTTGCCGAAAGTGAAGTACCATTGCCTGAAGTAACGACGCTCAGTCCCAGGGAAGAAAAAATACTTTTGCCTATCGAGGATATCGATTCTATTTATGCGTTTGGGGAATTGGATTTCAACACCCGTGTGATGAATTTCTTTTCGCAGAAAGGGATTATCGTTCATTTCTTTAATTATTACGGGTTTTACACCGGTTCTTTTTATCCCAGGGAAACTTTGGTTTCCGGGATGTTGATTACCCGGCAGGTAAAGCATTATGCTTCCAAAAAGAGGCGGGTTCCTATAGCCAGGAAAATACTGGAGGCTGCAGCTCATAATATTTTGCACAATTTAAAGTATTATCAATCGAGGGATAAGGATTTACGGGAGTCGATAGAAAAAATTGAAGCGTACAGCGGGCAATTGGCGGTCCAGGAGAGTATACCGGCTTTAATGGGGATAGAGGGAAATATCCGGGAAGTGTATTACAGGGCTTTCAATATCATTATCGACCAGGATATCCGGTTTGAGAAGCGGGTGAAGCATCCGCCCGACAATGTGATCAACACCCTGATTTCTTTTTGCAACAGCCTCGTTTATACGACTGTGCTTTCGGAGATTTACAAGACCCAGTTGAGCCCCACCGTTAGTTTTCTTCATGAGCCGGGGGATAGGCGTTTCTCGCTCAGTTTGGATATTGCTGAAGTGTTCAAGCCTATTTTGGCGGATCGATTGATTTTCAGCTTATTGAATAAGGATCAGGTCACGGAAAAGAGTTTTGAAAAGGAGTTGAATTATCTTCATTTGAAAGAGGATGCGCGAAAAGTCATCGTGAAGGAGTATGATGAGAAGTTAAAGACCACTGTTCGGCATAAGACGTTGGGGCGAAATGTATCGTACCGGCAGTTAGTGCGGTTGGAGTTGTACAAGTTAATCAAGCATTTGGTGAGCGATAAAGAGTATGAAGGTTTTAAAATTTGGTGGTAAGAATGTATGTGATATTGGTATATGATATCGAGATAAAGGATCATATTGGAAGAAGGGTAATGCGGAAGGTATTTAAGAAATGCCGGGAGTATTTGAATCATGTACAGAATTCGGTATTTGAGGGGGAGTTGAGTTCTGCGCAGGTGATGCAATTGAAGTATACGATTAAGGAACTTATCCGGGATGATAAGGATTCGGTGATTGTGTTTACCAGCAGCCAGGAGGAGTGGTTGGAGAAAGAGATAGTTGGGTTGAATAAGAATGCCTTTTCGAATATTTTGTAGGTGGTGTAGTTATTGTTGGAATAGTGATCTTTGACTGGTTTGTAATTGGAAGGCATGGAGAGAAGGATCGTCGACCCCCTGGTGTTTTTGCATGATTAGGGATCGACGAGAGAAAGTGGCAAAAATCTAACGGTTAGGTATTGAAAAATTGAGGAATGATGGTATAATTGGATTTTGATTTTAATGGGTTTTAATCCCTCCATAATGGAATGTAAATGTCCACTAAATCCTTTATATTTTCCCATGTTTTGAGTTTTAATCCCTCCATAATGGAATGTAAATCAATAGATTCTGCTTCACTTTTCAATCTGATACTCGTTTTAATCCCTCCATAATGGAATGTAAATTGAAATATGAATCGACCTCCCTTCTGCTTCCAGGCGTTTTAATCCCTCCATAATGGAATGTAAATATTTAATTAAACAGGTTGAAAAACTTTCAACGCTTGTTTTAATCCCTCCATAATGGAATGTAAATTTGCTTGCGACCATTTTTCATTTTTTTCAATTTTCAGTTTTAATCCCTCCATAATGGAATGTAAATATGATACAAATGATGAAAGGGAAAAATATCAGGGAAGTTTTAATCCCTCCATAATGGAATGTAAATAAGGCACAGAATGAATAACATAATCAATCTATTTAAGTTTTAATCCCTCCATAATGGAATGTAAATGCGACTGGATTAAATCTACATACGGGAGCATTGACGTTTTAATCCCTCCATAATGGAATGTAAATTTAAAAAATGATTTTTATTGGCGAGGTAGGATTTTGGTTTTAATCCCTCCATAATGGAATGTAAATGATAAACTTGTTGATGCAATTCCGTTCCATCCCGGGTTTTAATCCCTCCATAATGGAATGTAAATTTTCTCCGCTGTCTAATACAAATAAATCGATGTTCCCGTTTTAATCCCTCCATAATGGAATGTAAATTGTTCCGTCGCATTCGGTGTAGTACTGCCCAGGGGGTTTTAATCCCTCCATAGTGGAATGTAAATTCCCATAGACGATTTCCTTTTTCGTCTCGATTTTTAGTTTTAATCCCTCCATAGTGGAATGTAAATCTTGTTTCTAACGACCAATTAAAACACCTACAAAAGTTTTAATCCCTCCATAGTGGAATGTAAATCAATATACCGGTATTCAATACCGAAAAAATCACTTGTTTTAATCCCTCCATAGTGGAATGTAAATAAGTTATGAAAAATAGGATGAATAGGAGGAGAAGGGCCGTTTTAATCCCTCCATAGTGGAATGTAAATCATCTTGCCGTGCATCTTCAAAAAAAACAGAGCCGCGTTTTAATCCCTCCATAGTGGAATGTAAATACGGAATTCTAACCGGATTACGCGAACTCTCTTCCCGTTTTAATCCCTCCATAGTGGAATGTAAATAAAAATCGGTGAAAGCATCTACCGGGTTGCAAGCCCGTTTTAATCCCTCCATAGTGGAATGTAAATGTGATAGAAAACGTTATTAAACATTGCAAAAGACTGTTTTAATCCCTCCATAGTGGAATGTAAATGAGATTAAAGATATTTTCACGGAAGTGATTAAAACCGTTTTAATCCCTCCATAGTGGAATGTAAATTTGCTTTATTGAAGGAGAATTTTCATGAATAAAATAGTTTTAATCCCTCCATAGTGGAATGTAAATATCAATAGCTTCATCCAGGCCGCCAGCGATGCAGAGTTTTAATCCCTCCATAGTGGAATGTAAATAGAATATCACGAAAATCAGTGGTTACCCTGGTTTTAGTTTTAATCCCTCCATAGTGGAATGTAAATGTCAATCCTTCCAACGCGCGCTCGACGGCTTTTAGTTGTTTTAATCCCTCCATAGTGGAATGTAAATGAGAATCGATTTCGAGAGAATGCGAAATTCTGCAACGTTTTAATCCCTCCATAGTGGAATGTAAATAGAACTGCCTCCAGTTGGATTCTCGTATTTTGAAGAGTTTTAATCCCTCCATAGTGGAATGTAAATTCGGAGCCTTTAAGCTGTGTTGTTTTAGCGTTTTTTAGTTTTAATCCCTCCATAGTGGAATGTAAATGTTGAAGAGAGCGATGAGTTTTTCTTGAAAGATACTGTTTTAATCCCTCCATAGTGGAATGTAAATATATCCTCGGAAATAGTATCCCTGCAGCAATGCAAAGTTTTAATCCCTCCATAGTGGAATGTAAATTACATTTTGTATAACTGATTATTAAACCGTATTAGAGTTTTAATCCCTCCATATTGGAATGTAAATTTATAAACAGAAAACGGGTACATTTCAGCTTGAAGGTTTTAATCCCTCCATATTGGAATGTAAATTTTTGGAACCGGAAACGAATCGAATGAGTAGGAACGTTTTAATCCCTCCATATTGGAATGTAAATTCTTTATAATAATATATCGTCTTCGTCATTTTACTCGTTTTAATCCCTCCATATTGGAATGTAAATTTTCAAAAGCATATTCTCGATAGGCGAAATATTTTCGTTTTAATCCCTCCATATTGGAATGTAAATTATACATCTTTTAACACATTTTCAACTTCTTTCCGTAGTTTTAATCCCTCCATAGTGGAATGTAAATATACAATGCGTGGAAACTCCATGAAGAGAATTTTATGTTTTAATCCCTCCATAGTGGAACAGAAAAGAAGAAGTTAGGAGGTTAAGAGGTTAAGAAATTAAGAGGAAGTTGCGGCACTACGTGCCTTTGTTTTAAGTGCCTTCGGCAA
>Ga0105104_10003098_pt1 | contig 11969 bp, 10 predicted proteins | sample PPLLaktember2015_3_FD_87034 | JGI IMG/M metagenome (GOLD analysis project Ga0105104, IMG submission 87034) | Freshwater sediment microbial communities from Prairie Pothole Lake near Jamestown, North Dakota, USA - PPLs Lake P7 Core (6) Depth... | ecosystem: Environmental > Aquatic > Freshwater >...
CTTTGAGAAAGGCCCGACCCTTCAATAACCAAACGACGAGCAGGAAGATCCTCGCGGGATTGCGCCTGATAAAGGTCAGGGCGCATTCAACCAGAGTGTCCGTTCGAACCAGAGTGCCGTCCAAATCGACACAGATCGGCAGCTTCTTCACGGCCGTCTCTGCTTTGCCGATCTCCGGTGGACCAATGACTAGTTCCGACATTACATAACCTCGGCGAGACTCAGCCGGTTCCATTTCTTCCACCTGGCGCCGAAATTCCGTCCCAGCTTTCTGACGCTCAGATAGGAGCGGCCAAGCGCGGAATCGATCGAACGAAAGAGCACCAACCTACGCAGATAGTAGCTGTCGATCCTTTTGAGCAGGTGCCGGGGATCAGCGGGACCGACCTCCCCCATTTCCGTTGTGCAAGCCGCCCGGTAGTGAGCGGAAACGCAATCGCTTGCCACGCGATCAGCAATTCCGTAGGGGTAGGCAAAACTCTCGACGGGGCACCCGATCCTTTGCCCGATGATGTCCTTTGAAACCCTTACCTCTCGATCCAAGGCGTCCTTCGAAGCCCCCGAAAGCGCCTGATGCGTCAAGCTGTGTCCGCCTATCTCGAATCCCTCACGCGCGAGCTGACGGAGATCGCCCCAGCCGAGGAGGGGGAGGTGCGGAACGATCGGCAGCTGGCCGGGCCAGTTGTTATAGGCCCCCGCGTGACCGGCGACGATAAAGACGGTTGCGCTAAAGCCGCATGACTCGAGTACCGGGACCGCATGGAGTTTGAAGTTGTCGTAGCCGTCATCGAAGGTGAGGCCCACGCTGCGTGACAGGTTGTCTTCCCCGGCCTCCCACGCCCGACACAATTCGCGCAGGCTGATGCACCGGTGGCCGCTCCTTTTCAGGAACAGCATTTGTTGTTTGAACGTGGAGGGGGCGGTCGAAATAACTGATCCGCTCTCGTCGATCGAATGGTAGGTGAGGATCAGCATGGTTGGTTTCCCGAACCCCAAAGGGGCCTGTTGGACGCCGGAACATCTCACGCCCGTTTTCTAACTAATGGCTGGGTCATCCAGCAAAAGGTGAACGACAAACCGCTGTACAGGTAGTACAGGTAGTGCATCGGGACGGAGAGCGCGGCAAACGCGACTCCGCGCTTCAGAAGGAAGAACCGATAGAGGTGCTGGTTCAGGAGCAACAGGATGATCAGCAGAAGGGCCTGGACGTATGCGAGCCTAAGCTCCAGCACCAAAAAGGGCGATGCGGCGGTAACCAGGCCGACGAGGCCGGCGCTCAGCCGGTCGGATGATTTCAGGTTCAAATCCCGCGTTATTTCCCGTTGCTCCAACATCAGCCTGGCCCACGGCAGGGCCCTGCAGAAAATGTCCGTCCTGACAATCGAGTAGAACGTCCACTTCTTCAGGTGCTTGACCTGTATGGCCTTCTCAAGGAGGATACGGTAGCCCTGGCGGTGAAGCCGGTATCCCAACTCGATGTCCTCCACGGACGGTTCCTGGTACTTTTTGGCGTCGAAACCGCCCACCGCCCGGAAAGCTGCCTTCCTGACGGCTCCGCAGCCGGCCCAGAACGTGACCGCTTCGGGACTCGAGTTCTGGTGGACGAAGTGGTGGAACAGATTCCGATACTGCGAGAGAAAATCGTTCTCGGCCGGGGCGTCGTCATAAGAACCGAAAACCGCATTAACGGCGGGTTTCTGGAACACCTGCACGATTTTCTCGAGGGTTTCCGGTTTCACCATCACATCCGAATCGAGGAAAAGGAGGAGTTCTCCGTTAGCGACAGCGGCCCCTTGGTTTCGCGCGGCCGCCGGGCCTCCCTGAGACTCCCGGCGCAGGACAGTCGCTCCGTAGCTCTCGGCGATTTCCACCGACCGGTCGGTGGAGGCGTCGTCAACGACGATCAGCTCAAACGACTTGTAGGTGGAGGCCTGAATGGACTGCAAGGATGCTCGAAAATGCTTCTCGGCGTTGTGAACCGGGATAACAATGGAAACGAGCAATCGTTCACTCATGGGATCTCCTCTCAGGCTGAAACCGGAGTCCGGCGGTCGTGCTTCTCGAGCCACGGCACGTGCCCGAATTTCTTAACAGCAACTTCTTCAAGGACATTGAAGTACCGGGCGAAATGTGCGTCGCGGGTCCAGTTCACCAGGAAACCGCGGTAGCCCTTTTCACCCAACTCCCGACGCAAGCCCGGGGATGTGGCGATGTGTTGAATGTGCTGGAGCAGTTCTGCGTCCGTTCGATAGGAAAACCCGCCGCCGGTGTCGTTGACGACTTCGGGTAGTGCGCCGAGATCTCGCACGATCACCGGCGTCTTTCGAGCAAAGGCCTCAATGATGATGATCCCGAACGTCTCGTACGTGACCGAGGGGACCAGGCAAGCCAGTGCGTGGAAGTAAAGCGCACCGAGGTTCTTTTGCGAGACCGGGCCCAGGAACTTGATGCGTGGATTCCCGGCCGTCAGATTCCGCAGGTAGCGCTCATCGGTTCCACCGCCGGCTACCAACAGGTCGGTGTTAACTCCACCCCAAACCTGGATCAAGTTCTGCAGCCCCTTGATACGTTCCAGCCGGCCGACGAACAGGAAATACGGAGCTTCCTGCGGACGGGGCCCGGGATCCTGCCAGTCTCGCTCGGCGCGCTCAATGAAGTACGGCAAGTGGGCTACCGGGAGAGGAAAGCCTCTCTCTGCATGCATTCTCGCCGTGAACCGGCTGGGTGAGACGAACTGATCAACGTGAGCGCAGGCTCGATGAAGCAGTTTTCCGAATCGCCACAGCTGAGGCGGCCGCTTATGAAGCAGAGTGCACCGCAGGCAATCCGGCTTTTCACAAGGTCGCTTGTTGTATTTCCAGAGGACGTGCGTCGGGCAGATCAGCCAGTGTTCATGGGTCATGTACATCTTGACAGGTGTGCCGGCAGGCGGGGACATCTCCAGAACTTTGGGACCGAGCAGGGAGACGTTGTGGTACTGAATAACGTCGTAATCCTTGGCGGACATAATTTCCGCAAGTTGCCCTCTTTTCAGGTACGGTCTGCCCGTCTGCTGGGTGAGGAAAGGCGACAACCATCGGTAACGGCTGCTGAGGGGGTGTACTCGAACGTTCGGGTGCGGATCGAACTGGATCTCCGGTGGCGCGGGATGCAGGAGGTGGTAGGAATCAACACAATGCACGACGTCGACCTGGTGTCCGGAATCCCCCAAGGCGTGGCAGAGCCGGTAGAGGTACATGGCATCCCCGCCAAAGCTGTACGGGGGATAGAAGGTCGTGAGATGCAGGAAATTCATAGGCCGCATGGATTAGCTACAAAGCCGAGAGGAGCTTCTGGCCGCTGCCAATGCGCGTTACAGAGCCGCTTACTTCGCTCCGGGCTGAAGCCCATTCGCTCCGTGCGCGGCTCTGTAACGCGTTCTTCTATTGTCATTCGTGTGTGTGTACGCCGTGGCCGAGGTTAGCGACGGGCGCTTCAGATCCCCTTCCGGCAAGTGAGTTCAGGATTCCGAGCAGCTGGCGAGCGGAGGCCTCCCAGGTCAGACGGGCGGAAGCCGCGAGGGCGGCTGCGCTCATCGAGGCTCTTAGTTCCGCAGATTCGATGACCCTCTCCAGAGCGGATTCCAGTCCTGCTGCATCCGTCGGGTCGATGTAGAGCCCGCCGTCTTCCAACAATTCGGGTATTGGGCTGGCTGTCGTCGCGACGACGGGACATCCGCAAGCGGCCGCCTCGAAGGCGGGAAGGCCGAAGCCCTCCATCAGGGAAGGCAGCACAAGTGTCGTCGCCAGATTGAGCAGCGCAACGGCATCCTCGTCCGGGAGGAAACCCGTGAAAATCAAGAGGTCTTGAACCTGCAGTCGGCGGGCGTGATCCCGAACCGCTTGAAAATGAGTGTGGAAGACATCATTCCGATAGTCTCCGACCATGACGAGCTGCAAATCGCCCCAGTGTTTCCGCGAGGCGAGTCTGGCAACCACGTCAAGGAGCATGAGCAGGTTCTTGTGAGGCGAAAACCCGCCCAAGTACACGATCACCGGCCGGTTGAAGTCGATTCCGAGCGACGCCAGGCGAGCAGTGGGCACCGTATTCGATAGGCGTCGGAAAACGGGGTCACTCGCCTCACCGACCACGTGAATCCGCTGGGCGTCCACCCTGAGGCAGCGGGCGAGCTGTCGGCGCGAATATTCCGACACCGTCGCCAAGGCATCACTCTGCAAGCGTCCGGCTTGCACCTTGATCTTCCAGAAGGCCCGGGCCAGAGGCTTGGGTGTTGTCAGTTGCGGGTAAGTTTCCGCAATCGCGTCGTGGAACATTACGAGCTTGCGGGCTCTTGTGACGACCGGCACATACGAGTAGACGGTCGGAAAGAACAGGACGTCGAACCCGCCGCCCGACAGCGCCCGGCTCATTCTCCACATGTCGCCAAGCGAACGATGCCCGTCTGAGGAAGCGGCGACCGTGGTCGGGCGGACTGCTGTCACCGAACGGAACGTGACATTGTCCGGCAGTTGTTCCGCAGGCGGATCCCCGTCAACAACCAGGGTATACCGGTTGTCATGATCCAACCGGACTAACGCGCGGAGCAGGGAGCGAGCGTGCCGCCCGTAGCCGCGTCGATTAGTCCAGCAGGTAGCATCAATCCCGATGTGCATTGTTACGAAGTAGAACAGAGTAAGGTCCGAACTCGCGAACCGGCCGATAGTTCTCGTGAATGAACGTGTCCAGGTCCGTGGCGCCTATCTGCGGAAGATGCCTGTGGAACTCTGCTTTCGCCTGGTCGAGCTCGCGATCCGCGAAAATCCTCTTAAGAACAATCACCGGGATGTCCCCGGTCCGTAAGTCCTGGATTATGGCCGCTTGTACCTTCGCCGTATCGGTAATCGCCGGATGCATCTCCTGGTAGCGGGTGGCGATGGGCCGGTCGAGGACAAAGTAGGCCATGAGATCGCCGACGATGGCAACATCGTGCCTATGAAGTCCCACGAAGAGCTTTTGAGTAGGCCTGACGTTCTTGGTGACGAAGGCATAGAGGCCTTCCAGGGCCTCTGCTTCCTCGGGGGTGGCCCGGAAACCGGCCACCTTCGGAATGTCCAGACGGACGGTGTGGGTCTTCGCATTCTTCCAAAAGGCGTACAGAGGTTTGGCCGCTAAAGAAGTCGACCAGGTAACAAACAAGAGGAGAAGGATGATCGGGGGGAACATTTTGCGCTGCGCTGCAACTCCGCCTTCGAAGAAGAAAACACGGTACGTGAGCGCTCCCAGTAATGCGCCGTATGCGGAGAGCGTGACGATGTGTGTGTTGATCTGAACGTGTGCGGCCGAATAGTGAAAGAGGAAAGCCACAATAAACGCAACTGCGATGGCCGCTTCCGCCTTTTTTCGGCGGGCGAGAGCTGCCCCCACCCCGAGAACTCCGGTCAGTAGTAGCAAGAACGGAAAAAGGAAATTCAGATAGTGAGACAGCCGGTTGGCGAACATGACCGGCGAAGGATCAAAGACGCCTATGGGTAGGAGATTAGGGTAGCCTTCCGGCCGCGAGAATCGGAAGTCGGTCATCGCAAAGACAACGAGGTCTTGGAGCATCTCAGGACCCGCGACGCGGGCCAGGACAATGACGACAGGCAGACAGACGGCGGCCACGATCAGGATATAGGCTGCCACGTGCTTGATCACCTGGACCAGCCGCTGGCCCGCGGTAAGCCTTTCCCGCAGCGCGATCTCGGTCACCAGGCCAGCCGCGATTGCGCCGGCGGTGTAGAAGCCAACATCGTGCTTGAACAAAATCAGGAGGCCTGTAACAAGCGCACACAAAGCCAGGTGAAGTGTTCTCCGTTCCTGAATGAAGAGGACTAGACAATAGAGAGCGATGAAGATCAGCAAGCTAGCCGGCGGGTAACTACCCAGCCTCTTGAAGTAGCCGGTGTTCCAGAGGGCCAGGCCGAAGATCAGCGATCCGATGGCGGCCAGGCGTGCACATGCGGTGGTACGTCGGAGGAGCGAAAAAAGGGCAGACACAGCAAGCCCGGACACCAGGGCGGCGGCGATCGCTTCTGAGACTAGACGGGCGCCGAGTACACCAAAGACGGCCGCTAAAAGGTAGAAGTGCCCGGGGGCATACATGGTCCAGAAGTCTCGGTACGGCACCTCCCCACCCAGGACCCGCTGTGCGCCTACAGTAGAAACTCCGCCGAAAGGAAGGTCGTAGAATGAGCTGACCAGGAATACAGCAGTAGAGGCGCAAAACAAGGCCACCTGCAGAAGTACTGCCCCCCGAGACGTAAGCAGGTCGACAGCGAGGCGGTTGCTCCCCGCGATTGAAGGTTGGCTCATTCCGTGTTGCTCAGCCTTTTAGACTCATCGATTTGCCGATGTGGCCAGATTGGACACGTCATGCCTCTCGAGGCGCTCGGCTTCGGAATCCGCTGGAACCTGGCCGGCGCGCTCTCCAGAGCTCCGATCTGATGACACCTCGGAACGCCGGCTCTTCAGTAAGGTATTGGCGTTGTTCACGTACTCTCGCCGTGCTGCACTGCGGCCGGCCAGCAGGTTGTAGTAGAGGATGTACCAGAACGCGGCCAGGCCGTCGCGGATTTGGATCTTCTTGCCTTCCTCGTAGGTCCGTCCGTGGTAAGAGATAGGTACCTCGTAGATTCTGGCGCGGGTCTTGCTCACCATCGCGGTGATCTCGACTTCCATCCCAAATCCGGAGCTCGACAGAGGGAGAGTCTTGATCAACTCGGAGCGGAAGGCCTTATAACAGTTCTCGATGTCGGTCATGTTGACGTTCGTGAGGAGATTCGACAAGAGGGTCAAGCCCTTATTCGCCAGGAAATGGTAGAAGTACAGGACTCGTGACCCGCGTCTGACCAGGAACCGACTGCCGTAAACCACGTCTGCCTTGTTTTCGAGGATCGGGCGGATGACGTGCTCGATGTCGTCCGGGTCATATTCCAGATCGGCATCCTGGAAAATCGTGATTTCCCCCGCAACTTCGCGAAGCCCCCGGCTTACCGCGGCGGTCTTACCCTGGTTTTCCGGCTGCCTGATAAGGTGGACGTTCGGTAGCGCAAGCTCGAGAATCTTCTCCACCGTGGAATCGCTGGATCCGTCGTCCACGACCAGCACCTCTTTCACCACGCTCAATCGACTGACCTTCCGTAGAACTGTCTGAATAGTCGCGGCTTCGTTGAAGACGGGGATGATCACAGAAAGCACGGGTCGCACATTGGTGCCTGGTGTTGATTCATTCATCACTGACCTTCACTTGTTAAACTTGACTGTTGCACGGGTGCCGGGTTGACTTCGATGACTGACAATAGCGGGACTCCCATCCGAGACACGGTATGAAGGACCCGTCCCGTCTCCTTCTTGTCGCAGCCCCACCTCGCCGTAGCTAAGAAAATGTCGGGTCTGGCCGTTATGGAACCCTCGTGATAGCTCCCGACGAAGTCAAAGCGGTCTTCAGGCAGGAAATAGGAGGTTGAGACGGGGTGCAGGCAGCTCGCGACCTTCGGTCTCTGGCCCGGTTTTACCGCATAATTTGCAGTCAACCATTCCACACCCTCTTTGTAGCTCGCGCCCCAGTAATCAGTCTCGAAGTGGTGGGCCGCAGTCTTTAAGCCGCCCGCGAAAAGGCGATTGAAGAAGATGTACTGGTAAGGATGAAGCCGCACCATGTCTACCCCAGTCAAGACCATGCTTCCGACGCAAACGGCGATAACGGCGATTCGAAACCGGGGTCCCCCCTGCTTCAAAATCTGGACGAACGCCAAAGCTGCCAGTGCGGAAAGGCCGGGCAAGACGAAAAGAAAATGCCGGATGCCGTCATATTCCGGAGGGGTCGTCAATGCGGAGTACAGGAGCGGAACCACACAAACAACCAGGGTTATGACAGGGCCGATATCTGTTTGCATCCATGTTCGAATTCCACGCCGTAGCGTCACTAGCGTGAGGAGGATCAAACCCAAGCCGAGGCCGAAAAGCGTGAATTCCGGGAGCGTGATCAGAAACCATTTGGGCAGGTAGTACCAGGGCAAATCCTTGTTTGACAAAACGACGCCGTCGAACAGGACTTGGATTTCGTACTCGAAATGGGTTGCCCACCATAGGCCTTTGGCAGGTTGGTAAAAGGGCCGCGCCTGCGCCGCCGGCCACCAGGCGAGCATCATCAGATAGGCTGTCAGGCAGACGCCACCAAAAACGAGAGCGAGCTTGGGCAGATGCGAAGACAGAACTTGCCGGAGCCCCTCTCCGGACAACAGCCACCGTTGCAGGATCCACAGGAACAGGCCTGCGCCAACACAAGCGATCAGTATCACGGCGCCCGTCCGTATTCCAAGCGCCAGGCCGATTACGGCGCCCAGTTTAAGAACCACAGCCTTCGATATGCCCGGTAGGGAGCGCAAGAGCTGGACCAGGTAGAGAATGGAGAAAGCGGTCAACGTGGCCATGGGCACGTCCGACATGTTGTTGAACATGTCCCCGTAGAAGCGCGGCGTGAAGACCAGGATGAGTGCGGCCAGAAGGCCGACGAATCGGCCGCCCAACAGGGTACCCAGCTTGTAGACACCAACAAGCCCGAGGAGTCCGAAAAAGGCAAGGAAGAGGTGAACCCCCTCGAAACGCCCGATCGGGCTCAAAGCGCCGGCCATGTAAGCAAGAGCGGCGGTGAAACCGCCTTGCAGAGAAACAACCCAGAATTGAAGGGCGTTGGTGTCGTTGAAACCACTCAAATACCAGTCGACGACGTACTTTCCGTAGGTCAGGCGCCAGTCCTCGTCATAAGTCACGCCGTAGTCGAGAAAAGTGAACGCCACCAGAACAGAGCACGCGACCAGGAGGGCAGCTGCAAGGTAGGCCCAGCGGCGATCAGACCAGAAGGCCTCTTCTTTCCAAAATCCGGGCAGCCTCATAAAGGTAAAGCTGATCTTTGTGAGTTGTGAGTTTGTTGTTTGTGGAATGTTGAACTTACCGCGGCGCACAGAGGCCGCGCGCCTTCTCGGCTCCGTTTGTAGTTCCGCCTTCAGGCGGGCTTTAAATCTTAGATTTTGCTAAATTTATCCGCTTCTTAACTGCCCGCCTAAAGGCGGAACTACGAACAGAAGACCCTTTGTCAACACCCTCGCTCCGTGCGCGGTTCGGTAACGCGTTTCGAGCCCGCCGGGCATAACGCGCCTCCAACCTCATGCCTTCTTTTCACTACACCGCCTGCAGGCTCCGGGTGACTGCGGCCGGTTCGGCAGGTAGCTGAGACAAGAAGTAGTCTCGATACCAGTCGAGGGTCTCTCCAATACCCTCTTCGAGCCGGTATCGAGACTTCCAGCCGAGCATCCTCTTGGCTTTCTGGCAGTCCAGATACTGTTCGGGGATTTCATTCTTAGCCTCGTTCAGGATCTTCGGAGTCAGGTGGCTGCACCCGGCAGCTTTCAAAATGACGTCAACGACTTCGAGCACGGACATCGGGGTCTCGGTGCTGAAGTTGAAGGCCTGGCCGGCGAAGCGATCGTCAGGAAGCCGTTCGGCGAGAGCCAGGTAAGCATGGACGGCATCCTTGACAAAGAAGTAGTCCCGGACGAACTTTCCGTCACTCCGTATCACCGGGGGCTCGTCACGCAGGGCAGCGCGGATGGTGCCCGGAATGAGCCGGTTGAAGTTGAGATCGCCGCCGCCGTACAGGTTTCCACAACGGGTGACCGCAACGGGCGTCCGGAACGTTTTGTGGTACGAGAGGGCAATCAAATCTGCACAGACTTTCGAAACGTCGTAAGGGAAAGTCCCTAGCAGGGGCGCCTCCTCGGTGTAGGGGAGGACGGTATGGGTCCCGTACGCCTTGTCGCTCGAAGCAACGATGACACGCTCAATGAGCTTTGGGCAGAGCCGGCAAGCTTCGAGCAGGTTCCAGGTTCCCCGCGTGTTCGATTCGAATGTCGAAAGGGGAGATCGGGAGGCAGTGCCGACGATTGTCTGGGCCCCGAGGTGGAAAACCGAATCGACCTCGTACTCATTGATAATCCTGAGGAGAAGCGGGTGATCCTCAAGCTGCCCGCCGACGTAGTTAACCCTGTCCAGGGCGCCTGACGAAATCAGCTTGCTCCTCGGCACCCAGTCGCGAATCAGGCAGACAACCGTCGCCCCTCGCGCCAGCAACTCCTCCACCATCCAAGAACCGAGCAGCCCCGTTGCGCCGGTTACAAAGACGTGCCGGCCGTTCCAGAAACCAACTCCGGTGCCTTCCATAGTGCTTCTCCATTCGCCCAAAGCGATTCAAGCAGTTGCTTGTCCCGCAGAGTGGCCATCGGATGCCAGAAATCGTGGTGTCGGTAGGCTGCCAATTGGCCATTGCGGGCCAATCGCTCCAGCGGTTCCCGTTCCAGAATAGTGGCGTCATTCTTGAGGTAGTTGAATATCCCCGGTTCAAAGACGAAGAACCCTCCGTTGATCCAGCCCTCGCCGGCCTGGGGCTTTTCGGAAAATTCCACCACGGAGTCCCCTTCCAGGTGGAGCGCCCCAAATCGAGAGGGTGGACGAACCGCCGTCACGGTCGCGATTTTCCGGTGCTTGCGGTGAAACTCGAGGAGGGAGCAGATATCGATATTCCCGACTCCGTCACCGTAAGTCACCATGAACGTCTCGTTTTGCAGCCAGTCCTTCAGCCGGAGCACTCGGCCTCCTGTCTGCGTGTCCATCCCGGTATCGATCACCCCAACTCTCCAGTCCACCCCGTTGCCATTCAGAACCTGTCGGGAGCCATCCCGCAGATTCACGAAATAGTCGCTGTGGTGAATGAAGTAGTCGTGGAAGTACGCCTTGATGATCTCGCCTTTGTATCCGCACGCGATCAGGAAGTCCGAGAAGCCGTAGTTGGCGTACAACTGCATGATGTGCCAAATGATCGGCTTTCCGCCGATCTCGACCATGGGTTTCGGCCGCGTCTGGGTCTCTTCAGCCAGCCGCGTACCACGTCCTCCGGCAAGAATGACTACTTTCATAGTTACACGATCCTTGGTTCAGGGACGGGGATGATGAATCGCCCGCCCCGGCTTCGGAACTCATCCTGCTGCTTGATAATTTCTTCTGCGAAATTCCAAGCCAGGATCAGAACAAAATCGGGCTGTTTTTCGAGAAGGGCCGAGACCGGGAGCACGGGGATGTGCATTCCGGGAGTGTAATGACCTACCTTCAGGGGATTCTTGTCCACGCAGTAGGGCAATAGTCTGGTGTCAATGCCGCAATAATTCGTGAGCGTGCTGCCTTTTGCCGGCGCACCGTACCCGGCGATGCTCTTCTTCTCCTGGTGAAGCTCGTGGAGGAGACTCCGGACCGCAGCCCGGTTTCTTTCTACCTTGCGAGCGAAGTCCTCGAACGTGTCCAGGCAGGTTAGGCCGCCTTGCGTTTCCTCGGCGCACAAACGGAGTGCATCTTGCGAGTGGGTCCGGCACCCGTTGCGGGGTGTGCCGTAAACCCGAAGAGAGCCGCCATGCACGGGGATCCTGTCAATGCGGGCTATGACGAGGCCCACGCTATCAAAAAGTCGCAGCAGGGCACTCGCTGAGAAGTAGCACAGGTGCTCATGGTAGATGGTGTCGTATTCGAGTTTGTCGATCATCTCCCTGAGGTAGGGAACCTCTATGACGACAAAACCGTCATCACCAACCAACTGCCGGCAGCCGAGCAGGAAATCCCTGGGCTCATCAACATGGGCAAGAACGTTATTGCCGATGACCAGCTTTGCGGGGCCACGGGCTCTGACGACTTTCTCGGCCAGGGCGGAGTCGAAGAATTCGTTCAGAGTCTCGATCCCTTGGGAAGATGCGATGCGGGCGATATTGGTGGCCGGCTCGATTCCAAGAGTCGTGACGCCGTAAGACTTGAAGCAACTCAGGAGACTCCCGTCGTTGCTCGCCACTTCGACGACCAACTGATTGGGCTCGAGCGCTGCCGTTTCGGCCACAGTACGGGCAAACTCCAGA
>Ga0105104_10003099_pt1 | contig 11969 bp, 11 predicted proteins | sample PPLLaktember2015_3_FD_87034 | JGI IMG/M metagenome (GOLD analysis project Ga0105104, IMG submission 87034) | Freshwater sediment microbial communities from Prairie Pothole Lake near Jamestown, North Dakota, USA - PPLs Lake P7 Core (6) Depth... | ecosystem: Environmental > Aquatic > Freshwater >...
ACTTCAACTGGGCGCACAACGCTGCGGACGTGACCTCGGTCCGGAGCGAGACGTTCTCGCCCTGAGGACGCGCTGCCGCGGCGGACAGACGCGCCTCCGCCGCGGTGAGCCGGGGGACCGAGAGGCCCGGCGCGGCGCCGCGTCCGTCGCATTGGGCGCCTCGTTGGCGTGAGCCGCGCCTGAGACCATCAACAGGGTCGGCCTTGCACGTGGCCGGGACCTGGCGTGACCCGCGGAACACGACCTGCGGCACCCCGCCGCAGGCATCCCGCCGCCCGGTCGGGGTAGAAGCCCGAAGCAAGACCTGCCATGCAGCCCGTCGACGTCTCCTGGCTGGTCCGGCTCCGCTGGGCCGCCGCTGTCCTGTTCCTCCTCCTCGCCCTGGCGGCCCGGTCGGTGTTCCACATCCCGGTTCCCCCGCTCGCGCTGGGCCTGGTGTGGGGCCTTCAGATCCTGAGCAATGTGGCCCTCGGGCTCCGGGTCCGCACCCACCGCACGGTCCGCACCACCACCGTCGCCGCGCTCATGGCGCTGGACACGGTCCTCCTCACCGTCCTGCTCGCGCTGAGCGGCGGCCCGAGTAACCCGTTCAGCGTGCTCTTTCTGGTGGACGTGGCCCTGGGCGCGGTCGTCCTCACCTCGGCCCTCACCTGGGCTCTGCTCGGGCTGGCCCTCCTCTGCTTCGGCGCGCTGTTCCTCCCCATGCCCTGGAGCCCGGGCGCCAGCCTCGGCCACGCCGAGCTGATGGAGCTCCACCTGCGAGGGATGTGGGTCGCCTTCGCGCTCGCCGGCTGCACGCTGGTGGCCTTCGTGCTCCGCGTCCGCCGGGCGCTCGCCGAGCGGGAGGCGGAGCTCTCTCGCGAGCGGGAGCGAGCCCAGCGGCGCGACCGGCTGGCCTCGCTGGCCACGCTCGCCGCCGGCACCGCGCACGCGCTCGGCTCGCCCCTGTCCACGATCGCCGTCGCCGCTCACGCGCTGGAGCGGCGCCTCCGCTCGATTGCCGAGGCCGCCGAGGACGCCCGGCTCATTCGCGAGCAGGTGGATCGCTGCCGCGAGGCGCTGGCCCGCATGTCCACCGAGTCGGGCCAGGCCCCCGGCGAGATGCTCCAGTCCCGGCCGGTGTCGCTCCTCCTCGACGAGGCGCTGGAGGGGCTCCCGGAGCCGGAGCGGGTCCGCATCGAGCTGGAGGAGGGAGTGCGCGAGGCCACTGCCGCGCTCCCGGTGCGCGCGGTGGGCCAGAGCGTCCAGGCGCTGGTCCGCAACGCCCTGCAGGCCTCGCCCGCCGGACGACCGGTGCTCCTGCGCCTCGGACTCGACGGGGACCGGCTCCGCGTGGAGGTCGAGGACCAGGGGGAGGGCATGGCGCCCGAGGTGCTGGCTCGAGCCGGCGAGCCCTTCTTCAGCACCCGCGGCTCGGGCCACGGGCTCGGGCTGGGGCTCTTCGTGGCGCGGAGCCTCGCCGAGCAGCTCGGCGGTGACCTGCGCCTGGTCTCGGCGCCGGCCCGGGGCACGCGTGCCTGCCTCGTCGTCCCACTGGTGCCAGCGTCGTGAGCTCGCTCTCCATCCTGCTGGTGGACGACGACGAGAACTTTCGCGAGCGGATGGCCCGCGCGCTCCGCGACCGCGGGCACGAGGTGCGCACTGCCGCGGGCCCGAGCGAGGCACTCCGTCTGGCCGGCGAGGACTCGCCCGAGTGCGCCGTGGTGGACCTCCGCATGCCGGGAGGGAGCGGCCTGGACGTCGTCTCGGCGCTGAAGACCCTCGACCCCACCACCGCCATCGTGGTGCTCACCGGGTACGGGAGCATCGCCACGGCGCTGGAGGCAGTGCGCCGCGGAGCCCTCCACTACCTCCAGAAGCCGGTGGACGCCGACGAGCTGCTCGCCGCCTTCGCCCGCGAGGGGCTGCTTCCTCCCCACCAGCTCCCGGAGGAGCCCGTGGCGCCATCGCTCGCCCGCGCCGAGTGGGAGCACATCCAGCGCGTGCTCACCGATGCCGGCGGCAACGTCTCCGAGGCCGCGCGGCGGCTCGGGCTGCACCGGAAGTCGCTCCAGCGGAAGCTGCAGAAGCATCCGCCCCGGCGGTGATCAACGCCGAAACCACTTGGATCGATCCGTCCCTCGCTTGCGATCATCCTGTCGATCCAAGTGGTCTCGCCGTTAGTTCAGCACGTACTGCAGGCTGGCGGAGGCGGTGACCCCCACCGTCTGCTGGCCAAAGAGGTGGGTCGCGAACGGGATCTGCACCTGCGCCAGCAGCCAGATGGGCCCGGTGACGTTCCAGGCGAAGCCCGGCACCGCGGAGACCACGAGGCCGCCGGTGTTCTCCTGGAGCACCCCCTCCGAGCGGTCCCGCCCGGCGTAGCGCCCGTCGACGCCAACCTGGAGCGCAACGGGCTCGACCACCCGGAAGCGCAGCTGCGCGCTCCACAGCACCGCGTCGCCGTAGCGGTACCCGAAGCTGTTGGTGGTCCGGAACCGTCCGGTGACCGAGAGGAAGAAGTTCCACGGGTCCTGGTGGAACGCGTACAGCGCCCCGACGTAAGGTCCCCACGCACCGGTGCCGAGCTGCGCGTGCTGGTCGATGCGCTCGCCGTCGGCCGTCGTCCGGTCGTCCGCCCCGGTGGGGAACGACGTTCCCGCGGTGAGCGCGAGGTTCTGCCGCCGCTGGGCCTGGATGCTGGTCGCGTCCCAGAGGAAGACGCGGACCCCGAGGTCTAGATCGCCGAGGCCCATCGGCACGGCCGTCTCCGCGTGCTCGACGGGCGTCGCGGAGAGTGCCCAGTCCTTCCGGACCAGCGGGACCTGGAGGACGAGGTTCACCCGCGAGAACGGGCTGTAAACGACCACCGGGCGCAGCGTCATCTGGGTGAGCGACTCGGTCCGGTCCGGCTCCTCGTCGCTCCGGGCGGTGGCTGTCAGGTACTCGTACTCGAGCGCGAAGCGCAGGGTGTTCGCCACCGGCATCGAGTCGCCGGCGAGGACCAGCGGGTCGCCGCAGCCGCAGATCGAGCAAGCGCGCGCCACCGACGGCGGGACGAGGACCACCGAGGCGAGGACCAGCGCGATGAACCGGAGCATGCGCCGGCGGATCTACCGCTCGGGAAGCGCTCTGCCCTGCGGCAAAGCGCCGCACGACGCGGACCGCGCCCATCGGCTGGGGCGAGCAATTTCCGCGCGCCCCGGTCCGGGTCACTCAGCGCTGGTGCCGGCCGAGCACCCGCAGCACCACGCCGACCAGGTCCACCGAGTCGACGGGCCGCGTCAACTCGGCGTCGTACCCCTCGCGGCGCGCCCGGACACGCTCGGCCGGCCGGGAAGCGTCCACCAGGGCCACGGCGCGGAGCCCCATCCCCGCCTCGCGCCGGACCTGCGCCAGCAGCCCCCGGGTCGGGTCGCCGAAGGCCATCTGGCCGCTCACCAGCACGTCGGGACGGGCGGAGCGCGCATGAGAGAGCGCCTGTCCAGGCTCGGACACGTCCACGTCCGCGCCCGACCGCGCGAGCGCGGTGGCCATCAGCTGACCGGCGGTCCGCTCCTCGGGCACGATGAGCACCCGCACCCCCGCGAGCGGCAGCTGCGCCGACGCCCCGACCGCCGCGGCCACCGGCACACCCTCCGGCACCGGCGCCGGGATGAGGAGGCTGAAGGTGGTGCCCTCTCCATTCCTGCTCTCCGCGGTGAGGTGTCCCCCATGAAGCGCCGCGAGCCGGCGAGCGATGGACAGGCCCAGCCCGAGTCCGCTCCCGCGCTGCTCGTTTCCCTCGCCCTTCCAGAACGGCTCGAAGACGTGCGGCAACGCCTCGGCGGGGATGCCCGGACCACTGTCGCTCACCTGCAGGATCACCGCTCCGTCCCCGCGCCGCATGCGCACCACGACGGGTGAGCCGGGCGGCGAGTACTTCAGCGCGTTGGAGAGGAGGTTCCACATCACCTGGGTCAGCCGTCCCGGGTCGCCATAGAGCGGCGGCAGGTCAGTCGCCGCCTCGACGTCGAGATAGACCTCCCGGTCCTCCGCCTCGGGCTGCACCGTCTCCACCGCGTCGCGGAGCACCGCGCCGGCATTCACCCACTCGCGTCTGAGGACCAGCTTCCCCCGGGCCATCCGCTCGGCGTCGAGGAGGTCGTCGACGAGCCGGGCCTGGGCCCGCGCGTTGCGGAGAATGGCCGTGATCGCCCGCTCCACCGTGTCGGGATCCGAGCGACGGGCCTGGAGCGAGCGGGCCCAGCCGAGGATCGCCGTGAGCGGGGTCTTGAGATCGTGCGCCACCGCCGCGACGGCGAGGTTGCCCCGGAGCGCGCCTTCGGCCTGATCGCGCGCGGCCTGGGCGTCCGCCAGCTCCTCCAGCTGCGCCCGCTCGGTCATCCGTCGGGTGGTGACGTCCAGCACCAGGGCGCTCAGCCCACGTGCCCGGCCTGCCGGGTCCACCATCGGCCGGCCGTACCACGCGTGCCAGCGCAGCGCGCCGTCCAGATGAATGCACGGGTACTCGAAGTCGTGGGTTCCGCGGTCCGAGAGGGCGCGCCAGAGCGTGTTCCACACCCGCTCTCGCTCCTCGGCCTGGACATGCTCCAGGAAGGCATCGACGGTGCGAGGCACGGTGCCAAACAGCGACTCGGCTCGATCGGACCAGCTGAAGCGGCCGCTCTGGAAGTCGTACTCGCAGCTGGCGAACACCGCCGCGGTCGGCAGCGGGCCCGTCTCGATGCGCTCGCTGTCCGACGGGTTCACCGGAAAAGCACCTCGTGGCTGGAACACAGGCGCCGGCCAGCGAACAACACCACGCGTGAACCTTTGGCGGCTGGCGCGATGCCGCCTGCTCGACCCTACCCCGTGGCTCGCGCGACGCGCCATGGCGGGTCCCACACGCCCCGTCTGGGTGGGCGCACGAGTCCCATCACCCGGAGGCAAGTCCGGCCGACCTCACCACTGGCTCCTTGGCCTTCCGCGCCTTTACGAGGACTTCGGCTTTTCCAGGATCACCTCGACCCGGCGGTTCTTGGCCCGACCGGCGGAGGTCTTGTTGTCGGCGACCGGCCGGTCCTGGCCCGCGCCCACCGCGCGGATCTGATCGGCCGGGATGCCGCCGTCGATCAGGTACTTCCGCACGGTCTCCGCCCGGGCCTGGCTGAGCGTCATGTTCGTCTCGGGCCTGCCGGTGCTGTCGGTGTGGCCCTCGACGAGGATGGTGCGCGTCGTGCCCTTGAGTGCCTCGGCCACGATCTTCAGCCGGTCGATGGCCACCTTCTGCAGATCCGCCTTCCCCGTCTTGAAGGGGATGCCACCGGCCAGGGTGATGATCGTGCCGCGCTCATCCTCCTTCACGTCGGCGAACTTCTGCATCCGCAGGCGGGCCGCCGCGGCCTCGTTGGCCGCGCGCTCCGCCTCGGCGCGGGCCGCGGCGTCATTGGCCAGCGCGCCCTTCTCGTCCCATTCCTTCTGGAGCACGGCCAGCTCCTCCTCCTTGGCCGTTCGGTCCGCGCCGGACTTCGCCGCGGCGACGGTGCCGTCCGCGATCTCGGCCTTGTACAGGGCCTCCGTGGCCAGGTCACGCTCGCGTGACGGGTCCTTGCCGCGCTCGAACGAGGCCTGCGCGTCCTGCGCCGACTGCGCAGCGCCGATCGACTTCTTCGCGTCGTCGAACTCCTTGGGGAACTGCTTCGGATCGCCGGTCTTGGTCGCGTGGGCGTAGGTGTCCTTCGCCTTCGCCAGGTCGGGGTAGGTGAAGGGCGCGGAGCAACCGGCGGTGGCGAGGGCCAGGGCAACGGTGAGCTTGATGGGTCGCATGGGGGTCCCTTTCACTTGCCGAGCTTCGTCCGGAGGTCGGCGATCTTCGCGTCGAGCTCCTTGATCTTGGCCTGGTTCGTCGCGTCGGTGGCCTTCACCTTCGCGTCGTCGGCGGCGCCGCTCGCCAGCGTGAGCTGCTGGACCGCCTCCGCATTGTCGCCGTTCTTGATCAGTCCCTGGGCGCTGGCCAGGTACTTCTCGGCCTTGGCCAGCAGCTCGCTGGAGGCCGGGAAGTTCGCCGCGCCCGCGCCCTTCGCGGCCTCGATGGCGGAGGTGGCGGCCTTCAGCTTCGGAGCAGGGTCCACGGTGGAGCAGGCCACGGCGGCCGCCCCCAACGCGATCACGGCAACGATTCGACGCATGGGGAACTCCTCGAAACGGCGGGTTGTGCGTGCCCGGAGCGGCGCCCCGCTTACTGGAACCGACGTCATCCCGGGTGACGGTTGTGAAACGACGACGGTTGCTGTTGCACCGATCGGTTCAGGCATCGCTCGTGCAGAACTTGCAGCGGGTGGCGGCGGTGGGGACCGCCTCGGTACATCGCGGGCAGTTCTTCGTCGGCGCAGGGGGCGGCGTCTTGAGCAGGGCCCTGGTGAGGAAGAACACCACCAGGGCGATGATGAGAAAGTCCACCATCCGCCCGAGCAGATCCCCGTACTTGATGGCGTTGGTCACCTTCCCGGCCGCATCGTGCGCGAGCGGGACCTCCAGGCTCCGCCACTCCCCGCCCGGAAGCAGGATCCCGACCATGGGCATGATCAGGTCGTCCACGATCGCGCTGACGACCTTCCCCACCGCGGCCCCGATGACCACAGCCACTGCCAGCGCCAGAGCGTTCTGCTTCAGCAAGAACTCGCGGAAGTCCTTCGCCAGGCTCATCGCGGCTTCCCCTCCGGTGACGCGACGCTCCGTCCTGCCCTTGTCTCGACGGAAACGCAACAGGAACCGTACCTAGGGCCATTGACCATTGGTCTCACTGTTCGCAAGGTCGTAAACGGCGTTCTGAAAGGAGGGAGGCGGCCATGCCCGACGACGAGCCGGACTTCTCCGACGTGCAGGGGGGCAGCTCGAGCATCTCGACCGATCAGCAAGTGGACCGGACCTACACGGTCCGCCCCGGGGACAGCCTGAGCAAGATTGCCAAGGCATTGATGGGCGACGCCAAGAAGTGGCGCGTCCTGTACGAGGCGAACAAGGACGTGGTGGGCAGCAACCCCGACCTCATCCACCCCGGCCAGGTCCTGAAGATTCCCAAGGCCTGAGCCCCGGGAATCTCACCCGTCACACGCGAGGAACATCGATGCTCCGAAAGGCTGCCCTGTTCGGTCTGTCGCTGCTCGTCCTCTCCGGATGCAAGAAGGAGGAGCCCCCTCCTCCCCCGCAGCCACCACCCGTCGCGCAGGCGCCTCCGCAGCCACGGCCGGCGCCGTTCCAGGTCACCGGCGTCCAGCTGGGCAAGGGCATCCAGCCCGACAACACGGTCCAGGCGGCGGCCACCACCTTCGGTCCCAAGGACACCATCTACCTCTCGGTGACCAGCGAGGGCGTGACGCCTCAGGCCGTGCTCGGCACTCGCTGGACGTTCGGGCCGAAAGAGGTGCTGGTCCACGAGGAGACCAAGCCCATCACCCCGCCCTCCGCGAAGCCGATGCACACCGAGTTCCACATCTCCAAGCCCTCGGGCTGGCCGGCCGGGGACTACAAGGTCGTGCTCACCGTCGACGGACAGGAGACGCAGACCCAGACCTTCACCGTGTCGAAGGCCGGGGGGACGTCGGCGAAGAAGAGGTGATCAGCGGCGCACGGCCTCGGTGCCGCCCACCGCCTCCGGCATCCCGCTCCGTCGATAGGCGTGGGCGAGACAGAGCGTCGAATGAGCGAGCCCCACCTCGCCGCGGCGGTCGAGCACGATGAGCCCGGCCCGCCCCTGCACTGCCCGCTCGAGCACCTCGAGCGCCTCCGCCGCCGCATCCTGTGCCGCGGCCCCGCGCTCCATCGCCACCAGCGCCCGGGTGGCGAGCCCCACCCGCAGGATTTGCTCGCCCCAGCCGGTGCAGGCCACCCCGCCGGTGCGTGAGTCCGCCACGTAGCCCACGCCCGGGACCGGCGCGTCTCCCACCCGTCCCGGAAGGCTGAACGCGACGCCCCCGGTGCTGTTGCCCGCGGCCAGTTGCCCCCCTGCGTCCAGCGCCACCGCGCCAACCGTGTCGTGGGCGAAGTCGTCCGCGGCTCCCAGCCGGCCGGCGAGGAAGTCGGCGTAGCGCTGCCGCTCCCGGTCCACGATCAGGGAGTCCGGGTCGACGAGGGGAATGCCCTGCGCGTGAGCGAACCGCTCCGCCCCTTCGCCCACCAGCAGGTGGTGGCTCGAGCGCTCCAGGACCGCCCGGGCGAGCCGGATGGGATGGGCGACCCGGTGCACGCCGGCCACCGCGCCGACGTGAAGGGTGCGTCCGTCCATCAGCCCCGCGTCGAGCTGCACCCGCCCCTCGGCGGACAGCACCGAGCCCCGGCCGGCGTCGAACGTCGGATCGTCCTCGAGGAGCTCGATGGCCGTCACCACCGCCTCCACGGCCGAGCCCGCGGCCTCGAGGACGGCGAAGCCCCGCTCGGCGGCGGCGAGGCAGCCCCGTGCGTGGGGCTCCCGTGCCTCGGGCGGGATGCTCCACGCTCCGCCGTGCACCACGATGGCGACCGTGCTTCGGCCCATGGAAATCCGGTGACCCTACGTCACCCGTCCGCCAGATGCGCTCGCCGGACGGTTTCGCTGGACCGGGGGGCATGCCTACCGTGGGTGTCGCCATGGCATCCCCCTTCCAGAAGCGCTGGGTCCGCGTCCTGGCCATCGTGCTGGCGGTCCTGGTCGCGGTCGTCTTCGTAGTCTCCCTGGTCCTCGACTCCATCCTGACCAAGCGGGCGCAGGCCGAGGCGGCCACGCTCTCGCAGCAGCTCGGCCGACCGGTCTCCATCGGACGGGTCTCCACCAGCTTCCTCACCGGTCTCGGTGCCACCGTCTCCGGCCTCGAGGTGGGCGCCGCACCCGACGAGGGGGTGCCGCTCGCCCAGGTCAAGGAGCTGGCGGTCAAGGTCGCCGCCCTGCGGGCGCTCTTCTCCCTGGGCAAGGACATCGTCGTCCGCTCGGTGGAGGTGAACCAGCCGGTGGTGAACGTCGTCAGGCTCCGCGACGGCACCACGAACCTCGAGCGTCTTCAGGACCGCCTGGCCGAGCACGAGAAGTCGAAGCCCGCCGAGCCGCCGAGCACCGAGGCCCGCGACCTCTCCGCGGTCCGGGTCGACCACGCGGAGGTGAACGACGGGCGGGTGCGCCTGGTGGACCGGAGCACCGGCAAGACGCGAGAGCTCGGCATCTCGGACCTGGACGTCACCATCGATGACCTGCGCGCCGGCAAGCCGCTGGACGTCGTGGTGAAGGCCGCCCTGCTCGCCGACAAGCAGAACCTCGAGCTGCGGCTACACACCGCGCCCCTGCCCAACAGCCTCCAGCCCACCCCCGAACGGGTGATGCTGAAGATCCAGCCCGTGGACCTCGCCCCGCTCGGCCCCTTTCTCCCGAAGGACGCGCGGCTCGAGGCCGGACGGCTCGACGCCGACTGGACCGCCGAGCTCGGCGCCGCCGTGCCCGGCGGCAAGGGTCCCACCAAGGCGAAGGGCGGCATCCACGCCCGGGGGCTGCGTTTCACTGGTACCAGCGCGGCTCCGATCGACGTGACCGTGGACACCGACCTGGACGGGAACGCGGAGACGGGCGACCTGGACATCCGCACCCTCGCGCTCGCGATCGGCCAGGCGGGAGTCAAGGGCAAGGGCCGGGTCCGCAACCTCGCCAGCGAGACGCCGAGCATCGAGAACTTCGAGATCGTCGGTCACGACCTGGACCCGGCGGTGATCGCCCGCTCCTTCCCGGCGCTGGCGAAGGCGCTGAAGGGCCAGGTCGCCGGGCCCATCGGGCTCACCGTGCGCGGATCGGGGACGCAGGCCGCGCCCACCGTCGCCGTGACGCTCGACTTCACCCCGGTACGGCTGGCGATTCCCCAGCAGCTGTCGAAGGCAGCCGGCGCGCCGATGACGCTGGTGACCCACCTGCGGGGCGCGGGAAGGAACACCTACCGCTTCGACGCGGATCTCGACCTCGCCGGTGCCGACCTCCGGCCGGGCCAGCTCCTGGACAAGCCTCCGGGCCGGCCCATGGCGCTGTCACTCAAGGGGAGCGCGAGCCGCGGAGGCACCACGCGGGTGAAGCTCGATCAGTGGTCACTGCGCGTCCTCGAGGACACGCTCGGCGGCACGGCGTCGGTCGAGCTGCAGGGCGAGGGCAAGCGCGCCACCACCACCTTCGCCCTCGACGCCCGCGCTCCCAGGCTGGACGCGGACGCGCTGCTGCTGGAGAGCGAGTCCTCCAAGGAGCAGCCACCCCCGGCGGACCCGCACCGGTTCGACGGCTATCGGGGGAAGATCCACGTGGAGGTCGCCTCGCTGAACTTCCACAAGGTGCCGTGGAAGAACGTGCTTCTCGACGCCACGATGCAGGACGACCTCGTGAAGCTGGACCGCTTCAGCATGGATGCCGCCGGCGGCCAGGTCCGGCTCGACGGAACCAGCGTCCGGCTCGGGCCGGTGGAGAAGCCCTGGGACGTCAAGCTCGCGGTGAAGAGCATCGACCTGGCCCAGGCGCTCACCTTCGGCGGAAAGGGCAAGGCCTTCGCCGGAATCTTCGACGGGAACATCGCCCTCGCCGGGAAGGGCACCACCCTCACCGCGGTGGAGAAGACGGTCGACGGGAAGATCGACGGCAACCTCAAGAACGGCGCGTTCCTCGGGGCGGACCTGGTCTCGGCGGTGGCGGGTCCGCTGGCCAAGGCGCTGCCCTTCGCCACGAAGTCGCTGGGAGGGCCGGGAGGAGAGGGCGGGCGAACCTCGCTCGGGGAGAACCTCGGGATCGCGATGACCGTCGACAACGGGGTGGCGAAGCTCACCAAGCCCATCAATGTCCAGCTCCCTCAGGCGAACGTGTCGCTGGGGGGCGGGGTGGGTCTGTCCGGCGCGCTGGCCCTGGCCGGCACCGTGGCGCTGACGCCCCAGACCATCAAGACGCTCACTGGCGGAAAGGTGACCCCCCCGGAGCCGATCCCGGTGGCCCTCAGCCTGAGCGGGCCGGCCTGGGCCCCGCAGATCACCGGCCTGGACGTCACGCCGGCGGCACTGACCATCGCCAAGCTCGCCGGCGCGAGCACCCTGCGCTCGCTCTTCGGCGAGTCCGACGTGGGAAAGACCGCGGGGGGGGTGCTGGGCGGCGCGCTGGGCGGCTCGGGCAACGCCGGGACCCAGCCGCCGACGCACGGCGAGCAGAAGGCGCAATCCGAGGCCGAGCAGCTGCGCCAGCAGGCAGCGGAGGACGCCCGGAAGCGGCTCCAGGGACTGTTCGGGAAGTGAGCGGGGTGCGCGACGAACGCGCCCGGGGGACAGGGATCCGCCGAGCGGGCCCGGTGCCGGTGAAGGCCCGATCGCCGGCGGCTGGACCAGGTGTTGACGGCTCTGTGTCAAACGCCCTCGAGGACCGGAAGGGGCCCGGTCCAGGTTCAAGTGGACTGCAACTCCGACCCCACCCTCGGGGTGCGCGACGGGCCCCGGAGCTCCGCCGAGGAGCAGGACCGCATCTTTCGAGCGGTTCGAGCGAGGCCGGCGGACCGAGGGTCAGGCCGGATGGGGACACCGCCGGTCCGGTTCTGGGCCGAAAGTCCACCTGGTCGCGGCGCGACATTCGGTGTCTCATTGCCGCCGGAGGGGTGAATAGTCCGCTCGCCGGGTCCGTCCGACGGTCTCCGGCCGGAATCGCTGAGGAGGGCTCCCCGTGACCGCGCGCCGCACCCCGATCGTCCAGCAGGCCGTGGCATCCCTGCTCGTCGCCGCGCTCGGGGGTTACCCCGTCCGGGCACTGGCCCAGGGCGTCCCCGTCCAGTCGCTTCCTCCTCCGCCCACGTACGCCCCGGCCCAGCCCGCGCCGCCGCAGCCACAACAGCCGACCTACGGCCCGGCACCGCAGCAGCCGGCGCAGCAGGCCGCACCCGCTCCCCAGCAGCCCGCGCCCGCTCCCCAGCAGCCCGCCTACGCGCCGCCCCAGCAAGCCGCACCCGCTCCGCAGCAGCCGGCGTACGCGCCGCAGCAGC
>Ga0105104_10003101_pt1 | contig 11966 bp, 9 predicted proteins | sample PPLLaktember2015_3_FD_87034 | JGI IMG/M metagenome (GOLD analysis project Ga0105104, IMG submission 87034) | Freshwater sediment microbial communities from Prairie Pothole Lake near Jamestown, North Dakota, USA - PPLs Lake P7 Core (6) Depth... | ecosystem: Environmental > Aquatic > Freshwater >...
ATTGTCCTTCTTGCAAAGAAAGATACCATAATCACGCCAAACACAAAACCACCGATATGGGCCCACCAGGCAATTCCGCTGGCGCTGGCTCCCTGCATCGCGAACCAGCCCGAATAAAGCTGTGAGAGGAACCATAGGACAAGGAAGATGACAGCCGGGATCTCGATAATCGTAAAGATGAACAGGATGGGCACCAGGCTGGCGATCCGGGAGCGCGGGAAGGAGATTAGATAGGCTCCCAGCACGCCGGCGATGGCGCCGCTGGCTCCGATCATGGGCACGGCACTGGCGGGTCGCAGATAGGTCTGCAGGAACACTGCCGCCACGCCGCTCAACAGATAAAAGAGGAGATAACGCGTGCCGCCCAGCCGGGCTTCCACATTATCGCCAAAGATGTGCAGAAACCACATGTTACTGATCAAATGGAACCAGCCGCCATGCAGGAACATGGAGGTAAAGATCGTCATCCAGGCACCCGTCAGATCGCCGGTCAGGTCCGCGGGCATGGCGCCCCAGCGGAAGATAAAATGCTCCAGGGCCGAGGGACTTAATTGCAGTTCATAGAAGAATGCTGCCACATTGGCAGCGATCAGCAACAGATTAATAATGGGAAACTTACGGGCACGGATCGTATCATAAAGAGGGATCATAGCTTAGCTGGCGGTCTCTTCACCGGCCTTTACCCGCAGCTTTTTCAATTGCTCATACACTCCGGACAACGTCTGACCTTCGCGCGCCAGCCCGATGCCGCCGACCACAGCGCTGTTGAGATAGTTGTAGATACGGACCATCAGGGCGAACGCCAGCGCCGTGGATTCGCTGCCGGGACCGGCCAGCAGCCTGGCAGCGCCGCCGAAGGCGCCTTCCAGCGTGCCGACGGCGCCGGGCAAAGCCGGGATGGCGTTGCCGAATGCTCCCACACTCAGGCCGAACATGCCCCAAATCAGCTGCGCCTGTGGGAAGAACGCCCGGATGATCAAATAGTAGGAAACGATCGCCAGTGCCCAATTGACCGTCATCCAAAAGAGAAAGCGGACGAACAGCCAGCCATCTTTTAACACACCCAGTCCCAGGAAAAAAGATTCCAGGAAGTTCCCACCGATACGCTGAAGGGCGGGCCAGCGCGCGCTCCACGTACGGAAGAGGTCCAGCGCCCACTGATTGTAACGAGCGAGCAAATAAAGTATTACGAAACCGATCAGGATCACGATGCCGGCGATCAGGCCCAGTCGGCCGGCATCCTCTGCACCGGCCACAAAGGGTATGGACAGCAGCAGGATGGCCGCGCTAAATCCCAGATCCGCGGCGCGCTCGATCACGATCGTAGGCAGGATCTCCATGAATTGCAGGCTGGATTTGCGGCTGAGCAAAAAGGCACGCCCGATCTCGCCCAATCGGAACGGCAGGAAATTGTTCAGCAGGTAACCTTCGCCCACCGTAAAGAAAACATCGAGATAGGCGGCGCGGTTGCGTAAAAGCGTTCGCCAGACAATTGCGCGGATCGCAAGCCAGACAAAACCAAGCACCGTGCCAATGGCCAGCAAGGTGTAATTCGCGTTGCGGACTGCCTCCAGCACCTTGTCCAGATCAACAACATACAAAATGACGGCGATGAGCACCAGGCTGACCAGGGCCCCCGGCAGCCAGCGTTTGATATCTTTCATGAATAAATCCTTTTTCACCGCGAAGGGCGCGAAGATCATCAAGGTGGAAAGCCGAGGATTGGGAAGGCTTTCCCTAGATTTTCTTCGCGTCCCTTAGCGTCCTTTGCGGTGAATTATTCCTCGTCCAATTTCAGGACTGCCATGAACGCGTCCTGCGGGATTTCCACATTCCCAACCATTTTCAGACGTTTCTTGCCCTTCTTTTGTTTCTCGAGCAGTTTCTTCTTGCGGGTAATGTCACCGCCATAGCATTTTGCCAGGACGTCCTTGCGCGTGGCTTTGACGTTGGCCCGCGAGATCACGCGTCCGCCGGCCGAAGCCTGAATGGCCACGTCGAACAATTGGCGCGGGATCAATTCCTTGAGCTTGGTGATGAGGCGCTGACCTTTGTGAAAGGCATCCTTCTGGTGGACAATGGTCGCCAGGGCATCGACCGGTTCGCCGTTGACAAGGATCTCCAGTTTCTGCAGCTCATCCGGGCGATATTCAAGGAACTGATAGTCCAGGGAAGCATAGCCCTTCGTACGCGACTTCAGGTCATCGAAGAAGTCCACAATGATTTCGGAGAGCGGGATTTCATAATCGAGCTGGACACGATGCGGCGCCGGATATTCCTGCTGCTTGAAAACGCCGCGGCGCTTGGTCACCAGGTCCATGATGGGGCCGTAGTAATCGGTGGGGGTGATGATCTCGATCGTCATCCACGGCTCGCGGATCTCCACGACCTGCGATTCTTCCGGCAGTTCGGCCGGCGAGTCAACGGGCAGCGTCGAACCGTCGAGCAGCACGACCTCATACTCCACCGAGGGCGCGGTGAACAGCACGTCCAGGTCATATTCACGTTCGATGCGCTCCTGGATGATCTCCATGTGGAAGAGTCCCAGAAAGCCGGCCCGGAACCCAAACCCCAACGCCTGGGAGGTTTCGGGCTGGAAGGTCAGCGAGGCATCGTTGAGCTGGAGTTTGTCGAGCGACTCGCGCAGGTCGCTGTAGTCGTCCGCTTCGACGGGATAGATGCCCGCGAAGACCATCGGCTTGGGATTGCGATATCCGGGCAGAGGCTCCGAGGCCGGATGCGCGGCGCTCGTGATCGTGTCGCCGACGCGGCACTCGTGCACGGTCTTGAATCCCGTTGCGATGTAGCCGACTTCGCCCGAGCCCAGCGCCTGGACCGGTTTCATGCCCGGCGCGAAGATGCCGATTTCCACGGGGCGCATGTCCACTTTGGTGGCAAACATGCGCAGGACCTCCGCAGCCTTGAGGGAACCTTCCACGACGCGCACATAGGCGATGACACCCTTGTAGGGGTCGTAATGGGAATCGAAGATGAGGGCCCGCAAAGGTACGTCGTCGGCGTCGCGCGGCGGAGGGACGCGCGTCACGATCGCTTCGAGGATCTGCTCGACGTTGAGTCCCTCCTTGGCCGACACCTGGATGACCTCCAGCGGATCGACCCCAAGCAACGCGCCAACGTCTTCCGCGACCTCGTCGGGACGCGCCGACGGCAGGTCGATCTTGTTGATGACGGGGATGACGGTCAGGTCGGCGTCGAGGGCCTGATAGAGATTGGCCAGCGTCTGGGCTTCGATGCCCTGGGTCGCGTCGACGACGAGCACCGCGCCCTCACAGGCTTTGAGCGCCCGGCTGACCTCGTACCCGAAATCCACGTGTCCGGGCGTATCGATCAGGTTGATCTCGTATTGCTGGCCATCTTTGGCCGTGTAATACATGCGGACGGCCGAGGCCTTGATCGTCACGCCCTTCTCGCGTTCGAGGTCCATGGTATCGAGCACCTGCTCGGTCATGTCGCGTTCAGAGATCGCGCCGGTCAGCTGGAGCAGGCGGTCGGCCAGTGTGGATTTGCCATGGTCGACATGGGCGATAATACAGAAATTTCGAATGTGATCTGTCATAGTTGCGTGCGGAAGTATAACTCAATTAATTAGCCACTGAGACACAGAGAGCGCAGAGATTCTTTAAGAATGTGGGGACACAGCGAGACGAGTTTTCATCAAACCCTTTTCGGGTTCGGCTGTGCCCTCTCCCAATTTACCAACTACCAATTCCCAACTACCAATTTACCAACTACCAATTCCCAACCGGCTATATCCTTCCAAGTAGTTCCGTTCTCTTCTGTTGAAATTCCTCTTCGGAGATAATGCCCTTCTTGCGGAGGTTATCCAACGCTGCGATCAGGGCTGGGATATCGCCTGGGGTTCCCGTACCGACCCCCGAATCGCCGTCGAAACCGAGGCGTTCCTTGGCGTTGAGCATCGCGGTTTTGAACCCGACAGGGTCATTGATCTCGTGGAAGAGATTTGCCCCGATCTCACTGGCGGTCAGGATCTCGATGTCCCCGTAGCCAAACATCCTCCCGAAAAAGGACTGGCTCATCTTCACATCGTTGACTTTTTCCAGGGAAGAGTCCACTACATCCTTGTTGAACACGCCCGAGATCTGGATCACGCGGCGATTGGTCACAATGTAGGCTTTGTTGCGCCAGACCAGGACGTCATTCAGAATTCCGATGACCGGCACCAGCAGGAGGATCAGGCCATAGATGGCCGGGGGATAGAAGGGAGTGGCTACCAGTATTCCCACAATCAGGAGCGCGATCAATGAGATTTCAAGGAAGATCTTTCCAAAGAGCACAAACCAGTGCTGGTGTGCCTCCAGCAGGATCTGTTCGTTTTCAGCCAGCAGCCCCTCAAGATATGTATTTGCCATTGTTTCTCTCCTCTTCCAACGAGAATGTCATGACTTCGCTATTTTATCACCCCAAATCGGAGCTTTGTCTGAGAAATTCAAAATGAAGGTTTTTAGAGCGAGGTTTGTCTACTATATTAGAATGATCACCATGGACTATCGTTTGATAGAGCTGTGCAGAGTGGGAGATTCAGCTGCAATAGAAAATTTCGTTCGGACCTATCAGCAGGATATCTACCGGCTGGCCCTGTCCATCCTGGATGACGTCGGCGAGGCCGAGGATGCAGTCCAGGAAGCCTTGCTATCCGCATTGCGTTCACTTGATTCCTTCCACGGCGACTCCAGTTTGAGGACCTGGCTTTATTCCATCACCGTCAATGCCTGCAGAAACCGTCTGCAGCGCCGCAAGACCCATGAACGCCTGACCAGAATCCTGGGAGAAATCCTGCGGGTACGGAGTACGCCCTCGGTCGAGGAAGATGCGATTCGGCAGGAAGCCAATGAGGCACTCTGGCACCTGATCCATGGCATGCATGAGAAGCACCGCATCCCCGTCGTGCTCCGTTATTACCACGATCTTTCGATCTCTGAGATTGCGCATATTCTTCAAATTCCGGAAGGCACGGTTCATTCCCGTCTGAACCATGCCCGAAGGCAATTGCAGGCTGTGTTGAAAGAAGGACGTTTATGACGCAGATCACTCATAAACAGGCGATTAAGTGGATCAACCGTCGTTTGGATGGGATGTTAACCGAGGGACAACTCTTTTTGCTGGATGAGCATTTGCATTCTTGTGACACGTGCCGCGCCTACGCCGTCGAAATGGACTCCGTCCCGGCCCGCCTGCAACACGAGTTTCGCGCCCGCTGGGACCCCAAACCCGGACCCTCCCCGAGAGTCATGCAGCACGTGACGACAAAAGCAAGGAATATTCCCATGACCAACCGCATCTCGTCAGGACTCAAATTGCTTGCGGGGGCTGCAGCACTGCTCCTACTAGGGTTTGCCATTAATTTCGTGGTCTCGCAGCTGCCGGGCACTTCCCCGACGGCCGCCGGGACCGAGATGGCGAACATCTCGCCGCGCCCAGAGGACAGACTACTTGCCTTCACCTCGAATCAAAACGGGAACTCCGACATCTACACCATGCTCCCCGATGGCAGCAGGCTCACCAATCTGACAAATAATCGTGCCAATGATGAATACCCATTCTGGTCGCCGGACGGCAAACACATTGCCTTTATGAGCGACCGGGACGGTTCCGTACAGATTTACTTAATGGATGCCGACGGTTCGAACCTTATTCAGCTTACGGAGGGCGACGGCAACTATCTATTGGATGTCAACGGCTTCGGCCCGTGGTCGCCGGATGGCAGGCAGCTCATCGTCTCCCATAAGCCATCCGAAGAACAATCCTGGAAGCTTTATGTCATGGACGTCAAGGATAAAACCATTATTGAGCTGATCCAGGAACCGGGAGAATATATCCTCCCATCCTGGGCACCGGATGGCGAACATATCGCTTTTACCTCCGCGCCTTCTGCTCGAACGGTCCGGGAAATCTATGTTGTCGACAAAAACGGTAAGAATCTTACCCATCTCACGGGAAATCTGCCCAGAGGCGACGCTTTTTTGTTTGGGAGTTACTCCTGGTCTCCGGATGGAAAGTCCATTTTCTTTACGGCAGATGTCATCGGTACCCAGCGCGGAACGTACCAATCCACACGATATCAGGCCAGTCTGGACGGTACTCTGTCTGTCGTTACCCGGACAGCCCAGTCAATGCTCGATTGGTGGGATGGAACCGCTTTGGTACGAGACCTGGAGGGAACGCCTTCCTTTACCTGGCTTCGTTCCGATGGGTCACAATCAACCGTGGAACTATGCGCGAGCAGCGATCAGGTATCAGGCATCGCTTATGAGCAGTCATACGCTGGCGATTCGGTTCTCGGCTTGAACTGTTCAACCGGCGGCTGGGTGCTTTACTGGGCAAATTCGGATGGAACGATCACAAACAGGCTCCTGAGTTCACGAATCCCTGCTGAGTACGACAGTATCTTCAATATGAGCTGGTCCCCTGATGATAATTTCATTGCCTTCATTGCGATCAATACGGGTGCTCCTGACGTCACAGAAGCCTTATACATTGTAAATGTTGCGGAAGCTCGGAACGATCCAGACGTTGAACCTTTGAAGATGGAAGAGAGTTACGGTCCCTCCTGGCAGCCTCTGCCGCGGCCTTTTCCCTGACGTTGAGTCCGCTCTCTCCCCGCCCGGGCCTGATTCCGTTAGAGTCAGAGCCTCACGATCTCCTTATGGCAAGGTTAATGTGAAGGTCACCGCCCAGCGCGTGGATTCTCCATTCACCGTTGCGTTGACTTCCATCTCATACTCACCCGGCTCGACCGGCGTCCCTCCGGGTGTCCATTTATAAAACCCAGCCTCGGAAATCCAGCCGTTGCATGCTCCCTGGCTGTCCCCAAAGATGCAGTAGGGTCTTTGATTTTCAGTTGTTTCATAAACGACCACTTTATCCGTCGGGTCATCCGGGGATATCCGGGAAACAGTAAAAGATACCGGCTCGACCCCGTCGTTTTGTCCCTGCTGGGCTCCGTTTTTGAGGATCTGGAACTGAAACAAGGATCCCTCTGAGAAGAGTCCGACACAGGTATATTCCGTCGGCTGGTCCACACAGAATCCATTGCCGTCCGGGTCGGAGGTTTGAGCGCTCTTCGGCAGTGGAGGCGGAGGCGGCGTGCCGAACGCGACGGCCGGCAAAGCAGCTAACTCGACATTGCAGGAAATATACTGGGAACCGGCGCTGACCCAGCCTTTATCCTGGGTGGCCGCATCCTGGACGAAGGCCCAGGTCCCGCCGGGGATCCCCAGGGGAGCAAACCCCAGCGGGGTAACAACACTGCCGCCAGGCAGGGCCCTGATCGGTGGACGGTACGCAGTGCCCGGCCCAAAGCGCAGGTTCAGATCCTGAAGAACGGTACAGCTGGGACCAGGGCTGGTAACGGTCGCATCCTGGGGGGCTTCGACGGTAAATGTAGGCTCGAGGGTATCTGTCTGGGCTGGTTCGGTTTGAATGTCCTGAGTGGCAGTTGGTTCAGCTGTCGGCGAGCCTGGCGAAACGGGGAGTCCGCAGGCCAGGATCGTCAGCATCGCCAGGAAGGACAAAGCCAGCGGATGAGAAAGCAAATTCGTTTTCATCATTGTCCTCCATTCAGTTCATTATATGTTTGCTGGGTCTGCTCAAGATATGGCCGGCAGGCTTTTTCAACAATGTCGCTTTGGATCACAAGGTCCGATGAATTCTCACCCTGAGAAATGCATTGATTGAACGCTTCGATTGATTTCTGGTAGGAAATCAGCGCCTGGTCATAAGCCCGCGCTGTTTCAAAGGCTAGACCCTGCCACCGATAGGCACTGCCCAGGTATTCATAGGTCTGGGCGAGATAGCGGCGATACGATTCATGTTCGGAGATCGAAGCCTCGAATATGGGACGACTTGTTTCAAGAAGTTGAATGGCTTCGTCAAACACTTTCAAGGCAGAATCCACATCATTCCCTTTTAGGGCAATTACGCCTTTCAGGCGATAAGCATTGCCCAGGCCCAGACGCGCCACATCCTCGACGGGATTTCCATACTGTTTAGGATCTGGTTTTAGCTCCAGCACATTTTGATAAGCCTCTATCGCTTTCTCTATCCACTGAGCTGCCTGGGGGTCGGGGGGCTGCCCGGAGGCGAGGGCCGCCTCCACAAGATCGTCTGCACGCTTCCTGTACAATGCCCCAAGACCGATATATGCCCGAGCGTATTCGTCGTTGAGAGTAACCGCCTGCAGGAGCGCCTCCTCGGCGGCCTGCCAAAGCTCCTCCCGACGGTCAGGCTGCGCTTCCGAAAGGAAAAGATACTCACGCCCGAGGAAGAACTGGACCATTTCAGAGTTTGGCGCAGACTTCTCGGCCTTCACGAAAGCCTGAAGAGCATCTTGAGACTGCCCCAATTGTTCCTGCGCCAGCCCGATTCCGATCCAGGCCAGGGCGGCAGATTGTCGTTCCAGCTCGCCCTGCACGCTGATGCCGGGATCGGCGAGGCTGACGACCCGGATGGGTTTGCCGATCTGCATATTGCCCTGGATATCCTCGAATTTATATTTTTCCTGCGGGGCGATCCAGAAATTGAGGATCAGCTGCGGCGGATCGGCGCGCCTGTCGATATATCCATACAACAACAGGTCAGCATCGATATCGGATGCCGCCCTCTCGGCTGTTTCTGGCTTCACCAGCCCGACGCGGGTGCGGGTAAAGAATGTGCTCTCGTTCGGCCAAACGACAAGGTTCGGATCTTCTTTTTTGAGTTCAGTTCTTAAATAGTTGACAGCCCACCTGCTCATGAGACGGCCGGCCTCTGAGGAACGTATCTCGCCGTTCGAATCCATCTCACCAAATTCAGCCACGGCAATGTTGAAGGTCCCGGCCGGCATCACCCGGGGCGCAAATGCATCCGTGACGGCCAGGATCCCGATGATGACCACGGCCACCAGCAGAGCCTGGACCCAGCGCGCCCGCATCAGCTTCTGAGACTGACCCGCCTCTTGCCGGGCGACCTTCTGGCTGGCATCCAGAAACTCCTGTTCGGCCAGGCTGATCAGCTCTGCATTGGTCTTCGTCCATTCCAGGGTCTGCTTGAGCCGCACGCCGCGGTAGAGCGCGCCGGGGTCGCGCCCCAGTTTGATCCAGTCATTCATGTCCTCGGTCAACTGGCGGTGCAGGATCAACCCCTGGCGATTCTGGTTGAGCCAGTCACGCAGGGTGGGCCACTCCCGGATCAGCGCTTCATGCGCAACCTCCACAACACGAGTCTCCCCCGGCTCCTGTGTACCCGTCGTGACCAGGCGCGCGTCGGTCAGGATGCCCAGGACCGCGTCGATGGTGGTGGGATCGGTGGCGCGCGTGATCAGCTCGGAAAAGGCCGCCCGCCGGCGGGTATCGAGCGAATCTTCGCCCATCTCGGCCAGCTTGACGAAGATCATGCGCGCGATCGGCTGCTGCTCGGGGCTGAGACGCTGACGAAAGACCGTCTCGGCGGTTTGGGCGATCGCGCCCCGGACTCCGCCCGCAGCTGTGTACCCCGAAACGGTCAGGACTCGGCCCCGACGGCGTTTCCACGTCTCCAGCAGGGCATGTGACAGGAGCGGCAGCGCGCCGGGTTCAGTTCCCAGATCATCCAGAATGACCTCCACCAGCCCTTCCTGCACCTTCCAGTTTCCCAGTGCGGCCGGCTGAAGGATGGCGCGCGTCAGCTCCTCGCGATTCATTGCACCGATAAATTCCTGGTTTTGCGAAACCAGCTCACGCAGGTGATCCTGAAAGGCAAGCTGGGTATAAAAGTCGGCCCGCAACGTCAGCAGAATGCTGACAGGCTGAGGGCTCGCCGGATCGACCGCCTGGAGCAGATTGTCGATGAAGGTCCGGCGTTCGTCCTCCTGACGGCACTGGGTGAATATCTCCTCGAACTGGTCGATGACCAGCAGCAGATGTTTTTTATCGTTTTGAGCCAGCAGGCGGCGCGCCGCCAGGCTTAAAGCACCTGGATCCTGGGCCAGGTCGTCGCGTAAAGCTGTGATGGCGCTGACCGAGTCGGAGTCACGCGCCAGGCTGGCGGCCAGCGCTTCCAGCGGATGAGCGCTGGGGGTCAGGATCCGGATATCCCAGCGGCCGCTGTCGGTGGGCGGGAGCGAGCCGTCCGCCAGGCGTTCCCCACGCCGCAAGGCCGGGAGTACACCCGCCCGCACCACCGACGATTTCCCGCTCCCCGATGCGCCGATCACGGTCAGGAATCGAGTGCCGGTCAACCGTGCAACGATCTTGGCGACGACTGCTTCCCGACCGAAGAAGCGGTCGGCATCCTTTTCGTCGAAGTACTGCAGCCCCTGGAACGGCGCTTCGCCGGGTTCAGGAGGCAGATTCTCGAAATCTTTGACTTCGGCATTACTAACAATCGTGGAGTTGATATTGAAATTAATGTTTGCGCCGCGGAAATCACCGGAGAGATCACCAGTGCTGTAGCTCACTCCAGGAGACGCGTTCCTATTTTTGGCACCGCGCCGAGGTCGGGATGCCGGTGATGGTTTTTTGGAGGAACCAGATTTATTCGTCATAACCCGCTAATTTCATTCAACTTATAAGCAGAGAGCAAGAGAGCATTATCTTGCTGTCAGCTTTGCTACTGTCATCACAATTTGGCTGGCTATGGTGGCGACAACCGGCATCACCCCTGCCAGGTTCTGCGCAGCTTGCTTTAATCCTTCACCGGTGATCTGCAGCATGGTCTTGTTGGGCTTTTCGGCTTTAGCTGTGTCCACCAGGGCCTTGGCGGTTTCAGCCACCGCCTGGGCATGTTCCTGACTCTTTTCAGGAACTTTCTGCAAGGCATCACTCAACTGCCCGATCAACTTCTCCAATTCTTTGCGGGCATCCTGATCATCAGTTTGAATATGGCCCACGCTCTGCTGTACATTCGTCAGAGTGGATTTGATGTTGAAATTAATGTTTGCGCCGCGGAAGTCACCGGAGAGATCACCAGTGCTGTAGCTCTCTCCAGGAGACGCGTTCCTGCTTTTGGCACCGCGCCGAGGTCGGTCTGGCATAATAGCCTCCTATCGAAATACGGATAATTGGAATAAGCTCGCAACTCACATTAATATAGCACTTTAATCAGATAATTCAAGTCGCATTTTGGTAGGGGGATGACCAGAAGTCTCGGTTCTCTCCACATCTGAGCCTGATTCCGTTACGAAGTACTGCGTCCACATTCCAATTATTCCCTTGTTAACCCGCTAAATTCGGTTAACAACAAATACCAAAGCTCCGGAAAGAAGCAGTAAAATTGGCGCATGCCCACCTATGACTTTATCTGTAACAAGTGCAATCAGCGCTTCGATGTGTTCCTGACGTTCGCCGAATACGGCCAAAAGACCGTGACCTGCGCCCATTGCAGCAGCCGTGACGTACGCCGCCGCATGACGAAGGTCCGCGTGGCGAAATCGGACGAGGGCCGCCTGGAAGGCATGGCCGACGAGTTCTCCGGCTTCGAAGGCCTCGAAAATGATCCCAAAGCCATGGGACAGATGATGCGCAAGATGGGAAAGGAAATGGGAGAGGATGTCCCGCCGGAGTTCGACGAGGTAGTGGACCGGCTGGAGGCGGGGCAAAGCCCGGAGGATATCGAAAAGTCCATCCCCGATTTGGGAGGCGACGCGGACGAACCGTAGGAGCGACGTATACCCTTCGGGCACGATGTGCGTCGCCCCTACAATCTATAACATTCTCTCGATCACCTGGCGGTGTTCGGCAAAGTGCTCCGTGGTGTCGCCCAGCACCCATAACAACAGGGGGCGTTTCTGGGGGTCGTCCGCGTTGCGCGGCTGCAACAGATCCTCGAAAGACAGGGACTCCAGTTTGGCAGTCAATTTCTCGTAGGTCAGCTTCAAATCATCCATGACATCTTCGATCGAACGATCCTTGTTGCGTTCGAACAATACCGGGTTGATCACTTCCATATCCCAGTCTTCGATCACTTCTTTG
>Ga0105104_10003102_pt1 | contig 11965 bp, 10 predicted proteins | sample PPLLaktember2015_3_FD_87034 | JGI IMG/M metagenome (GOLD analysis project Ga0105104, IMG submission 87034) | Freshwater sediment microbial communities from Prairie Pothole Lake near Jamestown, North Dakota, USA - PPLs Lake P7 Core (6) Depth... | ecosystem: Environmental > Aquatic > Freshwater >...
AAGAGCGGCGCCGAATGGGTATGTGAGGCGGCTAGTATCAGCTCTTCGGGCTTGAGGCCGTGCGCGTCCAGAATCGACTGACGAATCGACTGAGAAACGAACAGGAAACTGGTCGTGTCGGCCGATACAAGGACCAGGCGGTGCGAACCATTGATGAAGGCCGTCGCACGAGCAAACAACCGGTCGTGCACGGATTCTGACAGGCGCGTGTGAGGATGCGGGTAACCTGCCATGGCGACAGGCTTATCGGGGCTTATGTCAATCTTCGCTACTCCGACCTTCAGACTCTGGGCGCCAAGGCGCATTCCTGCAAGGATGACCAGGATAAGAAGGCTTATACCTAACCGAGTAAGAGAACTGTGTGCCCGCTTGCGTGTTCGCTCCATGAACAGGATTAGACACGAACCACGGCGCTCGGTTCCGTGATTCGGTTCCCTAACTACCACGCGATTGCACGCCCCGACGTCGACGTGTGGTTCAGATCAGGCGGCGAGTGGCCAGCTAAACTTGCTTTGTCTCGCTGCCTCTTTTGATCGTCATGCTGTCGTTATTTACAATCGACTGCCAATTTCCCAAGCTGGACGCCGCGGGTTCGATTCCCGTCTCCCGCTCCAATAAACCAATGGGCCTCTGGCACGCCACGTCGCCTGATGTTATTCAGCTTTGCTGTCCGCTCCGTCTACATCCAGAGCAGCAGCATGTTCGTCCGTGGCGGAGTGTACGTCGTCGTACGTGACGCGATGGGCTCATTCGTAGCCAGGCTCTCACTCTCGGCGCTCCTCTTCGACTACATTCTGACTGGCCCCATCAGCAGCGTCAGCGCGGGGCAGTGTCTTGGCCGGCTGCTGAATGAAGCGAGCGTCGCCCTGCACTCCGATTTCCAGTTTCCCCCGAATTACTTCGCCGTCGGTTTTGCCATTGTAGTGACCGCCTACTTCCTGTGGTACAACATCAAGGGCCTCCACGAGTCCAGCACGAAAGCCCTCAGGATCATGCAGGTGACCACGAGCATGGTCGTCATCTTCCTGGTCTGGTGCTCGCTGACTTCGCTCGTCCGTGGTCCAGGGCATTCAATCAGAGAAGGGAACTTAGCTCGCTTCGCTCGCAAACTGTAGGGGCAAAGGGGGGGCAAAGGGGCCAAGGGAAGGCAAGGGATCCTTGAATTCCTTCCCTTGGCCCCTTTGCCTCTTTGTTTCCAACTGCCCCTCAGCCCGTGAAGTACAAATAGGCTGCGAGAATGAACATCAGGATGGCGGCCGAGGCGGTCACGTCTCGCCAGTTCCAACCCTCCCGGGTCCGACGTTTGTCTTCATCGGTTGATGTCTCAAAGGTCAGACTCCTGATGCCGGCATCATCCGGCGCCTCAGTTGCATAACTGACAGTAATCATCACAATCGCTGAGACGATCGTGATGAGGACGCTGAAGTACTGGAAGTAGATGTTGTTACAGATCCACAGAAAAGAGCCGTAGGCGTAGCCATTCTCGAAACCCGGCAGTCCGAGTGTCACCGGGGTATCGACAAGCATTCTGAAGACACCCATCACGAATCCGACAATCATGGCCCACAGTGCTCCTCTGGCATTCATCCTCTTGAAGAAAACACCGAGGAAGAACACCACGAAGATCGGGGGAGCAAGGTATCCCTGCACGGCCTGCAGATAGTTGTAGAGGCCGTGCGCGCCCTTGATGACCGGGATCCAGGCGAGGGCTACGAGGACCATAACCGCCGTAGCGATTCGGCCTGTCCTCACGAGTTGATGTTGCGAAGCGCCCGGTCTCCACTTCTCGTAAAGGTCTACGGTAAACAAGGTTGAACAGGCGTTAAAGACGCCGGCGAGCGATCCCATCAGGGCGGACAGGAGGCCCGCGACTACAATTCCTCGAAGCCCCGGGGGCAAGAGGTACTGAACCATCATGGGGAAAGACCCCTGCGCAACCGACGGAATAGTCCGTCCGTCCGGCCCAATCATCTGGGCGAGCTCGGGGATTTTTCCGCTCTTCGCGAGGGCAAAGCAGATGAGGCCAGGGATGATGAACAGGTAAACCGGGAACAGTTTCAGGAAGGCCGCAAAAATGCTGCCGCGACGCGCTCCGGTCTCATTGGGAGCGCCTAGAGCGCGCTGCACGATGTACTGATCGGTGCACCAGTACCACAGGCCGATGATCGGCGCGCAAAAGAGCATCCCTAACCAGGGAAAGTTTCCATTGAAATACCATGCCTGTCGGACAACCTGTCCCGCGGCATTCTTCTCCAAGACCGGCGCCCACGTGCCTTCCACGCCGGCAGGGATGAGGGGTTTCCAGAGATTGAGCATCTCAGAGCCGCACCAGTGCCGGAGCTCGCTCCACCCACCAAGTTGTATCAGGCCGTAGACGGTCAACAGACCGGAGCCGACGATCAGGATCGTAACCTGAACGGCGTCGTTGTATGCAACTGCCCGCATCCCGCCCAGCATGGTGTAGAGTCCGGTCAGGACGATAACGAGGACGGACCCAATCCAGAAACTGTCGATCGTGTACCCGGCGATGTTGATCTCCAATTCGGGAAGAAGTGTGCCGAAGACCACCCCTCCCGCAAAAATCCCCACCGCGATCTTGGACACGACAAACGTAATCAGTGAAACGATCGAGAGAACGTACCGCGAGCCGAGGCTGAACCGGCGCTCGAGGAATTCGGGCATAGTGAAGACCTGCGATCGCATATAGAACGGGACGAAAACCCAGGCCAGCACCAGCAAGCACCAGGCGTGCAACTCATAGTGTGCCATCGCGACGCCGTCGGTTGCGCCTGATCCGGCAAGTCCGACGACGTGCTCTGATCCGATGTTCGAAGCGAAGATCGAAGCTCCGATGATCCACCAGCCGAGATTTCGGCCCGCCAGGAAGTAATCGGCCGCGGTGTCCTTGCCCTTCCGAACGACCCACCAGGCGACTGTGAGCAGGATGGCGAAATAAAGCGCGATCATCACCCAGTCAATCGGGGTGATATGTGACCTTCCCGTTCCAACAGCCAGAATCAAGTTCATTTCGTTCATGCGTATGTTCCTCGAACGTGTGACTTTGAGAGGAGATAGCGAAAAACCCCGCAGTTGTCAGTAATCCGTTGAGCACCAGAAGTTCGAACCCGAACGAGTAACCGCCAAACCAAGTCACGGAATATTGACTGACAAAGAAGCAGACAACTGGGGATACGACGGCCACAAAGGGGACCAGGCGATCACGAATGGTGCGGCGCGTAAACAGACCAAACGCGTAAAGGCCAAGTAGAGGGCCATACGTGTAGCCGGCCACTGTAAACAACTTTTCAATAACAGCCCGGTCGTTGATCAACCGAAAAATCAGGATCATTACAAGCAACACGAGGGCAAAACCGACATGGACTCCTTTTCGGATCCGGGTAAGGGTCTCCTCGGGAAGGTCTTTTCTCTTTTTCAGTGCCAGGATGTCGATGGTGAACGATGTTGTTAACGAGGTTAGAGCGCCGTCGGCGCTCGGGTAGGCCGCCGAAATCAACCCCAGGATGAAGACCATGCCGGCGAACGGGCCCAGGTGTTTGAGCGCAACGACCGGGAAGAGCTGATCCGTTTCCTGGGGAAGAGGAAGACTGTTGGATTCGGTGTAGAGGTAAAGAAGCGCGCCCAGGGTCAGAAAGAGTCCGTTGACGACGATCAGGACCGAACTGAACGAGAACATGTTTTTCTGAGCATCACGAAGAGACCGACAGCTGAGGTTCTTCTGCATCATCTCCTGGTCGAGCCCGGTCATGACTATCGCTACAAAGGCGCCGCCCAGGAACTGCTTCAGGAAGAAGCGTTTGTCATTCCAGTCGAACACCCACATCCTCGAATGCTCACCGTCAAGCACACGCCATAGAAGGTCTCCGAAAGAAACATTCAACTCACGCCCAATCAGGTAGGCCGAGACGATGACCGCGAGCAACATGAAGGTGGTTTGCAGCGTGTCAGTCCAGATGATCGTCTTGATACCGCCCTTGACGGTATACAGAAGGATCAGCAGAACGAAGATCGAGACCGTGAGGAAGAAGGGGATGCCCCAGGCATCGAAGACGAAGATCTGCAGGACGTTCACGACCAGGAACATCCGAAACGATGCGCCAACCACGCGGGAAATCAAGAAGAGCGACGCTCCCGTCTTATAGGACCAGAATCCAAACCGCTCGTAGAGATAGGTGTAAATCGAGGTGAGGTTTAGCTTGTAGTACAGGGGCATGAGGACAGTGGCGATGACCGTGTATCCAGCCAGGTAGCCAAGCACCATCACCATGTACGTGAACTGGGAAGTGCCCACCCACCCGGGCACTGACATGAAGGTGACGCCGGAAAGAGATGCACCTATCATCCCGTAAGCGATCACGTACCAGGGCGAACTACGATTTCCTCGGAAGAAGGTCTCGTTGTCCGCCCCCCGAGCGGTCAGCCAGGTCACGACAAACAACAAAGCGGTATATGCAAGGAACACGGAGAGTATCAGGATCGGTGTCATTTTGTTATTCGTCTGACGTGCTGGTCTGTTCGATGGCCTTGCGCATCCGCGGTCCCCGGGAATCCCTTAGCGAAGTGCAGCGTCCGGCCGTCTTCGCCGAGGAAGCGCAAAGTAAAATCGGAAGCGCCGGGACACGTTCCCACTGCAATCCGGATTGCTCCTTCGTCTCGAGGCTTGAGTTGTCCCGGCTCGATCGAGGCAGTCGCTCCTCCGAGCTCCTTGCCCGAGGCATCCAGGAGGACAACCGAGGCGCGGACCGAGAGCGGCTCTTTGCTCTGATTCCAGACGTCCCCTTCAATTCGGAATCCTTCGGGTGTTGGCTCAACATAAAGCCAGGTGACACGAAGCGGCGGTTCCGTTGAAACACCGACTATCCCGGTCCACGGGCTGAACCCGAGAAAAAGGAATACCGCCAGAGCAACGGACACCGACCAGAGAGAAGCACCGAGTCCGGCTCGGACTGGATCCCACCTCTTCAGGTAGGACCCCCATGCCTCGGCCGTTAGCCTGTCCGGGGATTCGCCGGGTTTGTCTCTTTCGAATCGGCGTTGCAGACCCTTTAATATCGTCCTGTTCTTCTGCCTGAGGATCAGAAACGAACCGGCCAGAAGAACAGAAAGAACTGCCAGGAAAACCCACAACGCCGACACGAGTGCCCGGTCGAGAACGGCCACGATTTCGTCAGGCATTCCGATCACTCTTTTTGCCTGGAACGGCGCTGAAGGTAGACAAGGGCGATGATCGAAATGGCGATCAGAACGACTACGACAATTTTGTCTAGTTCCATGGAAAGTCCTCCTAACGAAGGTTAAAAGTAACCTCAATGGTGGCGATCACATCCACAGGCCGGCCGTTGGCTGTCCCCGGGCGGAACTTCCACTCCTTCACGATGCAGCTGATGGCTTGTTCATCGAGACCGTAGCCAAGGCCGCGAAGCACCTGCAGGTCGGTCACCCGACCGTTCCGGCGAATGACACCCTGCAAAAGAACGATTCCTTGCACTTTGGCCTTAATCGCCTGGTCGGTGTAGTGAGGGAGACTCTGGACGAGGATGACCGGGTCAGTCAGGCCGCCGCTGCCCATAATCCAGGGCCCCTCGCCGTTTCCGACTCCTCCACCGCGACCTCCGCCGAATCCGCCGCCACTGCCCGGGCCGAATCCCGGGCCGTCGCCCGAACCGACCCCGGTTCCGATTCCGCTCCCAATCCCCCCGCCTTTGCCCGGGCCGCCGGCCCCGGTAAGAGAAAGGGCCAAGAAATCCCCGTATCTGGTGTTCAGCTTCGCGGGGAAATCGATAGGCGCCTGAATGGTTGGGAAGGTGAACGAAGTATCGGCAGGAGGCAGTTCCAGCACCGGATCCTCGATCTCCTTGAGAACCTCGGGCGGCTTTATCTCGGGTGGTGACAGTTGCTTTTCGACAGCCGGAGGAACATCGCCCTTGGCGGCCGGTTGCTTCTCTTCGTTGCCGCCGCCGCCTCCACCCCCTCCCTTGTCCCCGCCGATGATTGGGTCGTTCATCAAGTAGGACGGGACCATGGCGACCAACCGGCCGTCCGGCGCCTCCGGCACCGAGTAGTAGAAAATGGTCACCAAGAGGCTGACAATCAGCGCATGAATGCCGAATGCGCCGAACAGCCGCTGGCGTAACCGAGCCCAGGAAAAGGGCTGGTTAAGTCGCACATAACTCTCAAAAAGGCCCGGAGACAGCCCCTCCGGCACCGCGAAAACAGGTGCGTCTGACACGGATAGACTCCTCGAGATAAGCGTTCAGGTTAGGGTCAATGCGAGGGGATTAGAGGCAGGAAGGAGGAGGGCGTTCACAGACGCGAAGCTGAAAGCCGGTCAGCAGGGGCGGTGCTTTCGGGATCCCGAACACGAACTCAAGCGGTCGACGTGCCGGGGCAGGCAGTTCAACCAAGACCGCCTCTGTCGAGGGTGCGATCGAGCAAGTCTTAGCCCGAACCTTGTCCTCGATAGCAAATGGGAGCGTATCCCGCAGCCCGGAAGCCGTTTTGAACGTGGTCTTTCCTGCAGATTCGGACTCTTCCAGATGAAGGCTGCTGAAAGGCGAGATACAGAGCTGGACGGTCAGCACGAGAAGCTGAATCAATCCGAGCACTCGCCACATCATCGTCTCATTAGATCACAGTTAGAGCAGAAACGGTCAAAGCAAGTCTCTATTGGAGCCTCCCGACTGTCCGGTTGGTTCTCAACAGGTCGTAACCCTCAGATCTGGCGACGTAGGTTGCAGCAGTCAGATCCCCTGTCACATTAAGCGTGGTGCGGCACATGTCCAGTATTCGATCCACGCCCAGGATGATCGCAATCAACGACGGGTTCACCCCGATGGTGGCAAGAACCAACACGATGAATGGAATCGATCCCGAAGGGACTCCTGCTGTTCCGATCCCTCCAAGAATAGCGAGGTAAGCGACCATGATTTGCTGTCCGATCGTCAAATCAATTCCGGACAACTGCGCAAGGAAGAGAACCGTGACACCTTCATACAGAGCCGTCCCGTTCTGATTGGCCGTTGCCCCCACCGTCAGGACAAAGCTGTTGACCTCTCGCGGGACCCCAAGATTCTCCTCGGAAATTCGCAGCGCGGTCGGTAAGGTGGCGTTAGACGAGGACGTCGAAAAAGCGGTCAACATCACGGTCTTGATGCGACGAAAGAAGTCGAGAGGGGAGATTCTCGAGAGAAAACATACGGACAGCGAATAGACACCGAACATGTGGATGGCCAAGCCGGCGAGCACCGTAAGTACGAACCAGGCTAAAGCACCCAGCAGGTCCAGACCGAAACGCGCCGTGGTATTGAATAGCAGACATGCGACCGCGATCGGCGCGAACTTCATGATGAGGTCGATGAGCTTGGCCGAAACGTGATAAACCGCCTCCAGCCCGCGCAGGAAAGGCGCGACGACTGGGGGCGAAATCAGCGTGACCGCCACACCGATACTAAGTGCGAAGAACATCAAGTGAAGCATGTTCGGTGTCCCCCCTGCAGTTGCTGTACCAGGATTGTCGGGCACCCCGGCGAGGGCCGCGATCGGATTAGCGGGGACCAGGGACTTCACTACCTGCATCATTGCTGAATCAGTGCCGCTCGCTTTCTGAGCTTCTTCCAGCTGTTTTGCGGCATCCGATCCGTAGCGTTGTTCAAGGGCCGCGGCGGTTGCTTGCGGTATACGGTCGCCTGGCCGAACCGTGTTAGCGAGGGTCAGGCCGATGACCACTGAGATCCCGGAGATGATAAAGGTGTAGCCAAAAGCCTTGAGACCGACACGACCCAGCTTGCGCACATCGCCGATCCCCGCAACGCCGACCACGAGAGACGAGAAGACCAGGGGGACGACAATCATGAGGAGCAGGCGAAGGAAGAGTTGTCCCACCGGCTCGGTGATGTTGCTGATCACCCAGCTGACTCCCGAATTGCTGCCCCCGAGCACGGCGTTGACAAGGACGCCGGCCCCGACACCCAGCAGCATGGCTACCAGAATTCGGGTGTGTAAAGGCCACCCTGCAGGCTGGTCGCGGGTCTCATCCTTGAGATCGGTCGTTTCCTCAAGCTCGTACCGGTCCGCATCTGCTGGCCCTCGCTTGGCCGATTTTCGATTCTCCTGGTCGGACATGAATACCTCCAGCGGACAGTCTCGAAGGTTCAAAGGTCGCGGGTGAAAGGCGGACTCCTGAACCTTCGAACCTCCGAACGTGGACCGAGCTATTGTCTCATTGGCGCCACCGCGCCAGGTTCCGAGGGCCTCGAGGCTACTTGCGAAGGACGGCGTCCCAAGTTGTCGTAAGATCAGAAGCTGAAGTTACTCCGTTTGCTCCGACCCGATTTATAGCCGGATGTTTTAACATACACCCAAGCACCCAGCCGGCTGCGATCCAGTCACCAGCCGCCGTCGGGTTCGATGGTCGGCCGCGAGGGTGTGGCCGCTGCGGCGATCTGCCTGCGTTGGGGATCGTACCTGGCCGTGCTTCATGGCCATGGCAGCCTCTCTGGTCGGAAGTTCGGTCACAAGGTCAGCCGGATCAGTGACGAGGCGCGAGCCGCGTTCTGGCCAACGCCCTGGTAAATTGCGCTTGGCGTAACGGACCCGTGGAGAGCTCCACGGGGGCGGTTTTCGCGGCTACCCGATTGATCGGCGGGGGGTGTCGCCGGCCGAGGAGCGCGAGCTCATGGTCTTCGCGAGCGAGCGGCTGGCCCTCGGCATGACGGTGTGCCTGTGATTTGCGATGGAGCGTCCAGTGCGCCCGTGGCCCGAGCAGGTACTGCCCTACGGATTGGAGGAAATTCTCGGGATCACGCCATCGGTCTGGGCACTGAGGGAGACCTGGCGCGAGGTGCGCTTGCGTTCGCGGCCGACCGCAGTGAGCGTCGTTCCCAGGTCTGAACCTCTGGCAAGTTCCGCTGATACGCAGGCAGGCAATCTGAGGGGGTGAGGGTCTCATTTCCGGGGCAGAAACACGCCGGTTTACCGGGGTGAGTTGTACTCCATTAATACTCCATTAACGACTACTTTTCGGGGGCTATCGGAAACTCCAGTGTTCTGTATCGCCAGAAACGGTCTCTGTGAACGCCAAATACAGTATTTACAATCGACAGCCAGTTTCCCAAGCTGGACGTCAATTCGGCCGCAAGGGGGGACTCTGGGAGCCTTTGAACTCTCTTGTCTTTGCTTCCTTTGTCGGAACATAATCGGAACACAACTCGGCGAAAAAGCCAAAATCCGGGGGAAATCTACCGAAAATCGGGAGATTTCGTCTCCACAGGTAAGTGCTTGTGAATGCGTGAGAAATCAGGGGCGTTGGTAGATATTGGTGGGATATTGGCAGATATCGGCTTCGGGTTCCAAAGACTTAGGATCTAGTCCCGAAAGGGGTGGGGGTTCGAGTCCCCCCTTTCGCACCATAATTGACTCATAAAGAGTCCCAAACTGCTGTCCCGCTTCGGACGACGTCAATCGTCAATCGGCCGAGGAGCTACGGGCGGAGCTACGGGCGGCGCTTCGACCCCGAATCCAGGTGGTTTCCGGCGTCGTAGACGGAACGGACTTGGGCAGGTGAGACGAGCGTACGATAAAGAGCGACTTCGTCGACCAGGCCGTCCAGGAACGCCGAGTCGACGTCGTTTCCGCCGATCGAGAGGTTGGCCGCGGCGGTGATTTCCTCCAGAACCAGGGGCCGCTTCGCTTCCAGGACACCGTTCACGTAAATTGAGATCGAGTCCCGGTCCTGAACTCCCGTTACCTGAAACCACTTTCCAGCGACGGCCCGCGTCCGGCTCAAGACGCCTTTACCAGTGGCAAGGCAGTGAGCAATTGACTCGTCTCTGTTACAGAAGAGGAAGTGTCCGGTATGGGTTTTGGCGAGCCGCCAGCCACGGTGCGGCTCGGCAGGCTCAACCCTGGCTACAATTGACATCGGCCTCTCGTCGGTTCCTCTGTTCGCAAGTGGCTTGCCGACGGAGTTGAACTTCACCCAGGCGGCGACTGCAAACGAACCGCTTTCGATGCCCCAGCCGTCGGTCGCCTCGGCGTAGTCTCCCACCCCATCGAACATGAAGGCCTGGCCGATCCGACCAGGCCCGAACCTGGTGTCACCCCGCAAGATTGCATGGTACCCGCGATGAACATCATTCGGATTCCCGTCACCCGGCCAAAAGTTCGCGAGGCCGTTTTCCGGCGGGTCGCAGCCGTGCGCCATCTCGAATACTGCAATGTTGTTAGGGGTGGCTACGTAAGCTCTCTGCTGGTCCGGACTGATCACGGCTCCCCAGATATGGCCGAGTGGCAATGTCTCCCGCGTAAACAGGCTGATCGTGTCGAGGACGTCTACACCATTCGAATGGGTAAGGACAGCCCGATTCCCACGATCAAAAAAAGCCTCGATCCCTCCCGGCGTGACGAACGTACGCAGGAGGGTACTGTTCTGAGTGCGGAACAAGTTCATGATCGGCGCCTTGGCTGGACACCCTACCGCGTCGTAGACAGGCTCAGTGCAAGCCTGGCCGCTGTAAGCCCAGAGGTAGGACCCGTCAGGGGACACGCGGATCTCGCCGCCAACATTGGGAAAGCCGCCCATCACCGCAACGGATCGTTCGGAAGGCAATTCGAAGACTTCGATCGTGTCATGGCCCGGCCTTCCGCCCGGTCCGCCACATTGGTAATTGACGTACAGCCGGCTCCCGTCCGGAGTGAGCGCGAGCCTCATCGGACATGGCACCACGACCAGGCGCTTCTGTTCGCCTGTGTTCAGTGAGACCCTCTTCAGCCCGTTCCGCTCCATGGCAACGTACAGTCGCTTGCCGTCCGGTGTCACGGCGATGTCGGTAACTGGCGAACCGACCGCGAGAACAGTGCTCTGCCACGTCTTCGTCTGGAAGACAGTTACGTCTCCGCCATAGTGGCCGACAAAAATCTGGGCCCCGTCGGGGCTGACCGCAATGCCGATAGGCGCGGGAGCTATCGGGATGGTCGCGGAGACCCTCAGTGCAGCAGTATTGAGAACGGTTAGAAAGCTAGGTGCGTCGGTCACGACGTACAGTTCGTTACCACGAGGACTGATGGCCACACTCGCTGGTTTGCCGGGCAGAGGAACCGATCTGAAACGATGCCCTTCGGCCAGTGATTTCCCGAGCAGCCGGATTCCCGTCAGCTCGCTGCCTGTCGTCGGCGCCCTCCGTAACAGAATCAATGCTGTCCCAGCCATGGCTGCTGCCACCACCACGATTGCCGCCAGCCACAAACCGGGACGTCGACGCGGCCACCGCTGGCCGCGGGCGGCTTGAGCTGCCTCCGGCTCCTCGGCAGCCTGATCTTCGGACGGGGCGTGGGTCTTCCACCAAGCGTCCAATTCGCTTTTGAAGGCGTAAACGGACGCGCGTTCCTTGTGCTGGTGACGGTGGATGGGAAGTCCCTCTTCTTGTTCCCAGCGCTGGACCGTCCGAACCTGGCGGTTGAAATAGCCGGCGACCTCCTTCCAGGAAACGAGTCGTTCGCCAGCCGGGGCGATCGTCACGCCGTTGGGTTCGGCGCTATCACCTCGATGCTCGGACCCCGCACGACTCTCTGGTAACACAGATTCTCCTCGGGAAACGGGCCTCATGCTACCACGAAAACAGACGACATTGGACCCAATTGCGCCAGATGTCGCTTGCCGCGGGCGCGCTGGCGGACGGAAGCTTTGCCCGGCTTGCCGATCGATCGATGGCCCAAGTGTCGTGATGGGAAGATTGAAGAGAGTCGGCTTCGCGTTGGGCATTCTGGTGGGTCTCCACCTTCATGTCTCCTGTCAGCAGGGGCGGAGACAAGAGGAGAACCTCCCCGCGGACCTCAAATCGAAGTCCGTCGGGTTCCAAGCTTCGGCGGACGAGAAACAAGAGCTGTTCTTGACCTATGCGCTGGAGATCAGAGACAGTCCCGGTCAGCGTCCGATCGGGGAAGCTGATCG
>Ga0105104_10003103_pt1 | contig 11963 bp, 11 predicted proteins | sample PPLLaktember2015_3_FD_87034 | JGI IMG/M metagenome (GOLD analysis project Ga0105104, IMG submission 87034) | Freshwater sediment microbial communities from Prairie Pothole Lake near Jamestown, North Dakota, USA - PPLs Lake P7 Core (6) Depth... | ecosystem: Environmental > Aquatic > Freshwater >...
GAATATAATGACTGGTATAGGGGGACGAACTTTCTTCCTCCCGCCTTCCCGGCCGACACGTTGAGCATACAATACCCCGGCCGCAATTCACCGGTGCTCCCGTCCCGGACGGTCGCCAGATACTCCATCTTCTTCGCATGCCGTTTGCTTAAGTCAGTCGGGTCAATGATCAGCAGAGTGCCTTCTCTGATCCGGGAGGCACCCACGCGGGAGATCTCTTGCACCAGTTCCTTGGCCATCCCCTCGTAATTGAGGTTGACCGACAAGCGGTTTACCGTCTTCTTATATGAGATGTCTTCTCCCAGAGACCGGCTGATCTTGCTCAAATTGACATCCTGAGTGACCAGCATCCCATACATCATCTGTTCGATGAACCGGCGAGTCGGCTGGGGAAAACGGGGAGATAGTTTCCCCGAAAAATCATGAATTTGTGCTGATTTCTCTTTCCCGCTTACCCGTTGTTTTTAGACTCGCCCCCTGCTTCCCCGCTCGATTTTGCTGTGCTGTGCTGGGCGGCTGGTAATCATCAAGGCCTCAAGATTCATGGTCCGCCTCAACTGCAACCCGGACCCGCTCAAACATCCCCCTGGCCCACACCGATCTGCCTGCCGCCCACTTTCAGCACGACAGATTACGCCCCACATCCTCTCTCAGCTCATCCGCCTTCTCTTATCTTGGCCCGCTTGATCAATATGGGCCGAGCTGGGACGCGAATAACGGGCAGCTTCACAAACATGCTTATCCCCCTCCGCCTCAAAAACCCGGACCCGCTCGAATCTCCCCGCTGGCCCACATCGATCTGCCTGCCGCCCACTCTCAGCTCAACAATTCAGTCCCATCCACCCCAGCGCCTTCTCTAATTCCTGCACCGTCTCAAGCTTCATCCTGGCCCACACCAACCTCCCTGCCGCCCACTCTCAGCACGACAACTTCAGCCCGCTCCCTCCAATTCCTGCATCGTCTCAAGCAACATCCTGGCCCACATCGATCTGCCTGCCGCCCACTCCCTACCCAACAGTTCAGCCAGCCAAGACTTCTGCATCTTCATCTCCATCTCTTCAACCATTCCACCCCAGCGCTTTCTTTAATCCCTGCCCCGACTCAAACCTCCCCCTAGCCCACATCAAACTGCCTGCCGCCCACTTCCAGCCCTACAGATTCGCCCCCACAACCTCTCCAATCTCATATCGTTAAGCCTGAAGACGAGGGGAAGGGAATCATCATAGCCGGCCAGTAAGCAGGGGAGTTGGGGAAAAGAAACCGGATCTGCAGAACAAACCTTAATCGTTCTTTCCCGCTTTTTTGTTTTTGTAAGCCCGACACGCTGCTTTTACCGCTCAATCGAATATCTTGGGCGGCTGGTGATCAAAAGGGCCAAGAGATTCATGGTCCGCCTCAACAACCCGGACCGACTCAATCCTCGCCCTGGCCCACACCAACTCGCCTGCCGCCCACTCCCAGCCCAACAGATTCGCCCCACATCCTCTCCAACCCCAGATCGCTTCTCATGGGCCGCTTGATCAATATGGGCCGAGTTGGGACACATATACCGGGCAATCTCCAGTCACTCCAGCCCTTCTTCCCTCAGCTTCCCATACGTAGCCTCTTCCCCTCTCCATTTCCTCTTCTCCTGGGCCGCTTCGATCAACCTGGGCCGAGCTGGACACATATAACGGGCACACACGGACAGCTCATCCCTCTGCTCCAACAACCTGCACCCCCTCAAGTTTCATCCTGGCCCACTTCAACCTGCCTGCCGCCCACACTCAGCCTCTTCGCTCCTCATTCTCTCCCACACCCCAGATCGCTTCCACTGGGCCGCTCGATCTACCTGGGCCGAGATGGGACACATATACAGGCAATCTCCGGTCACTCCATCCCTTCTTCCCCGCTCTTTCCCGTTGGCCCTCCTGTCAGCTCCAGGGATATGGTTCTCGTGGGCGTATTCTTGTAAAAATAAGCAACGTATTCGGTTGACTTGTCCGCCTGAACTGGGATAGCGTTTCATCTAACCGAGGGAGGCTACCGTGCTCGTTTTGGGTGAACTCATGTGGTGTCTCTAGCCCGCTGCTGGATGAAAAGTCCGGGGCGGGGATTTTTATTTCTACCCTTGGGAGGGCGGTGGAAACCTGGTTGCTTCAGGAGGGCATCATCGCCATTGAAAAAGGAGGAAGTGTTACCCCGAATCCTTCGTTTTTGGTCTCATAAATCTGGAGCATGCACACTTCGGGCAGGCTTATGACTGCCCAGTCTCCGCCGATTGCAACGGCGACGAGGCGGATGATATCTGCATCTTCCGTGGTCTCTACGGCTGGACGGTCCGCGGTCTAACCCGGGTATATTGCGGATCGAGATATGACATCCCTATCACTAGTTAGAATAGTCCGAGGATGTTGTATTTAAAATCCGGCGTCAAGGGAACAAAAAGGGGCCATCGCACGTGACGCTGTCCAAGGCGATCAGATTCGTCATCGCCCTGGCGATCATGGCGGGTTTCATCAACGCCGCCTATCCGGGCAATCCGGAAGGGCTGTGGTATTACGACAGCAGGATCTACCTTCAGCAGGGATTCAACGTCCGTGGCAATAGGCCGCCGGTTTATCCCGTTTTCCTGGGGCTGGTGGGAAACCATGTGGTCGGCTACCAGATCACGCTCGCCGTGATCAGCTGGTGTTTGCTCGGCTACCTTCTTGCCGGTTTCCCCGGGTTAATCGTTCTCGGGGTATTCGCCATCTCCCCCTGGTTCGGCCGATGGCATGGCAACTGCCTGACCGAAAGCGTCTCTCACAGCTTCGCCGCGCTGGTCCTGTCCTTCTCGATCCTCCTCGTTAGGAAGCCGCTATGGGTCTTTCCGTGGGCCCTCTCCGTGTGCCTGTTCATCATGACCCGATTCACCAACGCTCTCTACCTCCCCTTTGGCGTCTGGCCGGCGCTCCTGATCAGGCCAAGGATGCGCTGGCTGGTCGTCGCCTGCCTTGCCCTTTTGGGCTATGCCGCGATGAGAGGCTTGGGTGCGAAGGAGCGGGAGTTAGTGAGAGACAAGGGAAGCCCCTCGGCGGTCAAGGTGCTGGGCGATCTAGGCGCATATCGACAGGCCTGGGCGTGGATGACGGATTCCAGGACACGGCCATGGTGGGCCGGGCGGCCTATGTCTGAAGATCTCCGCGAGTATCGCCCCCGCCTCTCCGCCGCCAGCGACCGCCTGGAATGGTTGAAACCATCTTATTACGGGTGGGGCTGGCTCATCCTCCTCGGTGTAGCGTGCGCGGACATCGCCGTCAGGAGGAGGGTGACCGTTCTTTCCCTCCTGATCATCTCACTGTTCGTCTTCTGCTATGCGGCAAGCTTGAATCACGTATTCTGCGACGAGATCTTGTCCGAAAACAGCGAAGTGTGGAGGCATCTTTCCATCTGTGATTGCGGCCTCGTTTTTTCGATCGCGGCCACGTTAGGGATGCTGCGTCCGAGGGAACGGGGTGAAACAAATCAGGCCCGAAATAGCGCCCTGGGTTGGATCGTCGTCGTCGCGGGAATGATACTGTTCGTCGCGGTCGTCTACACTCCCGGCAGATTCAATCCTGGGGACCCTGAGAAGGCGCTGGAGAAGAGTATCGTGGAATCCCGGGATCCTTTGAGCACCGCAATCGGGCAGATCTAGTCGTCGATTTCCCGACGCCGATGAAATATCCTGCAAAGAGCAGATTCCCTGACCTTGCAAACCTTAGCAGTGGCCATATTCCATCCCGCACCCGTATAAACCGGGGATTCCGATCTATCCTCATCCTCGCCTTCGCCGCCAGTTTCGCTGTCATTTACGCAAATACATTTCGCGGTTATCCAATCCACCGTTTGACACATGGTCCATTCAACTTTGAGTGTGGAGTTTATCGGTCCTATGCGGACGGAGAGAAAGATCTCCGTGTCACTACCGACTCCAAATTGACGAAACACCTCCTCTGCGCCGTTGTTTACCCATATCTGTATCGTCTTCTCTTGGTATATTTTCCAGCGAAAGAATCTCCTTTGGTCTGCTCCTTCCTCTCGGGGTTGATGCTTGCAATCTTCGGTTTCTGGCTCTATAGGAAGACACGGCGGGTTTTTATAGTTTTGTTTATAATTCTTCTAGCCGGCTTCTCCTTTACCACTTGGTACGACGGATCGGTATGGGAATCAAGGGCATTTATTAGTTTCTGCAGCGTGATATTACTGGTATTGCTGGATTGGATGTCTCGCGCACCATCCCTTCTGTCAACGATAGGATGCTCTTTAGCCTTGGTCTTCTTGCTCCTCACAAGCCTCGGGAATGCGTATCTTCTTCCTCTGCTTCCACTTGCTGTGATGATGAGAAGCAGGCAGATTGGATGGGCTAATAGTATTTACTTATCATGCATCTCGGTCATTGTAGTCGTAGCCGCGGTAGCGATCATATACCAAACAGGTGGAATATTATTAAACCCCCAGTTAAGGCTATCTGAGGTGGCGAAACTTTTATGGCAGGAGAAAACCGATATTCAAGCTTCAACGGCAAGGTTCACTCCCGCTAATTATGGGAGGGTCGCTCTCCAAGCGCTCGTCTCATCGGTGGGCGGGCTTCGACTTCCAACGGGATACGGGATACACCCCGGGAATGAGGTTTGGACAGTAGCCGGTTCCTACTTGGAATATTTTCGGCGTCTGTGGGGCATATTCTTCGCGGTGACTTACACAGCGGTGTTCGCCGTCGTCATTATTTCAGTGATTAAATATAGCCTCATACTTAAAGAACCTCTTATCGTATTGATCGCGTGTTGGATCGGGCTGTACATTTCCTTTTTCGTGTATTTCAACCCGGATGCCGGCCCGGTATATGCCGCTGAGCTGATGGCACCACTCTGGGCTTTTGTGGCGTTGGCACTCCTCCCTCTAAGTGCGGCAAAAATGCTCACCCTGCTCGCGGCTTTCACGGTATCTGTGGCCTTGAACAATTGGACAGTGATCCAGTTTTTCAAGGATTTCAACCATGATCCCAATCTGCTAACCACTCGCGTAGATCGTGTTGGAAGCGCCTACCAAGCATGGGCATGGGAAGTAAAACCGGGGGCAATAAAGAGCAAGAGATTAAAAGTGGAGGCAGCACATTCTCTGCCCGGGCCTTCGGCTGGCTTCTGGCTTGCGGCATGGATTGATAATGACAAAGACGGAATCCCCGACCAAGAGATTGTGCGCTCCACTTTCATGACCTCTAGAAGCGCCGCGGATGTTAGCGGCTTCGAATTTGATGCCCCGCCGGGGAAGGTTTTCGTCGGTATGGCTTGGCGCAGCGAGGATAATCCTTGGCTATTCTTCAGCGCCGATCAATTCCCTGCCGTCTCTCTTCTTGAGAATCAAGCATACTATCAGCAGTCCAACGGGATCTTCAAAACCTTTAGCCCAACTGTAACGAATCTGTGGGTGAGTTCGCCGTCAGAATAAAGATATTCCGGTTACACAATCGCTCGGTCTGAAAAGTGAGAAAGGACAGTTTCTCCAGTATAGCGAGGAAGCCGCTATTTTCCGTGATTCAAGCGGGATATGGTCAATCCGCAATCTGACCCAGGTCTACTTCGGGGCGACGGGGGATATTCCGGTTACAAGGTAAAGCCAATCTGGCGGGTCGATAAAGGCGGTTTCTCCAGTAAAGGGGAGCCGCCCTTTCCTTTTCCAGTAACCAAACAGCTACTATCGGGAAGGTTTCCGAGGGGAGCGACAGATGGAAGAGACATGTGCCTCCCGGCACCCGCTAGGGCCTTCCACATTCCGCCCCAGTGCTTCCGACCCTAACGCCTTCTGCATCTCCGGATCGAAGGCGTCGCAGACGGCATCCAGCAGGTCGAAGATCTCCCCGGCCTTCCCCATCGGACCTCCCGTCACCTTCAGCCCCCTTCTGGGCCAGCATCCTCACTCTTTCCAGGAACACCAAGGCTTCCAACACAAACGGCCGCTCCCCGATCTCCACCAGTTTCACGGCGTCACCTCCCTGGTTGGAGCTTCGTCCACCCAGAGATAAGGATCGTTCTCGACGGCGTTGTCTTGCAGGGAATCGAAGAAATCTGGGGGTGTCGGAAGGTTGACCGGGGGGAGATCGTCGGATATACGTGATCCTGGGAGGTTATTCTACGACGGGATCGCGGGGATCAGAGCCCTTCCAGTCCATCCCAGACTAATCCGCCCCACTTCAATCTTTTGACTTGACTTTCGGGGAAGGAAACCTATAGGATACCGATCATCATTGGAAGATGCGCTATGCCCTATATAGGCAAGAAGCTTATAGTGCCCTTTGACCCGCCTCTGGATGCTTAGTCCGGGGCGGGGATTTTTATGCCTTTATCCTTGGGGGACAGTGGAAACCTGGTTGCTTCAGGGGGGCATCATCGCCATCGAGAGAGGGGAAAGTATTACCCCATTCCCTTTTATCTCGGTCTCATAAATCTGGTGGTTGCACAGGCCTATTGGGCAGCTATCTTTTCTATCGCGATGATGCCTGTTATCACGTTAGAAGGTTTTTATGCACATTGCATACATGGTTAATTGATGCAATAATTAGCATAAGTTCACTGCAAATTAGAGCAATTATAGATAACAATCTGATAAAGCATATTTCAAGCCCGGAGAATATCTGAATATGAAAGATCCATTTCTAGGAGAGAAAAAGAAGTTTCTTCAGTCATACTCATCGTGGTTGAGCACCGAGCTAAATCGTTGCCTTCCAAAATACCACTCTAATATATTTATTAGCTCTAATACTAATGGGAAATATATTCTTCTATGGAGTGATGAACTAAAGCAGATATCGATCAAGCTTGTAAAGATTGCAAATTCAGCACGTCACTTTCTGAATCCAAGGGACGACAAAGCCTTGATTCGCATTGCAAATATGTTGCCACTCCAGGCGATATATTTGGATGACATGGCCTCAGAATTGAGATCTGGTCACCCGATGGATGCGAATACGCTATATACTGATAAATTCATGCCTAATGCCAATGCATTAGTTGACTCTGCCGAGCAACTATTAACCAGACTCAGAACTTCGCTATTTCTAAATCAAGAGGAGGGTGTTATGGATATTCGGATGGATATTGTTGAAAAGCGCGTAGCTGAAGCGATTATATCTTTCCGCGCGATAAATGTTGGAGCAGGCGGTGGCTGGGTAAGCTATCCGATAGAGCGAATTATTGATGATATCGTCGCTCGCATTGGAGAGAAGTACGCCCCCCCTATAACTAATCAAGACATCAAGAACTATGTTTCGCTTTGTATTCATAGTTGGTTAGGCAAAGGCTGGCTACGGCAGGATCCCACCTCCAAGCAAGTGTTTTATGAGCCGATTGGTAAAAAGATGGTAGATATGTTAGCAGTTACCCCAGACCCAGAATCGCTACGGAAAGATATTTTGAAATCGATTAAGGACCTAGAAATTGCACTAAGTCCCAAATATGTAGCCGATGATCAGGTAGCTAGATATATGTGTATGAGCATCAAAGCAGTTCAGTTCAATTTCGAGCTATTGAAAGCCGATGGATTAATATCGCTCGCTGTGTCATTTGGTCCTCGCATGGGTGCCCAGACAACCCCCTTCGGCAGAAAGTCGTTAGAAGGCCAAACTATATTAGGCACGCACCATGCAAAACATAAATTCTTACTTCTTGCCGCTGATCCAGAAGGCGCGACTAGATTACATTTAGATGAGGAATTTCGCTGTATAGATGAAGCCTTGCAAAAGTCAAAGTATCGTGACTCATTCGATTTATCTCAGCACGGTGCGCTGCGTATTGCTGACTTGCAGGGATATCTCTTGCGCTATCAGCCCAATATATTGCATTTCAGTGGACATGGAAGTTGCTCTGACAAAATATTAATGCTAGATGGTGAAGGTCATGTTGTTGCAATCCCCGTTGATACTTTGGATGCATTGTTTGCAGCGCTTAAAGATAATATCCGATGCGTCGTTCTCAATGCATGCTATTCAGAGGAACAGGCAAAGGCAATCGCTAAACATATTGATTGTGTTATTGGGATGTCTGGGCGCATATCAGATGAGTCTGCAACTATATTTGCTACAGCATTTTATCAGGCCATTGGTTATGGGAAAAGCGTTAAAACCGCATTTGAACTTGGACGGGTTCAAATCGGCGCCAAGCACCCCGATGAGATGGATATACCTAAATTGCTTGCTGATAAAGCTGATCCTGATAAAGTGGTATTTTCTGAGGTCAGGTGATCCCTCAAGTCCTATATCGTTTTAGATGCTCTAAATATGAAAACCGTAGACGTTGTAGCTATCTCTATGCCTAACAATATATTGCGCGATAAATATGTCAAAGCGGGAGGCAGGAGGAACGGTAGCAAATTGTCAAATAACCGCACGGGGGCTATGGCCGGTTGTCCGGGAATATCCGGGGCGTGAAGGTTCCTAGCGATAAATCGAAAATGAACCATGACTCCCAGGACCAAGGGGAGGATCATTTGTTCCAACGTATTCACCCTAACCCCGGCGGAGAGGTCGTGAGAACGAACTGGGGACATGAGGTTCGAAGGATCTAGCCCGGCGACGGACAGCGATGTCCGACCGGGCTTTTTGTTCCGACGACCTGAGCGGCGATCATCGAACGGGACGGTATCAGGACCAGGAGGGGGATGGCCGCCGCGTGGCGGCGGGCGGTGGAAACCTGGTTGCTTCAGGAGGGCATCATTGCGATCGAGAGAGGGGAAAGTGTTACCCATTCTCCTCAATCTCGGCCCCATAAATCTGGAGCATGCACAATATTGTTTGCACGGGAATGGGCATTTTGGTTACCAGCGGACGAGTGTAGATGTTTGGGTATTCACATATATTATTGCAGAGTTTGCCAAATATTAAAAGGAGGTAATAATGAATATTCCCGGCCCGAAGGAAGAAATAACTCTTATAAAAAAGAATGGAGATAAGGTGGAAAAGATCCAAGCAGCAATCCAACGTGGGAAAATATACATTGGAGGAAGCTCTTTAATAATTGAGAGAGGGGATAAATTCTTAAGGATACTACCGAACGGTATGGAAGAAACGCATTTGATAGAAGATTATGATTTTTACTCAGAAATGGGCGGGCATTATGAAATTACCGTTAGAAAGGAAGGAGCACCTGCGCCAGCAAAAACGAATAATATATATAACATTACTGGGCCTAATACCAGATTTAACATTGCCTCTCAGGATAATTCGACTAATGTGATAAATGTAAACACCCCTGAATTATTTCGTGAAATTAGAAAAGCCTTTTCGGAGACAATATCAGGTCGAGAGTTAGACATAATATCGGGGAAAATTGAAGAATTGGAGAAAGCCCAAGGAACCAAGACATTTCTGGGCAAATATCAAGAATTTATAGCAATCGCTGCAAACCATATGACTCTTATTGCACCGTTCCTTCCTGCCCTGACTCAAATGCTCAAGCTCTAACAAATCGCTATACAAGTGCTTTATTCACGGTAAAGCCGTAGACGTTGTAGCTATCTCCTTGCCGAATAATATGTTGCGCGATAAATATATCCCCTGCAGCCGCTGATCCTATGGGTCCGCGGGCCAGGTCCCACCGAGTTAAGGGAGTAGAGACGGTGGCACATTTAGAGATACATTGCCCATGACCGGTATTGAAAAGGTGGATCAACTCTTCTGTGGGTCGGGGTTGGCCTTTCCAACATTTCGAATGCTGGAAGCTGCAATAGCATCATCCGAGGACAAGGCGCGATTCGACTCTGGAGAGCTTATGAGGGAATGGGCGGAGCGTTATCCACAAATATTCGATGAGCGGGAGGTTAAGATCGCCGAGAATCAGCTAGGAGGGCACTTCTTTGAATGGTTCGGCGCAGTTCATATCTACAAACAAACAGGACGGCTCAGCCTTGTCGAGAGCTACCAATTCAAATGCCAGGCATGGAAGCGGGAAATATTGCGGAAACTCGGTGCGCATAATCTAATCTCCTTCTTCGATGAGCAGGGGAAGGCGGGCTTTGGCCGCATGCAGGCTCCCGACCTTCTCGTATATGCGCCGGATTACTCGGATTATTATTTTTGCGAGGTTAAAGGACCGACCGACAATCTTCGTGACCGGCAGAAGGCATATTTCGCGGCAATGGCCGCCGCCGCGGGGGATAAAGAAGTCTTTGTCTTGCCAATCAGGCTAGCGTAGGGAGATATTTCCGGGGACACCAAACTTACCTTATCCCCGACGCGGGGATTATGTATGGTGTCCCCGGAACTAGATAAGGCCGGAAATACTATCCTGCGTTTCCTCTCTCATCAATTGAAAGGCGAAGAGAAATGAAATACGAAAAACGAGTAATAATATATTTAGATATATTAGGCTTTGCAGACATTATTCACCTGACAGCAAATGCTGAATACGACAAGGCTGGACGGATCTCGGACATCCAGAAGCTATTTAGGCAAATTAGAGAGATACTTTATGCCGACGAGAAGCAAATGCATCTTACCAAATCAAAAATGATTACAAACTTCTCGGACTTAGTTGTGATCTCATTTTTAGCAAGCGAATTCAAACACATCACTCACGAGCTATATGAAATGCAAGTATTTATATCAAATTGCATCCTTAAAGGCTATCTGCTGCGTGGAAGCATTATTTATGGCGATCTTATACATGACGAAGATATGATATTTGGACCCGGATTAATAGAAGCTTATGAGATAGAACAGACTAAGGCTAGATATCCAAGAATACTAATCGATAAAGCAATAGTCAATGATCAGAAGCTATCCGCAAACGATCGGTTGGTAAGCATTAGAAATAGAGAAATCGATGGGATAATATCAATTGATGAGGACGGGGAATTCTACATCGATTACTTTGCAAAGATTAAGGAGATAACAGACAACTTCAGTCAATACATCATTTACGTGAAACAATTTACAAATCTTCTGCTTTCAATTGTAGATAATCAGTCACTGCGGGAAAAGGTAGAATGGCTGATACCAAAATATAATTCACTTATAGTATCACTCCAAAAGTGCCTATTTCAAAACAAGGAGCCTATTCAGGTTCAAACGAAGGACGATCTGATATTAATGATAGATATCTTGAACGAAGTATGCATCGACTCATACAAGGACAAGTTATAGCCCAATTTATCAGCACTAGAATCGCATGGAATAACGAATAGCTGTAGCCGATTATTGGAGTGTTCTCTAGTTAGAAGGCTAATGACATTAAGGCCATCTCCAACGCCGATTAAATAAATCGAGACACGACAGTCACCTCCCTGGTTGGACCTTTGTCTTCCCAGAGATAAGGATCGTTCTCGCCGGCGTTTTCTTGCAGGGAATCGAAGAAATCGGGGGTGTCGGAAGGTTGCCGGGACGGAGATCGTCGGTTATACCGAAGCCTGGCGATGAGTTTGACGACGGGAGACGACGGATCACCCCTCGGAGACACCGGTGGGGGTATGAGAGGGGGTTCCCCTTTCCTACCCCGGATCGTTGAACCTGGAGCTTCCTGGAGACGGGAAAGGGGTGTCCGGGAGGGCCGTGATAATCCGGTTGACTACCGCAACCTCCGAAGAGAATACTGTGACCAGCGGTTCACCCTAACCCCGGCAGGAGTCGGCTGTGACGGAACCCATCCGTTGCCCCCATTGCCAGAGCGCAGAGGTCATCCGCAAGGGCGTAGCCCGTCAGAAGTTCGCCTCCGGGATATCATTCCGGACCAAGATCAACCTGAAACAATTCCGCTGCGCCTGGTTTGACGATCAGGTGTATTATGAGTTTGTGCCATCAGAGGCGATAGTGAGATATGGCGATCCGGTTATTCCAAAATGGAGGGAGCCGTGAACGAAATACTGCTAAAGACGCATTCACCGGCTCGCAATACAAGAAAGTGTTATGGCAAAAATGATATCGAGCATTCGCTTAGGCTTTCGCTGACAGCCAACATGGAAATGCTTGATGA
>Ga0105104_10003104_pt1 | contig 11962 bp, 12 predicted proteins | sample PPLLaktember2015_3_FD_87034 | JGI IMG/M metagenome (GOLD analysis project Ga0105104, IMG submission 87034) | Freshwater sediment microbial communities from Prairie Pothole Lake near Jamestown, North Dakota, USA - PPLs Lake P7 Core (6) Depth... | ecosystem: Environmental > Aquatic > Freshwater >...
CGCAGCTCCACGCGGATGGCTACACCTTCGACATGGGCCCCACCATCCTCCTCATGCCCGAGGAGGTGGAGCGAACCTTCCAGGCGCTGGGCCGGAAGATGTCCGGGTAACTGCCGCTCAAGCGCTGCGAGCCCAACTACACCATCCGGTTCCGCGACGGCTCCCGTCTGACGCTCACCTCCGAGCTCCCCCGCATGGGCGAGGAGCTGGAGCGCATCGAGCCCGGGAGCTTCGGGCGGTTCCTCCGCTTCCTCGCACTGGGGCGGGTGCAGTACCTGACGAGCCTGGACCGGTTCGTCACCCGGAACTTCGACCACCTCGGACAGTTCCTCACCCCGGCCAGCGTCGCCGGCATCTTCCGGGCCCGCGCCCACCGGCGGCTGTACTCGGTGGCCAGCGAGTTCTTCCGAGACGAGCGGCTGCGCGCAGCGGTCACCTTCCAGACCATGTACCTGGGCATCTCGCCCTACGAGAGCCCGGCAGTGTACGGGCTGCTCCCGTTCAGCGAGCTCGGGGTGGGTATCTGGTTTCCGGAGGGAGGGCTGTACGCGCTGCCCCGGGCGCTCGAGCGGCTCGCGCGCGAGGTGGGCGTGCGCATCGCCTACCGGACGCGGGTGAAGCGAATCACCTTCGAGGGCCAGCGAGCCAGGGGGGTGCTGCTCGACGACGGAACGCACCTTGCCGCGGACCTGGTGCTCTGCAACGCGGATCTGCCCTGGACATACCGCAACCTCATCGACCCGGCCGTCACCCGCCTGCGCCGCGCCGGGAGGCTCCGCTTCACCTCCGGCGGCTACATGCTCTACCTCGGCCTCGACCGGCAGGTGCCGGAGCTGGGCCATCACAACGTCTTCCTCGGGATGGACTACCACGGCTCGTTCGAGGACATCTTCCGGCGCTTCCGCGTCCCGGCGGACCCGAGCTTCTACGTGGCGGTGGCCAGCCGCACCGACCCGTCGCTCGCCCCGGCCGGGCGCGACGGGCTCTACGTGCTCGTGCCAGTGCCGCGCCAGCACCCATCCCTGGAATGGGCGACCGTGGGACCGACGGTGCGCGCCCGGGTGTTCGCCCGGCTGCGGGAGGAGGGGCTCGATCTCGAGCGCCACGTGGTGACCGAGCACGTCTTCACGCCCGACGACTGGGCGGCGCGCTTCTCGCTCGAGCACGGGAGCGCCTTCGGCCTCAGCCACCACTTCTTCCAGGTGGGCCCCTTCCGTCCCTCGAACCAGGACCCGAAGGTGCGGAACCTCTTCTTCGTCGGGGCCTCGACCCAGCCGGGAACGGGGCTGCCCATGGTGATGCTCTCCGCCGAGCTGGTCGTGGAGCGGATGCGGCGAGAAGCTGCGGCAATGGGAGCGCGGCTCGCTCCGGCCCCGCTGCTCGCCCCGGAGGCGGTCGCGTGAACGCGCTGGTCCGCCAGGGCTACCGGACCGCCCGGGCCGTCACCCGCCACCACGCGCGGAGCTTCTCCCTCGCCTCGCTGCTCCTGTTCGGCGCGCGCCGCAGGGCCGCGTTCGCCCTCTACGCCTTCTGCCGCCGGCTGGACGACCTCGTGGATCAGGGTGGGGACGGCGAACAGACCCTCTTCCACCGCCTGGCCCGGGCGCGCGCGCTCATCGGCGGTCTCTACCTCGAGCTGCCACGCCTCGCCGACCCGACCCGCGGCCCGGTGCAGGCGCGTGCCGTGGCGCACCCGACCGAGGGAGCGTGGGACGCCGCCGAGCTCGCCGCCCTCCGCGACACCATCCGCCGCTACGGCATCCCCGAGCAGCCCTTCCAGGATCTGGTCTCCGGCATGGAGATGGACGTCGCCGGTCACCGCTACGCCTCGTTCGCCGACCTCGAACTCTACTGCTACCGGGTGGCAGGCACGGTGGGCCTCCTCCTCTGTCCGGTGCTCGGGACGTCGGACGCCCGGGCGGCGACGGCGGCGGCGGACCTCGGCCGGGCGATGCAGCTGACCAACATCCTCCGCGACGTGCGGGAGGACCTCGCCCGGGGCCGCGTGTACCTGCCCGAGGACGAGCTCGTCGCGTTCGGGCTCTCCCGGGAAGACCTCGCGCAGGGCGTCGTCGACGACCGCTGGCGGGCGTTCATGCGCTGGCAGATTGCCCGCGCCCGCGCCTACTACGCGCGGGCCGCCGCGGGCGTGGGGTGGCTCACCGGATTCGGCGCGCAGCGGATGGTGAAGCTGATGGGCGCGCTGTACGGCGGCATCCTGGCCGACATCGAGGCCCGGGGGTACGACGTCTTCTCCGCCCGTGCCCACGTGACGCTCACTGCCAGGCTCCGCACCGGGCTGGCCATCCTCGTCCGGCCCCGCGCCGTGCTCCCTTCGCCGTCCGAGGTGCCCGCCGTCCCGCTCCTCCCCCGGAGGGCGCCGTGAGCCGCGCCGCGCAGGTCGCCGTCGTCGGAGGAGGCATCGGTGGGCTGGTCGCCGCCGGTCTGCTCGCCCGCGCGGGCAGCCGCGTCGTCCTCTACGAGCAGGAGCTCCGCCTGGGCGGCAAGGCCCAGCAGCTCCGGGCGGGAGCCACGGTGCTCGACACCGGCCCGACGCTGCTCACGCTCCCGGCGCTGGTCCGGGAGACGTTCGCCGCGCTCGAGGGGGAAGACCTCCTGCCGCGGTTCGTCGCCCTGTCGCCTCAGTGCGAGTACCGCTGGAGGGTCGGAAGCGGGTTCGTCGCCCATGCGGACCTCGGGGCGTCCCGCGCCTCGGTGGAGACGATGGCCCCCGGCGAGGGGCGCGGAGTCGACGGTTTCTACGCCGCAGCGGCCGCGATCCATCGCGCGGCGGGCGAGCCGTACCTCGAGGCTCCCTTCGAGGGCATGGCGGGCTTCTTCGCGCGGGTCGTCCGGCGTGGGCCGTCCGCAGTGCTCCAGGGCGTGCAGATGTCCACCCTGCACGCGCTCGCTGCGCGCCACTTCCGCGACCCGCGCCTGCAGCAGTTCGTGGGCCGGTTCGCCACGTACACCGGCGCTTCTCCGTACCAGGCGAGCGCGGCCTTCGCCCTCATTCCCCACCTCGAGCGAATCGAGGGCGTGCACCACGTCGAGGGCGGATTGGGCGCGTTGGTGTCGGCCCTGGAGGCAGCGGTCCGCCGGCTGGGCGTGGAGATCCGCCTGGGGACGCGCGGGGCCTGGAAGCAGGTCGGCGAGAGCTGGCGCGCAGGTCCCTCCGGCGACGAGACCCCGGTGGACGCGGTGGTGGTGAACGCCGACCCGCTCGGCGCTTCCGGCGTCTCCGGAGGGCCACTGGCGATGTCGGGCTACGTCCTGCTCCTCGAGGCGCCCGTGCGTTCGCGCCTCCTGCACCACACGGTGTTCTTCTCGCGCGACTACCGGCGGGAGTTCGACGAGATCTTCTCCGGCCGGGTGCCGTCGGACCCGACCCTGTACGTCTGTCATCCCGCGGCCACCGACCCAGGCATGGCCGGGCCCGGCACCAGCGGGCTCTTCGTCATGGCCAACGTGCCGGCGATGGGCGAGGCCTTCTCCCCGCACGCGGAGGCGCTGCGTGCGCGCTGCGTGGCGGTGGTCGAGGCGCTGGACCCCTCGCTCCGCGGCAGGCTTCGGTTCCTCGGCGAGCGGACGCCGGTGGACTTTCAGCGCCAGGGCGCGCCGGGTGGCTCGCTCTACGGCTTCCTGCCCCACGGCCGGCTCGGGCCGTTCCGGCGGCCTCGCTCTCGGGCAGCGCCGGGGCTGGTCTACGCCGGTGGCGGAACGTACCCGGGCGGCGGGGTGCCGATGGTGATGCTCTCCGGGCGGTTCGCCGCCATGCAGGTCGCTGCGGATCTGGAGGCCAGGGCATGAGCGCGCTCGCCCCCCTTCCGGAGCGCGCCGGCGCCTATCGCTGGTACTACGCCGACGTCGGCTCCGGGGACGTGAGCGCGGTGGTCATCTTCCTCGTCGGGAGCCTCTTCTCGGCCCGATACGCTGCGCGCCGGCATGCGCTGCCCATCGAGCACTGCGCGGTGAACTTCGCGCTCTACGTCGGGGGAAGGCGGAGGCAGTGGGTGCTCACCGAGTACCCCACCGCAACCCAGTCGGGCGGGTTGCTCTCCATCGGCCGCTCCTCGCTCCGGGTGCGCTCGGACGGGACGGTGGAGATCGACGTGCGCGAGCGGCTCGCCCCCTTCGGCGCCGAGACGCGAGCGGAGATCGTGCTCCGTCCGACCGCCCCGGGGCTGGGAGTGGTTCCGCTGCTCCCGGACGGGAGCCACACCTGGGAGCCGCGCGCGCCGCGGTGCGAGGCCGAGCTGCGTCTGCCGCTCCTGGGCCACTCGCTGCCAGGGCACGGTTACCACGACGCCAACGCCGGTGACTCGCCCCTCGGGTCCACTCTTCCCTCGTGGTCCTGGACCCGGGTGCACGCCCCCGACCAGACCGCCATCGACTTCCGGCTCCCGGCCGGCGAGCGCATCACCGTGCGCACCGGCACGGGCGGTTCGTCGCTCGGCCGCGACGAGGCGCCCGCGCCGGACGAGATACCCACCTCCTGGGGACTCCGGGTGCCGCGCACCCTCTCCGCGGGGGGCATCGAGGTCCCCGCGCCCGACCTCGTCGAGTCCTCGCCCTTCTATGCCCGGCAGGTGGCCCGGGCCGGCGAGCTGCACGCCATCGGCGAGGTGGCGGACTTCCGCCGGTTCCGCTCGCCACTGGTACGGTGGATGGCGCACTTCCGGACTCGGGTGGAGCGCGCCGCATGAGCACCCTGATCCTGCTCGTCCTCGTCTGGACCGTCGCCGCCGTGGTGTTCAGCGCGGTGACGCTCGTCCGTGTTCTCCGCCAGCCCGCTGCGCCCGCGCCCGGGCGCGTCCCTCCGCTGCTCCTCCTCCGCCCCCTGGACGAGCCGACGGAGGCCGAGCTGCAGAACCTCGCCCTCCCGCTCCCGGACGATCTGCCGGTGCGCCAGGTGATCGTGTCGCCGTACCGGCCACGGCTCGCCGAGGGCGTGGAATGGCAGTACTCGGATCCACCGTGCCTCAACCGGAAGGTGGGGCACGTCCTCTACGCGCTGGACACGCTCCGGCGCGGCGAGGACCAGATCCTGGTGGTGGACGCCGACGTGGCCGTCGACCGGGCGCTCCTCGAGGACCTCTCCTCCGCGCTCTCCGCGGGCGCGGCGCTCTCCACCGCGGCACCGGTCCCCGAGGGTGGAACGGGGCTCGGCGCCGCCGCGCTGCGAGGTCTGCTCCGCTCGAGCCAGCACAGCTTCGTCGCCCTCGACCTCATGTCCCTCGGCTCCAAGGCCATCTGCGGCAAGGCGCTCGGCCTCTCCGGCGCGGCGCTCGAGGCGCTCCGCGGGCTCGCCGGCCACATCGGCGAGGACCTCGAGCTGGCGCGCTTTCTCCACGTCCGGGGACTTCCCGTCACCCGCGTCGCGGCCACGGCGCGCATGCCGCTCGGACGGGTGGAGCTCCCGGGCGTCGTCCGCCGGATCCGCCGGTGGATGCTGGTGCTCCGCGCCCACCGACCGGGGCTGTGGCCCACGGTGCCGCTCCTCCTCGCGCCGACCCCGCTGCTCCTGCTCCTCGCCGTCTGGGTGGGCTCGCCGGCGGTGGTGACCGGGCTGGCGGTGCTCCTGGCGCTGCGCATCGCGCTCGGGCTCGCCCTCTCTCGCGGCACGCCGGAGGCAACCGACGGCGGGTGGGAGTGGCTCCTCGGAGAGGCCACGCTGCTCGCGGCCTGGATGGGCTCGCTCGCCGGCCGCACCGTGGACTGGCGGGGGCGCTGCTTCACCCTCGTGCGCGGCGGGCGCATGGAGCGCACCGTTCCGGGAGGCGAGTCGTGACCTACGCGCGCTTCCTGGCGCTGTTCCTCGCCCTCCCGCTCGCCGTGCTCCTCGTCCTCTGGTGGAGGGACACGGTGAAGCGGCTGCCGTGGAAGGGCGTGCTGCCGCTGCTCCTCGTCGTGTACCTGGCCACCATTCCCTGGGACAGCATGGCGGTGAAGCACGGGCTGTGGGACTTCCCGGAGGGGAAGACCTGGGGCATCCGCCTGGGATACCTCCCGCTCGAGGAGTACCTCTTCTTCGGCCTGCAGACGCTGCTCACCGGCCTCTGGGCCGGGCGGCGCCTCCTCCGGCTGCGCGACCGCGGGGTGCCGGCATGAACGGGCCCACCGCCTACCTCGTGCATCTGCTGGCGTGGTCGCTCCCGGTGCTCGGGTTGCAGCTCGCGGTCATCGTGTGGCGCTACCGCGAGCACACCGCAGCGGTGCTGGATGCCGTCCTTCCCCCGGCGATGGTGGTGACCGCCTGGCTCGTCGCCGGCGACCACCTCGCCATCCGGGCCGGAGTCTGGCAGTTCGGCGAGGGGAAGCATCTGGGCATCTATCTCGGCGCCGTGCCCCTCGAGGAGGCGTTGTTCTTCCTCATCACCAATCTGCTGGTGGTGTTCGGGCTGGCGCTGTTCTGGGTGACGCCGTGATCCCGGCCTGCAAGGGCTGCCTGCGCCAGCGCCTGGTGGACGCGTACGTCAGGCGGAAGGTGCGCGCCTCGTTCCGGGGCGTCTGGCTCCGGGGAGAGCTGCCGGCCGCGCAGGGTGGGCTCCTGGTCTACGTGAACCACGGCAACTGGTGGGACGGCTTCGTGCTGCACCCTCTGGCGAAGGCCGCGAGCTGGGATGGCTATGTGCTCATGGAGGAGCGGAACCTCGCCCGGTACCCCTTCCTCCGGCACATCGGCGCGTTCTCGGTCCGCCGCGGAGAGGCGGCCTCGTCGCTGGAGACGCTGCGCTACGCCCGGGACCTGCTCCGGCAGCCCGACGCCGCGGTCTTCGTCTTCCCCGAGGGAGAGCACCGTCCACCAGGCGAGCTGCCGCTGCGGCTCGAGCGCGGTGTGGAGACGCTCGCCCGGATGAGCCAGGTGCGCTGCCTTCCGGTGTCCATCCGCTACGCCTTCTTCGAGCACGAGCGTCCCGACGTTCTCCTCGACGTGGGGACGCCCCATCCGCCGGTGCTCCTCCGCGATTACCAGCGGCGGCTCGAGGAGCGGGTGGCGGCCCTGCAGTCGGTGACCCGGCTCGACGGCTTCCACCGACTGCTGGAGGGCCGCCGCGGCGTCGCCGAGCGATGGGACGCAGTGCGTGGGCTCGGCGAGGGCGAGCGATGAGCGGCCCCCGGGCCATGGTCCGCTGACACGCCCGGTCTGCTACGAAGACGTTCCTGGCAAACCGGGTGGTGCTGGTGACTGGAGGTTCCCGCGGGGTGGGCCGAGCGCTGTGCCTGGTGCTCGCCCGCGAGGGCTGGGACGTGGTGGCGACCTACCGGCGGGACGAGGAGGCAGCGCGCTCGCTCGAGGCCGAGGTGTCGGCGCTCGGCCGGCGGGCGCTGCTGCTCCGGGCGGACCAGCTCGAGCCGGAGAGCCTCGAGCCGGTGTTCGCCCGGACGAAGGAGACGTTCGGGGGCCTGGACGCGCTGGTGGCCAACGCGGCGAGCACCGCGTTCGTCCCGCTGATGACGATGAAGCCCCACCAGATGGACAAGACCTTCGCGGTGACGGTGAAGAGCTTCGTCCTCCTCGCCCAGCTCGCGGTCCCGCTGATGCGGGGGCGGGTCGGGGCGAGCATCGTCGCCGTGTCGGGGCTGGACAGCCGGATGCCGATGCCGTTCCACGGTTTCCTCGGGGCGATGAAGGGCGCGATGGAGGTGCTGGTGAAGTACCTCGCCGCGGAGCTCGCCCCCGACCGGATCCGGGTCAACGCGGTGAACCCCGGGTACATCGACACCGACAGCTCGCGCTTCTACATGGGTGCGGCCTGGGACGTGCTGACCGAGAGCATGGAAGCGCAGGTGCCCTCGGGGCGAGTGGCCGGTCCGGAGGAGATCGCCCGTCCCATCGCCTGGCTCCTCTCCGACGCCGCCGGCTACGTCAATGGCACCACCGTGGTGGTGGACGGTGGGCTCGAGGTGGGCTACGGCATGGCCCTGGGTGCGCGGATCGCGGCGAAGACGTGAGCGGCCGCCCGTCGCCGTCGAGCGCCGCCGTGACCGTCGCGTTCTGGCTGGCGGTCGTGCTGACGATGCCGCTGCTCTTCGTGGTGTCGGCGCTCGTCTTCGTCGTCAGCGCGCCCTTCGACCCGGACCGGCGGGTGCTCCACGCCTTCGTCTGCCGGAGCTGCCATGCCTATCTCCACCTGAACCCCCTGTGGCGGGTCCGGGTCGAGGGGCGAGAGCGGATTCCCCGGGGCCCGTCGGTGCTGGTGGTGAACCATCAGTCCCTGGCCGACGTGGCGGCGTGCATGGGTCTCCACCGGCCCTTCAAGTTCGTGTCCAAGGCCTCGCTGTTCTCGCTGCCGCTGGTGGGCTGGAGCATGCGGATGCTGCGCTACGTCCGGCTGGAGCGAGGACGCCCCCACTCGACCCGGGCCATGCTCGAGGACTGCCGGCGCTGGCTTCGCCGGGGGATGGCGGTGCTGATGTTCCCCGAGGGGACGTACGCGCCGGGCGAGGCGCTCCTCCACTTCAAGCCCGGGGCGTTCCTGCTCGCCCGCGACGAGCGGGTTCCGCTGGTGCCGGTGCTCCTGACCGGGACGCGGGACCTCGTCCTCGGCGACGGCCCGTGGATGGCGCCGCGGGTGGACATCCGGGTCCGGGTGCTCGACCCGTTCGACTTCCCCCCGGGTGCCGACGCGATGCGCGTCGCCGCCGAGATGCGAGAGCGCTTCGCTCGTGAGCTCGGACGACAGATCTAGAGGGCGGGGCCCGGACTCCCGGGTGAGGCCTCACATCCCCGTGCACCGCGTATCACCGGCGACGTTGAAGCAGGTGGTGATCCCATCGCTCGCGAGGTTCATGTTCTGCCCGGGCGAGAGACCTTCGTAGTGCTTGCTCCAGGCCTGGGGCCCGCCGCCGCCGCGACTCCGGTTCGCGCGCGCAAGGACCATCAGATTGCCGAGGGGCGGCCCGCCCTCGACGCCGTAGTTTCCCTGCGCGTCCACCCACCAGCGGCCCGGCCACACCTGCCCGATGAGCTGCTGCAGCCCGATGACGTCGAGCGGGTGCAGCTCGCGCCCATTGACGAAGACGCCGGTGAGCGTGCCCTGGCCGCCGCCCGAGGCATCCGCGGGGAGCGGCCCGCCCAGGTTCAGGCCCGGGGGGAGGAACCCCAGCGTCGGCCCGCCCCATCGTCCCGAGGCTCCGGTGCGGGCATCGTACCAGTACGCGCCGTCCTCGAGTCGGGTTGCTCCGCGCTCGAGCCGCTCCAGAGTCGGCAGCTCCGAGGCGCCCAGGAGCCGGCCGTTGAAGCGGATCTTCCGGGCGACCGGAGCCTGCTTCGCCGGGGCGGCCTCCTCCGCCGCGAGCGAAGAGGAGGCGAGAAGAAAGAGGAGCACGATGGCCGTTCGCATGGGGCCTCCCGGGGAACCGGGGCGGTTCTTCCCGGAGAGACGTCGAGCGAGCCTCATTCTGCTCTTCCGGCGGGCGCGGGTCGGCCGGGACAGCGTGCTGGAAGTCTTGCAACGGCGCTGCCCCCGTCGCCCGGCTGCCGCCGCGGGGGCTTTCGCGTCAGCGAGTCAAGAGCTCGATGCGCGGTTCGTCCGGGTTCGGCTTGTAGAGCAGCACGGTCCGGCCGAGCACCTGGGCCATCTCGGCCCCCGTCCCGGCGGCGAGCGCCTCCGCCTGCTCCTTTCGGATCTCGCGGTCCTCGGAGGCGAGCTTCACCTTCACCAGCTCGTGGTCCCACAGCGCCTGCTCCAGCGCTGCGAGGACCCCGCCCGTGACCCCCTCCTGACCCACCTGCACCACCGCTGCCAGGTGGTGCCCGAGGGCCCGGAGCTTCCGCCGCTGCTTTCCGTCGAGGCTCATCTCACTTCTGTCCGGTGGCGATGCGGATCTCGCGCTGCGCATTCACGTGCTGTGGATCCAGCGTCACGCAGCGCTTGAAGTGCTTGAGCGCCGTCGCGGGATCTCCGGTGAGCTTGTACAGCTGGCCGATGAAGTAGTGGGCCGGCGCGCAGCGCTCGTTGAGCTTCAGCGACTGGTTCAGGTCGCGCAGCGCCTCCACCATGGCGACCTTCTTGTCCGGGAGGGTGAAGAACCGCGCATACCCACGCCAGGCGTAGAACTCGCCCTCTCGCGGGTTGGCGGCGATGGCGTCATCGAAGGTCTTCACCGCCTCGGGGAACCGCCGGGCCCGCACCAGCGCCGTGCCCTTGTTGAAGGTCTCCTCGGCGAGGAGCACCGACTGCACGTCCACGTCGGCCCCGCCGCCCTCGGCGAGCCTCTCCCGGTACCGGGCGCGCGAGCCGTCGTCGGACAGGACCCGGTTCGCCTCGCCGATCGCGGTGAAGATCTCCGCCTTGACCTTGCCCAGCTCGGGCGGCGCATCGGGGGGCACGGTGTCAGGATGGAACTGCTTGGCCAGCTTGAAGTACGCCGCCTTGATCAGGCCCGCGTCCGCGGTGTCCGGCAGCCCGAGGACCTGGAAGTGGTTCTCGTTCCGGATTCGCTCCAGCCGGGCCTGCAGCTCCCGGAGCACGGCGGCGAACCCGGGGGAGGGTGGCCGCGAGGGGGGCACCACGGGAGCGATGCGCGGCGGGTCGACCTGGGGGAGCGTGGACACCCCGGTGGGGGTGAGCGTGGGCACCACGGGGCGCGCGCCAGCGGCGGGCGCCGGCGCGGCCGGCTTCCGTCCGGGGGTCGAGGCCGGGGCGGCTCTCGGCGGGGCGGCGGGGGCGGCTGGACGCGGCGGCGGGGTCGGACGCACGGCCGGCGGCGGGGTCGGACGCGCGGTCTCGGGGCGGGGAGCCCCCGGTGGAGCCGGCGGCGGGGCCCGGAGCTCCACCTCGGGAAACGACACCGCGTCCAGCTCCCGCAGAAGCAACGCCACGCGCAGGATCGTGTCCATCTCGCCGGCGTTGCTCTGCGCGAGGTGGGCCAGCGAGCGGGTCCCGTCGAAGTAGCTCGCCGCGCGGGTCTCCTGGGCGGTGAGACGGAGGTCGGGGAGCGCGTCGCCCGCTCCCCGGCGGACCACCGGGCGCTCGCGGACGTCCATCAGTCGGGCCTTCAGCTCGGGCAGGGGGACCCGCCGGATGACCTCGGCCAGCAGGCCCCAGCGGTTTCCGAGCGGCACGACCTTGCTCGACGGGAGCTCGAGCGCCTCGAAGCGGAAGCTCCCCCGCGGGGAGACGTAGGCCCGCAGGAGGATGTCCGCCGCGCGCTGCGCGAGCGCGGGAAAGACGAGCCCCGGGTTGACCGCCCCCAGCGTGAAGAGCGCGGCGAGCACGTCGTTGCCGTACTTGATGGCCTCCTTCTCCGCGCGGGCCACCTGCTCGTTCGTCGCCAGCCGCTGAGCCACGAGGAAGGGACCGATCGCGTCGGAGGCGTGGGTGGACTCTGCGGACTCGGGGTTGCCGCGTCGCAGGTACAGGGTGGTGGTGCGGTCCTCGAGATCGAAGAAGAACAGCCCGGTGGCGCCGGCACGCGCGCCCTGGACGTAGATCTTCAACGCATTGGTCTCCGCCAGGTCGGCGCGGAGGAGGTCGAAGGTCGACGTGAGCGGTGCCGCCGGCCTCGCCGGTGGCCGGGGCGCACCCGGCGGCGCGAGCTCGAAGGGGACTGCCTCTGCCCAGGCGTCCTCCGGCTGCAGCGGAGCGCGCCTGGGTGCCGGGGGGACGGGTGCGCTGGTGAGGATGGGCGGGGCCATCTCCGGCGCGCCTGGCTGGACGGTGAGCACCGGCGGGCCGGCGCTGGTGGTGCTCCGCGCCGGCGGCGCGGGCGCCCGCGGCGTGTGTGGCTGGGTGGGCGCCGCGGCGGGGGCGCGGAGCGGGGCCGCAGGAGGAGCCACCGGTTCCGGGGGTGCCGCCGTGAGGACGGGCGGAGCTGCGGGGGCCGGCGCGGGGGCGGGTGCTCGTGGCGTGGCCGGTGCCGGGGGGAGCGATTCGGCGGGCGCGGTGGTGAGCGCGGGCGGCGAGACGTCGTAGGGGATCGCCTCACCCGGCTCGACGGTGAGAACGGGCGAGGC
>Ga0105104_10003105_pt1 | contig 11961 bp, 12 predicted proteins | sample PPLLaktember2015_3_FD_87034 | JGI IMG/M metagenome (GOLD analysis project Ga0105104, IMG submission 87034) | Freshwater sediment microbial communities from Prairie Pothole Lake near Jamestown, North Dakota, USA - PPLs Lake P7 Core (6) Depth... | ecosystem: Environmental > Aquatic > Freshwater >...
CAGAACGACAATGCGCGCCTTAGCCTGATTCTCGTTGGCAGCCATGAGTTCATTGAGAACGGTGAAGATCTGGGCAGACCAGCCCAGCACCAGGGTGTGATCCGTTTCGAGCACCTGCGAGCGGCCCTTGCGCAGCCGTTCCATCTGACTTTCGATGGCGTTGTTCAACACGCCGATCAGCGCGCTGACGATGAAAACGCCGCCGAGGGTCACGAACAACATCACCAGACGATAGCCTGTGCCTGTATCGCCTCCCATCGTGCCTGAGTCGAGCGTACGCATCAGGCTTTCCCAGGCGGCTTCGCCAAAACTCAAAGGTGCATTTTCCCCTTCCTGCATAAACCTGGCGGTCGAGATGACTGTCCCGGCAATCAGGACAATAATTAACGAAAGCACGAACAACATGCCGATCAGTGCCGGCGTGCCGCGTGCCATCAAATTATCAAATTGATACCGAAAACGTTGATTAAATGTTGGCTTCATAGTGGCTCCATTGAATAAGATTGGCTGATTATAGGTTTCTTTAGAAAAGTTGCCAACAGCCATTCTTGTTATGTCATCCATGTATTCTTCGGCATCTGGAACAGGTGTGACACAGGTATGATGATTGACTTCATTTTCATTTTGCCTATACTTGATAGAAAAGGAGGTTCCTATGACTACCAGATTTACGTGGTACGGACATGCTGCTGCCGGACTCGAAATTGACGGGCAAAAAGTCATTGTTGATCCTTTCCTGAACGGAAACCCTGCTGCAACCATCTCACCGGAAGCCGTGGAGGCAGACTTTATCCTGCTCAGCCACGGGCACGGCGATCACCTGGGTGATACGGTTGCGATCGCCAAACGCACCGGCGCGACGGTCATTACCGTCAACGAGATCGCCGTCTGGCTTGGCAACCAGGATGTCCAGGCGCACGGTCAGCATATTGGCGGCGGGTTCAACTATCCCTTTGGTTATGTCAAGTTGACCCTGGCCTTGCACGGATCAGAATTGCCTGACGGCTCGAGCGGAGGCAATCCCTGCGGCTTTTTGCTGACTACGAAGGATGGCAAAAAGATCTACCTGGCGCAGGATACAGGTTTATTTGGCGATATGAAACTGATTGGAGAGGAGGGGATCGACCTGGCAGTTGTCCCGATCGGCGATAACTTCACTATGGGACCCGATGACGCGCTGCGCGCGGTCAAATTGATCCAGCCGAAGGTGGTGATTCCCATCCACTACAATACCTGGGATCTGATCGCGCAGGATCCGAACGCCTGGGCAGAACGTGTCCGCAAGGAAACGAAAACCGAGGTCGTTGTGTTGAAGCCGGGGGAGAGTTATTCGTTGTAAAAAGAAATTGCTTTTGTTTTAGCCACGGATGCACACAGATTTTTTGTCCAAAGTTGTGTGGCGCAGGAAAAACGCTAGCCCGACTCTGTTCAGAGTCGGGCCGCTTATTTAAATTTCCTGACATTGGGCAGTCTCAACCCTAATTATTCGACCTGGAAATTACAACAAAATCCGTGCAATCTGTAGCGAAAGACTTCCAGACCCTTACTTGCTGAAATACAGGTTTGTGAGTATCCCCAAAAAGAAGACGAAGAGCACTGCGACGATCACGCCGGCTGCCCATCCTAAGACAGGTGCGAAGCGCAACAGTTCCACGCCGGCATCTTTTAAAGCCGTGGAGATGCCCCAGATTGCAGTTGCAGAGAATCCAAGCGCTTTCAGACTCAGCTCAAACTGATTCTTTTTGGCAAGGTGGACGATCATTAATATTTCCAGTCCGGTGAGCAACAAGGATGTCCCCGGAATGGGACTGGTCAGCACGGCAAGCAGCCCTGCGGCAAGAGTGTATAGCAGGATCAGTTTGATGTTCGCTCTCATGCCTGTTGATTATAGCAAATCAATTCCCGCCAGTTGTGAGTGTGTTTCCTAGAAAAGGAACTGCGTGACGATAAACGCAACCGCGACCAGGAGCAGCACCCACAGGACACTTGAAATAAGCCTGTTCACTGCAAAAGCCGGCTCCGGTTCGATCACAGATTTGGCCGGGTCAATAAGCGGTTTTGAGGGCCGGTAGATGCTTTCATCTGACGGCAGATGTTTCATATTGTCCGGGGCCGATTGGCGGTAGATATCTTCCGTTCTCGGCAGATCCCTGGGTTGGGAGGAGGCGAGCTTTTCCTCCACATCCCCCACTGCCCGTTCGTAAATCGCCTTGACTTCCGGCGACATATCGACGATATCTGTTAATGGTCTTGTCCCGGTTTTGTTTTTTTGCGCGGCGCGTTCTTTTTCCTGGTTGTACGCCCGGCGCTCCTCCGGCGGCATCTCGAATTCACTGTTGTAAAACTTTCCTCGAAACTCTATTCTGGGCATTACAGCACCTCCATGCGTTCTGAACCCGAAACTTGTAAAAACCACAACTTGCACCAAAGTTCAGTCTCTTATGGAGTTTAACGAGAAGCCGCCCGGACTGTGCCATCCTGTGCGGACTGGAGATGCTTTTGTCTGAATATCTAATCACCCCTTAAGGAATGTCTTAATGTAGACCCTTTAATATTCGCAATGCCCGTAGTGTCACCCACTTGTTGGGCTGTTTCTTTTTGCCAAAATCGACCCAGGTCTTGTCCGTGTAGTCGTACTCCAGGAGCCAGCGACCTTCGCTGTCCTGTTTTTCACGGATGAGCTTCAGGGTATTGGATAAGCGCGGGTCGCTGCCGTATCCCAATCCCACCAGCGCCTCGGCGATCTGTAACAGGTCCGATACGTAGAAGACGGGGAAGCCGAACTTCCACCAGTTGCCACTTGGTTTCTCCGCGTAGCCGGATGGATATCCTGCGGTCGCGGGGTCAACGCTGAAGAAGAAGTCTGTGCCGTGCCGGATGGCTTTCCTAATCAATGGTGTTCGTTGGCTGCCAGGCAATTTGCCGAATGCCATCATCACTTTGGCTCCACCCCAGGCGCAGGGAAGTTTATTGTTCGCGCCGCAGGCAAAGGTGGGCCCGCACTTCCCGGCATAGTAGCGGACCGGCGCATCCCTCTCCTGCATCGGTGCGATGCCCTCGCCCGTGACGGTGCGCGCCATCCATTCGTAAGCTTTTTTCAGGCGCGGGTCATCGTAGCCCAGCTCCAGCAACGACCACAATAGATTCCCTTGGACACAGTCGGCCGTCCCCGAGGGTGCGCCCGAAGCGGTCATCGTGAATTGACCGCCTTCGGCGAAGGCATGATCCACCAAATAGTTACAGGCTTGTTGAATCCGTTTATCTTCATTCACAGCTGCGCCAAGCTGGGCAAGCAAAATGATGGACCAGACGGTTGAGCTGTATTTCGGGTTGTATCCTGGCCCCGGTTTGACCCAATAGCCCTCCTTGTTCATCCTGGAGAGGACTTCTGCAATCGGTCCCTCTTTATGAGCAGCCTTGCGCGCGGACTTTAGTTCACGGTCATCGGAGGAAAGGTCGAGCAGGTCGCGCAAGGCGAGATAGCGGGCGCCAGGATTTTCAGGCTCCAGCAGCCAGGGCAGGGAGTCTTTGCGGAGCTGGTTTTTCCATGACATGTGTTCCTCCTTTGGACGCTAAGTTTCCGAACGAAAGACACTCATACAGGTTCTACGGCTGTACGGGCAATGGACAGGTGAGTGAGAAATTGGGATCGCGGATCAGGATTTGTTTTGCCGGTTCGTGCACAATGACTGCTAATGCAGATATGAAATTTCCTTCCCTGCATCCAATCACAGAAAGGATGGCTGTATGGGGAATATCTGTTGGAGAATTCTGAAGCGGAAGGATGATCTGATAATCGCCCTCATTGATCAGCCACAGGTACAAAAACTTGTCAGCCTGTGGCGCATTGGCTATGGAAATCCTGCTGTTGGGGCGCACGTAGAGGGGATAGAGAGCGATTCCGGATATGAGCACGGCATCCTTCTGCTCCAGGAAGGTATTGATTTCGGCAGATGATACCACTTCGTTAACTGACAGGTCCACTTTGGCGTCCTGAGTTAAGTGATCGTAATTTTGTATGTGGACCAGTCTTTCTGCAATTGGGACGGAGGCGCCCAGCAACACTAAAAGAGCCAGGATCCCCGTTCGGGAGATGGACATTTTGACACCCAACGCCTTTTCGTATCCGGCCTGGTGCGGAACGTCTTCATAAAACCAGAGCTTGATTCTTGAGGGCAGATAGGCCAGTCCTATGCTGTAATAGACGAGTAGGATCCAATCGATAGGCAGTGAGAATCTCCATCCTGAAGAGCGGACGATGGCATTGCCCAGACTATAAGACAGGAAGGCAATCAAAGGAAACCAACCGGCATACTTGTTTTTTGTGCCTGCTGCGCTGATCCCTGCCGCCAGGATGGCAAGATTGATAAAAATCGATATGCGGCTGACCGGGGTGAGAGTGCCATCCCATTCACCCCAAAATGGAAGATGCTCGATGGTCGTCGCGGGCGAATCGACCGAATAGGTCGGTGCAACGTAAAGCGCACTGGTGACCATGTTGCGGAAGAAATGATTCGAAATGAAAAACAATACCTGGGTGGGATGCTCAACGACAAACGTAACAATATCTCTTTTTAACCGGGCGGAAAATTGCTCCTGTGTCTCACCGGTCCGTGGAGGGGGCAGCGCAACCGGGGTCAATGAATAATTGCGGGCAAGCAGCCTTTCCTCCCCGCGATCATCCAACACAAAGGTGCCGGTTAAATTCCAGTTTCGCCAAATCCAGGGGGACAGGACCAGGACCAGTCCCAGCAGGGTGAAAGCCGAGGCTTTGAATCCCAGTCTCAACGGTCTCTTGGAAAGAAAAATAAATAGCAGAAGTGGCAGGGTCAGGATTAATCCCTGTGTCCGCACCAGAGCCACCAACCCTAGACAGGCGCCAGCGATCGCAAGCTGCCAGCCGCTCCGATTCTCTTGGAAGAGCAGTTTCACGGTGACATACAGGAACAAAACAATGCCGAGCAGGGTCAGCATGTCACTCATCATCAGCTTGGCATGCGAAGTAACAATCTCGCCCGAAAGTTCGATGGCATTCTTTTCACGAAGTACGATCAACCCACCTGCGAGCAGACCCGAGAACCGGTTGGATAATCTCGATGTCACGAGAAATACCAGCCCGGGGATCAGTGCGAGCAGCAGGATTTGAAGGAAGATGGTGTCTTCATAGTTTGCGCCTGCCACTTTATGGAAAAAAGCGAGCAGGCCCGCGTAAAGGGGCCGGCGCACCAGTTGGTTTGTAAAGCCAATCCCATACAGAAGGTGATAGGACGCTCTGTCGAAGATCAATGCATCCGAGTAGGGATAATATTCATGGTTTGGCGGCATGGGTGGAGGAGTGAAATGAGTCGGACTCATCGGTTGATTCCACCAGAGAACGACCGCGCTGCCCCATAAAGCCAAAAAGATAAGCATGTCGCTGGCAGAGAAGAAGAGTACCGGAACGTTTCTCAGGCGTGACTTAATAAGTAGAAATCCAAATGTAAGCAGAAAACTAATGACGAACACAAGGTTGACTTGTGCAAACGTGACCGGTGTCCCGGGCGGCCCCCAATTCAAGCCGACCGCGTCATGAATTAATCCAATCCGGGATACCCAAACGAGAAGCCATGTCGCCAGAAAGATCCCCCATAGAACCAGCGTTGGCTTCCCGATCGATTTTACCTCTCCGATAACTATGTCCTTGTTTTGACCAGTCGTCAGGAGGAAAATACCTGTTTGCAGACATAGGAGCAGACCATACAGAACAATGGGCACCAACCTTGCATAGGTCGAGGCGCTGGTGTAGGAGAGCCATTGATCTTTGAAAAGAAGTGCAGTCCACAGGAGAAGAGAAACCGTAATCAGTAAGAATGATAAAAGGATTCGGCCCTTGCGATGGTTGCTCTGCTCGCTGAATTTGAACGGTTCTTTTTGGGATCGGACGTAAAGAAAAGCGGCTGCCGAAATTGTCGAAATAACGAGAAGGATGACAAGCGCAGTTAAGCGAAACAGCGAATACGTCTGTCGATTTGTTGGAAACGATAACAGCCAGAGGAAGGCTAAGATCCCCTCTGCGAAGGATAGCATTGCAAGGATTCGTATGCTTCTTTGTGTGGTTGACATGAGATGCTTTGCAGGGTACGAGTGCTATCGTACTATATCTTTTATTCGAGCGGATCGTCGGGATGCTCTTGATTCCAAAGGGCGAACAATTCCTCTGCTGATTTGCCAATATAGGCTTTATTAATGATCTTCCCAGAGAACCGGGTCTTGTTGTTCAGTTCTTCGAGCAAACCCGGATCGGGACGGAAGAGCATATCGAAATTTCCAGCGATTCGGACCGTGGGTGTGAACGTACCTAATCCTTCGATCTTGACTGCCCGTGACCGGTGAGCCGCATGCAAAATGATATCGCGCAGCTCATACACCACAAAGCGGATCTCACCTTCATTCACGTGGGTCCGTCTCGAAATGTGTTCGATGGCCTCCCATGTTTGTATGGTGCGCTCACGCTCGAGTTCAGGCCGGTACTTGCGAAGAATAGTGACGTTTGCTGCCATGCAACCCTCCCATCTACGCAATGAAAGGCGTGATTGCCTGGGAATTATATCAATTTCTCGGCGAGCTTCTCGGTTTTCTCGCCGAGAAATTTTGGGTTCGAATAAAGAAGAGAGCAACTCCGTGAATAACGGTATAGATCAGCAAAAATCCAGGGAAGGGAGTCCGGAGTCAAGCGGGAGGCAGGCGGGTTTATTCAATCGGATCGACAGGTTTTCATGGACCGCTACCTGCCTAACCATGTATAGAGCAGAAACGCAATATTTTTCATAACAATCTTCAAGTTGATATCAAATACCAGCGGGGCTTCGTGGTCCGCGGTATCGGTTGCGCCGCGGATTTCGAGATAAGGGATCTCACTGAACGCGGCAGCACGCGCCCCGCCGATCCCTTCCCAGGCAACCCCCAGCGCCTTGTGTGCTTCGTATAATTCCGCTCCCCGCGTGACTTCGATCACATCTTCATCTCCGCCCGCCATGATCCCGAAGTGGACTTTGAAATTTGCACCAGACATGTCTACTGCCCGGATCTGCTCGATGGTTTTAGGATCTCCTGCAAAGCGCGGCTTGGGATGAACTGAAAACTTAATGTTGTAATCATGTTCCAGCGTGCTGGTCGCGACGATCACATCCCCGATCTTCACTTCCGGAGCCAGGGCCCCGGCCGCGCCCGCACAAATGACCAGGTCGAATTTTGCGTGATCCAGTAAATGCTGGGTTTGAATCCCAAATTGCGTCTTGCCGTGACCACCGCGCGCAAGCGTGACATTGATCTCGGGAAAACAATGCACATCCAGCCTGCCGATTTTGTCCTGATGCGAATTCAATCCAAGCGCGGAGAGGCTGTCACAAAGATCGTTATATTCTTCCTGCAGAGGGTTAACGATTAGAATGTGAAACAACGAATTAACATTCATTTTATGTCAACCATTTGTCATCTCCGCTTGTTCAATTTGTTATTTCAAAAGTCCTGACATTTCAAGCACTTGTTTTGACCATCCACTTGATTGCTCGGCAAATTGCTTGCGTCTCGACGTATCATTCCAAATGTTCTGCCATTGTAATTGCCAGAGAGCCAGTTGCACTTGCAACTCGACTAGTTCTGCAGCTGTCTCAATTTCCGCCTGTGCGGCGGTCCATTCGATGAACATTTTGGATTCCTCGATCAGGCTGGCAACCGTATCGCGGCTGGCTTCATTCGCGGAAAAGGATTTTATGCGGCTCAAATTCGCCGCAAGTCCACCCAGACGAACAGGCAGAGGGTCACGCATATAACGTTCTCGAATGACGGTCCAGTCTTTCATACGCCCCCTAACAATTTCATGGTGATTTTAGTGACCTGCTCCTGGATTTTTGGGTCGAGTATTTCCATGGAAGGATTGTTTTGACGTGGACGAATATTAATGAGAGATTCAAACGTGGTTTGTTGAGCAGATGGATTCCAATCCGCGCCCCAAATAAACTCCTGTTGGCTGCCATCTTCGAGCAAGACAGCTTCACAGTCTGCGTGCATAGCCCCGCCACCGGCAAGAACCCCGCGCTCGATATCCACAGCAAGTTTGACATAGGTTTCAAGCATCTCAAGCATTTCTCTCATTTGTTCGGACGTAGCACGGTCACGGATGATGTGAATCACAGGATCTCCTTGTTGTTCAGATTATAGCAAACCATTCTCCACTCAAACTCCTAAAGCGTCAAATAAATTCTCTTTTATTCCTTCAACCTTCGTGGGATCACCATACTTGAACTCCCGGAAGGCTTCGAAAAATCGGTAGATCTTCACAAGGCGAAAAGAATGAAACACAATCGCGATCGGATTGAAATTTCTGTATCCGCCGAAGTATCGGAATGCCAGCACGGGCAATGAAGTTTTCCAGGTCTTTCTCTCTGACCAGTTCAGGATTACAGCGCGGTCTTGTATGTAAGGAAGGATTTCTCTTTCAATATAGTCCTTCCAGACTGGGCTATCGGAATACACAAACAAAACGGGCCGTTTCCTCCAGGTGAGCCAGATCGTCATATACAGGACGACTCCCCAGAGTAAATAAAGGAACACCACAATGATCAAGACCGGGGAAAGGATGATGACCAGGAATGCAATCAGAACTTTTGAAGCAGTATTACTCTTTTTCGGAGCAATGATTCCCATACGTACCTTTTGGACGATGGACCACGGACCATGGTCTATCGTCCATCATCCATGGTCAAACCTGAAGCTTTTCCCATTCCCCCAGCTTCTCATCCATCTCTTTCTGCACGCGTTCGTATTCCGTCCCCAGCTTCGTCGCTTCCCCCGGGCTGACAAAGGGACTGTCCAGCTGCGCGCCGAGATTTGCCAGCCTGGCTTCCAGCTCTGCAATGCTGTTTTCGAGTTCCTGCAATTGGGCGAGTCTCCGTCTTTCTTCTTTCGTCTCTTTACTCTTTGCCCGCCGCGCTTCGATGGTCGAATTGCGACTATCGATCTTCTCCACTTGCTGCATGGTTAACGCCGCGTTCTCTTTTTCTCTTTCCTCTTTCATCTGCGAATACGTGCCATTGAAGACGGTCATCTGCGATTCGTCGGGATTGATCTCCCAGATCTGGGTCGCCAGCGCATCGACCAGATAACGATCATGGGATACCAACAGGATCGTTCCCTTGTACGCGTCCAATACGGACTGCAGAATTTCCTGCGAGGGAATGTCCAGATGATTCGTAGGTTCGTCGAGCAATAACAGATTGGTATCCTGCAGGGCAAGTTTTGCCAGCGCCAGACGTCCGCGTTCGCCGCCGGAGAGCATGGAGACGCGCTTGAAGGCGTCGTCGCCCGAGAAGAGATATTTGCCGAGATAGTCACGTCCCTGATGCGGCAGCATGCCGGGCGATTGCGTCATAATTTCATCGAGGACCGTTTTCTCGGGATCGAGGCCCTCGTGCGCTTGCGCGAAGTAGCCCACGTGCAGGCTCGCGCCGAGGATCACCTTGCCTGCTAACGGGTCGAGCTGACCGAGGATCGTTTTGAGGAACGTTGATTTGCCTGCACCGTTCGGTCCGATCAATGCCGCGCAATCCGTACGGCGCAGTTCGATGTCAGGCGCGTGAAAAAGTAATTTGCCGGGAACGCCGCGTTCCAAATCATCGGAGTAGCCCACTTGCAGGTTCTTCGTGCGGATCACCAGATCGCCAGAGCGATGCGTCGAACGCAGATGCAGGCCGAGGTCCGGCATGCTGCGTTGCGGAGGTCGCAGCCCGCGCACACGTCGCTCTGCTTCCTCCACGCTGAACGGGCTGGTCGTTGTCTCCACATCCAGCTGCGACCAATTCGTGCCGACCACCGCATCCATGCCGACCTGTTCGATGGCCTGCACCACGCGCGTCAATCGTCTCAGTTTGCCTTTGGCTTGCTGCACGTTTTGCCCTGAGATGTTTTTCTTGATGTATTCAACATCCCTCATCAACTTTTCCCGTTCCGACTCGAAGACCTCGATGCGATGCTGCCAGCGATTCTCACGCTCGTTCAGGTAGGTCGTGTAATTACCGCGATAATATTCCGAGCCGCTGATCGCCATTTCAAGCAGGGCATTGCAGGCATGATCGAGAAAATAACGGTCGTGCGAAACGACGACCGCCGCGCCGTCCCATTGCGAGAGATAACCTTCGAGCCATTCGACCGCGCGGATGTCAAGATGGTTGGTCGGTTCGTCGAGCAGCAGCAGATCGGGGTTGGATAGGAGCAGCCGGGCGAGATGGGCGCGCGTGCGCTGTCCGCCCGAGAGATGATCGAGCGCCATCTGAAAATCAGAGGGATCGAAGCCCAGACCGGTCAGCACCTGCTTGATGCGGACTTGATAGACATACCCGCCGCGTTGTTCGAAGTTTTGCTGGAGCGTTCCATACCGGTCCAAAGCCAGTCGCAGATACTCGCCAGGGTGCTCCCGTTTCGCGGGGTCGGACATCTCGGCTTCGAGTTTTTCCAGCTCATCCTGCATGCGGATGATGTCCGCGAACGGCTCGAGGCAGACATCCCACAACGTGCCTTTCAGCTCGAAATCCGCTTCCTGTGGGAGATAGCCAACGCGCAGACTTCTCGAGCGCGTCACCGTTCCCGAGGAGGGTTCTTCTTCCCCGATCAGGATGCGCAGAAGCGTGGTCTTGCCGATCCCGTTGGGACCGACGAGGGCGAGGCGTGCACCGTTTGCCACGGAAAAGGAGATATTGGCGAAGAGGTCTTCCGCGCCGAAGGATTTGGAGAGGGAATTGGCAGTGATCAGTGACATAGTGAGCAGTAAGCAGTATTCAGCAATCAGTGTTCAATAGGCAGTTTCAAATGCCCCCGAATTATACTGTGCATAAGACGTGATTCATTTTAAATAAGGACACATTATTTTTGTGCGTTGCTTCTCTTTCTATCCCTTTCCAATATTTCTTTGACAGTTTTCTTATCACTAATCTTAACAAGTAGATTCTTGTCAAAAGTTCCTGCTTCAATCTCTCTGGCTAATGTGTCCAAGTAATCTTTTGCAAAGCTAATGTCAAGTTGGCGTTTATCAGTCAGGGGATCTGTGGGAGGTGCTAAGATCATGTTCAAACTTGTATACAAAGCATTGATCATCATTGCCTCATTTAGTTGATAAAAGAGAGGTAATTCTTGGGAAAGTGCATGTTTACTAAAAAGATGACCAGAAAAATTGGAGAATTCCTTTCTCACATATTCACTGTAGCCACTTATTGAATCTTTGGATATATCTAACGACAATCCATATGCCTCAAGATAGGTGCTGAGAAACCAGTAGTTACTAAGGATCTCTTTATAGAGTGCTACACGTAAATTTTGTTTTCCAGTTCTATTTTGGAAGAAAATCTTCACGGTTCTGCAAAAAATGCAATTACAAAACCTGAAACTGTGCCTATTAAGACTTTGATCGTTTCGTCCATGTTGTCTCCGTGAGTACCTACTCAAATTATAAAACAAGTGAGCAGATTGATCCATTTTGTGTTCTTGCCAACCCGGGTTGACATAACTAGAATTCTGACTATAATTCCGCCTATCCATGTCGCCCAAATCTCGATTTGTGCTGCGTTTTGCGCCCGAAGTTGTTACACATCTCGATACCATCGAGAGGAAGTACCATCGTCTCATTCGAAAAACAATCGATGAGCAATTGAGATTTGAACCCGAAAACGAAACGCGCAATCGAAAACTTTTAGAACAACCTGCTCCGTACGATGCAACATGGGAATTACGCTTCGGGCCCCAAAACCATTTTCGAGTCTTTTATGCCATAAGTGAGAAAGATCGGGAAGTCTGGATACTGGCAATCGGAGTTAAAGAAGGAAATCACTTATTGATTGCCGGAGAGGAGTTTGAGCTATGAAAATTGCACCTTTAGCGGAAGTAAAAACAAAATTGAGTGCGTACATTGAACACGCTGAAAAAGAGGGTCCA
>Ga0105104_10003106_pt1 | contig 11958 bp, 8 predicted proteins | sample PPLLaktember2015_3_FD_87034 | JGI IMG/M metagenome (GOLD analysis project Ga0105104, IMG submission 87034) | Freshwater sediment microbial communities from Prairie Pothole Lake near Jamestown, North Dakota, USA - PPLs Lake P7 Core (6) Depth... | ecosystem: Environmental > Aquatic > Freshwater >...
ACCTGGGTCTGCAGTTCTTCAAAACATGTCACGCGCGATTCCTTGATCAACCCCACACTGCCATAACTGTTGGGGTGCTTGACGATCAGCGGATATTGCAGCCGCTTTATTTTTTTTTCCAGGCTATTATTTGCATCTTTTAACGTGATTCCCTTCGGTACAAGAGTACCATTTCCGCGACAAATGCTTTTCATTTGTTCGCGGGTTGGCTCGTAGTAGTGGGAAGCCGCACCGGTAAAGGGCAGATTCAAAGCTTCCAACGCCAACACAACGTCCAGGCCTGGACGATTCTCGTCTGCCGCGCCATCACACATATTTAGAAAAACATCAAACTCCCGCCGTGCAAGTGCTTTCAACTCTTCGAACACATACGGGCGGTGCAAATCATGCATCTCCCACTTATAACCTTGTAAGTAAGGAGAGGGATCGAATGGGTCGCCCCACTCAGGGTCACTCAGCACACATACATTCATTTTTCCTCATCACATATCGGTATTAATAACAGTGCGTTATTATATGGTTATTGCGTAATTATGGAAGGGTAAATACGAACTAATTTGCAAGCAAATAAATCAAAAACATGCGCCCTAAAATATTCAATTATTTGTTGTGAGTTTTCTGACACCATTTGGAAGTCTCTGAAAAACTTTCCTCCTACACTTGGACGAAACATCAGCGCTTGAGGAGAAAGAGTATGAAAGTCAAAATGATTCTGCCAGCGTTAACAGAAGCTAAAAGCCCCTTTTGGAGACCTATAAAATACTCGTTGTTTCCCCCATTAGGATTAGCCACTCTAGCTGCTTACCTTGACGAGGTTGATGAGATTCGTTTAGTTGACGAGCATGTAGAGACATTGAATACAGATGATCTTCCAGATCTGGTCGTTATCCAAGTTTATATCACTTCAGCCTATCGAGCATATAAAATCGCTGACCAGTACAGAACCAAGGGAGCATATGTCTGCCTGGGTGGCTTGCATGTCACTTCTCTACCCGAAGAAGCGGCACAGCATGCAGACACTATTTTCATCGGTCCGGGAGAAGATATCTGGAAAGACTTCTTGAAAGACTTCCGAGCAGGGCATCCAAAAGGGGTATATCGATCGCAAGTCAGAACTTTAGCCGGCGCCCCGCTGCCCAGGCGAGATTTGATCAAGCGCAATTTATATCTCGTTCCCAATTCAATCGTCGTTTCAAGAGGTTGTCCATACCGATGTGATTTTTGCTATAAAGAGGCTTTCTTCAAAGGGGGCAAGTCTTTCTATACAGTGACCGTTGATCGTGCCTTAGCCGAGGTTGAAACCTTACCTGGAAAACATCTGTACTTCTTGGATGATCACTTGTTCGGTAACCCATACTTTGCCAGCCAGTTACTCGAAGGCATGCGCGGCATGGGTCGTTTGTGGCAGGCGGCTGGTACTGTGCAATCTATTCTGAAACCGGGCTTAATGGAAAAGGCGGCTGAAGCAGGGTTACGCAGTTTATTTGTTGGATTTGAAACTCTCAACCCGGCTAACTTAAAACTTCAACACAAGGTTCAAAACCTGAACCGGGACTACAGCCTGGCGATTCAGAGACTTCATGATATAGGAATAATGGTCAACGCAAGTTTTGTTTTTGGAATGGACGAAGACGATCACACGGTCTTTGACCGGACTGTAGAGTGGGCTATACAGCAAGGGATAGAAACAGCCACATTCCATATCTTAACTCCCTATCCGGGAACGGTTTTGCATGAAAACATGAAACATCAAGGACGAATTTTGACTTCGAATTGGAATCTATACGATACACGACATGCCGTTTCTCAGCCTATGAAAATGACCCCCGCTACCTTGGAAGCTGGTTATTGGCGCGCCTATCAGGAATTTTACAAATGGAGCAATATCATTCGCTCAGGATTTGTACACGAGCACGCAATAGAAAGGGTCAGGCATATTGCTTATACGGGTGGATGGAAGAAATTCGAACCTTTATGGGATTGGGTGATTCGCGCAAAGAGAGTCACCAGGTTTCTTCCCTTGTTGGAATCTGTTCTAAGTGGATTTGGATCGCTCGAAGTAGGGCACAGTTCTGAAATATCCCACGAAAAACAGTTAACAATAACAGAACACCCCAGGGAAGGCACACAATATTGATTTAGTTTTCAATGAAAACTTCAAGATACTTGTGCTTCACCATCTCTGCAAAACGGCGCGCGTAGGACGGCGCATCCAGCGGGATCAGAATTTGAACTTGATGGGTTTTGCTCATCCGGGCTTCAATTTACATCACATCCACCACAATTCCTGTATAATTGCAGCGGTTATATGCGATCAGAAAAACCAGAATAACTTACTTTAGCGGCAGGATAACATCGAACTGAAAGAACCTCATTCAAAGTCATTTACAAAGTCCTTTAATGCATTTCACCGACGAACGCTACGAGAAGTACCGAGCCATTTTCAAGTGCAAACGTCTCCCGCTGGCGTTTGTTGATTTAGACGCCTTTGATGCCAACGTAGCCTACGTTGCTGACAGGGCACGCGGTGCAGGCAAGACGATCCGGCTCGGAACAAAGTCCATTCGCTGCGAGCCGCTCATGCGCCGGATTTTCGACCACAGCCAAGTCTACCGGGGATATCTCACTTACACCGTCGAAGAGACAAGATTTCTAGCAGACAAAGGATACGACGACTTCATCGTCGCTTACCCGACTGTCCAGCCATCTGACATCGAACTTCTCACCTGCCTCGCACGGGACGGGAAGTCTGCTTCCGTTATGGTCGACTCGCTCGAACACCTGACGCTCCTCTCTGCCGCGGGCGAGCAGGCTGGCGTGACCATATCGGCCTGCCTCGAAGTGGACCTGTCCTACCGACCGCTCGGTTCGGACAAGGTGCATATTGGTCTACGCCGCAGTCCCATCCGCACATCCGAGCAGGCCCTCGAGCTGACCCGTCAGGCTCAGTCGCTTAAAGGCGTGCGAATCGATTGTTTAATGGGTTATGAAGGTCACATCGCGGGCGTCAACGATGACGTACCTGGGCAAGCGCTCAACAATTTCTTCTTGCGCGCGCTGAAAAACGCTTCGATGAGAGAACTGACCGCGAGACGGGGCGCAGTTGTCCGGTCCTTGCAAGAAGCGGGAGTAGAACTGCGCCTGGTCAACGGCGGCGGGTCGGGCAGTCTGGTCTCCACGCTGGCGGATGAGTCCGTCAGCGAAGTCACCGTCGGGTCGGGATTTTTCGCTTCGGGTCTGTTCCATCATTTCAAGGAAGTCAAATACCAGCCGTCCGCATTTTTCGCTTTGCAGGTGGTACGCGTGCCCAGGCCAGGCATGGTCACCTGCCAAGGCGGCGGATACATCGCCTCTGGCCCGACCGAAGGGAGCAAGGCGCCGCTGCCCGTGCTGCCGGTCGGGATGCGATACCTGCCGCTGGAAGGCGCAGGCGAAGTCCAGACCCCGCTGTTGCTGGCGGAAGGCACCCCCGAGATCACGCTCGGCGACCCGGTCTTTTTCCAGCATGCCAAGGCCGGCGAGCTGTGTGAACGGTTTAATGAATTGTATTTATTGAAAGGTGGAAAGATCGTAGATGTTGTCAAGACCTATCGTGGAGAAGGGATGAATTTTTTGTAAATGAAGAGGATGCTCAAGCATATCAGCTATTCGATGGGGAATTTCGCCAACACAATCGCCTATCAGGTGTTCGGCAACCGTATCCAGTTCTATTATGTTGACATTTTGGGGTTGAGCGGCGCGACCGCCGGGATCATCTGGACCATTTACGGCCTGTGGAATGCGATCAACGACCCGCTGATGGGACAAGTCTCAGACCGCACCCGTTCCCGCTTTGGGCGGCGCGTACCCTACGTGGCTTTCGGAGCGATCCCACTCGGCCTGTCGTTCTTCTTCCTGTGGACACCGCCCGATCAAAGTCCCATCCTGTTGGCTGCTTATTTCCTTGCGATGCTGTTCATCTTCGACACTCTCTACAGCCTGACCATCATCGCCTACAACGCGCTGTTTCCCGAAGTTGCTCCGGTATCCCGCGACCGCGTTGACCTTTCAGCCACGCGTGAAATTTTGGCTACCGTCGCTCTGTTGATTTCCTACATCGCAGCCCCAATCATTGCGGAGGAAGTCGGTTACATCTGGATGGGCGCTATTATGGGCGGATTGATCGCCCTCGGTTACCTGATCGCCATGATCGGCGTCAAAGAGCAACCCATTGACGAAACAAGAGAAGAATCGCTCAACCTGGGCCGTTCGCTCCAGATCGTTCTCAAAAGCACCCCCTTCCGCTGGTTCCTGGGAGCGAACATCGCCAAGGAATATGTCTGGTTGCTGTTAGGCGCAATGCTGCCCTTCTGGCGCAAATATGCGCTCGGCATCCAGAGCCCAACGGACGTTTTTGGGCTGACCCTCAGCCCCGGCGATACGGAAGCAGTGCTGCTCGGCATACCGTTGGTGCTGGCCATGCCCGCGCTGCTGATCTGGCGGCCAATTGTCAACCGGCTAGGGTATCGCAAAACCTGGATTATCTCTGCGTTGACCTTCATTCCCGGTCTTTTGGTGATGACGATTGCCAACAATTTTGCCACTGGCTTGCTCGGCACAGTGCTGATCATCCCCGGCCTGGCAGGTTCGATGATCATGCCCTTCCCGGTCCTTTCTGAAGTGATCGATGACGATGCCAAAAAGGAACATGGCTACCGACGTGAAGGCCTGTTCTTTGGCATGAACGGCGGTATCGTCAAGCTGGCTTTTTCAGCGCAGGGTATCCTGTTCGCTGTTGTTACCGGGCTAACCGGCTTTACCTCTGGGAGCGAGGTCCAGATTCAAAGCGCAGTTTGGGGAATCCGTTTCCTGATCGGTATCACACCTATCATTGCGGCCTTGATCACCGCCTTCTGTATGTGGCGTTATCCATTGGGGCGTGATGCCATCCTGAAAACAGCGTCTGCACCGACTGGTATTGATTAGTAAAATCTATATGACATGAAGATGCCTGTGCTAGAAAAAGCCCTTACCTACGCCCGTGAACATCACGAAATGTTCCTGTCCCAACTACAGGACTGGCTGCGCATCCCCAGCATCTCCACCCTCCCCGAACACCGGGGTGACCTCCTCCGTGCCGCCAAATTCGTTGAAGAGAAACTACGCGAGATCGGTTTTTCGGATGTGGAGGTCGATACCTCGCGCAGCCACCCCACCGTTTACACAGAAAGACTGGGGCTCGAGGCCCCGACTCTGCTGCTCTACGGTCATTTCGACGTTCAGCCTGTCGACCCTTTAGAGGCCTGGACCCGTCCCCCGTTCGAACCCGTCATCGAAGGTGACAATCTTTATGCGCGCGGTGCATCCGATGACAAGGGACAGGCTTTCGCCATAATTGCTGCGTTAGAGTCGTATCTCAAAACCAGCGTGGAATTGCCCGTCAACTTAAAAGTTTTGCTGGATGGCGAAGAAGAAGTTGGCAGTAAAAGCCTGCACGCCTTTTTACGCGAACACGCTGAAAAATTATCCGCGGACGCGATCCTGATCGCCGACCAGGATATGCTCGACCCGAAGGTGCCGGTCATCATGTACGGCGTGCGTGGCAGCCTGTCCGCGGAGATCGAGGTCACCGGTCCTGCTCACGATCTGCATTCGGGTATCTTCGGCGGTGCGGTGGATAATCCCCTCAACGTGCTGGTACGCCTGCTGGCCCAATTGCAAGACGGTGAGACGCGCAAAGTGCTTATTCCTGGCTTCTACGACAAAGTTGAAACTCTGAGCCATGAAGAACGCGCCCTGCTCGGCCAGGCGCCCGTCACGGACGCGGTCGGCTTGCACTTTACCGGCGCGCCTGCGCTAGGCGGCGAACAGGGCTACAAGCTATACGAGCGCATCAGCACACGGCCTACATTTGAAGTACACGGCATCGTCGGCGGTTTCACCGGACAAGGAAAAAAGTCAGTCATCCCCGCTAAAGCGACCGCCAAGATCAGCACACGCCTGGTGCCCAATCAGGACCCCAATGAAATCGCAGAGCGGATCGAAGCTTATATCAAAGAAATTGCCCCACCCACGGTTAGAGTGAACGTGCGCATCACAGGCAGGGCGCGGCCTGTCAAAGTCGATCACACGTCCAGGCCGGTACAATTGGCTGCCCAAGCCTATGAAAAAGGTTTCGGTTACAAACCGGTCTATATGCGCGGCGGCGGGTCACTGCCGATTGTGCGCGAGATGATCGACGTGCTATCGGTACCGCGAGATAATGTCTCACGCAACAAAATCCCGGTGGTCATGATCGGCTTCGGCCTGCCCGACGACCGTACCCATGCGCCGAACGAGAAATTCCATTTGCCAAATTTTTACAACGGCATCGAGACGATTATCCATTATTTGGATTTGTTCGGCGGCGCATGAGTGCGTCGCACCTTGTTTAACGGGCGTGCGGCCACTCGTCAGGTGCGACGCACCCTCGTAAACGGAAGCAACTATAAAGCTAGGAAAGAAGCGAGGAGAGATACATGCAAATCCCGGAAAAAGGTTTACCAAAGGAACAGATCCTGGGCACGTTACAGGCCTTCAAGTCACGCGACATGGATTGGAAAGCGGGCAAGGTCTGGTGCTATGTCTACAACCCGGGCGAGGACCCCGCCGAAGTGGTCAGGGAAGCCTATCTGTCGTTCCTGACGGAGAACGGGCTCGATCCGACCGTCTTCCCGTCGATGCTGAAACTGGAAACGGATGTGGTCCGCATGGTGGCGAACCTGTTACACGGTGATGAGCACGTTGTCGGCCACCTGACCACGGGCGGGACGGAAAGCATTATGCTGGCCGTGAAAACGGCGCGCGACCGGGCGCGGGCGCTGCATCCCGAAATCACCCAGCCCGAAATGGTGTTGCCCAAGACGGCACACGCTTCGTTCCACAAGGCGGCGCATTACTTGGGCGTCAGGGCCGTAGTGGTTGACATCAACCCTGTCACCTTCAAAGTGGAAGCCGAAGCCATGCGGGCGGCGATCACCGGGAACACGATCCTGCTTGTTGCTTCAGCGCCGAGCTATTCGCAGGGAGCGATCGACCCGATCGCCGAGATTGGCGCGCTTGCCCAGGAGAAAGACCTGCTCTTCCACGTTGACGGCTGCGTGGGCGGCATCCACCTGTCGTTCATGCGCAAGCTGGGCTACGATCTACCGGATTTCGATTTCAGCGTGCCGGGCGTGACCTCCATCTCCGCTGACCTGCACAAGTACGGCTACGCAGCCAAAGGCGCTTCGACGATTTTGTACCGGAACAAGGACATCCGCAAATACCAGATCTTTGCCTGCACTGACACCACCGCTTACACGCTCATCAACCCGACCGTGCTCAGCTCCAAGAGCGGCGGTCCGATGGCGGGTGCCTGGGCAATCCTGAACTATCTGGGCGAGGAAGGCTTCATGCACATCGTCAAGACCGTGCAGGAAGCTACCCAAAAGTTGATCGACGGCATCAACGCTATCCCCGAGTTGCAAGTGCTGGGCCAGCCGGCCATGTGCATGTTCTCGTTCAAGTCCGATGTCATCAACGTTTACCAACTGGGAGATGCCATGGCCAAACGCGGCTGGTACATCCAGGGACAGTTCTCGACAGCGCTCACACCGCGCAACCTGCACATCTCGGTCAATTACGGGACGACGCATCAGGTGGAGGCTCTGCTCAAAGATTTGCGCGAATGCGTGGAATTGGTTAAACAGATGGAGCCGATTGACAGCGATGGCATCCGCGCGATGGTCAATGCGGCTCTGCAAAGCCCGGACCCGGAAGCAGCGTTCAACCAACTGGCCGCCAGCGCCGGCCTGACAGGCACCGACTTACCCGAGGAGATGGCCTTCATCAACGAAGTGCTTGACGCACTCCCGGATGCGCTCTGCAACATATTTTTAGTCAATTACTTCAACGATTTATACGTATAACAGTATCTTCTCAAAACACCCGACACCCAGCTTTATTGAAAAGAATTGATATGACACGTAAAATGGGCTCTACCGTTAATGGCGGGAAAAATACCGAAAATTTGGTTGTGAGCGTGCGTACGCACGCTCACAACCAAATTTTCGGGGCTCTATCCCGCTAAAAACGGAAGAACCGTAAAATGAAAACAGCCCGCGGCCAGTAGTCGCGGGCTGTTTACTTCTTCCCCCATTTAAGCGGAAAATAAGGATTTATTCCCCACAAAATAATTGGCATGTGACGATGGCGATCTGTGTAAGATCCTGTAATCGCTGCGAGAAGTTTTTCGCGCCATCTCGACAGCAAGCTCGGCATCGCGCAACACTTCGTCAGTTGTATCGTATTCATCAGTGCAATAAAGAACGCCGATTTCAATATTGAGGCGGTTCTTCAATCCAGAACTGATCAGAAACTCATCGAATTCGAATTGCATCCGTTCTGCGATCGAGACAGGAGCATAGCGGTCGACAGCATTTTCTATTAGAACCAGGAATTGGTCTGATTCGAACCGAGAGACGATGTCGGCTGGTCTTAAGACCTTCTTCAGCACTTTTGCGGCCCCCTGCAAAATTTGCTGCCGGTACTCCTTACCAAACTTCTTTTCATACTTCATCAGTTGGTCTAAATTAATCGAGAAAACGATATAGTCATTCATCCCGTCCTCATGCGACTTTTTAATCGCTTGATTCAAACGTGCGATGAAAAAGGAAGGGGTGTAAAATCCAGTCAGTGCATCCCAGGGAGTCTGGTCCATTGGTTTATCAATCGAGCAAAGCAGAGAAAGCAGATTGGCTAAACGTTCATGGTTGACCGGTCGCAGTAAAACAACGTCCGCAAAAGAAAACAAGCGATTGGCTACTTCCTTATATGCTGCAAGCGCAACTACCGGAATATCTTTCACACGTTCATCGTTTTGGAGCGACTGATATAGAATTGTTCCAGAGGTAGCGGGCAGATCCAGATGCAAGAAGATAACATCTGGTTTGATGTAAATGATTTGATCGAGGGCTGCCTGGCTATCAAGGATAAGCTCGGTCGCATAGCCCGCATTATCCAACGTTTGTCGGAAATCCAGGGAGACAATGTCCAAAGTATCTACAATAATCAACACACATGGCTTATTCATAGTTTCACCGTTTCTCCCTCCCATGACGGTGAAAATACCATTTAGTTACTCTCATTTAGCAAGGATTTTGGATATTAATAGTCGGAATTAAGACAAATTCTCTACGAGCTATCTATTTCCAGGAGTTTTATGCCTTTTGCCCATATCCCCCGCCTGGAAGTTCTCAAGCCCCTTGCGGATGCAAAACCTGTCCCTTTTTGGCTGGATGACAGGGAACGACCCGAACCGGCTTCCGCGTTGACCGAATCCGCTACCGGGGACCTTTGTGTCATCGGCGCGGGCTTTACCAGACTTTGGTCTGCCCTGCTCGCGCAGGAATCTGATCCCGGCCCGGACGTGGTCCTGCTCGAGCCGGCGAAACCGGAAACGGCGCCAGCGGACGCAACGGTTGGTTTGTAGACCACTGCCTGACCCACATAGATTGTGATTTCCAGCGAACAGGCAAGATGGTAGTCGCCACCGAACCCTACCAGTTGAAAGATTTGCGCAACGCGCCCGCAGAAGCTGAACCGTATGGGCTCAAACTGGAATGGTACGAACAGGACCAGACCAGGGCTATCGTCAACTCGCCTACCTACCTGGGGTCCCTAATATTGCCATGGTCAATCCGGCACGGCTGGTATGGGGGTTGAGATTTGGGGTGCAGGTGGTACTGGATCTGTTACATTGGGAAGACAACGAACTTACGCGTCTACAAATGATACGCCATTTGGATTCGATTCATAAGAAAATCGTCCCTATACGCCCCAACATTACGTATTACAATGGAGTTTACATTTAATAATTACAAGCCTACCCGGTATACTTGCATAAAGTGGTGTTTATTTTATGGAAAATGCACGTAACAACAAGGTGTGGTTCTTAATAATCCGGTCAAGCAATGAAGAGCTACAAGAATATACATTAAAACCGGGGCAAAATACGCTTGGACGAAGTCATGAAAATGATATCGTCTTAAACGACAATGCGGCCTCCAATCGCCATGCTTCGATCTATTATGACAAATCGAGCAACATAATCAGGCTTCAAGATTTCGACAGTACAAATGGTACCTTTGTCAATGGCAAGCGGATCAACAAGCTTCAGACCTTGCAACACGAAGATCAGGTCCGCATAGGCTTTTGTTTAATCACGATCATCCATTCTGATTCGCAATCGAATCGAGGAGGCATTGCTCAGCAAGCAAGAACGAAAGTAACCAGTGAGCTAATTCTGGAATCCATTGATCACTATGGTGTTCTACTCCACGATATTGGACAACGACTCATCAATGTGCCAGACTTGAGCAATGCTTTGATCGAAATCGCAGAATTGATCAAACGTATGATCGGCGCTGAAGAATGCCAGATCGTGTTGACAGATCAATTCGACAACTTTGAAGAAAAGGGAATCCCTGCCTCAATAGCGCTAAAGATCATCGAAAAACAATCTGCTGTTACATTTTCATATCCGGTAGGAAAATCTGCTGAACCAGGCATGGGAAGTGTTACACTACCGTCGCAAGCAATGTTACTTGTACCGGTGATCATCGAGAACAATGTAGTCGCTCTCATATTTGCGAGAAAATCCAAAAAATCCTCAACTCATTTCTACAATAGTGACCTGCAACTGGTTTTAGCTGTCAGCAACCAGGTGGCAATATCCATTCAGCGGAATCGCGTCGAAGGAATACTCCTGCACAATTCCACGCATGACTCGTTAACCGATCTGCCCAATCGAAATTTGTTTCTGGACAGGCTTCGCCAACTGATTGCACGCGCAAAAGAAAAACCGGGGAGCAAATTTGCCGTTTTATTTTTTGATATTGATGACTTTAAAGTTGTCAATGATAGCCTCGGTCATGCCACCGGAGATAAGCTCCTGGTAGCGATGGCCGAGAGATTAAAGCATAATGTCCGAAACATCGATATTGTTAGCCGAAATACTGTAATTGCTCGCTTCGGGGGGGATGAATTTGCCATTTTGCTTGACAACATCAAGGAAAACTACTTCGCGATAGCTGTCGCAAACCGTCTTAAGGAAATCCTCTCCAGACCATTCAATGTCAACAAAAAAGAGATCTATACTACCGTAAGCATTGGCGTTGCGATAAGTGCGAACACTTATGAGCACCCCGAAGATATCCTCCGGGATGCCGATATGGCAATGTATCAAGCCAAAGAGTCGGGGAAAAATCACGTCGAAGTGTATGATTCGGCCATGCACGACCGCGTACTACAGCGCATGCACCTGGGAACAGCCCTCAGGAAAGGCGCTCTTCATAAAGAATTCCGCTTACATTATCAGCCCATCATTTCCCTGGAAACCGGGTGCCTGGTAGGGTTTGAGGCTCTCTTGCGCTGGTACACTCCAGACCGGGGCATTCTGATCCCGGGAGATTTTATGGCTGCTATTGATACGGCCGGGCTGGTCTATACCACAGATCAATGGGTCCTCGAAAACGCTTGTCGCCAGGCTGTAGTATGGCAAAACAAATATCCCGACGAAAGCTTTCCTTTTGTCTCGGTCAACCTCTCTGCAAAGAACATCAAGCATCCAAACCTGGTCAGTAATGTCGAGAAGGTGCTTCAAGAAACAAAATTAAACCCGGATAGATTATGGCTGGAGATCACAGAACAAGTCAGTGCGGCAAATGATGAATCAGTGGTCACGGTCTTAAAAGATTTGCATTCTCTCGGAGTTCGAATAAGCCTCGATGACTTCGGTACCGGATATTCAGCATTGAATTACCTGGCAAGATTTCCAATCGATGCATTGAAGATAGATCGTTCATTTATAAAAATGATCAGTATCAACGAAGAAAGTCTGAAAATTATTGAGATCCTGAAGGCGCTCGCAAATCATTTGGGGTTGATTTTGATAGCAGA
>Ga0105104_10003107_pt1 | contig 11957 bp, 9 predicted proteins | sample PPLLaktember2015_3_FD_87034 | JGI IMG/M metagenome (GOLD analysis project Ga0105104, IMG submission 87034) | Freshwater sediment microbial communities from Prairie Pothole Lake near Jamestown, North Dakota, USA - PPLs Lake P7 Core (6) Depth... | ecosystem: Environmental > Aquatic > Freshwater >...
CACTGCGGCGCCTGCCACGACGGCAAGAAGAGCTTTAACGCTAAGGAAGACTGCGCCAGCTGCCACGGCAACTGAGAAACGCAAGGGCAAAGGGGCAAAGGGGCAAAGGGGCAAAGGGGCAGAGGGGCAAAGGGAAGAACGTAAAAGCCGTTTCCCTTCGCCTCTCCTTCGTCCCTTCACCTCCTTCCCCTTCTTCCCTTTGCCCCTTTGTCCCTTTGCCCCTCTGCCCCTCTCTTTGCTTATTTTTTCAACATTCCCTACTGCAAAAGAGATATACTTTTCCACCAGGTGAAGTAATGGTTCGTAGACTGCGCCGGTGGACTTTCAGCCTAAGTTTGAAGCTCAGCGTCTGTCTGATCGGCAGCATCCTCATCGTTTTCGGCGTCGTCGGATACCAGCACATCAGGGTTCATGAACGTGACTTGGAGGAGTTCACCTTCGCGAGTGCCGAACGGATCGCGGACATCATCAAGAACAGCACGCGTTACAGCATGATGCGGAACCAACGCGAGGATGTCTTTCAGATCATCCAGACGATCGCCCACGAACCCGGCATAAATAAAATCCGGATTTACAACCAGGACGGCTCTATCCGCTACTCGACCGATGCGAACGAGTTGGGGACGCAGGTGGATAAAAGGGCCGAAGCCTGTTACGCGTGCCACGCCCAGGAACAGCCTCTCACGCGTCTCAACCGGCCGGACCGAGTGCGCATTTACCAGGCGGCTTCAGGCGAGAGGATTCTCGGGCTGATTAATCCGATCGAGAACAGCCCCGATTGCGCCGGGGCAGGTTGCCACGTCTCGCCTGCGCAGCAGACGGTGCTCGGTGTCCTGGACGTGACGCTGTCTCTACAAAAGGCGGACCAGATGATCGCCGAAGGTCGCAGCAAGATCGCCCGGGGTGTGGTCATTGCGGCCGTGGTGATTTCCGGCCTTTTCGGCCTGTTGATCTGGGCGGTGGTCTATCGCCCCGTCAGGCAGCTGAGATTAGGAACTCAGCACGTCGCCCGGGGTGAATTGGATTACTCGATCGAGGTTGGCTCAAGAGACGAGATAGGCGAATTGGCCACCTCGTTCAACCACATGACCGAGGAGCTGAGGCGTGCCAAGGAAGAGATTACCGACTGGACGAGGAAGCTCGAACAGCGGGTCGAGGAGAAGACCACTGAGCTCCAGCGGGCCCATCAGCGGATGATCAAGATCGAGAGAATGGCGTCAATGGGCCAGTTGGCAGCCATCGTCGCTCACGAGATCAACAATCCGCTGGCCGGCATCCTGACCTACGCCAGGCTGCTTCGGAAGAAGGTGGGGAAATCCGTCGGAAACCCGGAAAGCTGCGAGCAGGTCCAATCGGACCTAGATCTGATTGCAAGCGAGGCGGCCCGGTGCGGAGAAATCGTCAAGGGGCTGCTTCAGTTCGCACGACAGGGAAAGAGAAACTACCAGGCGAATGATCTAAACCAACTCGTCAAGGAGTCAATCCGCCTAATCAAGCACAAGGTTGATCTGATGTGTATCAGCACCGAGTTGGAGCTTGACGAGAGCCTTGTGCCGGTCGTCTGCGACTCGCAGGAAATCAGGCAGGCGCTCGTGGCTGTCCTCATTAACGCCTGCGAGGCGGTTCACTCCGATGAGGGGGTAATCCGGATTGGCACGCAGCTCCGACCGGACCTCGATTCTGTCGACATTTGGATTCGCGACAACGGCGTCGGCATGGATGCCGAGACGCAAAAGCACATTTTCGAGCCGTTTTTTACGACCAAAGAGCACGGGAAGGGCGTCGGGCTAGGCCTGGCGGCCGTGAGCGGTATCATCAACCAGCACTCGGGCGAGATAGAGGTGGAATCGGAGCCGGGCAAGGGAACGAAGATCACGCTGCGCCTGCCTTTGACCTCGGAGGCAGCCACGGCAGGCGACAGCACGAAAGCGATCGCGCTGTAGCGGGGAAGAGTGAAACGATGGAGACGAAATCAAAGGCACGGATTTTGATTGTCGATGACGAGCTGATCGTCCGTAAATCGCTGGCCAGCTGGTTCCAGGAGGAAGGGTACTCCGTGGACGTGGCTGAGTCGGGGAAGCAGACGCTTGAGAAGCTGGTCGAAAACGACTGGGATATCTTCCTCCTCGATATCAAGATGCCCGGTATGGACGGCCTTGAGCTCCAGCGCAAGATCAAAGAGATCCACCCCAATGCTTCGGTGATCATCATGACCGCCTATGCGTCCGTGGAGACGGCGGTCGAAGCGATGAAACAAGGGGCCTACGACTATATCGTGAAGCCTTTCGAACCTGACGATCTGGAACACATGGTTCGTAACGCGACCGAGCGAAAGCAGTTGATGACCGCCAACAGTCAGCTGCGGGAAAAGATCGAGGAGATGAGCCCCTACCACGGTATTGTCGGCAAGAGCCAGGCTATCCGGAAAGTGCTCGAGGAAATCCGAATGGTGGCGGAAAGCGACACGACCGTCTTGATCCGCGGCGAGAGCGGAACGGGGAAGGAAGTAGTCGCCCGGGCAATTCACGCGACCAGCCTCCGGCGATACATGCCGATCGTAGTCGTCAATTGCGGGGCTCTGGCCGAGGGGGTACTCGAAAGCGAGCTTTTCGGACACGAGAAGGGCGCGTTTACGGGGGCCCATTACCGCCGCAAAGGCAAGCTTGAAATGGCTGATGGCGGCACGCTCTTCCTGGACGAGATCGGCGATATCGGATTGAAAACCCAGGTCGACCTGCTGCGCGTCTTGGAAGAAAAGAAGATCTGCCGGGTGGGTGGGAATACCTACCTGCCCGTTGATTTCCGACTGGTTACGGCGACGAATAAGAGCCTCGAGGAGATGGTGTCGGAAGGCACATTTCGCGAGGATTTCTATTATCGGCTCAATGTCTATTCGATCTCGATTCCGCCATTGCGACAGCGCACCGAAGATGTGCCTCTGCTGGTCGACCACTTCCTCCGGCGTTTCTCAAACAGCATGAACAAGCCGGTTCCATCGGTCTCCCAGGAAGCGATGGCCCTGCTTCTGGGTCATGATTGGCCGGGCAACGTGCGCGAGCTTCAGAATGCCATGGAAAGGGCGGTGCTGATCAGCCAGGGCGGTGAAATAGTGCCGGAGGCGCTCCCCTTTTATTCCGGCGCGAGCCAGCCAGCCGGCCCCGGCAAGTCGCTGGCCGAGGCTGAGAGCGTTCACATCCACAAGGTGCTGCAGGAGTCCGAGTGGAACATTTCTCGAGCGGCGCGGCTACTCCAGATCGATCGTGTGACGCTTTATAACAAAATGAAGAGATACGGTCTGAGGCGGGACCAATAAGTGCTCAAATGACAGGAGTCAGAAGTCAGGAGTCAGAATGAAAACGAGTAGTCGAAAACCGACGCACTTCTGACCCTGCCTTTCATTCTGACTTCTGACTTCGGACTCCTGACTTCTGCTTTCGCCATGCTTGAAATTCAGCTGGTCCGAGTCGGACATGTCAAACAGGATGTCGTCGACTTCCTCTGTATGGCCCTGCCGGACAGTTTGGGTTTGAGCTGCTCGGTTCTCAAACCCGTCGTCGACCCGTCAGCCGCCTATAATCACGCCCGCCATCAATACAACTCGATTGACATCCTGGTTTCGATCTCGACCCTCCAGACCACAACCGGAGTCAAGGTTCTGGGCCTTACCCCATTTGACCTGTTCATTCCTATCCTCACGTTCGTCTTCGGCCAGGCGCAGCTGAACAATCGGAACGCCGTCATGTCCTTTCATCGGCTGCACCAAAGCTACTACGGCCTGCCCGAGGACGAAGACGTCTTCTTGACCCGCTGCGAGAAAGAGGCGCTCCACGAGCTCGGGCACACCTTCGGCCTGGTTCACTGCCGCAACTTCGAATGCGTGATGTACCTGTCAAACGCGATCGAACAGGTTGACCTGAAGATGAGCGCGTTCTGCGACGTGTGCCGCGGGAAGTTGGACGAGGCGATCGCGCAGCCGGTTATTCACCACAAGGGTACCCCCTAGCCACCCGGCCCGAGTCCGATCAAACGGATCCGACTGATCGGTCCGATCCGTCCGATCAGACTCGGGCCGAGTGACTATTCGTGTGGATCTTTTCAATTCAAATTATTGAATAGGCCGGATGCGTTTGAAAACAGGCGACTTATGCTTTTCAGCAACCACCTTGTCGACATTTTTTTGAATGCCGTTTTTCCACCGGTCAGAGAGGCAAAAAACGGGTGATATCCGTAAATTGTTGAGAAACAATGGTGTTGCTGGTTTTGGCGGAAAACGGCACGGGAATTGCTGTATGTGAAGGCGAGTCCAGTCGAGCAATCGGAAACTGGAATCAACATATTCGACCTGTTGGTAAGGTCGAAAGTAAGCATGCCAGAAGGCGGGAATTTAGAGAGCCTGGGATGCCATAGACATTCTTAGCCTTCTGGTATGCTTCAATCCTACCTGAGTTTCCCCAGATGATCCGGTTCCGGGCTGTCCTGTCCCCAGTCTGTAAAACCTCTTTCCTGTAGTATAGTTCTAATTCCTCGGTAGGCAAGAATGTCGAGTTGTGGGTCGAGCCTCCGAAACGGCACGGCTGGCGAAAGGCAGGGAGAACGTGATCTTCATCGGTATTGATTGCGGCACGCAAAGCTTGAAGGCAGTAGCTTGGGACGAGTCCCGGGGAACCGTAGGGTCGGCGGGTCGGAGTTACGATCTGATTGAAGGCTTGCCGCCGGGCCACAAGGAGCAGCATCCCAGCCTCTGGATCCGAGCGCTCGATGACTGCCTCACGGAACTGCGGGCCAAGGGGCTGGATATGGAGGCGGTCGCCGGCATCGGCATTTCCGGACAACAGCACGGTCTGGTCGTTCTCGACGCCGCGCATGAACCGGTGCGGGCTTCGAAGCTGTGGTGCGACACAAGCACCGAGCCGCAGTGCCGTCGGATCATGGAAGCAGCCGGTGGACCGTCGGCCTATCAGAAGGAAATCGGAAACGGCTTGCCCCCCGGGTTCACTGCTTCAAAAATTCTTTGGCTGAAAGAGAACGAGCCTGAGAACTACCGCCGGGTCCGCCACATCCTTCTCCCTCATGATTACCTGAACTTCTACCTGACCGGCGAGCTCGTTGCCGAACGGGGTGACGCGTCGGGAACGGGGTACTTCCGGGTCCGGGAGCGCGAATGGTCGTCCTCGGCCTTGTCATGGATCGATCCTGACCGGGATCTCCTGTCGTGCATACCGAAGCTAATCCCGTCCTCGGCACCGGCCGGCCAGCTGCGAGGCGAACTTCAGCGTCGATGGGGCATGTCGTCGAAAGTTTTGGTCAGCTCGGGCGGCGGCGACAATATGATGGGCGCCATAGGATCGGGAAACGTCAGGCCGGGAATGGTGACAGTGAGCCTCGGCACTTCCGGCACGCTCTACAGCTTCAGCGATTCGCCGGTAATTGACCCGCAAGCCGAAATCGCGGCGTTCTGCGACAGCACGGGCGGCTGGCTCCCGCTCGTCTGCACCATGAATGTGACGGTCGCGACGGAAATGGTCCGCGGCGGTTTTCTCAATGTGGGGTTGAGCGAATTCAACCAGGTCGTAGAAGGTATCAAGCCGGGTGCGGACGGCCTTGTCCTCGTGCCGTACCTGGAAGGTGAGCGGATGCCGAACGTACCGCAGGGGACGGGCGTCCTGCTCGGATTGCGCCCCTCAACGGCGACCCCAGGCCACCTGGCTCGCGCGGCGATGGAAGGAGTGACCTTCGGGCTGTACTACGGGATGGAGCGGATGCAGGAGCTGGGCATCGTGCCTTCGGAAGTCCGGCTGATCGGCGGCGGGGCGAAGAGCAGGGTGTGGCGCCAGATTGTCTCTGACGTGTTTGACACCCCGGTCGTCTGCCCGGAGAACCAGGAGGGCCCGGCTTTTGGAGCCGTCCTGCAAGCGCTCTGGTGCGTGTCGGGCCAGTCGGCCGGTGACCTGATCGACCGAAACCTGAAGCTTGATGAATCGACCCGGCACTGCCCGGACGACCGGAACAAAGCCGTTTATCGGCAGCTCTATGCCCTCTACAAGGATTTCAGCCGCGATCTAATCAAGAGTGGGGTCTTCGAGAAGCACCGCGCGTTGATCGCGGGATGAAAAAAAGCAGGAGTCAGAAGTCAGAATGGGAAAACAGAGTCGGTTTCATCCTGACTCCTGACTCCTGACTTCTGACTTCTGCTTTTCAGCTGTCTAGTAATTCCCCCCTTAGCACGGTTACCGCCTGGCCGCCCAGCAACACTCGGTTGCCGCGCACCCCGACTCTGACCACCCCTCCTCTGGCGGAAGCCTGGTAACCCACCATGTCGTTCTTCCCCAGCCGTGAAGCCCAGTAGGGACCGAGACAGCAGTGAGCGGATCCGGTCACGGGATCTTCGTCGACGCCGTAAGCGGGGGCGAAAAACCTGGAGACAAAGTCGAATTCTTTGGAATCTGCCCGGGCTGTGACGATGACCCCTCGCGGCCCGGCCTGTTTGAGCAACTTGAAGTCCGGCTGCAGTTCTCGCACCACCGATTCAGACTCGAGCTCGCACAGGTAATCGAATCCATCCCGGCCGGTCCACCGGAAGGATTGAACGCCAAGCGCCTCGGCCAGGAGCGGAGAAGCTTCGACGGGCCGCGGAGAATCGGCAGGGAAGTCCAACTGGATCCACGCGCCGTCCTGGGTTGCGTAAAGCTTGCCGCTCAACGTCTCAAATTCCGCCCGGGTGCCGGGCCTCAAATGGCCGTCTTCGAATATCACGTGCGCGCTGGCGAGGGTGGCGTGGCCGCAAAGTTCCACTTCCACGGTGGGAGTAAACCAGCGGAGGTGGTACCCCGTGCCTCGGGGAACAAGGAACGCCGTCTCCGATAGGTTCATCTCTCGGGCGACAAGCTGCATCCAGGAGGGATCACGCGGTTCGGCCAGAACACAAACACCTGCCGGGTTTCCTTTAAAAGGAACACTCGTAAAAGCATCAACTTGGACAATTGCGGTTGGCATACCGCGTAGTGTAGCAGAAGCTCCAAACTCTGCCGCGGCCCGCCCGCCGGATTGCTGTCCCGGCTGTGGTAAATTGTTTTTAATGATTAAACTCTCCCTTTTTCTCTCCACGGCCCTCCTTTGTCTTTTTGTCTTCGGTTTGGCTTTGCCAGTCACGGTCGGTGCAGACGACGCGGATGCGGCCAAGCAGGACCTGATTAAGCGGGGCGCGCTTGTTTACAAGACCCGTTGCGTCGTCTGTCACAACGCCGAAGGCAGATCGCCGAACAAGCGGATGCGTTTTTCCGACCACGAATGGAAGCACGGTGACAAGCCGGACCAGATCCAGAAAGTCGTTGCGGACGGTGTTAAGGGCACCGCCATGATGGGCTTCAAGAACCGCCTGCAGGAAAACGACATCAAGGCGGTTACCGCCTACATCATTGATCTGGCCGAGAAGTCGAAAGAGTAGCGCGAGCCCTGTCAGAAGAACGTGTGTTCGACGAGGATTTTGACGCCGATGGCGAGCAGAATCACGCCGCCGAGGAGCTCGAAGCGCCTGCCTACCATTTTCCCCAGAACGTGGCCGACCGCGGCCCCTACCAGCGTCAGGAAGAATGTCGTCAGGCCGATGATGACGACCGGATCGATGATTGAGGACTCGAGGAAAGACAGGCCGATGCCCACGGCCAATGCATCAATGCTGGTAGCGACCGAAAGAGCGAGGATCGTGCACAGGCTGAGGACCCCGCAATACCCTAATTCGCCGCCATTCAATGATTCATAGATCATCTTGCCGGCAATGCCCCCAAGGAGCCCGAAGGCAATCCAATGGTCGATGGCGGCAAGAAGGTTGTGGGCGAGGCTGCCTGCTGACCAGCCAGCCAGTGCCATGAGGCCTTGAAAAGCTCCGAAGAAGATCGCCAGGACAACCGCCTGGAGGACTTTTGAATGCCTGTTGATCACGCCGTGGCTCGCCGAAACGGCAAATGCATCCATTGATAACCCGACCGCGATCAACAGCAAAGAACCCGACGCCAATTATCCTCCTTCGTTCTGAGCGCAGAATAATAGCGGATTTGGGGAAGGATTTCACTGACATTTTCCTGGGAGCGCAGGCATCCTGCCTGCTTGTGCCGTTTCCACACTCGATCTTGCTGTGCCGGGACAAGCAGGCAGGATGCCTGCGCTCCCAGGGCCTTACTCAATCGTGAAGCTGGTACGGCTCTCGGCTGACTTGCCGGCCAGGCGGTCGGCGACGTTGGCTGTCAGCAGGTATTTGCCGGCCGGTAGTCCCTTCAGCTCCACGTAGCGGGCAACGGAGAGGGGGCCCGGGGAGCTGGCCTGGCTGATGACGTACTCCGGAAGAGTCATGCGATCACTGGCTCCGTAACGCTGCAGTGCGATCTTCACTGCGAGTTTGGGATTTTTCGACGACGAGATCTGGAAGTTGTAGACGTCAAAGAAGAAGACGAGCTTGTCGCCATTCGTGAAGACGCGACGTGCGACCGGCAAAACCCGCGTCCCTCCCGATGTGAGCAATTCGCTGCCGGTGTTTGCACTCTTCTCCACGTCCTTGCCGAGAACCACGCTGCTTAATGCTAGTTGTGTGGAGCGTCCGGGAACTTGGATCGAATTTTCGACGAGCCCGATCTTGCCGGTTTCCAGATCCTTGACCACGACTTCAACGGTGTGAGGGCCGGGCAAAACCTCAAAGCGGTTCGAAAAACTGATACTGCCCTTGCTGAGGACGTCGAACTCGGCGGGCAGGAGGTGAAGGTTCACAGGGCTGCCGAATCTCTCGATCACGTGTCCCGCCCCATCCCGGATCAGCCCGATCAAGTCGATCCTGCCAACGTGCTTATTCGTTGGCGCCTGTCCCGGGTTCGCTTCCGCCTCGACTTTGAATTGAATGGCCGAGGTGGGGATCTCCAGGGTCACCAGGAGTCGCTGTTCCGGCTTGTCCGCCTGGAAGGTGTCCAGCCGCATAAAAGTAGGGACTTCGCGGGGGAGCTGTCCGTCCTCGGCAGCGCGCAGCATCTGGAACTGCTCGGTGCTCACTGCTTCGAGCCCGGGGGGAACCGCCTGGTAACCGTTTCGGGATCGGACAGTGGCCCCTTCCCGTTTCACTTCGACCCTTATGGTCCGATATTTCCCGTCAAAATTCTGGTTCGCTGGCAGATACGTGAGCAGGTAGTAGCTGCGGATATCCTCGTCGATCCGCTTCATCCCGATGTGCAGATCGTTGGTGTTGCGGATCGCGAAACCTCCGGTGGCCCCCGACACGTACCGCAACGCGGTATCTCTCAGATCTGAACCAACCTGCCGCGCTCGATCGAAGAGCGATTCTCCCCCGGTCGCGTATTTCCGACGGGCTCCGGTCGCCGCCGAGATACTCGACAGCTCACCGGACGGCACCAGCTCCGTTGAAGTAGGCCTGGGCATTAACCCCTGTGAGTCTATCCCGTAGATTGCGAGATTGGCCCGATTGGCAATGGCCACAGTTTTCTCGAGGTCCCGCTCCATCCGGCCGCCGACCACAAATCCCTGGGAGAAGAGAATTAACGTCTTCCTGCCCTCGACATTTTCGACGCCCCGTGCAATAGCCGCGATAGCGCGCAGGACGGACCGTGCTTCCCGCTCAGCGAGGTAGGAACCCATACGGTAAAACGCGTTTTGAATCCGCTCCGCAGACATGATCTGGGCCGTCTGGGATCCCTGGGACTGCGCGGCCTGTCCTGCGGCTCGCGCGGCTTCCGGTGAACCTCCGCCGCCACTCGCGCTGGCCGTGCCCGCATCTGCTAAAGCCTCCTGCTGCGTGGAGCTCAAGCTCGGCCCTGCGCCGTTCTGACCCATCGATCGGCCGCCGACGTCCCGTAGAATCAGCGCCTCGAGGAGCGTATCCCGGTCGTTAGTGAAGTCGGCCAGAAATCGGAAGGAGGCGCCGAGCGTGAAAACCGCCACCAAGTCGTTGGGCTTGAGGTTTTCACGTACGTACTTTGTCGAGGCTTCCTCTACCAGCTTCTGATTCTCGAAGTCAGTGGTGGCGTAATCGAGCAGGATGATGATCAGGTTGGGTTTTGCGACTTGGATTTGATTCGAGGCAAGAGGAGAAGGCGCCTGAGGCCGGTCCTCGGGTTTCTTATCCGCCGTCAGACGCAACTCAGGTTGGAATACCTGGAAGTTCTCAATCTTCTGCGGCACGTCATCTTCGTAAATGGCGAAGTCTTCGGGCTTAAGGTCGTGAATGATCCGGTTGTTCTTATCGGTCACCACAACGTCCACCAGGACCGTCATCCCGCCACCCTTGAATGAGGGTGGTTCCTGGGGACGGAGTGCAATCAGCGAGGTGCCCAGAAAAGCCAATAAAAACGGCCACTTACGCATGATGTTAATTATAGCAGTGTTATAATCTGACTGTGAGGCTTTCCCTCCTTGTACTCGTCTTTTGGACGGCGCATGCAGCCGCCGTCCTCCCCGACCTCCAGCAAGTCCGCAACGCTCTAAAAGCGAATGACGTGCCGAAAGCGGAGCGCCTGCTGGATGGGATTATCAGGCGGCAACCCGGTAACGCCGAGGCTTACCATTTGCGGGGGGCCATCCGCCTCGGCCAGAGAAGGCTCGACGAAGCCGAACTGGCCCTGAAGAAAGCCGTGGAGCTGAATCGGCGACTCGCGGTTGCTTACGTTGCATTGGCGGACGTCTACGGGCTCCAGTCGAAGGCGGAGTTGGAACACCAGACTCTCGTTACAGGACTTGAGCGGGCCGGTTCTCATCCGGCCCTCTTGTTGCGCCTCGGGGTCATCGAAGCACGAAATGGAGATCTCAAGTCCGCTCTTGCCCGTTTTCAGGCTATTCCGGCAAAAGAGGCGCCACCCGGGTATTGGGAGGCGCTGGGGAGAACACATCTGTCACTAGGTAACTACGAGGCAGCCGAGACCGCCTACAAGCACGTGCTTCAACAGAACCCACAGGCGGTGGCGACCCTGCGCGCCTTATCCGGAATTGCGTTGAAACGGGGAGATAAACAGAAGGCTTGGGAATACATTGCGGCCGCCCGGCGCGCTGCTCCGAATTCCCCGGAGGTTCTTAACGAGTTTGCCCAGGTCAGCATCATCGCGAACTCGACCGCGGAGGCGGTGACTGCGCTGAGGCTGGCCGTACTCATGGAACCTGACGACCCTCAGTACATTCTCGCGCTTGGCAACGCGTTGATGGAGAACCAGAACTATCGCGAGGCGATACCTGTGTTCCAGAAGTACCTCCAGCTGAAGCCCGGGGAGGCGATCGGGGAACTGATGCTTGGTGAGGCCTTACGCGGAAGCGGTCAAAACGAGGAGGCCAAAGCCCACCTCGAAAAAGCCGTGGCTCTGGAACCGGACCGGGCAGAAGCATACTACCAGTTAGGGATGGTCGCGTTCGCCGCGACGGACGACGAGAGAGCCGAAGAGCTGTTCCGAAAGGCCCTGGAGCGTCAGGAGACGCACGGGCCGGCCTGCCTCGCGCTCGGGCGCCTTTATCTGCGCTGGAAGGAAAACGAGAAGGCCGTCGACTGGCTGGTGAAGGCTGGAAGCTTAGTGCCCGCCGACCCGAACGTGCCCTTTCAGCTATCGCGCGCCTATGCGGCACTGGGACAGCGGGATAAGGCTCAGGAGGCGTTGGCGCTCTACTTTAAGCTGAACGCCGAGCGAGAAAAACGCGACCACGAACGGCTGCAGCCGAGGTACGCGAGCAAAAGGCAGGGGGAGTGAAGAGTTGACCTGCAACTGGAAAGGCGGTTTGCTGCTCTCCTGCACAATCGCAGGCCTGAAAGGCCGACAACATGTACGCAGCCCCACCCTGAAAGGGCGGGAGGACCAACCCTCGCACCACTCCGTGGTGCGGCCACATGAAAAGCCCTTAGTTCAGGGCCTGAATCTGGCCGTTCTTGAACGTCCCCAGCCGCACCGCCCGGGTGTTTTGGCCGACAGCATCCCAGCGCACGA
>Ga0105104_10003108_pt1 | contig 11954 bp, 13 predicted proteins | sample PPLLaktember2015_3_FD_87034 | JGI IMG/M metagenome (GOLD analysis project Ga0105104, IMG submission 87034) | Freshwater sediment microbial communities from Prairie Pothole Lake near Jamestown, North Dakota, USA - PPLs Lake P7 Core (6) Depth... | ecosystem: Environmental > Aquatic > Freshwater >...
CCAACGCCGCGCTCGGCAACATCAATGAATATACGCCGCAGGGCTCGGTGATCCGTAAGCAGACGGGCACGCAGAGCATTTGGGACGAGAACCTGAAGAAGAACATCAGCGTCCCGACCTATTCGGCCTACCAGACCTACTCGCCGCAGGAGCAGGCGATTTACAATTCCGGCTCGGCCAACCGGCTCGGCGTCAATGCGCTGGCCGGCACCATGATCGACCAGGTCGGCAACACCGTCTCGAAGGGGATCGACTATTCGAAGATGCCGGCCGGCGGCGATGCCTCGCAGATCGACATGCCGAAATACAGCCAGTTCGGGGCTGGGCCGAACCTGCAGACCGCGTTCGGCGATGCAGGGGGCATCCAGCGAAGCATTCCGGGCGCCGACAATTTCAGTGCCGACCGGCAGAAATACGAAGACGCCCTGATGGGGCGGATGAATCCGCAACTGGAGCAGGACCGCAACACGCTGGAGCAGCAACTGCTCAATCAGGGCCTGCAGCCTGGCTCGGAAGCCTATAACCGAGCTGCGGACCAGGCTGGGCGGGCCCGCAACGATGCCCGCTATGGCGCGATCCTGAATGCCGGCACCGAGCAGCAGCGGATGTTCGACATGGGGCTGGCCGGCGGCAACTTCGCCAACCAGGCGCAGCAGCAGGCTTATAACCAGTTGCAGGGCCGGGCGGCGTTCAGCAACACCGGCGCGCAGCAGATGGCCGACAATGCGTTCCGTCGCACCGGGGCCAACAACAGCCTGCAGGACCAGACCTTCAACGCGCAGTCGAACCTGTTCGGGCTGCAGAACACCGACCGGCAGAACGCGATACAGGAAGCGCACGCGGCGTACTCGCTGCCCATCAACACGATCGGCGCGCTGATGTCGGGCGGCCAGGTGTCGCAGCCGCAATATGCCGGGGCCAACATGCCGCAACTGCCGAACGTCGATTATGCCGGGCTGATGCAGCAGAACTTCGCCAACAAGATGTCCGGCTACGAGCAGCAGGTGGCGCAACAGAACAGCCTGGTAGGCGGCGCCGGCAGCCTGTTCGGCTCGGTCATTCCGGCGATGATCGGGGCATCGGACATCCGACTGAAGGAAAACATCGTGCCGGTCGGCGAGATGGACGGTCATAGGCTCTACGCCTTCGACTACAGGGACGCTCAGGACGGCGTCGGGCGTCAGGTCGGGGTGATGGCGCAGGAAGTCATGCAAACGCGTCCCGATGCCGTTCTACGGCGCGCTGACGGCATGCTGATGGTCGATTACGCGAAACTGTTCAGAGGACAAAACTGATGCCGACATCATGGGAACAAAAGCGGGCGGCCATCGCCGCAGCACTCGCCGGTGGAAACCCGCCCAGCGTCGGGGCCGGTCCAATGGTCAATCCGATGATCGGCGCCATGTCGCCGCAGGCGCCGGGTCTGATGGGGGCGGCGCCCACGCAGGGCCAGATGATGGCGCAGGCCAACGCCTCGCTGCAGGGCGCTCCCGGCTTTAACTATACGCCGCCGCCGGTCGGCCCGCCTCCGGTCGCAGCCCCCGCAGCAGCAGGGGCAGCAGGGCCGTGGACGCGCGACGACAGGCTGGCGTTTTTGCAGGGCAGGCCGACGATGGCCAACCAGATGGCCTATACGCAGGCGCTCGGCCAGGGCGCCTACGACTATAACCGGCAGGGTCGCGGCGGGGGCGGCTATACCACCAGCGGGCGCGGCGGCGGCCGTTCCTCCAGTTGGGGCGGTGCGCAGCGCGGCGGCGGCGGGCTCTATTGAGCCGATTTTAAGGATACGACCATGGCAAGCAGCATTCCGTCTTTCCTGTTCGGCGCGGGGACCAAATACAAAACGCAGGAGGAGCTTGACCGCGCCCGCGAGCAGGTCAAGGCGCTGCTTGGCGACATAGGCAAGAGCGGATTGACCGGCTGGGGCAGTGCGCTGTCCGACCTCGGCAAGGGCATCGGCGCGGGGATCGAGGGGCGCCGCATCAACGAGGGCCAGGAGATCGTATCGGCGGATCAGGAGAGGCTATACAGCATGTTCCCCGGCGCCGATGGCGGTGCGGATGAATATGTCGATCCTGTAGACCCGCGCATCAAGGGGCACGGCAATGAAGGCAACGAAGCGCCGCCCGCCCCACAGGCTCTCGCACGGATTGGAACAGAGGAAGCGCAAGCGATTGCTCCCCGTGGCGGCGGTGGCGATGGCTATCTCCGCTATGCCAATCAGGGTGCAACCCGCAACAAGCCGCTCGCCCCCAAACTGGAGCAGGCGCTGTCTTTCCTTGGCGATCTGGGCGTTACGGCGGAAGTCTTCTCCGGCGGGCAGGATGCCTCCGGGCCGCATCGGACGGGCTCGCACCGGCACGATCATGGCAACGCCGGGGATATTCGGTTCTACAAGGACGGCCGACGCCTCTCGTGGGCGAACAAGGCCGACCTGCCGATCTTTCAGGAGATTGTACGGCGCGGCAAGGCAGCCGGCATTACGGGCTTCGGCGCCGGTCCCGGCTATATGGGCGAGGGCACCATGCACGTCGGCTTCGGTACCCCGTCCGTGTGGGGCGCTGGCGGTCGCAGCCGGAACGCTCCCAGTTGGCTGAGTGCGGCTTATAGCGGTCAACGGGTCGATCCCGTAGACCCCCGCATTCGGGGCCGCGGCAACGAGGGCAACGAGCCAGAGCCATCTGGGGGATTTCGCAATGTCCCGGTGAACGCTGCCGGACTGAGAACGCCTGCCGGGGCGGATTTCCTCAGCCGCATGGGCAATCCGGCGCCGATGGGCGGGCAGCCGCTGCCGATGGTTCCCGGCATGAATGGGCCGATGCCGCCGCCAGCCCCGCCGCCGCAAGCGGCTCCTGCACCGGCTCCCGCACCCCCCGCACCCCCGCCGCAGGTCGATCCCTTCACCGACATGATCCTCGGCGACAAGGCGGCTCAGTTCAAACCGGGCAATTACATTCCCCCCGCCCCTGTGGGGGAGCAGGTGTTTCCGGCGGCCCCTCCCGCGCCGGGTACGCCCGCCGCCGCTGGCTTCGGCGTTCCGCCTGTCCCTCCGCAGGCGCAGCAGGCGGGCGGCATCACCAAGATCGGCAAGCTGATGCACATCCTCGCCAGCCCGAATGCGACACCCGAAATGAAGCGCATGGCAACGGCGATGCTGGACCGCGAATATGCGCTTGAGGACGAGCGCCGCAAGGCGGCAAGTCCGGAGGCGCAACTCGACATGGACTACAAGCGCGCCCTGATCGAGAAGGCGAGGCGAGAAGCCGGTGGGGTGGGTGTTCCTGACTTCGATGATACGTCAGGCGTCCGCAAGGAAATTACGGCGCTGCCGTCCTACAAGAACCTCGCGCAGGCGTCCCCGATCTGGTCGTCGGTTGTGAGTGCAGCAGACCGCAAGACCACGCAGGCCGACCTCAACATCATCCTGGGCATTGCCAAAATCATGGATCCGACTTCCGTGGTCAGGACGGAGGAAGGCGAGAGCGTGCGCGATACGGGCGGCGCATCGACGGAACTCTCCAAGTGGTTCAGTTACCTGCAGAGCAACAGCAATGCCGTGCTGGACGACAGCATCCGCGAAAAGCTGCTCAATGAAGGTTACAGCCGCGTGAAGGGCTATGAGGACGAGTACGCAGCAGACACGGAGTTTTACGGGCAGTTTGCGGATCGCAACAAGATCAATCGGGCAGATCTCATTCGGGCATTCCCACCGGCCCCACAGTGGAAACCGGGCGGCAAAAGTCCGAGCGTTAAAAAGAAAGAGGACGAGTTCCTTAACCCGACTGGAGGAAGAGGCTGATGGCTAACCTTGGCATAGTCCGTGCGCGGGTTAAGCAAATGGTCGCCGCCGATGCGCCTAGCGAGGACATTAGGGCCTATATCGCCTCTGAGGGCACAACCGTCGATGAGGTCCGCAACTACCAGAGCGCCCCGCTCAGCGCGGAGGCTATGGCCTTCGATCCCGGCATTAAGGGCGATTACCTCTCTGAGAGCTACAACCCGAAAACGGGCTATGTCGAGCCGAGCAAGACGCAGTCGTTCATAGAAGGCGCGGGCAATAACATCACGCTCGGCTTCGGCGATGAAATGGCCGCCCTGCCGATCTCCATGCTGAAAGGCCAGACCTATGAAGACACGCTGAAGAAGATCAATCGGCAGCAAGAGGATGCGAAGTTCCACAATCCCAAGACCTACCTCGGCGGCCAGGTGGCTGGCTCAATCGCACAGGGCGTGGCGCTGGCCCCTTTATCGGCCACTAAGCGGGCCTATGATGCCGGTGCCGGGATGACCAAGCTCATGGCGATGTCTGGCCTCGATGCCGGGATTATCAGCGGACTATCCGGCATCGGCGAGGGCAAGACCCTCGAGGAGCGGGCCAAAAAGGGAGCCATCGGCACGGCTATTGGTGTCGGGACTGGCCTGGTTTCACCGCTCGCCACATCCCTGCTCGGTACAGCTTATCAGGGTGTCAAGGGTGCGTTCGGGGCTGGCAATCTGGAGCGCGCCAAGAAGGCGATTGCTGAAACCCTGATCCGCTCCGGTAAGCCGGCCCAAGATGTCGTCAACGATATCACGCAGGCGGCTGGCGAAGGGCAGCCGATGTATGCCTTGGCAGATGCCCTTGGATATGAGGGCCAGCGGCGGCTATCCGGCGTGACGCGCATTCCCGGCCCGCAGCGCAACAAGGTTGTTGATGCGCTGAACGCACGGCAGGACGACCATGCTGCCCGCGTCATCGATACCCTGAACGAGGGCTTCAATACGCCACAGGGAACGGCCCTGAAGAAGGCGGCAGCCGACACGGCGACCCGCCGACTCGAGGGTAATGTGAACTATGACGCGGCCCGTGCGGCGGCGGGTGCTGTCGATACCAGCGCAGCCATCAAGCAACTGGACGACATCCTGACCCCCGGCGTGACGAGGATTATCGGCAAGGGCACGACAGCCGACCCCGGTGCCTTCGCCAAGGTGAAGCATGCCCGCGACCTATTGACGGACGGCAACGCCCAGGCAACCGATTTCGATGCTGTCCTCGCGGCCAGGATCGAGATTGGTCAGATGATTGAAAACGCCAAGGGCGATGTCGCGGCGTTAAGACTGAAGCCAATTCGCGATGCTCTGGACGACGCCCTTGGCAAAGCATCCCAGCCCTACGACCAAGCCGTTAAGACATACCGCCTACAGTCTGAGGGCATCCGGGCCATCGAGGCAGGGAAGAAGGCGGCTCAGAGTGGGCGCCATGAGGACACCACATCACTGTTCGGTGGCCTGAAGCCTCATGAGGTGCCCGGTTTTAGGCAGGGCTATGTAGACCCGCTGATCGAGAAGGCGCAGAGGGCCGCAGAGACAGTCAACGTCTCGCGGCCCCTGACCAGCCTGAAGAGGAAGGTCGAGCTCCCAGCCTTCGCCGCGCCAGGTCAGGGCGACAAAATGGTGCGCAAGATCGGCCGGGAAAATGAGATGTTCAAGACGCGCGAGCAGGCAGTGGGTGGCTCCGCAACGGCTCAAAACCTCGCTGACAATGTCGATACCTCAAATGTCGGAATGCTGGTCAACCTCGCTACCAACCCCAAGGCGGCGATAGCGCAGGGTGCGGCCCAACTCCTCGCTGGTGCGCAGGGGCTGAACGAAACCACCCGTGGGTTCATGGCTGACATGCTCATGAAGACCGACCCGCAGGAGGTCCAGAAGGTGCTGGAAGCGGCGATGGGAAGCGGCGAGAAGGCCCTGAAGGCGCGCGCCCTGCTCAACATGATGTTCAACCAGGCGGCGCCGAGGGCGGCCGCTCCCTTTGTCGAGCCGATGATGAGGAATCCCTAATGCCCAGAGTTGGCGATGTCTTTCAGTTGCTGTCAGGGACGCTCGCCGTTCCGAACACCACCATCCAATCCGGCCCCTACAATGCCCAGCAACAGGACTGGGTGACGGAGGCCAACAGCCCGCGGCCCATCTCGGCGGGCGGCACCGGATCCACCACGGCGGCATCCGCGCGCACCGGTCTGGGGGCCATCGGCGTCGGCGATCTTTCCGGAGCCGATACCAAGGCGGCGGTGGTCGAGACCGACTCCGTGGTGATCATCGACAGCGAGGACGACAACACCAACAAGCGCTGGCTGGTGTCCGACATCACCGCCTATATGCGGACCATCAGCCCGCCAACGGGGCTCAATCGCAACCGGCTCGTCAACGGCGCCTTCCAGATCACCCAGGAAATCGCCACCGGATCGACGGTGACGGGCAATGGCAATTATCCGGCCGACCAGTGGAAGATTAACCACACGGGACTGACGACGGGGATCGTCCAGGCTGTCCACCAGGTACAGCCATCGGGCCAGCCGTATGGCCTGCACCTGCAGGTCACAGCCGACCAGGCAACGGTCAGCACTGGATACTGGCTTTTAACCCAGGCCGTGGAGGGGCTGAGAACTTCCGACTTCAATTGGGGGTTCGATGTCGGGAAGCCGGCTGTGCTGCGGCTCCGCATCCAGGTCAATACGGCCGGCACTTACGGTTTTTTTATCCGCAACAACCCGGCCACGCATACCTATGCCGGCACGTTTACCATCTCGTCCGAAGAGGTTGGGAGCGCGGTCGAGAAGGCCATTCCAATTCCGGTTCCGGTTGTCGGGACATGGGCGGCAGACAACACGGCCGGCATTACCGTGGGCTTCACCATGGCGGCACCGGCAGCCAACCTGCGCGCCACATCGGGCTGGTACGCCGGCGCCTCGATCTATGGCGTGACCGGCCAGTTGAACGCGATCAATACGCTCAACGCCGAAATAACATTCTTTAGTGTCGGGCTGTACCTCGACCCCGACAGCACCGGCGTGGCGCCGAAGTGGGAAATGCCCGACGAGGCCGAGGAACTCGCAGCGTGCCAGCGGTACTGGTTCAGGGGCGTTTCAGGGAACTCGGCTGGCTACCGAACCATGCACGCTGCGCTAGCTATCTGCGATGCCGGGAGCATAGCATTCCCCGTGACGATGCGGGTGGCACCAGCGGCGGCTACTTTGACCGCTCCGATAATGGCTAACTGTAGTTCACCAGTGCCTACCCCCGGCGGCACTAACGATGCGGGTATACGTGTCAGCGTCACGGCAGCGGGTTCCTACCGCGCCTACTCTGGTGAATATTCTTTCAATGCTAGGGTGTAGGAGCAGAACCCATGCCATATATTTCATGCCAATATGCCCTCGAGACCCCGGACGATATCAGGGCGCCGGGCAAGAAGCCGATCACCTGCATCGATGACCAGGGCCGCACCTGGTTTCTAGGTGAGGACTCCCAGGTCGGCGACTACCTGGAGTATATCGCGAACGGCGGCACAATCGAGCCCTACGAGGCTCCGTAGGAATGGCAATTCCGGCTCCCGCCCATGAAATCCTGACCCTGATCAGGACGACTGAAACCGGACGGGCCGACAGCACCGCCTACGAGACCGTCTACGGTCACAACGAGAAGAAGCTGACCAAGCCGATCACCAAGATGACGCTGGATGAGTTGCAGGGTCACCAGAAGGGATTCACCAAGGCCTTCGGGAGTTCGGCGTCGGGAGCGTACCAGCATATGTACGCGACCCTGAAGGACCAGATCAAGGAACTGAAACTCAAAGGGACGGAGCTTTTCAGTCCATCCATGCAGGATCGGCTCGGCTACGAGCTTCTCAAGCGCCGCGGCTACAAGGCGTGGGCCGATGCCAAGACCTCGACCGACACCTTCATGATCGGCCTGTCGAAGGAATGGGCCTCGTTCCCGGTACCGTCGCGGATGACGGGCGCCCACAGGACCGTGGACAGGGGCCAGAGCTACTATGCGGGGGACGGCGTCAACAAGGCGCTGATTGCCCCCGACGTGGTCTGGCTGGTCTGCGAGGCGGCAAGGAAGCTGACGGAGATTCCTCCTGTGCCGGAGGTGCCGACCAAGCCGGAGGTGCCCGTCGAGCCGACTCTGCCGGAACCGGAGGTGGCTGCGGTGTGGATCCAGACATCGGGCGATGTCGAGGTCTGGCTGAATGGGGTTCAGGTGGCGTGACCGAACCGACTTCCGCAGAAGAGAGGGTCGGACAGGTCGGTGGGATTGTTAAACTTGTCTCTTCGCTGACCCTGACACAGGTCCTGGTGATCGCTTTGCTGGTGATGATCGCGATTCCAACATACATCGCTTGGCGCGTCATAAACGACGCGTCCATGCTAACGAAGTTTACCAGTCACTACGAGGAAATCTCGTCGGACAAACTGCCGTGTACGCTGCGCATCGCCAGTCTGAGGGGAGGCGGTGAGTCGTTTAGCATTTCAACGGGACTGTCAGCCCAGGGATCGGACAGATGGACCCTTGCCGTGTTGATGAACCGCCGCCCGAACGAGACAGAACTCCAGACGTACTGCGAAACGCTGCAGATTCTGGTAGACCACATTCGAAGACCGACTGTCGTGCCGCCGCCAACCTTTCCAAACAGCGACGTGCCATTGGTCTGGCCCTATCCGCCAGCAGAGCAGCTTTGATCGTAACGCTTGCCGTTGCGCTGGTCAGCGCCGAGACGCCGAAGTTCAATGCCGATCAATGCCGGGTGTTAAGGCAGGCGGGGGTGGATACGCGGGACATCTGCCCACAGCCAGCGGCCAAGAAGCAGGGCCGCAAGAGGAAAAGATGAAAAGGGGACTGGCAGTTCTCGCCCTGCTCGCCGGATGCCAGTCGGCCTACGTCACCTTCGATGACGCGCAATGCGCCTTCCTGCGGGGCAGAGGGGCGAACACGAACCTTCTGTGCAAGCGGCCGCCCGATGTGACCGTCGAGGCGGCGAACGCTCCAGCGGCCCCCGCTGAGGCGCCGGCGACCCCGTCTGCGCCGTCCAACCCCGATCGCCCGGACCCTAGCGGTCCCACAGGGCCATCAACGCCCACAGCACCAGAAAGGCCAGGACCATCAGGGCCACCGGGACCAACAGGGCCATCAGGTCCGACAGATCCAACATCGCCTACTCCCCCCACCGGGCCGGGGCCGGTCGATCCACCGACTCCCGGCAGGCCCAACCCGCCTGAACCGGGAAGACCTAACCCTCCAGAACCCGGCAGGCCGGATCGACCGGGCAGACCGGATCGACCGCCGCCGGATCGACCGGAACGCCCCGACAGGGGGCAGCCGGGAAACCCCGACAAGCCGGATAAACCCGACAAGCCGGACAAGCCTGACAAACCCAATAAGCCGCGCTAGTGCTTGCGCGCATAGAGGCTGCGCGGCGGCAAGGAAGCCCGCTGAGGGGCTTTCTCCTTCGCGGGTGCCTCTGGGAACGGTTTACCCTTCAGGTCGCCGGTAGGCCGTTTAACGCCCGTGTGGCGGGCCTTCACGGCGGCGATCTTCGACTTGATGCCGACATCCGCCCCCGACTTGAGTTTGTGGCAGGGAATGCAGATCGGAGCGAGGTTCGCCTCGTCGTGCTTGCCCCCGTTAATCAGGGCAATGACGTGGTCGAGTTGCCACAACTTGCCGCCCATGTGGACGCCGCAGGCATGACAGATTCCGTCATGGTCGTCGTATACCCTCTGGCGGACCCGGTCGGGTATTTTGGCGTCATGGCTAGAGCCCACCCATTTTTCGATGCTCCTAGCCATCGTCCTCGACCCGCTGCGCCAACAGATCCAACTCACGAGTCTTCGCCTGGTAGGCCTCGACCATGCGGCGCTGCTCGGCCTCGAGCTCGGCCCGCATGTCGGCGATGGTGTCGGAAATGCGCTGCTCGTAGCGGTGGCGCAGGGCGAGCCATTCGGTATCGTGTTCGGTAAGGAGTTTGGCTTTTTCCTTACGCAGGCGCTCGCGCAGTTCCTGCCCAATCGAACGGTGCATATTCCATTGCTCTGTCAGCGAGGTGGCCTCCGGTTTGCGCGCACTCACCGGGCGCGGCGGTATCTTAGCCAAATCGTGGTCGAGCGCCTTGGAGATTTCATCGGCGAAACTGTCATCCATTTTCGTATGCCTTTCGGTTTTGCATGATGCGCGGCGTCGAGACGCAGAGCAGATGGTGCTTTTCGCAATATGACGACTCGCCCTGACGGACGGCGCCGCAGAACAGCGTGTTCTCTCCCTCGCCTTCGGTCGGATATTTGCACTGGGTCTTCTGGAGCCTGATCAGGGTCAGCGGCTCCCAGTCGCGCCTCGGCGTCCAGCGCAGGCGGCGCTCGGCGGAGGCATAGCGCTTTTCGGCCCCCTTCGCCAACGGGGCAGGCACCGTGCCGGGAAGGCCGATGGCGTGCAGGCGCGGAGTCCGCCAGATGATCCCCACGATGGAGTTGCGGGTGCGGCCCATGATATCGGCGATGGCCTTGCCGCTGTACTGGCGGGTGAGTAGCAATTGCTCGATCTTGTCGATTTCTTCCGGCGTCGGTGCGCCCATGTCATCCCTCATGATTATCGCCTCCCCTTCATCGTTTTGCGGGCGAGCATTTCCTCGACTGTGCGAGGCAGCGGATTGCCCCTGAGTTCGATGCGCTTGAGGCGGTCCTTCTCTTCCTTTTCAGAAGATAGATCGACCAGCTTCGGCTTGTAGTTGTTGAACAGCGCGAAGGCTTCCTCGAAACGCTTTTCGTGACCGGATCGGGCGTTGTCCGGATGTAGGCAGGCGAGGATCATCTTGTAGTGGCCGATCGGCATGACGGCCCAACGCGGGCTGTTCAGCAGGCTTTCCACCTCCTCCAACTTCTCGAAGTAATGCGGCAGGCTCATTTCCTCGCGCCACTTGCGATGAAGTTCCCGCGCCGCTGTCTCGACCTCAAGATCAAAGTCTTTCCGCATGGCGCGGATCTTGGCGTCGAACTTCTCCTGCGCGCTGGCCGACAGGATAATCTCGACCTGCTCACCCATCACCTCCTGGGCGCGGCGAACGGCAATGGCCCTGCGCCCCGGCGTTACAGACGCCCCCATTTCCTCGGCTATGATATTCTCGGAAATAGGTTCACCGGCCAATTTGCGGCGGTCATAGACACGCAGTGCCTCATCCAGTTTGTCAGCCTTGTTGTGGCGCGACTTTGGCTTGTAGGTCTTGCCGTCCTTGCCTTTCACAGGTGATGCAGATGCATCAGGTGATTTGTTCAGCGTGCGGCTAACCGTTGATTGGTTTACTCCCAGCTTCTCGGCAATCGACCGCGTCGATGCCTCCGGGTTCTGTGCTTTCGTTTCCATGATGAGTTCTCTCATTTCGGCTTCGCCGAGATTGCGCCGGGCGGTCTGGTTGTGGCGTATCCACTGGACGGGATCGACCACCTCCAGCGTCCGGTAGACAACTGGAATGCCAAGCTCACCGCACAGCGCCTCGCGATTGTAGCCGTCGATGATATCGCCGTGCTGGTCGATCGTGATTGGATCCCGCAGGCCGTGGCTGGCGAGGCTCTCGCGCAGGGCCGTGCGCTCCTGTTCCGTCAGCTTGCGCTGGACGTGTTCATATTTTTTCATGATTGATCCCTCTGGAAAGAGGGGCGGCATTCGCGCCGCCCCGTCCCCCATTACTCGCCGCCGCTCACCGGCTCGCCACCGACGCTGACCGCGCGTTCCTTGCGGGTCATGTGATAGCGGCGCAGGCAGACGTTCAGGGACTTGACGATGGTCGCCAGCTTCTTGCTGCCGACATAGAGGTCCGCGTCGTCCTTCTTGGCGTAGGTGCGGATCATGATCGCCGCCATGATATTATCGGCGGCAAGTGATCCCTCCTGCGCTTCCTCATCGTACACAGCGTCCAGAAGCTGTTGATACTTCTGGTCGCTTGAGAACAGTTTCACATGGATGGCATCCACATGATCGTTGAGGTTTTGCAGGGTGGGGCTTTTGCGGGCCAACATGTCGGCTACTGTAGCCGGTAGAGGCACCTTCTTAAGCTGAGAAATGTCAGCCATCTGGTCTTCCCTTCCTTTGCGCGCCCCAGACGCCATGTCGGAGGTTCAATGCGCATTCCGCTTGTAGGCTTC
>Ga0105104_10003109_pt1 | contig 11953 bp, 11 predicted proteins | sample PPLLaktember2015_3_FD_87034 | JGI IMG/M metagenome (GOLD analysis project Ga0105104, IMG submission 87034) | Freshwater sediment microbial communities from Prairie Pothole Lake near Jamestown, North Dakota, USA - PPLs Lake P7 Core (6) Depth... | ecosystem: Environmental > Aquatic > Freshwater >...
AACTCCTCGCTGGGGATGAGCCGCATGGTTGCGGCGAGATCATCATACAGCCCGTGGACACTACGAACGGCCAGGAGGAGAAGCCCGAGTTTCGGCACTTCGCCGCAGACCAAATGCTTCTCCCGATCCAGGGTTCGTGTCTCATCAACCCACGATTTCTCCAGACGCCGCAGCACACGAAGGTCCGCGGCATTATCCGGGAAATTTTCAGGCGCGAAATTAATGCATATCCCGATGGTGCCTTTGAATTCCAGCCCGCTTGCCATTTCGAGCAGAATTGGAGGAGACCCGACCATGTAACCGTTGGCGGGCTTAGGTCCGTCGAAGAGCAATCGGAAGGTGATCGAGCCTTTCTTGACCACTTCGGGGAAGGTCAATGTCACCTCGGGGATCGGCTGGACCTTTACTGACGTGCCTTCGCTGACTGAAACGGTCCGCCATTCGGTCAGCTGGCGCCTGTTGCGATTCGCATCCTCAGGCCTCGGAATGACTTCCTGGTCGGCCCACAAGAATTGAAGGGTCGCAACGATCACGAATAACAGGGCAGCGCGCCGCATCCGGTCATTGTAGCCGATCCTCCTGCCATTTCCCAAGCGAGTGCTAAAAATTTAGCCAAAGGCCGTCCTTGTCGTCCTTGTCGTCCTTGGTTCGTGCATAATAGAGGTTCCATGGCTGACCCGAACGAGACTGCAGGCGGCTTGGCACCGCAAGCGTTATCGCAGACAGCGGTACCCGCCCCTGCACCTCGATTCCTTTCCCGCACGTTTCAAGCCTTCCAGTACCGGGATTTTCGAATCATGTGGATCGGCGCGTTCACATCGACGACCGGAACCTGGATGCAGATGGTCGCCGAATCCTGGCTGGTTCTGAGCCTGACGGGGTCGGCTTTCTACCTTGGTCTGACCGGGTTTCTGGGCGAGCTTCCACTGATTCTTTTCTCGTTGCTTGGCGGGGTCGTGGCGGACAGGGTCGAACGGCGCAAGATGCTGCTCGGTTCTCAGTACGTGCAGATGGCGTGCGCATTTATCTTGACGTTCCTCGTGTATTTCGGCCTGGTGCGGATTCACCACCTGCTCATACTCGTTTTCATTGTCGGGACAGCCCGTTCCTTCGGGGCTCCGGCTTACCAGGCGCTGATTCCCAACCTGGTTAATCGTGACACTCTGGCTAATGCGATCGCGCTGAACTCGATCCAATTCAACCTCGCGAGGGTGCTTGGCCCCGTCTTCGCCGGAGCCGCGCTTGCGGCTTTCGGAGCAACCCTTTGCTTCTTCTTGAACGGGGTCTCCTTCCTGGCCGTAATCATCAGCCTGTACCTGATCCGGTCGTCTTTCCGGCCCGCGCCCACGACCGACTCGGTCTGGTCCGGAATGCGCAAAGGATTCAGCTTTGTCAAATCGAAGGGTGCGCTCTGGCAGCTGAGCGTGCTTGGTTTCATCACGACTTTTTGCGGGATTCCGCTGGTCACGCTTCTCCCCGTGTTTGCCAAGGATATCTTCCATACCGGCTCGACCGGATACTCGACAATGATGGCGGTGTCGGGGGCCGGCGCCGTGAGCGGCGCGCTGCTGTACGCCGCTTTCTCTTCAGTCCACCATCGCGGCTACCTGACACTGCGGGTGCAGCTCATTTTCGCCGCGTTCCTGATTCTGTTTGCGCTCTCCCGCAGCCTCATAGTCAGCTATTTGATCCTCTTCTTCGCAGGCGTCTGCCTGATGACGCTCTTCGCCTCGATCACCTCGCTTGTCCAACTCGCTACGACGGAGGAAATGCGCGGGCGTGTAATGAGCATATTCATGCTCGCTTTCCGGGGAGGGATGCCGCTGGGAAACCTCGCGGCCGGCTTTCTCGCGTCTCAGTACTCTCCTTCCCTCACCCTGATGATCCTAGGGGTCGTCCTCAGCCTTTCCGCTTTGGCCTTTATTTTCTCCGGCTCGGGCGTAAAGGAGCTGTAGTCGCACAGGAGCACAACGTGTGACAAAGCCACGAAGCGGGCTGTTGCCAGACTCCATGCTAATCTGATAGGGTTAACAACCGCCTTTTCAACCCTACATGGGGAGGAACCAGCATGTCAGACAAGATCATGATTTTCGACACGACGTTGAGAGATGGTGAGCAGTCGCCCGGTTGTTCCATGAACCTGGAAGAGAAACTGAAGATGGCGCGACAGCTCGAACGGCTTAATGTCGATGTAATCGAAGCCGGCTTCCCTATTGCCTCGGAGGGCGACTTCGAAGCGGTTCAGGCGATTGCCATTCAGATTCGCAAACCCGCGATCGCGGGCCTGGCCCGTGCCAATCGTTTGGATATTGAACGCGCCTGGGAGGCGATCAAGCAGGCTCGCCGTCCACGCATTCACACTTTTATTGCGACGTCGGACATCCACCTGCAGCACAAGCTACGAAAGTCACGAGACGAAGTTCTCAAGCAGGCCGCCGAGGCGGTCAAGTTGGCGAGGGATCTGTGCGACGACGTCGAGTTCTCGGCGGAGGACGCAACCCGCAGCGATATCGACTACCTTGCTGAGGTTTTCGAGGCTACGATTCAAGCGGGCGCCAGCATAATTAATATCCCCGATACGGTGGGTTACGCGATTCCCGAGGAGTACGGCCCGTTCATCCGGACACTCCTGAGCAAGATTCCAAGCCGCGACAAGGCGATTTTCAGTTGCCACTGCCACAACGATCTCGGCCTCGGCGTTGCGAACTCACTGGCTGCGGTTCAAGCCGGATGCCGGCAGGTTGAATGTACGGTAAACGGTATTGGCGAGAGAGCTGGCAACGCCTCGCTCGAAGAAATCGTTATGGCGCTGCGCACGCGTAAGGACTTGCTGCCTTACCACACCGATATCGCGACTGAAGAAATCTCCCGTTCGAGCAAGATGCTTTGTAACTTGACCGGATTGTTTGTTCAGCACAATAAAGCGATTGTCGGACGCAACGCCTTTGCGCACGAAGCCGGCATCCACCAGGACGGGATGCTGAAAAACGCCTTGACGTACGAGATCATGACGCCCCAATCGGTCGGTATCACGGCCAGCACGCTGGTTCTAGGAAAGCATAGCGGCCGCCACGCGCTCCGCAACAAGTTCGAGCAGATGGGCTACGAATTGTCGACCGAGGAGTTGGAGCGCGCTTACTTCTTCTTCACCAAGCTGGCCGACCAGAAGAAGGAAGTCTACGAGGAGGATCTGGTCGCGATCATCCAGGACGGCATGAAGATCATCCCGGATATCTATCGCCTGAAATTCGTCCACTCGGCGGGCGGCAGCCAGACCATTGCCAGTGCTGCAGTGAAACTGGAGCGCGGGGACGAAACGTTCGTAGAATCGGCAGTCGGCGATGGCCCGGTCCATGCCTGTTATCGGGCCATTGATCGGATTACGGGCCTTCCGGGACGCCTCCTCGATTACAGCGTCAATGCGGTCACGCGCGGGAAGGACGCCCTCGGCGAGGTTTTCGTCCACGTGGAGTTCGAGGGAAAGAACTACATCGGCAAGGCAGCCAGCGTCGACATCATCGACGCGAGTGCCCGGGCCTACTTGAACGCTGTTAACAAGGTCATCCACGAGAAGCAGCGTCAGGCCAAGCCCGACGTCTCGGCGGAAGCGGCGGGGACGAACTGAAAAGCGCTGACAACGGACCGCTGACCAACTGACCAACTGACCAATTGACCGGGGAACTGACCCGGGATGAGGTCAGCAGGTCAGTCGGTCAGTCGGTCAGTGCGTTAGTCGGTCAGTTTCGAGAAACGTTATGCCCAAAACCCTATTTCAAAAGATCTGGGATAGTCATGTCGTTTACGAGGAGCCGGGCAAACCGGCCATTCTCTATATTGACTGTCATCTGGTTCACGAAGTGACATCCCCTCAGGCATTTGAGGGACTTCGGCTGGCTGGCCGGAAAGTGCGTCGGCCGGACCGAACCTTCGCCACTATGGACCACAACGTTCCGACTTGGCAGCGGTCTTTGCCGATTACGGATCCGATTTCCAAGAAGCAGATCGAAACCTTGGCTCAGAACTGCGCGGAATTCGGCGTCCCGCTCTACGGCCTTGACAGCCCGGACCAGGGGATCGTGCACGTCATCGGACCGGAGTTGGGAATCACCCGTCCGGGAATGACGATTGTGTGCGGGGACAGCCACACTGCGACACACGGGGCTTTCGGCGCCCTCGCTTTCGGCATCGGTACGAGCGAAGTGGAGCACGTCCTGGCTACGCAGTGTCTGCAGCAGTCCCTCCCGAAAACGTTCCGCGTCCGGTTCTCGGGGAAACTTGGCCGTAACGTTACCGCCAAGGATCTGATTCTTTACTTGATCCGCAATATCGGGACGGATGGGGCGACCGGATTCGTTATTGAATACGCAGGCGAAGCGATCAAATGCCTTTCTATGGAAGAGCGTATGACGGTCTGCAATATGTCGATTGAAGCGGGTGCACGGGCCGGAATGGTCGCACCTGACGATACGACGTTTGCGTACATTGAAGGCCGTCCCTTTGCTCCCAGAGGCAAAGATTTCGAGGCACAGGTCCAGCAGTGGCGCCAGCTGGCCACGGACGAAGGCGCTCGTTTCGATCGAGAGCTTGACCTCGACGTGAGCGGCTTGGTTCCCCAGGTCAGCTGGGGGACGAGTCCCGGTATGGTCACCGACGTCACCGGGACGGTTCCTGATCCAGCGGCTTTTGCCGACGAAGGCACGCAAAAGGCGATCGGCCGGGCGCTCGAATATATGGCCCTGACTCCTGGTACGCCTATTCAGCAAATCCGTCTGGACCGCGTATTCATCGGCTCTTGCACGAACGGCAGAATCGAGGATCTCCGCGAAGCGGCGCGGGTTATTAACGGACGCAAAGTGGCGTCAACCGTGAGAGCAATGGTTGTACCGGGGTCACAGCGGGTGAAGCGTCAGGCCGAGAGTGAAGGCCTCGACGTGGTTTTCAAGAACGCCGGTTTCGAGTGGCGCGAATCAGGATGCAGCATGTGCCTGGGCATGAACCCGGACATTCTTCAGCCGGGCGAGCGGTGCGCGTCGACTTCCAATCGGAATTTTGAAGGCCGGCAAGGCCGCGGAGGCCGCACTCACCTGGTGAGTCCCGCGATGGCTGCCGCCGCGGCCCTCGCCGGTCATTTCGTCGACATCCGAGAGTGGGACTGAATCAAGAGGCACCGAGATGGAACCGTTTAGAACATTGTCTGGAATCGCCGCTCCGTTGGATCGGCGCAACGTGGACACGGATCAGATCATTCCCAAGCAGTTCCTGAAGAGAATCGAAAGGACCGGCTACGGGGAATACCTTTTCTTCGATTGGCGATATCTTGCAGACGGGTCGCCGAACCCGGATTTCGGGCTCAACGCTCCCGAGCTGCAGGGGGCCAGCATCCTGATAGCGGGCGCAAACTTCGGATGCGGTTCTTCTCGGGAGCACGCTCCCTGGGCGCTTCATGGCTATGGCTTCCGGTGCATCATCGCCCCGTCTTTCGCCGACATCTTCTACAACAATTGCTTCAAAAACGGGATTCTTCCGATTCGCCTCCCCGAATCCGCGGTTGACGAGTTGATCCAAAAGGCTCAGACGCACGCGCCATATCGGCTGACGGTCGACCTGGAGAAGCAGGTGATCACAGACGATCAGGGACTTAACCTCGGCTTCGAGGTCGATCCTTTCCGGCGGCACTGTCTGCTCCACGGGCTCGACGACATCGGGTTGACGCTGCAGTACGAAGCCAAGATCCGGGCGTACGAAGCGAGGATGGGGAAGTAGATCCCGCGGACCGGAAAGCCCGCGGAAAGACGCGGAAAAAACGCTTTTTCAGTGTCTTTCCGCGGGCTTTTTTTCTTTCCGCGCAACTCCGCGGTAAAAATGTGATCATCTCTCTAGTGTTGTCAGTCTGATCCCGTATAATTAATTTCGATTATCGGGATTTTGTCTTGCCACCGTGTTGGCCATACGAACTGCCGAGCGGCAGTTCGTAGCTTTCAGGGTGAGAGAGCACGAGCGGCAGGCTTTTTGTGAAAGGAGAAGGTCAGCAATGAATGAGGACTGCGCCAGTCCATCAGCTGAACCTCCCGGTAGGTACTCAAACCTACCTCTGGTGGACCCCCGCTTAGCCAATCCTCCGGTTCCCATGAACGGGAAACAGGTGATTGGCGAAAGAACCCGTCTTTTCAGAGAACGTTTTTTCCCAGCCGTCACAGATCAAGATTGGAACGATTGGCACTGGCAGCTGCGTAATCGAATAACCGATCTGCGCACCTTGGAGCGGTTTATCCGCATTTCCGAGGACGAGCGGATCGCGATCGAGCAGCACAGCGGACCTCTGCCGGTGGGTATCACCCCCTACTATGCGTCCCTTCTTGATGAGCACAACCCACTGCAGCCGCTCCGGCGGACGGTGGTTATGGTGACTGACGAGCACAGAAGGGTTCCTGGCGAGGCGGATGATCCACTGAACGAGGATCAGGACTCTCCGGTTCCTGGTCTGGTCCACCGATATCCTGATCGGGTGCTCTTCCTGGTTACGGGTTTTTGCTCCGTATATTGCCGCTACTGTACGCGTTCCAGGATGGTTGGCAACCCCGGCGGCGAATATCGGTTCAACATAAAGCAGTGGGAACGGGCCATCGATTACATTGCGTCGAATCCGTCCATTCGGGACGTGCTTCTCTCAGGAGGCGATCCGCTGACTTTGGTGGACAGCCGGCTGGAGTGGCTGTTGGCTCGTTTGCGCCGGATTCCGCATGTCGAGTTCCTGCGGATAGGGACCAAGGTGCCGACGGTGCTTCCGCAGCGGATCACTTCGGGGTTAACCCGAATGCTCCGCCGCTACCACCCCGTGTGGATGAGCATCCATTTCACGCATCCTGACGAGCTCACTCCGGAAGTCAGCCAGGCCTGCCAGAGGCTGGCGGATGCCGGGATCCCGTTGGGAAGCCAGACAGTTCTGCTGGCTGGCGTGAACGACGAGGTGGAGACCATGAAGCGCCTGGTCCACGGCCTGCTCAAGATTCGCGTGCGACCGTATTACCTGTATCAGTGTGACCCGATTTCCGGCTCTTCTCATTTCCGCACACCTGTCGAGAAGGGGCTGGAGATCATCCAAGGTCTGCGTGGTTACACGACCGGGTACGCGGTCCCGAGCTACGTTATCGATGCTCCTGGCGGCGGCGGTAAAATTCCGCTCCTGCCTGAGTATTTCGTAGGCCGCGAAGGCGACGAGGTCGTCCTGAGGAACTACGAAGGGAAAACTTATCGTTATCCGGACCCCGCAAAGCCTGCTAACGGGCGATTGGGCCGGCAGGGAGGGAACCTGGTCACCCTCCAAGCCTGACGCCAATGGAGGTTCAGGGTTCGCCCTGGACCTCCAACCTCTTAACCCTTGAACCTCTGAATCTTTGAACCATTGAAACCTTCCCCATGAATATCGGGCTGACTTACGACCTGAAAGACGATTACCTGCAAGTGGGCTACGGGAAAGAAGAGACGGCGGAACTGGACAGCATCAAGACAATTGATGCGCTGGACAGCACTCTCGCCGAGCTGGGCCACCGTGTCACTCGGATCGGCCATCTCAGAGCACTCGCTACCCGCTTGCTGGCCGGAGAGCGCTGGGACCTGGTCTTCAACATCGCGGAAGGGTTCCACGGGCTGGGCAGGGAAGCCCAAGTGCCCGCTTTGCTCGACGCCTTCGAGATCCCGTACACCTTCTCGGATCCACTCGTCCTCACCCTGACACTTCACAAGGGCATGACCAAGCACGTGGTACGTGACCTCGGGATCCCTACGCCTGATTTCGCGGTCGTTGAGGACGAGCGCGACATCCAGGATGTGCGCTTGTCGTTCCCGCTTTTTGCAAAGCCGGTGGCGGAGGGGACGAGCAAAGGGATCACGGCCAATTCCAAAATTGCGAGCCAGGAAGATCTGGCCAACGTTTGCCGCGAGCTGCTGGTCAAGTACCGGCAGCCCGTCCTCGTCGAGGAGTTTCTTCCCGGTCGGGAGTTCACTGTGGGCATAGCCGGCACCGGGCGAAAAGCACGAGTCCTGGGAGTGTCGGAAGTCCTGCTGCTGGACAAGGCGGAGGCCGAGGTCTACTCGTATGCCAACAAGGCGTACTACGAAGACCGCGTCCGTTACCACCTGGTCGACGGCCCGATCGGCGAGGAGGCGGGTCAAGTCGCGCTGGCGGCGTGGAGAGGGTTGGGCTGCCGCGACGCCGGCCGGGTCGATGTCCGATGTGCCGCCGACGGCTCAGTTCAGTTCATCGAAGTGAACCCGCTCGCCGGGCTCAATCCAGTCTGGTCGGATTTGCCCATCCTGTGCGGCTTCGCCGGGATTTCCTACCAACAGCTGCTCCAAATGATCGTTGAATCTGCCTCCGAGCGAATCGGGAAGGAGTCAGCCTGAAAGTCGCGGTCCTCAGTCAATATGTCCCGCCTGATGCCGCTCAGGATGAGCAGGATGTCCTCGAGGAAGCGGCCACTGTTTCCGAGGCGCTGACCGAGCTGGGGCACGAGACAGTTGATGTCACTTTTACGCTCGACCTGGCGGATGTATCGTCTCGTTTGCGGTCGCTCGACCCCGACCTCGTATTCAACATCGTCGAATCCGTGGAGGGCAGTGGAAGGCTGGTGTATTTTGCGCCTGCCCTGCTCGACTTCCTTCGAATCCGATACTCGGGCTGCCCGACAGAAGCGATTTTTGTCACGAGCAACAAACTCCTCTCCAAGAAAATGCTCCACGGAGCAGGAATACCGACGCCCGGCTGGGTCACGCTCGCGGATGTTGACCGGGAAGGAACGCCCGCGGGATCCTGGATCATAAAGTCGGTCTGGGAGCACGCCTCTATCGGACTGACTGAAGGATCAGTTGTCACAGCCCCTTCCAGTTTGGTTGACGGTCTGCATCGCGCGGCAGCTTCGGCCGCAGGCGACTCTTTCGCCGAGCTTTACATTCACGGACGCGAATTCAACGTTTCCGTTCTCGCCGGCCCCCGGGGACCGGAAGTCTTGCCGCTGGCCGAGATGGTGTTTCGCGATTTCCCCGAAGGGAAACCGCGGATCGTGGACTATCGCGCCAAGTGGGATGAGGAATCGTTCGAGTTCAAGAACACGGTTCGATCGTTTGAATCCGCGCCGGAAGACGCCCGGCTTGCGGAGGAACTGCGAAATCTGGCCGCAAAATGCTGGAACCTCTTTCAGCTGCGTGGGTATGCTCGAGTGGATTTCCGGGTGGATGAGGCCGGGCTACCGTGGGTCCTGGAAGTGAACACGAACCCGTGTATTTCAAAACAGGCCGGTTTTCTCGCTGCCGCCGGCCGCGCAGGGTTGAGCCAGGCTGATGTTGTCGCCCGGATCATCGCCGATTCAGTTGCGGAGTAGATATGCAGATAAGAACAAACGTCTGCCGGACCGACCCGGATCAGATTCGCGCCCTGGTTACTGCCACCGGCTTTTTCACGCACGAAGAAATCGCGATTGCGACGGAGCTTGTTGGAGAGGCATTCAATCGAGGTGCGGCGTCAGGGTACTATCTGTTGTTGGCAGAGGAATGCGAGCGAGTGCTTGGCTACACCTGCTATGGTCCGATTCCCGGAACTGACGCGAGCTACGACCTGTACTGGATCGCGGTCCACCCCGATGCCCAGGGGAAAGGTTTAGGGAAGACGCTTCTCAGCGAGAGTGAAAAATGCATTAAAGCCGCTGGCGGGCAGCGCGTTTACATCGAGACTTCTTCCCGAGAGCAGTACGTTCCGACTCGGCGCTTCTACCTCTCATGCGGTTACGTCGAGGAAGCCGTGCTGGAAGATTTCTACCGGCCGGGGGATTCGAAAGTCATTTACAGCAAGGCGGTGTGAGGCACGGACTACGATGGACGACGTGGACGACATGGACGACATGGACAGCCACGAATCGTGGTGGTCCATGTCGTCATGCCACAAATCGTGGCTGTCCATGTCGTCCACCTCGTCCACGTCGTCCATCGTAGTCCGTGCCTTACAGCAGCGTCTCCATCAGCACCGGCTCCGGCATGACGTCACGGTGCTGGACGAAAAGCTCCTCGGATGGGCGCACCACCGTCAACCCGGCTTTTTCGAAGAGCGGCCGGGACAGGGCGTTGGCGATCAACTGGACCTTCCGGCATCCCAATTTCTCGGCGAGCGACAGCTCTTCTGCAACCAGTCGCTGTGCAATTCCTTTCCGCCGGAACAGGGGGTCGACGGTCAGTCCGAACAAAAAGAAATAGTCTCCCCTGGGGATGTGCCGTGGTGGAAAAGTCTCGTTGAGAGCGGCAAGCCTCGCATCCGTGTCCGTGAGCAGGCTGCAGCCGAATCCGAGGAGATCGGTGCCGGCCGTCGCCACAATAAAGCCCTGCGGAAAGACGAGGAAACGCCGCTTCAAATCCTCCAGAGAAGCAGCCAGGTCGCGCCACACTCGAAGCTCGAGCTGGGCCACCTTCTCGAGGTCCTCCATTCGCGCCGGTCGAATTTCCCAGTTTGGATTCACGACAACCGCATCTAAGCATAGCCCGCTCATGCCTCGCAAGCTGTGCCTTTCTATCAGGTTATAATGGACAGGTGTCCAACCATAGCGAGGACCTTGTCAGGCGTCCGGAGGAAGCCATCTACCGGACCATCTATGCTCCTGTTGATCTCCACGAAATGCTGGCATCGGCCGAGCAGCGTTCCCGCATTCGACGCCTTCCCCCGGTCCAGCTTTTCTTTGGTCTGAAAGAACTGAGCGACGAAGAGGTCGCCCAACTGGCGCCTCATATCACCCAGGAGCAATGGCGGGCTGTCATCGATCTCGATGTTTGGTCTCGGGACCGGGCGAATACCCGAGAATTGATCAATCTCCAGCGCCACATCCTGTTGAATGAGGATTCTGTGGCGGGGAAGCTCGTCGGAGCGCCGGACCCGGAGCTTTGGGAGCTCGCTTTTGCCAGGCTCCTTAGGATTCACCCGAGGGTGGAGGAAGAAGTCGAGGGAGAGCCACGGGAAGGGGACTACTTCGAGACTCCGGATAGAGACTACTTGATCGTCCTGCCTCGAAACCCCGAACTGGCCCGAGTCCTTCGGGCCATCCTGATTCGCCTTTACCAGCTGGATCCGGCCTGGACGCGAATCCGTCTCGAGTCGGCTCGATTCAGAACCCCCACCGAGCTTAACGAGTCGGCCTACGAGAAAAGAACCCGGCGTGTCGAGGAAATGGGCTTCCAGGATTACTACGAAGCGGTTGAAATCTACGCTCCGATGCTGGAAGGTGAGAGCCCGCCGGTGAAGCAGAAGAGCAGCGGGACGATTTCCACGCTGCCGGCCCCAGCGCACGCCCCGGAGTCCGGTGCCTTGCTTCTAATGGAGACCCTGGCATACCTCAGCCGATCCCAGGAGATTTCGCCGTTGCTCGAGGAGCTTTTCTTCGTCTGTAACAAGATACTGACGGCGGACCGGGCGTCGCCGGGAGAGCCCAGGCTGATGAGGAGGGGAATCAGAAAAGCCTTGACCGGCATCAGCCTTGGGCTGGACCTCTGGTCCGAAGGAAATTTTGAACGGGCGGTTACAGGCGTCCAGGAGCGGTACCTGCAGTCGTTTTTCCGATTTGGATATACCCGCCTTATCGAGCTTCGGGAGAAAGGTCGGGCCGTCGGTCAGAAACACGAGCCGGAACCCGGAAGTCCGGCAGCAGCCCAGCTGAAAGGCTTGTTAAGGAAGTATCCGATCCAGAGCTGGCAGCGTGAGCCTGGAGCGCGGCTGCGGTGGCGATTTTTCAGTACCGCGAAGGAAGTGCGGAAGGCGGCGAAGGGGCTACAGGCGGTTTGACAAAGCCGCACCGCGCGGCGTTGTTTGGGCTTTGGTTTGTGATCAGACTGATCCGACCGATCGGTCCGATCCGTCCGATGAAAAGCAAGCCTCTAAAACGCAGCGCCTGCGGCTCTGTTGATTTCCGCTACTTCACGA